>Ga0164309_10001085_pt1 | contig 13627 bp, 8 predicted proteins | sample Whisoiple_247_MG_FD_109984 | JGI IMG/M metagenome (GOLD analysis project Ga0164309, IMG submission 109984) | Soil microbial communities amended with fresh organic matter from upstate New York, USA - Whitman soil sample_247_MG | ecosystem: Environmental > Terrestrial > Soil > Unclassified >...
CTCATCGAGGGTCGCGCTCTTGTAGCGGACCGTCATGGTGAGCACCTTTGCGCGGGGGTCTTTTCGCGTATCCTGGCTCATGAAAGCGTTGCTCCAAAGCGCCCAAGACTTGGTAAACCCTCGCACTTCAGCGGGGCTTCACGGAACCGAGTCGGGCAAGCTATCGTAGCGCTGCCACCGCAAGAACCCCAACTAGTTCGCTATCACGGCATCCAGGCCCCGCGTTCATTCCACCATTAACGGAATTCATGGATACTGCCGACTCCTCGATTGAGCCGAGCCCCGCTCATTTTCGCGCTCTGTCTCGACAGTCCGTTAGCCTACTTGGTGCGCTACGTGCGTCCGATGCGCACGTCAGCTGGAACCGCGACGTACGCATCGTCGACCTCGGCCTTGGCGGCGCGTGCGTGGAGGCCTCCGACGCCGCCGCTGCGGGCACCAGCATCGAGCTCGTCATCGACACGCCTCACCTTTGGGATCCGCTCACGTTGAGCGGCGCAGTCGTGTGGTCTCGGCGTCTCCCCGACCCCGAAGGAGGCGGAGCACTGATCGGCGTTCGCTTCGAGCACACGACTGGCAGCAGCGTGCGTATGTTGACTGAGTTGTTGGAAGCGGAAGCGTTCGGGTGAGCGCGCGGCGCTTCGCGCGCGCTGAAGCGAGATTCAGAACTGCGGCTGGCCGCGCAGCACGCGGTCGTGGAACATGAGCATCTCGTAGCCGCCGGGGCCGCGATTGAAATCGTAATCGTGCGGGCCGAGAACGGTCAGAAGCTCGCTGTGAATGCCGGCCGCCTGGAAGTCCATGTGCAGGAGCTGATTGGCTCGCAGGAAATAGTCGCCGTTGCTGCTCAGCAGATGAATGAACAAATCCGGTTTCTGCGCTTTGGCTTCGCGCGCGCGCCGCAAGATGTCGGCGGAGTTGTCACTGCGCAACGCTGCTTGCAATGAAGCCACGACAGCGAACGCTTTGGGCCGGAGCAATCCGATCCCGAGCGCAGCGCGGCCACCGAGACTCACGCCGTCGATACCGGTGGTCTCGGATGTGCCGATCGCCGGCGTTTCCCGGTAAACGCGCGGTAACACGGTATCGACGACGAAGCGGGCCAAGGGTAAGGCTTTGTCGATCGACTCATCCGCGGGCAACATATCCGGCACGTAGGGGCAGACCACGATCAGCCCCTGATACGGCCTCTGAGCGAGGCTCGCGTTCAACCGCGCCAGGCGTTCGTCCTCTGCGAAGCCGTGCATGTCCTCGAGCGTGATCGGCGGTCGATGCAAGCGCTCCATAGTCGTGGGCAACGCGTAGTCGTCGACCCAGCCTCGGGCGCCGAGCTCGGGTCCTTTCAATGCCTCACCGCGCCCATGCAACGCCACCAAGACTGGCAAGCGCGCGTTCGTGTCGCGTTCCGGGATCAACACGACCACACGCATTGGGCCGAGCTCGGTGTCCGGATAATCCCAAGTGACCTCGGATGTGGGCAGCATGTCCTTTTTGAGCGGAGGCGGCGCAGGAGTACCGAGTGATTGCGCACCCCGCACCTGCTCAGAGCCGGGAGGCGCGTTCCGCTTGCACGCCGCGGTGACGCATAGCACGAGCGAGAGCGCCGCGAGCGCACACCCCTTAAAAGCGATCTTTGGCAGCACGTACGGCACCCAAGATGGCGGCGGGAGAGCGATCGCCCGCGAGGCTGCCCGACACGCGTTCGATGATCGCGCGGCTGTCGCAACGCATGAACGGATTGGTGGCTTTTTCTTCGGCAAGCGTCGACGGCACCGTTGCTTCACCGCGGGCGCGTTGCTCGGCGACGCGCGCTGCCTTCGCCGCAATCGCGGCGTTTTCAGGCTCCATGTGCGCCGCAAAGCGCAAATTCGATGCGGTGTACTCGTGGCCGCAATACACGAGCGTGCTGTCTGGCAGAGCGGCCAGAGTGACGTTCAGCGACTCGTACATTTGCGCGGGCGTGCCTTCGAACAGTCGACCGCAGCCCGATGCGAACAGGGTGTCGCCCGTGAAGGCCGCGCCCTCACCCGCGTACGCGACGGCCCCCAACGTGTGGCCGGGAATGTGCAGCGCACGAAACGACAAGCCTTCGACCTCTAACTGCGCCTTGTCTTCGACGAACTCGGTTTGCTCGGGGATGCGTCCGCGATCTGACGCGTAGCCGTACACCTTCGTGCCCGGGAAGCGCTGCACGAGCGCGCGATTGCCGCCGATGTGATCGACGTGATGGTGCGTCGCCAAGATCGCGCCGAGCGTGACGCCGAGCTCGCTCAGCGCACGTTCGATCGGCTCGGCCTCACTCGGGTCGACGACCACAGCGCGCTTCGAGCCGGGCGCGAGCAGCACGTACGCATAGTTATCCGAGAGGCAAGGGACGACCGTGACTTGCATGCGAGAGAACGTAGTGCCGCGTGCCGAGTCTCGCAACGGTACCGGGCAAACGCCGCGACAATCCGCAGCTCGAGCTGGTTTGGTTGGCCAGCTAGCGACGGGCGCGCTCGCCGTGAAACTTCGACCCTGGGCCACAGCCCCGGACGTTTCCTCGCCGCAGCGGCCGCGCCTGCCCGGCGATTGAACGGAATCGCAGCGCGGCCGGTTGCCGCAAGATTGTCACACACTCGGAGGCGCACGAAAATCCGCGCGTCGTAACATCGGGCCGTGTTGGAGCAGCTCTTTCAGAACGCCGTAGAGCGACATCGCGCGGGCGATCTCGTGGCAGCCGAAGGTGGCTATCGCGAGGTTCTCTCAGCCAACGCCGAGCACGACCTGGCAAGCTTCCTGCTCGGCTCCTTGCTCCACGAATCGACGCGCACCGAGGAAGGCATTGGTTGGCTGACGCGCGCCGTGGAACTGTGTCCGGACAACGCTAGCTATCGGGCTGCCTTGGCTGAAATGCACGCGCGTGCCGGACAGCACGCGCGCGCCTTGGCGTTGTTCGAGTCTGCCGCACACCTGGAGCCGCACACCGCCCATCTTCAGCTGCTGTTCGGCTGCGCGCTATTCGACGGTGGCGAGCAAGAGCGCGCCATTGGCTACCTACAATGCGCCCTACTCTCGCAGCGAGAACAACCGGAAGCTCGAGCGCGACTCGCGGCGTACGCGGCAGAACGGCTCGCGCAACGCGGGTATTCATTGCCGAGCGCGAACGCGCCATCCGCGCAGCCGAAACGCAGCCCCCAATCAACAACGCGTTCATCGCCGATGATCGAGCGCGCGTTTAGAGTCGCGCAAGAGCATCATCGCGCTGGCCGCATCAAGGATGCAGAGGCTCACTACCGCAAGCTGCTCAAAGTCGAGCCCAAGCACGTCGAAGGCTTGTTTTGGTACGGCTCGCTCGCGCTGGAGTCCGACCGCGTTCCCTATGCCATCGATATGCTGACTCGCGCCGCGGCGCTGGCACCGAGCAACGCGGACTACCATTCGAACTTGGGCGAGGCCTGCGTGCTCGCCAAGCAATTCGAGCAAAGCATCAGCGGGTTCGAGCGCGCACTTGCGCTCGAACCCGCCCGCGCCGAGCGGCATTTCAACTTAGCCATCGCACACCGCCTCGCCGGCGATCGTGCAGCGGCCCTCGCCGGCCTGGAGCGAGCCAACCTGCTCGCCCCTGCCAACGCGCAATTTCAGCTGGAGTTCGCGCGCGAACTCCAGGACGACGCACAGGCTCGCCGAGCCCTCGGTCATTTTCAATGTTCGCTCGCACTCTCACCCGACCCAGGGGTGTATCTCGAGTTCGCGTCGGCGCTGCGCGGTCTGGCCTTCGCCGAAGCGACGATTCGAGCGTGCGATCACTCGCTTCGACTCGAAAATCGTGCGAGTGCGCAGCACTTGCTCGGCCTGTGCTCGAGCGACGCGCAGCGCTTGGACGAAGCGATCGCGAGCTTCGAGCGAGCGCTGGCCATGGATGCAACGGTGCCGCGCGCGCACGCCGATCTGGCTTTGGCGCTCTTGGGCAACGGCCGTGTCGAAGACGCCGTGGCGCATTGGGAGCTAGCCCTTCAGCTCGATCCGAGCGACGCGGTCTCCGGCAGCAACCGCTTGTTTGCGCTGGCCTTTCACGAAAAATTCAGCGACGCGCAGATCGCTGACGAAGCCAAAGGCTGGGCCGCGCGCTACGAAACACCGCTCGCGACGCGCGTTCGCGAGCACGCGCCACCTGGCGCGGCGCACAAGAAACTGCGCCTGGGCCTGGTGTGCTCGGTGTTTCGCGAGCACGCGCTGGGCTTCGTGATCTTGCCGCTGCTCGCGCACCGCTCCCGCGAGCAGTACGAGCTTTACTGTTATTCGAGCGTCACTCATCCGGACGCGCTGACCGCGCGGATGCGCCGCAGCGCGGACGTTTGGCGCGATGTTGCCGAGCATTCGGATGAAGAGCTCGCGGAGGTGATCCGAGCGGACGGCATCGACGTGCTGTTCGATCTCAACATGCACATGGCAACCTCACGCTTGCGCACCTTTGCCTATCGCCCCGCTCCAGTTCAAATCACGGGCTGGTCGTATCCTGGCACTACGGGCTTGAGCCACATGGACTACCGCGTGACCGATCGCTACCTGGATCCTCCGGGAGAGATCTCGCCATTCTCGGAGTCTGCGTTGGTCTTGCCGGATAGCTACTGGTGCTACGATCCGGGCACCGATCAGCCGAAAGTCGCGCCCCTACCGGCGCTCACGCGCGGCGCTATCTGCTTTGGCAACCTCAATGGCTCGTGGAAGCTGAATCAGCGCAGCGCAGCATTGTGGTCCAAAGTCCTGCACGCCGTCACCGGGTCGAGGCTACTGCTGCTCAGCCCGGGCTGGCAGAACGGCGGCCGGCGCAGCGTCGGGCAAGCGCAACAGCGACTCGCCTCCTTCTTCGAAGACGCGGGCATCGCGGCCGAACGCATCGTCTTTCTGCCGCGCACTTCACGTCTGCGCTATTTCGATTACTACGCGCAAATCGACGTCTGTCTCGATAGCTTACCGTATGCGGGCCACACCACGAGTTTGGACGCGCTGTGGATGGGCGTACCCACGGTCAGCTTGCGCGGGCAAACAATCGTGGGGCGCTCGGGCGTCACGCTGTCACAAAATCTCGGCATGCCCGAACTCGTGACCTCGACCGAGACCGAGTTCGTCGAGCGCGCAGTCGAGCTCACGAACGACTTGGCTGCGCTAGCGCAGCTAAGACTCTCGTTGCGCGCCCGCCTGGAAGCGTCGAAGCTGATGGACGGCCCGCGGTTCGCGCGCAACATGGAAGCCGCATTTCGAGCCGCTTGGCGTTGCTACTGTGAGGGCAAGCGTCCAGCGCGCATCGACATCCCCGGGTGAACCCCCGGCCCCGCTCAAGTCGTCGGCAAGCGCGGAGGCCCGGCAAAGAGCGGGCGGCGCGAATGCACGGCCGTGGGGGCTTCGCTGTCCCAGCCATCGGAAATCGGCGTTCCGGACTCCGTTACCATTTGGTTGACGGGAACGGTTTTGACCGAGTCTGGATCGCTCTTGGGCTCTAAGGGAGATCTCATCGAGCCGCTAGAACGGACGGGCAGACCCCGAGTTTAAGTGTATCGACACAATCGCTTTCGAAGTCACCCGATCGTCAATGCAAATACGCGAAAACCGCCAGTTGTGTGAAATCACTGGCGGTTTTCGACTCAGTCTCGAAACAGTGGAAGCGTGACAGCACGCTTCCACGTCGGCTCATGGCTCAGGGCAGGAACGGGCCGCAGGGGATCGAGTCACGACGAATCGCGTGCTGGTTGATGTTGCTGTCGTCCGAGTAGAACACAGGTTTGAAGCCGCCCACGCAGTTCGCCTCCGGCGTGACGGTGAAGCCTTCGTTGTTGGTGTTCGGCATCGTGCTCGGACGCTCGAAGCCGCGGCGAATGTAAAACTTTCCCTTGGTTGCCGAGCCCACGCGCGTATCGATGTCGAGCACGTTCGTGCGGCCCTGGCAGGTGTCATCGCACACGGCCCAGAGGTAGCCCACTTCGCGATCGAAGTTGAGGTCCATGATGCCCGGATTGCCGCTCTGGAAGCTCGCGACGCGCGTGTAGCCGCCGCCGACGTGATCGAGCGCGAAGCCGTAAATCATACCGCTGCCTTCGACACCGACGAAGAAGATGCCGCCCTCGTGATTGGGGTAGCTCGCGGGGTCGTAGGGCAGATTCTTGCTCTCGTCGATGAAGCCCTTCGCTACGAGGTACGAGTCCGGGATCCAGGCGATGCCTTCGAGACCGAGGTTCGCGCCCGTTGCCGGCAGATTCGAGGTCAGATCCCAGTCGCGCAAGGCGCTGATCGTCGAGGCGGTGCCGGCGCTGTCGTATTGCAGCACGACCAGACGGCTCACGCCGTTGTTCTCGTTGTCACGCTCCGAAGAGACATATAGTGAGCCGTTCGCAGCTTTGGTCACGCCTTCGCTGTCCGGGCTGCCGAGACCAGTCGCGTAGTGCAGCGCCTTGCCCGCCGCCCAACCGTTGTCCGGATCGGGAACCCAATTGGTGCCGTCGTTGATCAAGCGATAGAGCTTGGACGGGCCGTTCATTGCGCCCCACAACACAGCAGGAGCCGCGCCCTGGCCAGCTTCGTAGAACAGGCCGCTCAAGTTGCTGGTGAACGTATTGGCGACATCGACCGTGACCACTGCGTTTTGTCCGGGCCAAACGTCGAACGCGGAGACCGCGCCGCCAGAGCCAGCCGCGCCACCGATGCCAGCGCCACCGGAACCACCCGCGCCGCCAGCGCCGCCAGCACCACCGGTGCCGCCGCTGCTGCCGCAGTCGTTGGCCGTGCCTTTGGTGCTGCTTGCGGTGGTCGCGAATGCGCCGGTGCCATTCGGACAACGACCGTAAGTGGTCGCGGCATGCGCGGTCCAGGTATAGGTGTCGACGATGGTGGTGCCGTTCGGCAAATACAAGCGCGTGGAGTCCGCGGCGCCGAGACCGAAATTGAAGCCGGTCGCCCCGGTGTCCATCACGTAATACGCGCCCGGTGCGACGATGGTGCCCGCGGGCAAGCTGTAAGAGTGAGTGTCGTCGTTGTCCTTGAAGATGTAGCCGGACAGATCGATCGCGACGCTGCCGGCGTTGTACAGCTCTACCCAATCGTCGGGAGTGCCGCCGTTGGACTCGACCTCGTTGATCTTGATGATGCCGCCGCTGCTCGTCGCGCCCGCGCTGCCAGCCGTTCCAGTGCCGCCCGTGCCACCGGCACTCGTGCCGCCTGCGTTGACGCCGCCGGATCCAGCGCTCGTTCCGCCGAAGCCCCCGCTCGCACCCCCCGCGCTCACCCCACCTGCGCCACCCGCGCCACCGCTGCCACTGGGCGCGGCAGAGCAGGTCACGGTTTGGCTGAGCGTATCCGAGCAATCGCCATCGCTAACGGTCAGCGTCACGGTGACCGGGCCAACCGCGGTGCACTTCAATGCAGCGTTCGCCGCGGTTGCCCCAGTGAGCGTGCCCCCGTTGCTCGTCCAAGTGTGGCTGAGCGCGCTCGGAGCCTTGTCCGCGTCGCTGCCCGTGGCCGACAGGTTGACCGCGTTGCCGACGGTGGTTTCTGCGGGGTCGACCGAAAGCGAGTCGATCGTCGGGCAGACATTCAGCGAGCCGTTCACCAGCACGCTGCCGGTCTTGGGCGGCACTTTGCACTGCATGCGAACCTGCGCCGAACTCGTCGCGCCAGCGGTGATGTTGAAGCTCGCCGATCCGGCGCAGACGACCGCGCTGTTCGAGGCGTCGCTCGCGCTGAGCGCGATCGAGTAGCCGTTACCAGCCGGGATGCCGCCGACCACCGTGGAAATCAGCGTGCTATTGGCGACGTTGATGGTTCCGGACTTGCTGAATCCGTTGCCGACGATGGTGTAGCTGACGCTGCTCAGCGTCACGCCGCCGCCTTGCAGCGCGAGCCCAATCGAACCGAACGGCTCGGTCTCCGCGTGAGGCGTCGACACCGAGTCAGCCGCGCTACAGCCAAATACCGACAGGCCGGCGCTAAGACCCATCAAGGCAAGCAAGGTCGCACAACGCGAACCAGCAGAAATCCGAATCATCGCTGAAATCTCCTGCGGGCTACTCGCGACGCGCGAAGCCCAATTTGCCGCGAACGTAGGCCGAGCGACCTGCGACCTTCAGCGACATCGACGTAACAATTCGACGACAAAAAAAGATACGGGCCGCAGAGACCAGCTCTGCGACCCGCGCATCTCATTTAGAAACCCGGGGAAAGCGGTTCAGTACAGCTTCTTCGGCAAGCGAATGAAGATGAAGTCGTTGTCATCCGGAAGCTTCGTGCCCATGTGACGGCCAATGCTGAAGGGGTAATTGTTATCGTTGATGACCGCGATCGTGTCCGGGCTCATGACGAGCACGCTCTCGATCGTTTGATACGGGAACGAGAACGGGTTGCCCAAGCCGACGTCGCCGAACAGCCCGGTGCCGACGGACAGATTGGCGGAGTCGGTGATCTTCATCAGATCTTGTACGAGCTCCTTCTTCATCGCCCCGCCGTTCTTGGGCAGTTTGACCTGGAAGATCGCCTTGTAGCCGTTCAGGTCGCCCTGTGTGTTGTCGCGCTCGATGATCAGGCCCTTGTCGTCCTCGAACAGGATGAACTCGCCGATCGAGGTGCCTTTGTCGAACTGGTAGGTGAAGCGCTTGCCCGTGTACTTCTTGGTCGCGGTGTCGAACTCGCTAGCGATGATGGTGTTGCCCACGCCGTCCAGCGGTTTCTCGAGCAGCGGGTACAACTTGCTGCCATCCGGTGAAACGGCCATGCCCTCGAAGCCGCCGCTGGTCTGCGAGCGGGTCTTGAAGTCGAGCGTCGTGCGGCGGTATGGCCAGAACAGGCCACCGAGCCACGGAGAGTTGTTGCCGTCAGCCAGGTCCTCGGTGACCGGTTTGCTGATGTCGAGCGGTTGCAGGTTGGTGCTGTCGTCGCAGTAGGTGCGGCCCGCGGCGGCGTCCGCGCTCCCCGGGTTCGGGCACATGCCGAAGTCGCCGAACAGCACGACCTTGCGAATCAGCGGGAAGTCCACCTGCGCCTGCAGCAGCGTGCGCAGGTCGAAGCTCTGCAGATCCGCGCGGTCTTGCAGACCGTGAGCCATGATGCGGCTGCCGATGGCCGTCACGAATTCGCCCACGCTCTTGGTGACCTCGGGTTCGCGCGGGTCGGTCTTGGTTTCGATGTTGAAGCGCACGCGGGCCGCGTTCTTCCAACGACGAGTCGCATCCGGGTGCGATTTGCCGGCGCCGTTTTGGTAGTAGTCCACATAGAAGGCCACGAAGTCGAACAACTGATCGAGGCTCGGCATCACGTACAGGTCGCCCTTCGCGTCAGCACGTCCCTGTGCCTTCCAAAACGCTGCGGTCACGGGCGACAAGCCCGGCGCGTTCGATTGCGGCGTACCCGTGCGGATCACACCGTCGTTCAAGATGGGGTTGAACGGATCTTGAATGCTGGCCAGCGTGACGTCGCGAATGCGGGCGGGCATCGCATCGTCCAACTTGCGGCGCGACTTGCCGCCGGTCTCGCCCGGCAGCTCCGCGCGGAACACGCGGTCGTGATAGAGCACCGGCACGTTGTCCGCGCTCAGACCGCAGTCGGTCTCGAGCGTCGTGATCAACGAGTCGAGACCGGCTTCCATGGAGGGCAGCGTGTTTTCCGGGCGCAGATCGCGGCCACCGCGGTGCGCTTGCGCGTCGAACTTGCTCGGATCGATCAGGCCGTCCGCGTCGAGGTAATCCCCCTTCACGCCGTCGTTGTTGGCGTCGAAGTTGGCGACCGCGGTGTACAATAGGTCCGGGCGATCGCTGATGATGCCGTTCACGCCGAGCGCCAAGAGCTCGCTCATGCGCGCGGCGTCGTCCACCGTCCAGGTCACGACGGGGTAGCCCGAGGTCTGCATGTTCGGGAACGCGCCGGGGCTCTTGGTCAAGCGCACGATCTCGTCATTGGCGGCAATCAGGCCGGTGTCGCCGTTTTGGCCGGGCGTGTTCGGCTGCGCGAGGTTGTCGCGCTGCGTGTTGAAGCCGCGATTGCCCGTGGTGTCGGTGTCCACGAGGTGCACGTGCCAGGGCGAAAACACGGGCGCCTTCGTGTTCCCGTAGGCCGCGCCACGCGCGCGGAACGCGTTCATGATGCGCACGGCGGAGCCCTCTTCCAGCCACGGGTTCTGCGGTGAGCGAACCTCCTGATTGGGCTGATCAGGGTCGGGCAACGCGATCGGCGCGTCGAGCAGCTTGCCCGACGGATCGAAGTGGAGCAGGAACGGACCGAACTCGTCGCCGATCCAGAGCGTGCCATCCGCCGCGATGCGCAGCGATTCGATGTCGAAGTCAGCGCCCGTCAGCACGCGCTCGTTCGTGAATTGATTGACGATAGCGAACTTGATCTTGCGATCGGGGTCACGCAATTCGATGTAGCTCTCGACCGAGACGCTGCCACCGCCACCCGCTTGAGTCTTCAGCTCGGGGCGAATGCGATACACGCGCAGCCGGAAATCAGCAGAATTCTCGATCGATCCATAGCCGTTGTCGGGCATGGCCCAGAACGAGCCGTCCTTCACGTCGACCAAACAGGAGATCCCCTGCACCGGCTGCGAGGAGAAATTGGCACCTGCGAGCTGTCCGGAGGCCGGCCCCTCGACGAACGTGGCGGCGGGCAACACCGCGCGACCCACGAGGCCAGCGGGTGCGTTCTTGGGGATGCCGAAGACGTCGAGCAGAGCCTGGTTGGGCTTGCTGCCACCGTCGACCTGGCCCATGCCCGTGTCGCCGCCGGAGCCGGTTGCGCCGCCCGCGCCGAGCGCGCCTGCTGCTCCGCTCGTCCCCGTCGTGCCGCCCGCGCTCGCGCCCGCTGAACTCGAACCAGCGACGTTCGCGCCGGCAGAAGCGGACGAGCCCACGTCGCTCACTGCACCGCCGTTCGCCGGGCAAGGTTCGCGCGGATCATCCATGTGCCCGGAGCAGCCAACCAGACCGACGCCCGCAACCAAGAGTGACAGCGTGAACGATGTTGAAAGCTTTCGCATTGCTCGATTCCCTTCGATTTTTCGAGGGCGTGCGCAGCTTCGCGCGCGCCAACTCGGGGCTCATACGCCGAGACGGAGCGCGTGATTGGAGACTGTGCGCAACACTTCCGCGACAGCGCGCGTCACACCGATCGCTGCGTGATCAATCGTGACTCACTCGGTCCGGCACGATGCGCTCGGTGACGAGCTTGCCACTCGCGTTGGTTCCGGAGATCTCGACGTAGCGCACGCTGGGCAGCAGCGCGTGTGGCTCCGCGTACACGTAGATGCGCTTCAGCGCGGCGGTCTGCTTTGCGATCGTCGTTTCTGCACGGTAGTTACCGTCGACCGCACTTACTCTCAGCTCTCGTTCCGGACACGCCGTCAGTCGCACCACGCAGCCATAGGCAGTGCAGTTCGACGTCGAAAATCCATACGCGAGATGACGTTCAGTCCAGGTCAACGCTTCGCGTCGACCATTTTGCGCGAGCATCAACCAGTAGGCTTCGATCGGATTGCCGCTATCTAAACGGCCGTCCTTACCCGCACGCACCGCGTACTTGAGGACGTTGGCGTTCGTGTTACGGGCGAGCGTGAACAACTCTCGAGACTGCAGCGCATGTGCAAGCTTTGGCAGGCACAGCTCGAGCACAGCAGCCGGGGCGAGCATCTGAAACGCACGACGACTGACCATGCCTCATGCGAATGCCGGGTCTCGCGCATGATGGAAAGCAAAAACGGCTTCGGCGCACAGGGTTTGCGCGCGTGTCACCCGCTTGCGTCATTCGTCACAAAAAAGGTCGAGCCCTGACCCGTTGAATCGGATCAGGGCTCGACTGCAAACGGCTAGACGAGACGCTCAGCCGCCGGCGTGACCGCCGGAACCAGCGGTCGAACCGCCCGTGCCGCCGGAACCGGAAGCGGAGCCACCGGCACCCGCCGCGCTGCCGCCGGAACCACCCGCAGAGCTACCGCCCGTGCTCGTGCCGCCCGTCGCGGAGCCACCGGCACCCGCGGAGCTGCCGCCCGCGCCGCTGCCAGCCTTGCCGCCGGAACCAGCCGCCGCACCACCCGCACCGCCGGACACGCCACCGGTGCCACCACCGCCGGCCTTGCCACCAGCGCCAGCAGCAGCGCCGCCAGCGCCGCCCTTACCACCGGCGGAACCGCCAGTGCCCGTGCCACCGGTCTCCTCGCCGCCCTCGCCGCCTTGACCCGGCTCTTCCATACCGCCGGCACCGGCCTCGACCGGCTCAACGCTGCCGCCGCTGGCTCCGCCAACATGCTGGCCGCCAGCACCGCCGGCCTTGACGCCGCCGTGACCGCCAGTGGCGCCGCCCGTGCCGCCGGAGGCGACGGTGTCATCATCAGAACCGCAGCCCACGACCATCGTCGATGAGAGCGCAGCGGCGATAAGGCCCGCCAAAACCAGATTCGACTTCTTAAGCAACATCAGACTCTCCCTTTCCCTTAACCTTGATTGCGGTCGTTGCCGCGGCCCAACCACTTCGCCGCACACGACTCCCGGCTGAGGGATAACATTGCCAAGTGTGTGATGTCGAGTGCGTTGCCCAATTGATTCAACCAGGACTCATCGCGAAAAACTGGGTCACTTAAAAATCATGATTTTTTGAACATGGGTATTTTCAGCAACGCGCGCGGTGCCCATTGAGGAACCCCTCACGGATTAGGCGCGCTGCATGTCCCGAACGGTCCAAATCCGTCGACGTGAGCGGCGAATTTCTGCGATTTCTGACGATTTGGGAGCAATTTGCGGAATTGGTTCCAGTGCCAACGCACAACGCTGAAAACGTAGTAAACTTTTTGGATGCGTCTTCGTTTCGTTCTCAGTGCGGCCGCTGCTCCTTGGTTCCTCGTTGGGTTCTCCCCCCTGCTCTCAGGTTGTGACCTCAACAGCACGTCCTCGAGTGGCGGCCCGGCCGGCGCGACCAGCGTTGGCGGCACCCACTCGACCGGCGGCAGCGGAACGACCGGCGGGACGAACGCCGGGGGAATGAGCTCGAGTGCTGGCGGAGCAGCAAACGGTGGAACGTCGCCTGGCTCGGGAGGCACCAGCGCCGGTGGAACCACGCCCGGCTCCGGAGGCACGCCGACGATCACTGGCGGGAGCTCCTCGGGAGGTGCCGCGGCCACCTGCGCGGGCGCGTTGATCTGTGACGACTTCGAGTCCTACACAGGCACGCCCAAAGCGCCGTGGACGGTCAGCACCAACAACGGCAGCGTTGCGATCGACACGACCAAGTTCCGAAGCGGCAAACAATCAGTGAAGTTTTCGACGACCGGCGCGAACACCTACCAGCGCGCGTTCATCGGTCTCGAAGGCGCGCCGATCTCGGGCTGCGCGACGCCGGACAAGTGCATCGCCAACAATGCGTTCTACGGGCGGATGATGATCTACGCCACGAGCGCCGCCAACGACGGCGTGCACTGGACGATGATTCAAGGCGAAGGCCCCGTCGCCGCGCAGGGACTCACCAATGCCCAGGTCCGCTACGGTGGCCAGCAGATGAAGTCGCTGATGGCAAACTACGATTCGACAGGCAAAAAGAGCGACTGCTGGCAGCACTCCGCGACCAAGATGCCCGAAGGCCAATGGGCCTGCATGCAGTGGTACTTCGACGGTAAGACCAA
>Ga0164309_10001087_pt1 | contig 13603 bp, 14 predicted proteins | sample Whisoiple_247_MG_FD_109984 | JGI IMG/M metagenome (GOLD analysis project Ga0164309, IMG submission 109984) | Soil microbial communities amended with fresh organic matter from upstate New York, USA - Whitman soil sample_247_MG | ecosystem: Environmental > Terrestrial > Soil > Unclassified >...
CTCACCGGGGCGGTTCACGTCCCGTCGGGTTGAACGTCGAGGACGTCGCCGGCGGCGCACCCCCACGCGAGCCCAGGCGTCGCCGTCACGCGGAAGCGGCTGGGCCCGAGCCTGTCTGCCGGAACCTGTTCGAGGACAGGCTCGCCCCGGCTGTTGTGGCCGGCCAACAGCTCGACATGGTCATGCACGCGCATCAGCCTTTCACGGTGCAGCCTCGGCGGGCCGCTCGTGGCGGTGTGACTCGATGTCGCTGGCTGCCCGGGGCTTCTACCGTTCCGGGTCGGCTGAGTCGTCGACCGTGAGGACGATGAGCGGGCTGTGGCGCAGCATCTCCGGGACATCCGTGCGGCGCCAACGCCGTGCGGCCGCCTCGATGAACGGCCGACGCTCATCAGGGTCTGTCACCACGCGCGCCGTCGCGGGCACGTCGACGACCACGGACTGCTTGAGGTGGAGCACGACGTGCGGGTCGGCTTCGACGTTGTAGATCCAGTCACGCGTTCGGTCGGCTCGGGGCATGCCGGTGATGAACAGCTGGCCATCGTCGTGGTGCAGGAAGATCTCGATGCGCCGAGGCCGACCGGTTCGGCGGCCGGTCGTGGTGAGGTCGATGACCTGGCTGTGTTGCAACGCGGCTCGGGTCGCTTCGCTGCCAGCGCTGGCAGGGTCCATGTCCCGTTCCTTTCGAGTGGAACCGACCCAGAAACTCTACGGCGAGACTCGAGCACTGCGCTGACTCGGGCGAAGGGGGACTAGCGATGCCGGGTCGTCGAAGGCACCTAGATCTCCGGCCGGCACGCCCTGCCCTGCTGCTTCGCTACGCACGGACCCTGCTTGCCGGAGGCGACGAGATCGAAACTGCCCCAGGCTCTTAGAGCCGGTGTGAGAATCCCAGCATGACGACGCTCCCTGGTGATGGGGATGCCGACGACTCGGCGTATGACGTTCCGCGGGGCACGTGCCCCGTGTGCGGGAGCAGCGAGGTCCGGCATCTTGTCATCGGACTTCCAGCCGGCCCGGAACCGATGGAGAGTGCGCCACCGTGGGTCGAGTGGGTGGGCTGCGTCCATCCCGGGTACGACCGCGGGTGCGACCGATGCGGTGTCCAGTGGGACTCCGAAGGCCGGAGCTCTGACGCCGGGATGCCATGAGCCAGGACGTCTTGGCCAGCCGCGGTGCCGGGGTTCTGCCCGCGCATACGGAGACGCGGGTGGAGAACCACCGCGCGGGTCATGGCTGGGCGAACTCCATGACGACCTTGATGTCGTCGGGCTCTCCGGCGAGGGCCCGCTGGACATCAGGCGGGCGCACGCGCCGGGTGACGAGCTGTTCGAGCCACGACCGATCTGCTCGAGCCAGCACCCGAGCGGCTCGGAAGTAGTGCCGACGGTTGGCGTTGACCGAGCCGAAGATCACCAGGTTCTTGAGCACCGCGTCCTTGGCGAGCAGGGCGGCGGTTGCGGCCGTCGTCGTGTCGGGCGACCCGATGCCGGTGAGGCACACGATGCCGCCCGGTGCCACGGCGTCGGCCGCCTCGACGATGAGCGGGACGACGCCGGTGCACTCGATGACGATGTCGGGCTGCAGCCCCAGCTCGGCCACCGTGCCGACGTGGTAGCTGGCGCCGAGCTGCTCGACGAGCCCGGGTTTCGGCCCGGTGGTGACCCGGTCGAGCACGTGCACCTCCCTGCCCAGCTGCGTGCCGATCAGGGCGGCGAGCAGCCCGATCGGGCCCGCCCCGACGATGAGCACGACCTGGGGGTCCCAGAAGGTGCGCTGCCCGATCGAGAGGATGTGCTGCCACGCCTTCGTGACGACCGTCGCCGGTTCGAGGAGGACCCCGAGGGTACCGAGCCGTTCGTCGACTCGGACCAGGTACTCCGGCTCGACCCTCCAGCGCTCGGCCATGAAGCCGTGGGCGTGCTTGATGCCGCGCTCGGTGTAGAGGCCGTTGGAGCACATGTCCCACTCGCCGACGGCGCAGCTGGGGCAGGGCATCGGGTCGGGGCGCCGGACGATGCCGACGACGTGCTCGCCGACCGCCAGTCCGGTCGGGCCGGGGTCCAGCACCCTGCCCAGGGACTCGTGCCCGAGGATGAGCCGCTCCTGCCCCGGCGGTGCCCATCCGTAGGCGCCGGTCGCGATCTCCGCGTCGGTGCCGCACACCCCGACCGCGAGGGCCTCGACGAGCACCGGCCCCGCGTCAGCCGTCGGTTCGGGCACATCCTCGAGCACGGCTGATCCGGCCACGCCGGGGATCACCGTCACCGCCTGCATGATCAGCCCCTTCAACGCATCGGAGAGCCCAGCGCGACAACGCTGCCGCGCCTGAGCCGACGTGAGGTCAGACGACGTCGGCGCGCCTGGCCACCCGCCTCAGGGCGAACCCGACGAGGATGAACCCGACGCCCAGCGCCGCGGCCATGAGGGCCACACCGAAGGCGACCACCGACGTGAAGAGCGAGGCCCGCAGGAACGAGGCGGTCATCACCGTCGAGCGTTTCGGGTCCGACTTGTCGAGCTCGGCGTAGGTCTTCCCGCCGGACGCCTCCATGGCGTGCTTCTGGATCACCTCCGCCTGGGCGTAGGCCTCCCAAGGCGTGTCCACGGTCGCGCCCGCAAAGCGGGAGGCGTCCTCGGAGACCGTGATCTTCTCGGCGGAGAGCTGGTTGGCGACCGTCACCCACGTGACCACGCCGGCCACGGCGAGAATCGCGCCGAAGACGATGAGGAGGAGGCCGATGACGGCCACGCCGCGCAGGCCGCGCCCCTCGGTCGTCCCCCCTGTTGTTCGCACAGTGCTTGTCATCTCACAGCCTCCTGAACTGGTGAACTGCACAGACCTCGCCCGCTGCCGCCGGTGCGGCGGCGCGTTTCACGGTAGGACTCCCCTCCTGTTCGACACATGACCCTTTTCGGGTGATCCGGGGCTCGACCCCGACGCAGCCCAGAAGGCTCGACGGCGCTCTCGGCGTCTCACGACGGAGGCCCATCGCCGGCAGCGCGGTCGAGCGCCCGGTTGAGAGTGATGGCGGCGTCGATGAGAGCCAGGTGGGTGAACGCCTGCGGAAAGTTGCCGATCTGCTCGCCGGTCAGGGCGATCTCCTCGGAGTAGAGACCGAGGTGGTTGGCGTAGGTGAGCATCTTCTCGAACGTCACCAGCGCCTTGTCGAGCTGCCCGGCTCGTGCGAGGGCGTCGACGTAGGCGAAGGTGCACAGCGAGAAGGTGCCCTCCGAACCGCGTAGTCCGTCCGGGGAGGCGGCCGGGTTGTAGCGGTAGACGAGGCTGTCGGTGACGAGCTCGTCGTCCATCGCGGCGAGAGTGGAGGTCCAGCGCGGGTCCTTGGGGGCGACGAAGCCGGTCGATGACATCCGCAGCAGCGAGGAGTCGAGGACGTCGGTGTCGTAGTGCTGCACGAAGGCCTGTCGACCTTCGTGCCAGCCCCGCTCCATGACCTGCTGGTAGATCGCGTCACGCTCGGCGCGCCATCGCTCGAGCGGCGCAGGCCGCCCGTTGTCCGCGGCCAGGCGCAGACCGCGGTCGAGGGCGACCCAGCACATGACGCGTCCGTAGGTGAAGTCCTGCCGCCCGCCGCGCGTCTCCCAGATCCCCTCCTCCGGCTGGTCCCAGTGCTCGGCCACCCAGTCGAGCAGGTCGCAGACCCGCTGCCAGCCTTCGTGGCTCGCCTCGAGCCCACGCCGGTCACCGACCCAGATGCTGTCCATCGCCTCGCCGTAGATGTCGAGCTGGAGCTGGCCGGCGGCACCGTTGCCGATGCGCACCGGCGCGCTGCCGCGGTAGCCCTCCCAGTGGTCGAGCACCTCTTCCTCGAGGTCGCTGGACCCGTCGACGCGGTACATGATGTTGAGCGGTCCGGTCTGGCCATCGTGACGCTCGCGGATCCGGGCGCCCATCCACCGCCCGAGCGCGGCGGCCTCCTCGGTGAAGCCCAGCCCCAGCAGCGAGTAGACCGAGAACGACGCGTCGCGCACCCACGTGTACCGGTAGTCCCAGTTGCGCTCCCCGCCGATCTGCTCGGGCAGGGCCGCGGTCGGGGCGGCGACGAGGCCGCCGCTGGGCGCGTACGTCATGAGCTTGAGCGTGATCGCCGAACGGTGCACGATCTCGCGCCAACGTCCCGTGTAGCTGCACTGCGACAGCCACGTGCGCCAGAACCTGACCGTGTCGTCGAACAGCGTCCACGCCTCCGCCACCCGCAGCGCCCGGGCCGGTCCGGCGCCGCCGGAGCGCAGGACGAACCCGCGCATCTGCCCGGCGGTCAGGGGCACCTCGGCCCGCGCGTCGCCCTGCGCGTCCACGGTCCCGACGGCGAGGCGCTCGTCGTCCGGTTCCCGCACGAGGTCGACGCACAGCGTGGTCCGTTCGCCCCGGAACACCAGACCGTCCTCGGTCAGGTGGGCCTCGTGCGGCTCCCGCGCGTAGTCGAAACGCGGCGCGATCTCGACGGAGAAGGTCATCGCCCCCCGGACGCACCGCACCATCCGCACGATCCGGTGCTCGGCGGTCTCCGTCTCCCCCGCGACGGGCATGAAGTCGACGACCTCCCCGACTCCCTCCTCGGTGAGGAAGCGGGTCACGAGGATCGCCGTGCCGGGAAGGTAGAGCTGCTTGCGGGTGAAGACGTCTGCCTTCGCGGTGACGCTGCACCGGCCGCCGCGCTCGTGGTCGAGCAGCGAGCCGAAGGTGCTCGGGGAGTCGAACCTCGGGGCGCAGAACCAGTCGATGGTGCCGTCGGTGGAGATGAGCGCGGCGGTCTGCAGGTCACCGATGAGGCCGTGGTCGGCGATGAGCGGGTAACCGGACACGGCGGGCTCCTTCGACGACGGCGGGACAGCCTCCACGCTCGCCGGAGGGGCCCGGGCAGGCATCACACCGCCGGAGTGATCTCCCGCCTCAACGGCGCACCGGAAGGCGCAGGTGGAGCACCCGCTTCGCCTGGATCACCACGTCAGGATCGTGCAACCGGTGCTGCGCGTTCACCGACGCCCGGCGTGGTCACCCTGTCAGTGCTCGGGTGCGCCACCGGGCTGCGAGGGCGGCAGACCCGGCCGCGAGCAGGAGAAGGGCGGACGGTGCAGCGGTACCGATGGGCTGGACGGACCATGCCCAGAAGCTGAGCTCCCCGAAGCCGCTGGCACCGATGACGGAGAGCATCAACAGATAGGCCAAGGGCACGAGCCATCCGAGCTGGCCGAGGGTCGTCGCGCCCAGAAGCATCATCCCCATGGAGCCGAGATACGTGGCGAGGACGCGGGGAACCTCTTGCGATAAGACGTTCGGCTGCATCGCGAGCAGGCCGCACACCAGGGCGACCACGACGCCGATGGTCAGGGCGTGCCACCGTCTGGCACGTCGCGCCGCAGTGGCCTCCAACGTCGATGCCGCGCTGAAGCACAGCGGGGTGGCGATGATGGCCAGCAGGATGGGCTCGATGAGGTAGAGCGGCAGGCGCACCGGCTCGTCCGCGGTGATCATGCCCACGGGGAGGCTCACGACAGGCAGCGCGGCGAAGAGCACCACGACCGACGCGGCGGCGGCCAGCACCTCGGGGGCATGGACGCCGCGAGCGAGCATCACCGGTCCCGAGCGCCACCACCGGAGAAGGACGCCCCGGTCGTGAGGGCGGGTTGGCGCAGCGGTCATGAGGCCGGCACCGGTGGCGGCTCGGCACAGTGGACCTCGGCCTCGGCCGCCGCGTTCATCCAGGCGTTCTGTCGGGCCACGGTCAGCTGCTCGAGGCGCGGATAGGCGGCCGAGTCTGCGCCGAAGACCGGTGGGATGCCGAGGCGTTCGCTCAGGATGGCGGGAATGGCCCGGGCGGCATCCGAGCCGCCGATGACGGCCCCGTCCGCGCCGATGCACGTGGGACCGGGCTGCGGGGCAGACGCGGTCACGAGCGCGGCCAAGGCCTCCTCGCGCGAGGGCACCGGCGCGGTGAAGGCGCCGACGTCGACGGCGGGGCGTCCCAGCGCTCGGGCGACGCCCGGCTCAGCCAGCGTCGTGGGGATGAAGGTCAGTCCGTCGGTGGCCCGGGCGAAGGCGCTCGCGGCTCCGGCGACACTCGGCAGGGTGTCGGCGTGGTCGGCCCAGACGCAGAAGGTCGGGCCCGAACCGTTGGTGCAGGCGACGGGGTCGCCCGCCCCGCGCACGCTGGCGAACTGCTCCCCGGGGGCCACCTGCGGAACCAGCACGAACCCTGCGGAGACGGCGGCGAGGGTCGCGGCGGCGGCCAACGAGGTCAGGCTCGGTCGGACCCCGGCCCACCGTCGTCCCGCCACGAGCACGAGGAGGACGGCGACGCACATGAGCCATGCGGACGCGGTCAGCAGGCGCGCGGGAGCCTCGCGCATCAGCGGGTCCCACAGCTGCTGGACGATGGGATAGAGGCGCCCCCAGGTCCGTTCGCCGCCCTCGACGTACACCGGCGCCGCACCCCCGGCGTAGAGCACGACGATCGTGACGACCGGCGCACTCCGGCGCGGCAGCCACGCCCCCAGGGCGGCACCGGCGGCGACCTGCATGCCGAGCACTGCCACGGTCATGACGACCAGGCCCCACGGCGGCGTCCCGGCATGAACGACGGCGGACCGGCCCAGCGCTGCCGCCAGGACCAGCAGGAAGCCGGTCGTGGCGAGGAGCCAGATGGGCGCGACGGCGCGCAGCACGATGCTGGCCCCGTCGACCGTGGCCGTGTTCTCCATCGGGTGCAGGCCCGCCGCTCGTGACCGACCCGCCTGCCAGGCGGCGATCGCACCAGAGACGATGCCGATGACGATGCACGCATAGGTGTGCACCTTCAGGGTCGTGTTCTGCCAGTAGCCCACCCACTGCGCGTCGGCGGAGGCCAGCCGCAGGCACCCGATGACCGTCAGGGCGGCGATGGGCAGCAGGGCTGGGCTGGTGCGTACCTCCGTGGCCACGACGCGTCGCACCTGCCGGGCGCAAGCGGACGCACGGCGTCCGGCGGGCACGCCGGGCTCTTCGACGTGCGAGCGTCCCCGCGGTACCGACGTCGTCGGCGCCGTCATGCCCGTGCGCCCAGGACTCGGAGGTATGCCTGCTCGAGGGCGACCCCGGACACCTCGGCGTCGGCGTCGACACCGACCAGGTCGCGCGTCTGAGCATCGGCGACGAGCCGGCCCTGCTGAAGGATCACGACGCGCTCGCAGACGGCGGCGATGTCCTCGGCAAGGTGCGAGGACAGGATGGTCACCTGCTGCGGATGACGCTGCTGCAGGTCTCGCAGGATGCCGCGGAAGATGTCCCGTTGCTCGATGTCGAGGCCGTTGGTCGGCTCGTCGAGGACCAGCACCCGCGGCTCGTGCACCGTGGCGCACGCGATGCCGACGCGCTGGGCCATTCCTCCGGAGAGTGACTTCATCGTCGCGTCCTGTCGGTCGACCAGGCGCACCGTCTCGAGCGCGCGGTCGACTGCGCCCGGCACGGACAGGGGCTTCATGGAGTGCAGCCACGCCGCGTACTCCACGAACTCGCGCACGCGGAAATTCCCGAAGTACCCGAACTTCTGCGGAAGCAGGCCGAGCGAGGCGCGCAGTGCCGCGTTTCCCGGTTGTCCCGCAGCGGCCGGACTTCCGGCGAACACCACCTCACCTTCGGTGGGGCGCAGCAAGCCGGTCAGAACCCCCATCAACGTGGACTTGCCGGCGCCGTTGTGGCCGAGCAGGCCCGTGACGCCCGGAGTGAACTCCACGGTGACGTCGCGAAGCGCCTCCGTCCGCGCGAAGCGGACGGAGACGCCACGTGCGACAAGCGCATCCGTCATGACGCTCAGGGGGTACGCGCCTGGAACCACCCGGAGTGGCTCGGGCTCTCGGCCACGGTCCACGCGCCTCGGTTGTAGTACCCCTCACCGCTGGAGGCGGTGAAGGAGCTGGTGCACGCCGTGGCCGCGTTGTACGTCGTCGACACGCTGCGCTGGATCGTGTCGGGCGCGAAGTCGATGTCGCGCCAGATCTGCACGACGTAGCTGGCCAAGGTGGTGGAGCCGCTGATGTCCCCACACGCGTACAGCGATCCCGAGCGCGTGTACACACCAGACGTCTTCGACCCCGAACTCGCCGTCGAGAACGTGGTGTACGGGCCATAGACCGCAGCCGCCTGCGCCACTGCAGGCGTAGCCACCACCGCGGCAACAGCGATCAACCCGATCGCAGTCTTCTTTCCAAGTCTCACCGTCATGCTCCTAGCGTCATTGCCAGCCCCTGTTGGCGGCTCACGAAAACTAGCGCAGGGCACCCTCAGGCGCCTGCTCACCGCAATGCGCAGGTCATCGCCGAAAACGACTGTGTCCTAAAGGGATTGCGCGTTGAGTCGCAAAATTCGCAACCTGCATGTTTCTGCAACTTTACGTGCCGGCGCCTTCGAGGCGCGTCTTCCCACGCTCCCGCGGGTCGTAGCAAGGGCGCACCGATGGCACGTCACAGCGGGGGCGACGCCCTTCCGACTCCGCAACGGGCCTGAGCGACCGGCTCACTGCGATGTGATGCTGCCGACGGACCGACGGCGAAGCCACCTCACGCTCCTACGCTGGTTGACATGGGTGAGAAGGGCCGGGATGTGAAGGGCAGAGGCGGCCAGCCGAACGGTGGCCAGCCGGTGTACGGGCTGGGGATGATCGGCGCCTGGGTCTACTACTGGAGGGCTGCGGACACGAACGGCGACCGCGCGCTCGGCATCCTCAAGGGCCTCGTGTGGCCGGCGTTCCTCGTGTACGAGGCCTTCTCGGCCGTCAGCCGCCGGAAGCGTCGTCACTAGACCGGCCGCCGCTCGGCCTCGGGGCCGACATCCCCGCTGTCGATGCCGGGGCAGCCTTCACGGGACCCCGGGCGCACCGATGAGCGGCCGGTAGGACGGACCCGATCTGCGCGCCAACCTCGCGCGAAGCGGGCGCTCGACGAACCTGAAGCTCGCCTCAGCCAGGACGACGAACGCGGCGACCCAGACGATGTCCCCGACCACCGAGTGTCCGAACAGGCTGAGGACCGCGATCCTCGCCAGGACGTTCCAGAGGTAGATCGAGTAAGACCGCTCGCCGAGCCACCGCAGCGGAGCGCTCGCCAGCAGCAGTCCGACCGTCGAGCTCGGACGCGTCACGACACCGGTCAGCACGACCAGCGCCAGCCCGGTCCCCGCGACGATCACCAGTGAGGCTCGGTTGGTGTCGTTGCGATAGGCCAAGGCGGGCAACAGGGCAATGGCCAACACGGCGAAGGGCGCCAGACGCTCTGCCGCCGTCGACAACCAGCCGTGGTGAAGGACGAGCGCGAGCAGCGCGCCGACGAGGATCGGCAGCGCATTGGTGTCGGTCCCGAAGTACTCGTGCGGGTCGAAATGGATCTCTCGACTCAGGCCGAGGACGAGGTCGAGCACCAGGGTGATCCCGGCAAGCGAAACGGCGAGCGCGGCGAACATCCGAGGACTACGGCGATGGCCCCAGAGCAAGGCGAACGGCCACACCAGGTAGAACTGCTCCTCGACGGAGAGCGTCCAGGTGTAGTTGAAGTAGTCCTGGGTGGCGAACGGGTGCCCGGCCCAGTCGAAGAGGCTCGTCGTATAGGTCGCGGCGGCGCCGGCGGGCGCGAGGACCTGCCCGACACTCAGCGCGTGCTGGCCGACGAGGAGTACCGCGATGGTCGCCGCTGCCACGGTCACCAACGCCGGGTAGAGGCGTGCCGCGCGTCGGCGATAGAACGCCCGGACGTCGATGGTGCCGGTTCGCAGCTCGCGGACCAGCAGGCTGGTGATGAGGTACCCCGACAGGCAGAAGAACACGGTCACACCGACGAACCCGTCGACCAACGGCCGGGTGGGGGCGTGCTGACCGAGCACCAGGAGAATCGCCACCCCACGGATCCCGTCCAGTGCAGGCTGGTGAGCGCTGTCGCGCGCGGCTCGCTCTGAGGGCGTAGGTGGCCCGCGGTGCCGAGCCGTTCGGGTCGCGGTCACCACTCTCGGGGCGGAGGCCCTCAGGTGCATCCGATGCGGGCTCGTTCGCAACCGAGTCTCCTTCCTTCGGAGAACGCTGAAGCCCTCGACGCGGCGCGGCGTGGTCCACGTCGATGGAACGAGTACGACGTGAGCGAGCGGCTGGTTCAAGCGTCTCCCTCTCACCTGGCCTGACGTGGCGTTCAGCCACCAGGCATCGGGAGACGCGCCGCTTCCGTCGATCCCTCGGCGGCCGGACAATGGCGCTCGTGGAGCAGCAGCTCGGCACTGCGAACCTCGAGGACGGCACGGCGATCCGGTTCGCCGTCGCCGGCAAGGGCTCGGTCGCGATCTACATGCCGGGCTGGGTGTCCCACCTCGAGCTGGGGTGGGCGGTGCCGGCCGAGCGCCAGTTCTACGAGGGCCTGGCCGATGGTCGGACGCTGGTGCGCTACGACCGCCCCGGGTGCGGTCTGTCCGGACCCACCGCCCGCACGGACGTCGTCGACCTGGAGCTGGAGGTCATGCACGCGGTCGCGACCGCCGTCGGTGCCGCCCGCTTCGACCTGGTCGGCGCCTCCTTCGGTGCGCCACTGGCCGTGCGGTGGGCGGCCCGCCATCCCGAGTCGGTGACGAGGCTCGTCCTCTACGGAGGGTGGGTCGATGGTGACGGCGTGGCCGATCGGGCCGTGCGCGAGCACGTGCTCGGGCTCGTCGACCAGCACTGGGGGTTCGCATCAGACGTGCTGACGGAGATCTTCGCCCCTGACGCGGACGCCGGGTTCCGCGCCATGTTCGCCCGCTACCAGCGGGACTCGGCGTCCGCTGAGTGGGCGCACCGGCTGCTCGCTGCCTGTTACGACATCGACGTCGCCGGGGACCTCAGCCGGATCACCGCACCCACCAGTGTCATCCACCGACGCGACGATCGCGCGGTGCCGCTCGCCGAGGGCGAGCGGTTGGCCGACGGTATCGAGGGTGCGACGCTGACCGTGCTGGACGGCCGGACGCACATCCCCTTCGCCGGCGACGCCCACGCCGTGCTCAACGCGATGCGCGTCGGCCTCGGGCTGCCTCCGCTCGGCCGCGTGACCCCTCCGACGTTGACGCCGCGGCTCAAAGAGGTGGCGGCGCTCGTGGCGCTGGGGTGGTCGAACCGGCAGATCGCCGAAGAGCTGGTGATCAGCGAGCGGTCGGCCGAGTCGCACGTCGAACGGATCCGCGCGCGGCTCGGGTTCCGGTCCCGGGCCCAGATCGCGGCCTGGTACGTCGCGTCGAGCGGGGCCGGCTGACCCTCGAAGTGCGGTATTTCCACTGCTGACGCCGTGGTGACGCGTCCCACAGGCTCGACGCATGACCACTCGCACAAGGCAATCCACCACTTCGACGCCCACGCGCACCCGCGCCTCCGCGGAGTTCGTCGAGCATCCCGGTCGCGGACGCTTCAACTCCGCGTTCTTCTGGGTCATGGGCGGCTACATCAACGGGCTCATGCACGAGCGCAAGTCCGCCGCCTTCGCCGACCTGCCGCCGACGGTGGTCGAGCTGGGATCGGGAGTCGGCGCCAACCTGCGCTACCTGCCGACCGGCGCGCGTCTGGTCGCCATCGAACCCAACCCTTACATGCACACGCGGCTCCGGCGTGCGGCGCGCGCCCGGGGCGTCGACCTCGAGATCCGCAGCGTCGTCGGCGAACGGATCGACCTTCCCGACGCCAGCGCCGACGCCGTCATCTCCAGCCTCGTCCTGTGCAGCGTGCGTGATCCCCATGCCGTCCTCGCCGAGGTCCGCCGGGTGCTGCGACCCGGGGGTCGGTTCAGCTTCGCCGAGCACGTCGCCGCGACGCCGGGCACTCCGACGCGATGGACCCAGCGGGCGCTGCGTCGACCGTGGGCGTGGGTCTTCGAGGGCTGCTCGTGCGAACGCGACCTCGCCGGCGTCATCCGCTCCGCAGGGTTCACCCGCGTCGACCTCAGCCACTACCGGATCCGCTCGCCGTTCCTGCCGTTCAACGCCCACATCGCCGGCACGGCCATCGCCTAGGCCGCCGCGCCTCGCGCTACCCCCGCGGATGTCCGCGAGGCCAACAGAAAGGCAGTTCGATGCGCATCTCCGTCCTGGCTGCGCTCACGTCGGCCAGAACACGTCAGCACACGGCCGGGGCCGGCCACGCGACCATCGCGCCGCTGGCGACAGCCCGAGCGACACGGCCGCACTGCGAGACGACCCCCGGCGCGATCCGGCTGCGTCGCCTCACGCCCACCGACGCGCCCCACATGTCCGACCTGATCCAGCGGCTGTCACCGGATTCGCGGTACCTGCGCTACTTCCGGCCCGTGCGCTCCTTCGCCCCGGCTGACATCGCGCGCTTCGTCGCGGACGGCCCCGGGCACCGGGCGGTCGGGGCGTTCGATGCGGGCGTCCTCGTCGGCGTCGCGCAGTACTTCCGATCGGACTGCGCCGACCGCGCGGAGGTGGCCCTCGAGGTCGCCGACAGCCACCACCGCCGCGGGGTGGGTGCACGGCTCGTCCACGAGCTGGCCCGGCTCGCTGCCGCCGCGGGCGTCACCCACTTCACCGCGACCGTCCTGGCCGAGAACCGCGCGGTGCTCGGACTGATCCGGCGCTCGGGTTGGGACATCGTGACCACCGCCGACGGGCCCTACACCGACATCGTCGTCGGCCTGCCGCCCGAATTCGCGAACGGCGCGGCCGCCCAGTGCGCCTAGGGGCGGCGCCCCCCCACACCGCGTCCGGTCATGCCCCGTCCGCGGCGAAGCGACGCCAAGCCCGCGCTGCCGCGCAGGGACGGGGAGCGTCTGGCGGGGTGACGAGATCACGTGGTCACGTCGGGCACGACCACCCGGTGGCCGTGCCCGACGCCAGGCGTGTGACCCAGCGCGGGCCACCTCACGCGGTGGCGGGCGCGATCACGACCCAGAAGGGTCCCGGTGCTCGAACGGAGATGGTGGTGCCGATGCTCGCCAGCGGCAGTCGGATGTCAGCAGTGGCCGAGCCAGTGCAGACGCTTCCGATGAGCACTTCGCCGTCACCCGTGACGGTGTAGCGCCCCGGTCCAGCGCAGCTGACGGTCACGAAGGCGTCGGTGCTCGACGATTTCTTCAACGTGTACGTGGCGCTCTCGCGGCCACGCGCTGAGAGCAGGGATCTCGTGCCGACGACGCTTCCGTGCTTGGCTTCCAGGTCCTTGAAGGGATCGGTGAGGGCCGCGTTGGCCGGCGGGGCACTGGAGGGCGCGGCGGGGACGGGCGTCGGGTCCGTGGGCGTGTTGCCGGGGTTGGACGTGGTGACACTGGGCGCCACTGGGGCCGCGGGCGTGCCCGCGCCGTTGGAGCACGCCGCGGTCGCGGCCAGGAGAGTGCAGGCGAGCAGCCTGACGGGCGTCGTCAGGTGGGACCGGGCCCGGACTGCGCGGGTTGACCGCACTGCAGCCCCGGTCAAGCGGGCCGGGGCTGCAGTGGCCAGACGTGTCTGAGGCATCGTCGCGACTCAGGAGTGGGTGAACTCGATGGCGCTCGTGTTGCCGACGATGGTCCCGGTCTTGTCGACCCGAAGAGTGCACGGGGGGACGACGGTCTTCTTCGTGTAGCTGACCTTGTAGGCGTGGTGTCCCGC
>Ga0164309_10001088_pt1 | contig 13585 bp, 10 predicted proteins | sample Whisoiple_247_MG_FD_109984 | JGI IMG/M metagenome (GOLD analysis project Ga0164309, IMG submission 109984) | Soil microbial communities amended with fresh organic matter from upstate New York, USA - Whitman soil sample_247_MG | ecosystem: Environmental > Terrestrial > Soil > Unclassified >...
AGCCACCCGATCGGCAATCGAAGGCACAAGCTGCATGGCGGTGGCGCCGGTGCCGATCACGGCTAAGTGCTTGCCGTCAAGCCTTATATCATCCGACCACAGCGCGGAGTGGAGCTTCAGCCCGGCAAATTCTTCCTCGCCCCTGAAACGCGCCGGCGCTGGATCGTTAAGCTGACCGATCGCGCTGACAAGCGTCGTCGACTCGAAATCTTGGCGGCCGTCGCCGGTTTCGAGACTGGAAATCCACCGACGTTTGGATTCGTCCCAGCGCGACGCGGTCAGTCGCGTATTGAAACGGATATGGCTGCGTACGTCGTGCTCGATCGCGACCTTTTTCAAGTATTCGAGCAGTTCTTCGCGTGGTGCGAAATAGCGGGTCCACTGGTTTCGGGCGCCGAACGAGTACGAATAGGAGTGATTGGGCGTATCGACGCCGCAGCCGGGATACCGGTTGACGTACCAGGTGCCGCCTAGTTCGTCGTTTTTCTCGACAATGGTGTAGGGAATGCCGAGCCGGCCGAGGGCAACCCCCAGCGCGATCGCGCAGACGCCGGCGCCGACGATCAGGACGTGCTGTTGCTCCAATTGGTTGGGGGCCGGCGGCTTTTTCCACCGCACATCGCGCGGAATGAATCCCATTTCTTCGCGCATCAGGGGCGCATATTCCGGCGGGACGTTCTCACCGAGACAGGCCCGCATCATCTTCAGCATCAATTCGTCGCCGGGATCGGTGATCGCAGGCTGGGGCTCGCCCTTTTCGAAAAGCTTGAGGACGGCTGCGCGGATTTCGTCCTGGACATGCTCGGGCACGCCGGCCTCGGGATCGGGGATAAGACGGACATCGCGCTTCGGCTTGTAGGGAGGTTCAAGCCAGCGTTGGTCGCCGGTCATATGAACCAGCACCATCAGCAAGACGCGGATGTCGCCTTCGGCGATGGCCGTCGACAGATCAAGCTTCTTTCGCGGCATCTCGACGTTCATGATTTAGGCTCCCTCAGCGGTCATCGCCGTCGCCTTTGGCGGGCGGGGTGAACAACCCACGGGTGATCAGCTTTTCGTAAGCAGAGATCACGTGATCCGGCACGGCGGTAACGGCGCCCTCGGCATAGGAGTAGCGGCGGCTGAGATAGCCGCGCGCGCCCATGAACATGTGGACAATGGCCTCGAACTCTTCATCACTGAAGCCTTCGATCGTGCCGGCCTGGCGCGCGCGCCTGAAGATTCGGACATAGGCGGTTGAAACATTGTCGAGATGTTTCTGGTAGCCGGTCGGCGCAAAAAATTCGGCCTCGTTGAGAATGCGCAGGAATTCCGGCACTTCACGGATGAAATCGAAAAAGGCGCCGAACCGCTCAATCTCCTGTCTCGCCGCATGGGCGGTGCCGGTGCGCTCGCGGATGAATCGCACCATGTCGAGGCCGATCTTCGGCAGCAACTGATCGAGCAATTGCTGGCGATTTTCGAAATGATTATAGAACGTGCCTTGCGCCACGCCGGCCTGTTCGGTGATCCGGGCGACGGAGGCCTCGGCATAGCCGTATTTGCCGACGATCCTGGTGGCGGCGTCGAATATCTTGCGCTTGGTCCATGCGTTGCGCTCGACCCGGTTGAGTTTGGTCACTTTACCGGACGCGGTCTGGGACGCGTGCGTCATGCGTTGGCCTCGAGTTCGGCGCGCAGCACGCGCTTGAGCACCTTGCCCGATGGATTGCGCGGCAGCTGGTCGCGGATGACGAGTTGTTTCGGCACCTTGAACGCCGCCAGTCGGTTGCGGCAATGCTCCGTCAGTTCGGGCAATTGCAGCTCCGCGCCGTCGGCGACCACCACGACCGCAACCGGCTTTTCACCCCAACGCTCGTCGGGCATGCCGATAACGGCTACTTCGCGTACCTGCGGCATCTCATAGATAACGCGTTCGACCTCGGAGGATGCGATATTCTCGCCGCCGGAAATGATCATGTCCTTCTTGCGGTCGGTGAGATAGAGGAAGCCATCCTCGTCGAGGTAGCCGACATCGCCCGAGCGGAACCAGTCGCCGAAAAACGCCGCCGCCGTCTTCTCGGGATCTTTCCAGTAACCCGGAGTGACCTTCGGGCCGCGCAGGCAGATTTCGCCGTTCTCGCCGGGGCCGAGGCGATTTCCCCCGTCGTCGCGGATTTCGATCTCGACATGGGCGACAGGGCGGCCGGTCGATCCAATCTTGGTGATTTCCAGCCCGGGCTCCATGAAAGTGTCGCCGCCGACGGTTTCGGTCAGCCCGTAGGCGTCGATGTAGCGGGCATTGGTGAAATATTGTGAGAAGATGCGAATCCGCGCTTCCGGCGTCTTCTCGCCGCCGCCGATCGCCCATCGCAGGGTGGAGACGTCATAGTCTCCACGGTCGGGGCAGGTGAGGATGGAGGTTGTCATGACGGGCGCAAGCCACGCCGCGTCGAGCCGGTCAGCCTCGATCGCAGCCAGGCATTGTCGTGCATCGAAATCGCGCTGGATGCTGAGCATCCCGCCCTGCCACAGCACCGCAATCCCCGGCAGATCGAGCGCGCCGACATGGTAGAGTGGCCCGGCCACCAAGAGCCGTGTATCGCCGCTCAGCCCGAGCGTCAGCACATGATCCGCCGATTTCCAGTAGAAGTTTTCGTAAGTCAGCATCACGCCTTTCGGGCGGTCCGTGGTGCCGGAGGTGTACATCAGCCGCATCAGGTCGGAGGGCAGGCGATGCACCGCTGCTGCCGGCTTCGCATCCGGCGCAAGGCATGTGGCGTTGGATTGCGCGGCTTCGCCGACCCGCACGATTGGCGCGGGCCCGGCGGCATTCGAGGCGAGTTCTTCGTCGGCGATCAGCACGCGCGCGCCGGAGTTTTCGACGATGTAGGCGACTTCGTCCGACGCCAGCCGAAAGTTGATCGGCAGGAAGACCGCGCCGATGTGACTCGCCGCAAAAGCGATATCGAGAAATGCCGCGCTGTTCTTCATCAACACGGCGACGACGTCATCCGGGCCGATCCGGCGTGAGGCCAGCCAGCCGCCAACCGTTCGAATGCGTTGGTCAAAGGCTGCGTAGGAAATTTCCTCACCGCGGTATTTCAGCGCACAGCGCTCGGGAGTCCGCCGGGCATGAAATGCGATGAAGCTCGATAGATTGATCATGGACCGCCAGAACGGGCTAATTGCTTCGGCATGACGCAATATGAATTCTGACTCGTAATTCATAATTGGCTTGACGTCATCCTGTTTTCTCTGAAACTCTCGGGGCATGGAGACATCAGATCTCCGGCAGGGATTTAGGGGCGCAGGACATCGAGGGAGGCAGCATGACCAAGAAGAGCAAGCCGGGTCTGAGCCGGCGGTCGACGCTGGCGCTGATGGGTGCCGGCGTGGTGACGTTCGCAACCCCGTGGGTGGCGCGCGCGCAAGCCAAGACCATCAAAGTCGGCATGCCGACGATCCTTTCAGGTCGCGTCGCACAGCTCGGAACCTCGTCGCGCAACGCGGTGACGATCGAGGTCGAAAAAATCAACGCCGCGGGCGGACTGGCCGGCCGGCAGATCGAGATGGTGATCCGCGATTCCAAGGGACAGCCGCAGGAGGCGGCCCGGGTCGCGCGCGAACTGGTCAACACCGATGGTTGCGAGCTTCTCATCGATGCCGAAGCCTCCTCAGGTGCGTTCGCCGTCCATGAGGTCGCGCGCGATCTCGGCGTCTTCTGTATCCATACCAATTCGGAAACGTCTTCGCTCACCGCCGATCCCAAGCAGCACATTCCCAACGCGTTCCGCACCGCACGTCAGGGCGTGCACGATTCAATCGTCGGCGGCGGTTATGCCGCGGCGATTGCCAAGGCGAAGGGATTGAAGAAATGGGCGACGTGCTCGCCGGATTATGCCTATGGCCGCGATACGACGGCGGAATTTACCTACTACCTCAAGCAATTCGCTCCCGATGTCGAAATCATCAGCGATGCCTGGCCCAAGCTGTTCCAGCCGGATTACACCGAGGTCGTGACCAAGATACTGCAGGCAAAACCGCAGGCCCTGTATTCCGCGCTGTGGGGCGGTGACCTCACGTCGTATATCGACCAGGCCAACATCTACGCCCTGTTCAGCCAGATGGAGGTATTCGCCGTCAACATGGCCGACTATACGGCGCTCACGGTGGTCAAGAACCTGCCCAAGGGCATCCACTCCGGCAATCGTTACATCAAGACCTATCCGGCGACCGCCGAGAACGCCGCCTGGGGCGACGCCTACAAGGCGAAGTTCAACGAATATCCCACCAACTGGGCATGGGAGAATGCGACCGCGATGATGCTGCTCGCCGAGGCGTCCAAAAAGGCGAATTCCGCCGACGGCAAGAAGATCGCGGACGCCATGCGCGGTCTTACCATCAAGTCGCCATTCGGCGCCGACGGCACCGTGACGATGCGGGCCGAAGATCAGACCCTGATCGGCTATGCGATCGGCTGGGGCACCACGATTCCTAACGAACCTTATGTTCCAGAGGTCAAAAGCGGCGACTGGAAGCAGATTCTGGCGCTTGAGGCCGAGTGGAAGAAAAGCAAAGGCTATACCTGACGCATCGGCGAGACGCGGAGGTTGCACGGCGGCCTCCGCGGTTCGCTGGCTGATTTTTTCGCCGGTATACCGGCAGCCGTGACGGACACGCTCCCTTGGACCTCGATGCGCTTACCGGCTGTCTTGCCAGCTCCGCCTGCCTGGTGACGCAAAGCACCAGCGGCTTCATCATTGGGATGCTGCTGTTCCTTGTGGCCGTCGGGCTGACGCTGATTTTCGGCGTGCTCAAGGTCGTGAATTTCAGCCACGGCGCGTTCTACATGTTCGGCGCCTATTTCGCGATGACCGCCTATCAGGCGACCGGCAGTTTCGCCGTGGCGATGCTGTGCGGCGCGGCCGGGACCGCGATCCTTGGCCTCGTCTTCGAGCGCGTATTCATGAGCCGGGTCTATGGCAGCGACGTGCTGATGCAGCTTCTGGTCTGCTACGCCTTTGTCCTGATCTTTGATGACGTCGTGCGGTGGATTTGGGGACCGGAATTCAAATCGATGGGAATGCCGACGGCGTTCCAGGTGCCGCCGTTGTTTATCGCCGGCGGTGTCGTGCCGCCGTATTATCTGCTGCTGATCGGGGTTGCGCTCACGGTTGCCGCCATCCTCGGCCTCGGTCTTGCCCGCACCAGGATCGGCAAGGTGATCAGGGCGGCGGCGCATAATCCGGGCATGGTGTCTGCGCTCGGCATCAACACCGGGCTGATCTATGGCAGCGTATTTGCGCTGGGTGGCATGCTGGCCGGCCTCGCCGGCGCGCTCGCCGCACCGGTGCGCTCGCTGACGCCGGGCATGGGATTTTCGGTACTGATCGAGTCCTTCATCGTCACCGTGATCGGCGGCATGGGCTCCATTCTCGGCGCGCTGATCGGCGCGCTCCTGATCGGCCTGATCCGTTCGTTCGGCTCGCTCGGCTTCCCGCTGTTCACCGACGGCCTGATGTATCTGTTCATGGTGATCGTGCTGGTCGCGCGTCCGACCGGTCTGTTCGGCAAGGAAGTGGCATGACTGAATTGCAGGCCGAACGCGCCGGCGGCCCCGTGAGCATTCCGCGCATCGAGGCCAAATCGAAACGTTTGCGCTATGTCGACGTGCTGATTGCGATCGCCGTGTTTGCGGTGCTGGCAACGTTGCCGTTTCTGTTCAGCAGCAAGGCGCTGCTCGATTTCGTGATCCGCTGTGCCGCGTTCGGCCTGTTCGCCACCTCGCTCAATCTGCTGGTCGGTTACACCGGCATGATCTCGTTCGGGCACGGCATGTTCTTCGGGCTCGGCGCCTATGGTTTCGCCCTCATCATGCAGCGCACCGGCTTGCCGATCCCGGTGGCGTTCATCTGCACTTTGATGATTACGACTGTTGTTGCGGGAGTGATTGGCGCCATCTGCGTACGGCTGAAAGAAATCTACTTCGCCTTCGTTACGCTGGCATTTCAAATGCTGATCCACAGCATGATCCTGTCATGGGTTTCGCTGACCGGCGGCGATCAAGGCCTGCGCGGCGGGATTCCGCGCCCGGTATTTCTAGGCGTCGATCTGTCCAACTATATCCACCTGTACATCGCAAGCTGCGCGCTGTTGGTGATCGGCCTGCTGCTGATGCGGCAGATCGCGCAATCGCCGTTCGGCTACACCTTGCGCATGATCCGCGACAATGCCGCCCGCGCAAGCTTCATCGGCATCGACGTCTGGCGCGCCAAGCTGACCATCTTCGTGCTGGCGGCGCTGTTTGCCTCTACCGGCGGCATCATCATGAGCCTGTTCGTATCCGGCGCCTATCCCGAGTTCGCCTTTTGGACGATTTCGGGGGAGGGTATCTTCATCAACATGCTCGGCGGCGTCACCACCTTCCTCGGGCCGATGGTCGGGACCGTGCTGCTGCTGATCATGAACGACACGGTTACCCGGCTCACCGAGTATTACGGCATTGTGCTCGGCATCGTGATCCTGTTCTTCGCCATCGGCCTGCGCAAAGGTTTGATGGACTTCGCCGTCGAATGGTACGAGGCGCGGCGAGACGGCCACAAGGAGCGGGTGCGATGAAACGGCCATGGTGCATTTTTGCCGCGCTCAGGGAGGCGAGCGGTTAGTCATGCTCGAAGTGCAACAGCTCTCCAGGTCGTTTGGTGGCGTCAAGGCGGCCGACGATATCTCGTTGAGCTTTGCAGACGGTTCGCTTACCGCCGTGATCGGCCCCAATGGCGCGGGAAAAAGCACATTCTTCAATCTGATCACCGGTGCGCTAAGGCCGGACAGTGGCCGCATCCTGCTCAACGGCATTGATTTGGCGGGGCGGTCGCCTCCCGAGATCGCGCGTCACGGCATCGGCCGCGCCTTTCAGGTAGCGAGTATTTTTCCCACCCTCACCGTGCATGAAACGATGCTGGCCGCGGTTTGCGCCGATCAGCGGCGTGCCAGCCTGCTGCATCGGCGGTTCCCGCTCGCCGAGACCCGCGACCGTGCCGACCATGCGATGGAAATGCTGGGTCTTGCCGGCAAGCGCGATCGGACCGCGGCGACGCTGTCGCATGGCGACCAGAAGCTGCTCGATATCGCGCTTGCCCTGGTGCTCGATCCAAAGGTGCTGCTGCTCGACGAGCCCACCGCGGGGATGGGCACCGAAGAGCGCTGGCGGATGATCGACAAGGTCCATGAACTTTGGCAGCAGCAGAAGATCACGGTTGTATTCATCGAGCATGACATGGACATCGTCTTCAAGATCGCGCCTTCGATTGTCGTGCTGTGCTACGGCCGGATTCTCGCGACCGGCACGCCCGACGCGATCCGGCGGAATGCCGCTGTGATCGAGGCCTATCTCGGCACCGAACATCACGCCGAGGCAGCGATATGAGCATCCAGCCCGTGGTCCAGGTCGAGGATCTCGACGTCTATTACGGCACCAGCCAGATTCTGTTCGGCGTCGGCCTGGCGGTGCGGCCGGGCGAGACGATGGCGCTGCTGGGCCGCAACGGCGCCGGCAAGTCCACCACCATGAAAGCCATCATGGGTCTGGCGCCGGCCCGGCGCGGGAAGGTGACGCTTGGGGGACGCGCGGTGTCCGGCCTCAAGCCCTATCACATCGCGCGCGCCGGCCTTGGCTTCGTGCCGGAAGACCGGCAGATCTTTCCGGATCACACCGTTGAGGACAATCTCGTCATCGGACAGAAGAGAGGTCCCGAGGGCCAGGACGAGTGGCCGATCCGGCGCATCTACGACATATTTCCACTGCTGGAGCCGCTGCGAAACCGGATCGCGGGCCGGCTTTCGGGCGGCGAGCAGCAGATGCTTGCGATCGCGCGCACGTTGATGGGCAATCCGGCGCTGCTGCTGCTGGACGAGCCGAGCGAGGGGCTTGCGCCGATCATCGTGCAGCGGATTGGAGAGTTGCTGCGGCAGTTGCGTGGCACCGGAGCGACGGTTCTGATTGCGGAGCAAAATATGCATTTCTGCCTTGGCCTCGCCAGCCACGCTACCGTTATCGACAAGGGCCAGATCGTCTATAGCGCGACGATCGAGGAATTGAAGGCCAACAACAATATTCGCCAGCGATACCTCGCGCTATAGCTCAAACGGCGCTTTCGATCGCAAGATCAGGCGCCGCCTAGACCCGCTCGACCGCAACAGCAAACACATATCCGACGCCACGCTCGGTCTGGATCACCCGCGGCGCGCTCGGGTCGCGTTCGAGCTTGCGCCGGAGGCGAAGAATCTGCACGTCGATACTACGGTCGAAAACGTCCTCATGGACGCGAGTCGCCTGCAACAGTTGCTCGCGGCTAAGCGGACGCTGCGGCGCCTCGAGAAAGGCGAGCAACATTGCATATTCGCCCTTGGTCAATGCGACCGGGACTCCGGACGGGTCGGTGAGCTGGCGCGACCTGCGGTCGAGCTGCCAGCCGGAAAAGCGGAAGCGGCCGCGCTCGGGATCGCGCGGCGGCGCCGTGCGTCCGACGTCGAACCGCCGTAATATTGCGCGGACGCGGGCGAGCAGCTCACGCAGGTTGAATGGCTTGGTCAGATAATCGTCGGCGCCGAGCTCCAGCCCAACCACCCGATCGATTTCGTCAAGGCGGTGACCGGTGATGATAATGACCGGCACCTCGGAGCTCAGCCGGACCTTGCGCAGCAGATCGAGGCCGTCCTCCAGGCCCAGCCGAAGATCGAGGATTACCAGGTTCACCTCGGCACCGCCGAGATGATCGACCATCTCCTGGCCATTGGAGGCCACCAGAGTACGGATGTTGTTCTCCACGAAATAGTTTAGGATCATGCGCTGCAAGGCAGGGTCGTCCTCCACGACCAGAACGCACACTTGGCGCTCGACGCTTCCGCGAAGCCCTGGGTCTTTCACCGATGAACCGCTCATTCCACCGAGCCCCTTCATTTATGCCGCCGGCGGCGACTGCGGGGATACACGGCTACAGTATCGCCTGTGTCCTGCTGGCGCTAGTTTGCCTGATCGCCGCCTCGCCGGCCGCCGCTCAGTCGCCAACCCTCCAGCCCCGCGCCGCCCAGGAGCCGATCACCCCGATCCCCGCCGCTCGCGCCCAGGACCCAAAGCGCTTGTTGCTTGGCGAAAGATTGTTCAGTGATCTCCGTCTGTCTCACGATAACACACATAGCTGTTTGTCGTGCCACGATATAACGACCAATGGAGCAAGCGCCAATGTTCGCGACACCCCCAAGAGTGAGCCGATGGCCCTCAATACGCCCACGGTCTTCAATGCAAGTTTGAACTTTCGCCTGAACTGGGAAGGGAAATTCCGCTCGCTCGAAGAAGGAGCCGAGCACACTCTTCGCAATCCTGCGATCATGGCGTCGAGTGCGGATGAAGTCGTGAGCAAACTGCGTGCCGACCCCGAAGTCGTGCGACAATTCCGCGACGCCTACGGGAAGGAGCCCGACTTCGCTGCCGTGCTGGATGCAATCGCGTCATTCGAACGGTCCCTGGTTACGACGGGAAGCCGTTTCGACCGGTGGCTTTTGGGCGAAGCCGACGCTATCACGCCGGAGGAGTTATCCGGCTATCAGCTCTTCAAATCACTTGGCTGTATCAGTTGCCATCAGGGCGTCAATGTGGGTGGCAATCTGTTTCAGCGGCATGGCATTTTTCATCCACTGGGGTCGCCGGAGCCGGTGCTGCTTCGCGTCCCCAGCTTGCGAAACGTCGCTACCACGGCACCCTATTTCCACGACGGCAGCGCGTCGACATTGCCGGAGGCGGTGAGGATGATGGGCTTCGCCCAGCTCGACCGCGTGCTGACCGAGCCGCAAATCGCCGCCATCGTCGCCTTCCTCAACACGCTGACCGGCACCTACCGGGGACAGGTGGTGCGGCCGGCCAGCACCACATCACGCACAGGCCCTGCGCTCCGATGAGGAATTTGGCGGCTGCGCTTGGAATTTCACTGCTGCTTGCGCTGCTGACCTGGCTGTTGCTGCGCGGAATCGACACCAACGCACCTACCTATGCGATGACGCTGCGGGCCTTCGACGATTACGCGCTTGCCGAGGCCTCTCTGCATCGTGACGTCCTGCAGGCGCGAGCCGGTCTGCTTCGCAACTATGACAGCCTCAACGCTGCCGCGCAGGCGATGCAGGACGCAGTCAACCGGCTCCGTTCCCACGCGCAGATTGAGCGCCTCGATACGGGCCCGGTTGACCGGCTGGCAGCAGCAGTTGTGCAACAGGAAGAGCTGATGGAGCGGTTCAAGACCAGCAACGCACTCCTGCAAAACTCGCTGTCCTATGTTGGCCTCTTGAGTACAAGTCCGGCATTCCGCGCCCGGGATACCCAGGTCGCGCCGGCAACTGACGCTCTGGCGGCCGCGATTCTCTATCTCTCGCGCGACACATCAGATGACGCCATCAAGGCGCTCCAGCAGCGGATCGAGCGGTTTGCAGAGCAGGCGCCCGCTTCTGGGCTGGACGCGGAAGCGGCACGGGCGATGCTGGCGCATGCTCGTTTGTTGTATGACGAGCTACCGGCGCTCGATGCAACGCTGAAGGCCTTCATCGGCGTGCCCAGCCGACAGCTCCTCGAGGAAGCCCGCGCGCTGTTTTCCCACCACCGGTCCAGGGTTGAAGCGGGAGAACAGCGCTATCGGCTGCTGCTATACCTGGTTTCACTGTTGCTGCTCATCATGCTCGTGCTGCTCGGCCTGCGGCTGCGTGCCCGCGCCCTTGCACTGCGGCGGCGGGCGGCATTTGAACATGTCATAGCCCAGAATTCGACGCGTCTGATTAATTGCTCACCGGCCGAAACCGAGGCGAGGCTAACGGAAGTGCTGGGCGAGTTCGGGCGGACGATCGGCGCGGATCGCGCCTATGTGGTGCTGGATGAGAAACCGGTCCGGGCGTACACATGGTCCGAGGACGGAAAAGCCTTCCCGCCGGGCTGGCCTGGCCAGGCGCTCACATTGCCCGGTCAACTTGGCGCGGCCGAACCGGACATTGTCAGCGTTCCCGACGTCATCGCCCTGCCGCCGGGTCCAGTGAAGGAGGTGCTGACGGCTGCCGGCGTGCGTGGCTGGGCCAGCGTGCCGTTAACCCGACCGGGCCGGGTCCGAAGCATCATGGGTTTCGACGCCTTCCGGCCGATACGGAACAGGACTTCTCCAGTGCCGATCGTGCGGCTTGCCGGAGACGCCGTAGCCAATGCCATCGAACGCGAATTCCTTGAGCGCGACAGGGCGAAGCTGACGGTACGGTTGGAACGGGCGCGTCGCATGCAAATGGTCGGATCGCTTGCAAGCGGGATTGCGCATAACTTCAACAACATCATCGCCGCTATTCTCGGCTATTCGGAAATGATCGAGCCGCAACTTGAACGCGGAACCAAACCGGCGCAGCATATCGACGAGATACGCCGGGCGGCCGAGCGCGGGCGCGATCTGGTCGACAACATCCTCAGCTTCGGACGGCGCACCGACGCGCGTGTCCGGCCGGTGCAGGTGCGCATTCTGCTCGAGGAAGCAGCCTCGCTGCTGCGTGCCTCGCTGCCCGCCGGCGTCGAGCTTGAGTTTGAGGACGTCCCGATAGACCTCGCCGTGTCGGGGCAGCCCGCGCAGCTGCAGCAGGTCATCCTCAATCTGTGCACCAATGCCGCGCAAGCGATGGAGGGCAGCGGCTGCATCCGCGTGACCGCGAAGCAGGAAGAGCTGGCCGATCCGCTGCAAATGAGCGACGGCCGGCTTTCGCCGGGCCGCTATGTATGCATTGCCGTCAGCGACAACGGGCGCGGCTTTGATGAGCGCGTGGCGCGGCGAATGTTCGAGCCATTTTTCACGACGCGCCTGGCGGGCACCGGCCTCGGGCTAGCAACCGTTCGCGAAATCGTTCGTGACCATGATGGAGCCATCAGCGTCCACAGCGAACCGCGGCAGGGAAGCCGCTTCGAAGTATGGCTGCCGGCGACGGCGGCAGCCAGTATCGCAGCGATCGGGCCGGAGATGCTGCCGCTTGGGCGCGGCGAAACGGTTCTGATCGTCGAAAGCGAACAAGAACGTCTGCTGCGGGACGAGGAAGAACTGGCGGCACTAGGCTACGAGCCCGTCGGGTTCGAGCGCCCCGCCGATGCACTGGCCGCGTGTGCTTCGGAGCCCGGTCGATTCGATGTCATTCTGGTTAGTCACGGGTCACAAAACCACGGCGGGCTGGATTTGGCGCGCGCTTTTCATGAAATAGCGCCAAAGCAGCCGGTGCTGCTCGCCGCTGCGTCCTCCATCGATGTCAGCGCAGATGCATTGGCTGAAGCTGGAATTTCCGAAGTGCTGCACTGGCCTCTGGCAAGCGCCGAGCTCGCCGCAGCGCTGGCGCGCTGCCTGCGCACCCCAGCAACGTTACGACCGTAACACGATTCCCCATCTCTGAAATTCTTGTGTAGCGCGGGGCCACCAATCTGGGTGCGCTCGAAGGCAGCTGACATCGGTCGTCCATCATATCTCGGCGATCGTTTCTCGGCGATCCTTCGTGCCAACCGCTACCGCGGCGCATCCGTGCGCCGAAAAGACTTGAGGTTCTAAATAACGGCCAACTACATCGGCACGAAACTCTAACGAAATCATCACCCAAATCCCGACCCGCACATTTGCGCTAACTATCAACTCTTCGAAAGGACAACACCATGGCTATCAAGGCCAACTTTACTGCAGGCTTGCTCTCAGTAACCGGAGATAACGGCGACGACGCCATCGCGATCACGGGCACCCGCGACGCGACGACCGGTCAAATTCAACAAATTCTCATCAACGGCGGAGCGATATCCGTTCAGGGAGACCCACTCACCAACGCCAACGAAATCGACGTGTTCGGCGGGAACGGCAACGACACGATCTCGCTCGACAACGTAGCGCCGCCCGCAGGGCAAGCGCTGCCCACCGCACATCTGTTCGGCGGCAACGGCAACGACACCCTGACCGGCGGCGGGGGCGCAGATCAGCTCTTCGGCGGCAGCGGCAACGACACCCTCATCGGCGGCGTGGGCGCAGATCAGCTCTTCGGCGGCAACGGCAACGACACGTTCATCTGGAATCCGGGCGACGGCAGCGACACAATCGAAGGCGAGGCCGGCTTCGACACGCTCCTGTTCAATGGCAACGGCGCCAACGAGCAAATGACCATCTCCGCTAATGGCAACCGGGCCACGCTATTCCGCACCCAAGGCAACGTCAGCATGGATCTCAACAGTGTCGAGCGTATCCAGCTCGATGCCTTTGGCGGCGCCGACACCATCACAGTCAAGGATCTGACCGGAACCGACGTGAAGCAGGTCGCCATCGATCGCGCCGGAACGCCGGGCACCAACGTGGGTGACGGTCAGGTGGACACGATCGTCATCAATGCGACCAACGGCCACGACGCGATCACCGTCACCAACAACATCGGCGTGGTCACGGTGTCGGGTGTCGCCAACGAAATGACGATCTCCACCTTCGAGGTAGGCCGCGATCAGCTCTCCCTCCATGGCGAACTCGTCACCGTCACCGATGGGCAATCTGTCACAGTCGCGGCGGTGAACAGCAACAAC
>Ga0164309_10001090_pt1 | contig 13569 bp, 8 predicted proteins | sample Whisoiple_247_MG_FD_109984 | JGI IMG/M metagenome (GOLD analysis project Ga0164309, IMG submission 109984) | Soil microbial communities amended with fresh organic matter from upstate New York, USA - Whitman soil sample_247_MG | ecosystem: Environmental > Terrestrial > Soil > Unclassified >...
AGACTTGCTTCAACCAGCAATTGTTTTTGAATCTCGAAATTTCCTGTTATTGAAGCCGGTTCATAGCCATTAGCAGATGCTGAAACCAGTACATCATACTTACCAGATGGAGTATTAGAAGTTATATTCCAGGAATGAGAATATGCACCTGATGCGTCCGAAGTTCCGTTGGAATAATTGCTTTTTCCAATTTTTGCTACAACATCTGCGCCAGATACTGTTTGACTAGTATTGGCGTCCAAAACCTTTACATCAATAGTTTGTGTATCTCCATTAGCAACAATATCTTTTAATAGACTTGCTTCAACCAGCAATTGTTTTTGAACCGGGAGACTTATAGTAGAGTTCTGAGATTCAGCTGAAAGCATCTTATCTTTTAGTAACTGTAGACGGACAGAAAGATCTGAAGGAGAAATCGTTTGGTTATCAGATTTTTCAATATTACTTGCTGAGGGATTTGTGGATACGGTTTTTAGCTGTGGAAGGATTCCAAGAGGATCATGAAAAACTAACGAGGAGGCTGGTTTCGAATCTTCTGTAGTCACGCCCGTTACGTTAATACTATGCCATTTTGTAATTACCTTGGAGTTTTCTACACATTCAAGTTTTGATGTTAAGTCGTTTATGCCATTTTCTATCGTATGGTATGCAGGGGAGTACGTGAATGTCCAGGAGGAATAATCATCGTCCCCGTATGGTCCTGTTGCTTTGGCTTTTTGGAATGGTTTTTGATTATTCAAATCTACTGATACACTACAATTTGATTTTTCAGTGTCTGTCGAAGTACCTAAAATAGTAAGATTTCCATCTGGAATTTCCTTTCCACTTTTTGGTGACAATATTTTTATGCCCATTGATGCAGGAGCAGATTCTGTTGGATTAAGAGCTTCCTTAACATTGTTTACCTTTACGTCTGTCGTTGATTTAACTTGATTTATTGGCTGTGGGACAGATTGATCATATTGTGGCAAAATCTTGGCTTTTATGGGAACTAAAGGTACATTTTTGAATTCGTTCAAGTAGTTCACCTTTGCTGCCTCCATCCCATAAGTGTTAACATTAAAAATAGTGAATAGGAAGAAATTTGATATTAGGAAAAGTATTATTAAATAATATTTCACAAATTGTTATAAAATTTAATTTTTATAAGTCTTGTCAGTATATCATCTCTTAGAAATATCAGTATAAATTTTCTTTAATTAAGTACCTTTCTTTGTACTTGTAAAATAACGAATTGAATCAATTATATAATCTTATGTAAAATTTTACAATATACTGCATTTTACTCGGTTAAGAATTCCTTTACTATTCTATTAAACAACTTTGCTTTTTCAACATGAGGTCTGTGTCCACAGTTTTCAAATATGATGATCCTTGAGTTTCCATGTTCCATGAAGGGACGGACATATTTTAGTGGGATCATTTTATCTTCTTTACCCCAAATCAGTAACACATTGATATTAATTTCTGCGAGTTTACTATTGTATCGAGGGGCCTTTGCACTGCCTTTCAACGCAGAAATAAATGCATACTTCGAACCTGGCAATAATAATCTTTTGTATATGACATTCGCGTATGAAGGGTCCACCATAGATTTATCAAAAGAGGTTAATATTTTGAATATTTCATTTGAAGATTTAGCTGCAACTATTTTGATGTACCTTTTTAACGCAAGGGTACCTTTGAAGGATTTTGGCATGGACCCAGCAGGACTAATTAGAATGAGCTTATCAACTATTTTCCTATTTCTCAGGGTAAATTCTACTCCGATATGGCCACCTAGAGAAGAACCAATTAGGTAAAAATGGTTTATCTTTAATTTCTTAATGAATTTCTCTAGGAAATTAACGTAATACATTATCGTATAGCTAACCCTAGGTTTATCGCTCAATCCAAAGCCGGGAAGGTCTAGAGCAATAACCCTAAACTTAGTAGATAAAAATTCAATATTATTAATCCAGCTTTCTATCGAACCTCCTAAACCATGAATAAGTAAAAGCGGAAATCCCTTTTGGTTTTTATCTGTATATCTGACAAGTACGTTATCAATTGTAAGATACTTAATATCAGTCAAGGGAATCAATTTGTAATTTATTTTTTAGTTTAAAATTGCTTGTTTGTTCTTTCTAATTAACAAGTTCAAAGTAACTACGTCGAATAATTGAATTTGAATTTAAACTACTATCCGACTAAACCAAATAGATGCATCTTATCAGCTATACTTTCGTGTAATTTTTGTATTTTATTGTCTAGCATTGTTTTAGTATCCTCATTAAAAGTCTTCATTTTAAGTCCGAATACTGAACTACCTTCGTTATTATGATCAAGTAAGCTGTCAGAGTCCGGATTTTTGATCAATGGATTATTCTGATTACCGCTTATTTTTTCATCTGCTGGTAAATTTGGTTCAAACGTAAAGATGCGATTGGTATTCGTTTCGGTACTGAGTTTTCTATCTGTGGTTTGTATGGCCGGAGATTTACTCGTATTAGAAACGGTTGTTTCTTTTGATACCGGCGGGTGTTCTGAGCTTAGAGATTTAACATTACTATCTGTCAGTGGAATATGCGAATCTTGGGTTTGGCCTGTGTTATTGTTAGCTATAGGATCTTGCTGCTGTTCTGAGCTTAGAGTTTTTACATTAGTATTAGCAATGTTCTGGGTTTCACTATTGTCAGTGTTAGTTACTCCTGTTATATCACCATTTTTCGAAGAATCCGAGCTTGCTACTTTTTCATTAGATTCTGTATAAAGCGGGAGAATTTTATACGTGCCGCTACTCTTGGTATTCTGCACAGGTAAAATGTTGGCGTCTTCTTTTTTAGTATCAGTATTTACGTCTGATTGTTGAACTGAATCATTACCATTATTACTTTTGGTGTTCTGCACAGGTAAAATCTTGGCTTCTTTTTTAGTATCAGTATTTACGTCTGATTGTTGAACGGTATTGTTTGTTTCGCTACCTTCATTTTTACCGGTAACATTAATAGAATAGGACTTTGATATCGCATTTTGAGCTTGGTCGTAGCATGTTATTTTTGATGTAAGTTCATTCGCTCCTTCAACTATATTATGATAACCACTGGTATAAGTATAGCTCCACTTTGAATAATCTTCATTTCCTTTAGGACCTTGGGGAGTAACATTTTGCATTGGTTTAAGGTCATTCCAGTCAGCAAAAACTTGACAATCCTTGGTATCATCATCTGACGATGTACCGTAAATAGTCAATTCGCCAGAAGGCACCCTAGTTGAATCGGTAGGACTGGTTATTTTTACAGATGCTCCAGCCTCTGTAGGTATTTGCGCCAGTACAGGGTTCCATATTACGCTTGAGATTAAAAATATGCCAAATAGTAAAATAAATTTGAAGTTGCTTCTAATTTCCATATGGCAGTAATTTAAGATAGATAATTAATATGAATTTTTTAAAATTATTCAATACGCTAATTAAATAAGAAAGTTACTTAGAATCGCACTTATGAATTCACTAATAAAATTTCCTATTCCAGACAAGCAGCGAGGATCTTAGTAGTATAAGAATCAAGAGAAGATCAAGCCTAAATATTCTATTACTATTTGTGTCATTTATTGTGAAGAATTTGGAATACTTCAAGTTTTGTAGAATGGTTGTCAATGTTTATCATTAAATAGATAATAGACGCATTAGAGTGAGGTCAAGTATTGTATGAAAAGGACTATGAAAATTCATTCCAATTGAGATGAAGCAATGTGCGCACAAATAAACTTTCTAAAATAACGGATTGAATTTACAATTTCATCAATGGCTTGTAATCTAATCTAATCTAATCTAATGCTCATCGGTTACGCATTTGATTGTGGTCTATCTCCATACTAAACGTTAATAAATAATCTAAATTAGTTATTTCCTTTAGTTCACTTGCAAATCTCGTCCCTAAAGTCTAATCTCTTTATGTGTATTATGATAGTGCTGGGTTTTATATCATTATTAGTAGTTGGTCATAGTTTCAACATATATGGTCAAGTTGGTAAAAATTCAGACGTCCCTCAACTAAATGATGCGGGTTTGCAGGCTAAAGAATATGCCTCTGGATTTAAGTTTCCAACTGGAATGAGTTTTCTAGGGCCCAATGACATTTTGGTTATCGAAAAGAATACCGGAAAAGTCAAGGAAATTAAGAATGGTACAGTTACAGGGACCGTTTTGGATGTCAACGTGGCAAATGTAAGTGAAAGAGGGTTATTAGGTATTGCAACTTCAGATAAACCAAAATACGTGTTTTTATTCTACACTGAAACTGAGAATAACGATGGGGGAAAAGTTTTGGGAAATCGGCTCTATAGATATGAATATAATAATGGCAGCTTGGTAAATCCAAAATTGCTCTTGGATCTTCCTACAATACCTGGACCATCTCACAATGGAGGAGTGTTAAAGATAGGGCCTGACAAAAAAAGTGTGTACCTCGTTATTGGTAACTTAAATTATGTACAAAATCAGACCTTTATTACCAAAGCTCAGAATAATAAAAATGGTCCTCCTCCTGATGGCAGAGGTGGCATTCTTAGAGTTACCTTTGATGGCGGAGTTGTTGGTAATAAGGGGCTGCTTGGAGACGAGGATCCTTTGAACAAGTATTATGCATACGGCTTACGAAATAGCTTCGGCATAGGCTTTGATCCACTGACAGGAAATCTTTGGGAAACAGAAAATGGCCGTAGCACTGACGATGAAATTAATCTTGCATTACCTGGATTTAATAGTGGATGGAAGGAGGTAATCGGTTTCGCTAACGAGACCCCCGGATTCAATAAAGATAACCTGGAAGATTTTGGAGGAAAGGGTACTTATAGAGACCCTGAATTTGTCTGGAGAGATACCGTTGCACCTACCTCAGTCCTATTTTTGCATACTGACAAACTCGGACCAAAGTATATGGACACGCTTTTAGTAGGTAGCGTAAAAAACGGTACCATTTTTAATTTTCCATTGGACAAGACAAGGACGCATTTAGTACTTTCTGGCCCTTTGTCAGATAAGAAAGCCGACACTAATAATGAAACAAACAGCATAATTTTCGGCAGAAATTTCGGAGTAATTACTGATCTTCAAATTGGCCCGGATGGTAACTTGTATGTTTTATCTAACTATAAACGCGACGGAACAATATTCAAGGTTGATGCCAAGAATAACATTAATTAAAATTCGAATCCGTTTAAATTTGTCCTATTAGGTTGTTTGATATTTTAGCGAATGTAAGTGGGCTGTCTGTACCTTTCGAAACAATACATTATGCCATCCCTTGAGCCAACAAACAACATTCCGTCTGATAAGCATGGAGAAGAATCTATGCTCCCCATTGTAGGAAACTTCCATTCCTGTTTTCCCGTGTGGGAGTCTATGCCATAAATAAATGAGTCAAGATTTCCGAAAAACAGTAACGAGTCATATTCACTGGTAGAAGGTGATGACCATATTTTTCCAGATGTTTCAAATTCCCAACTCTTAGAACCTTTTAGATTGAAACAGTAAAGTTTATTGTCTGAACTACCAAATATGATCTTATCCCTTATCAAGAGTGGAGATGATAAAACTGGCCTTAACACTGTTTTGCTCCATTTTATAGTACCATCGATACTACTTAAGCAATATATCCCACCTTCATGGGTCCCGATAAAAATTAAATTTTCTGATAGACATGGCGATGAGGAACGTACTTTACCATTCAGCTTTGATTTCCACCTTAGAAGCCCATCCGAATCGACTGAGTAAATGAAACCATCGTCTGATCCAAAATATATACTGTTATCGTAGTATGATGGAGAGGACCAAACCTGACCGTTCGTTTCATATTTCCAAATTATTTCTCCCCTCTCATCGAGAAAATACAGATTACGATCCATTGATCCCAAAACTATATTTTTTCCTACACCACATGGTGATGAAAAAATATCTGCTGAAATTTGTAGTTTCCAGCCCATACTCCCATCATTTTTATCAAGTGAAAAGATAGAGTTGTTCTTTGAAATATCATTATTTATCCAAGAATCAAATGTGGCACAAATCAACTTTTCGTTCAATATTATCGGAGATGACACGATAGGACTCCCAATGTTATAATGCCATTTGATTTCTCTTTTTATTATATCTAAACAAAATACACGTCCTGTCAATGTACCGACGTACATAAAACCCCCTTCAAAAACTGGAGAAGATATAACTGGACCTAGCTCTATTGTCCAGTAAAGTAATGGTTTAATTATGGGTTTTGTTTTTGTTGTGCCAGTTCTCTTCATATTTCCTCTAAACATAGTCCAAGATTCCTTATTTTCAGTTGACATAGGCTAGTCTCTCAATTTAATAAGCAATATGAACTTGAAAATAATCCTCATGATGGGGGATTTATCTTGTACAAATTTGTACAAATTTATTCTTTGCAACAGTTCCCCAATGGAATATCATAACCGTGCGGGCATGACCTGGGGTGCTTCAATAACGTGCATAACGCATCAGTAAATTTCTCCTTCATGTGATGCTCTATTCCACATACCATCTCTTCATCAACTTCAATTTTTAACGCTTCCTTCATCATTACTTCTAAAAGTCTTGTATTTCTTATCATTCGTTCTCCAATTTTTTCCCCTTCGGTTGTTAATTTCATTACGGCGCTTCCTTTCACATACTTTACAAGATTTGCGTCATTAAGTTTGTGGAGCATTTGAACAACGGAGGGTTGCCTCACATTTAGAATTTTAGCAATAGAACTCACTTTTACCTTTTCCTTCCGTTCACGCATATGCCAAATAGCCTTAAGATACATTTCAACATGTTCAGATTCAGCCGTTCCTAGATAGAGCTCTTCTTCAGAATTCATGCTAATGGTCCCTAGCATTAGATAATTTTAATCGCAATATGATTATTAAGTTTCCGTTTGGTAAATTTCATTATTTTTGTCGCCTCATTCTCAAATTTTGAATATGGCCAATTGCGTTCCCAAGAGTTGACATTAACCAAATCATCTTATTCACCATCCTTCAAATGTGCCATAGATTTTCTCGATGATTCAATCAACTTCTTTCTGCGGGGCTGTATTACTAAAATATAAAGAGCTCCCGCAGAATATATTGATAATAGTATTATTTGGGCAATTGTTGTTTCGAGCGTCGGATGAATACCAGTCATTGTTGCCAGGTTTATCTCCAACCGTGGTATAATTCCAAAGAGATGTGTGGTTGGGATATAGTCCACCTCTTGGAACTCTCTAACTGCGTTACCTATGAATGCAACAGACATGTAAGCTCCAATTGCCATAGTCAGACCAAACAATACCCGGAGAGGCAACTTTTTTCCCAACTTTCTAATCATAAACACAATGCTAATAATTACAGTCAAACCTAGGACTAGTCCTAGTAGTACAAAAATTTCCATATTCTCTGCAAATGAGAACATAGCCTGATAAAATAAAACAGTTTCAAAGCCCTCTCTATAAACAGTAAAAAATGATAGCATTGCAAAGACCATTACGCTTCCAGTAGTTGTTGCTTGCCATACTTTTGCTTTTACAAATTCTATCCATTTTTTTGTTTCAACCTTATTTAATATCCAGAAACTTACCCAGAATAATACTGCAACTGCTGAGATAGCCGCAATTGCTTCAATCAGATCTTTACTTGCTCCTGTTATATCTATAATAAATTGGGCAATAAACCATGTAATGATTGTTGCAATTATGGCTATGAAAATACCTAGATAAACATGTTTCTTATATTGTGCATTGCGTGATGCTTCAAGATATGTAAGGATAGCGCCAATTATAAGTGCTGATTCAAGACCTTCTCTGAATATTATTGAAAAAGAAGCAGAAAATGCCAATGTAGGGGCTATCACACCAGTACCGGTGACTAACCTTTCAGATTCATCTAATCCACCTCTAATTTCTACAACCTTTGCTTCAATTTTTGAGTATGGTTGATGCTGTTGAATCATATTGCGGAGCTCCGCAAATTTTATTTCCATATCAAGAGTATAGTCTGGATTTATCGGCCTTAGAGGAATTTCTATTCCTTCATAACTGTCCAAGTAAGCTGATCTAGATGTGATGAATGCTTCAGAAAATTGACCATCTCTATACTGTTGAAGGAGATCAACTAATTTAGTCCTTATAGTATCTATGTCAGTCCTTACCCTAGTCTTCTCTAACTCTGAACTCTGGCCAAAGCCTTTTTTTACTCCAGTGAAGGTCCCAAAACCTTTACTTAATTCTCTAATATCACTTAAATTACTTGGTTGACTATTCTCTACAATACGCGCTGGATTCTCGGCGTTATCATTTGCATTGAGTTTTTCATAATTCACATTCAAGAGATTTGCAGCCTTTGAAAGATTACTAGTAATACTAGGTAGAAGAACAATTATTTCTGATTGCTGTTTGTTTTTAATTAGTTCCCGAAGTTCTTCTCTCATCATTAATTCTATACTATTCTTAAGGTTCGGATCAACCTTTTCAAGTAGCGGTTCGATATATTCAAAGTTGTCCAAATATGCGGCCGTTGCGTACTTCTCAGCTGAGGAATAATCTGAATTGATCGTTATGACATTATTGACTTTTGAAAGTAAATTTTTTATATTCCCAAAATAAATTCCCGAATTATCGGGTTTATAATTAGAATCCTTTTCATTTAAGTTAGTTTGGATAGCTGTTATCAATTTTGAAATAGTTTCTAGGTCGGATTTTTGAGATATTGAATCATGCAGGTCTCTAAAAAAGGACTCAGTCTCCATTCTTTTGGAATCGCCAAACGAATTAGAAATGCTTTTGTATAATTTATGCGAGATATCCACCATACCTACAGCATTTTCATAATCAATTTGATTACTGAGATCTTTAGTATTTCCAATATTTGACAAGTAGTATGATTTAGAAGTATCATTTAACAGTACTATAATAGTCGATGCTATGATTGAATTGTAATCCGCTTTATTTAGCTCTAGTATATTTGAGTTAGTGGTGTTCAATATGTCCACAATTTGTACGATCTTACTTTCTATTTCTGACGATGAGTTAGATTTTACCATTATCGGTAAATCAATTAAAAGTGATTCTAATCTTTCAGTTAAATTCTGATCTCTTTCTCTTAGTTTGTCCTTAATGGATGGAAAAATTATTGAGTGAGAGATATACGCATGTTCAAAGGCACTTGTACTATCCCCTTTTGAGAGGCTTGCCTGAACCAAACTCATTCGTTCTGCAATTCTCTGCAGGTTAACTGTCAGTAAAATTTGGTCAGCAGAACTAATTTCTACATTTTGCTCGCCATATGTGGAGCTAAGCAAAATAGTGGTAAAAAGAATGGTTATCGATATGTATAACGGAATTTTTTTCTTATTTGAAATCCCATCGAACATTCTCATTCATTTTTTCTACCTCATAACGGTTCTGAAGGGATAAATTCTTTCAGGGACATAAAACAATTAGGCTTACCTAAGTCAATTAATCCAATATAAATCTTGAGAATCTGTAATCAGTTGGTATATTATCTTTTGTCAATGATTTACACAATATTTATCTGAAACTGAATAAAGTGTATTGTTATCTTAGTACGGATAAAAATTGGTTCAAATTTGTCGAGCCTTTTTAATGTCATTGAATTTTTCAAGCGCGAGAGTTCTTAATTTATTTATTAGAGTTTTAATCTTGTGAACTCCGGGAATAGCAAAATGTCTTGCTACTATAATTGGGCATTTCAGTTCATATAGCATATTTAGAAAATGGGGATCACTAAATAGGTTAAATTTTGAAATGGTCGCGCTAGTTATGACAACATCTGGCTGAAAATTACCCAGAGAAGACAAGATTGTATCTGCAGCTTCGTTACTATATCGCATATCACTATCTGAAAGAGATATCTCGTTGAATTCAATTCCAACTTGCTCAAGATATTCCTTTTGTTCTAGAATATCGGTTATCGCTACAATTTTTTCCTGTTCATCATCTTTTTTGGCATTTATATATAAAACATTAATTTTGAATTGTCCTGAGCGTTCTAACCAACTTGTGGCCTTCAAAACTACATCCGAATGATCTCCTCCATCATATAGTACGACCAAATTTTTCTGACCTAAGCGTCCTCTAGTATTTCTATTTAATTCGAACGTGAACTCTTCATTTCCTTCAGATAAAATAGCTAGAACATCACACGTCAGTAGCGTTTGAATTTTTTTACTATTCCTGAATGTTTCAAAGTCTGTTATCAGCAAATCTATTTTTTGTTCCTCTACGGTAGCCAATATCGCTTCACTTGTATCATGTGATATTCTTACAAGATAGTGATTTAGTATGTTCTCCTTGTCTATTATTTTGTCTAATGGTTCAAATGACTTTTTTGCTATTTCAGCGTATCCTGATCCCGCAGATAAGGGGGTCTGTTTTGGAACTGTGATTACTCTCAAAATATTAATCTCTCCGAAATTTTCTTTCGCAACTCTTATTGCGTATTTCAATAATCTATCTGGATCTTCGGGTGTATATGGAATTAGAATCCTGTAGTCCTTCCTCTCCAGATCACCTTCACTAGTAACTATTGGAGCATAATGATCTATTTCCTTCCTAAAAGTGTACAACCGATATACGAAAAACCCAATTGCCACCCATACTACCGTTATAGCCCAGCTCAAAGGTTGGGTAAATAGCAGAAAAATAGCTAAACCAAGTTTGAGGAAGATACCTATTATTGGTATTATTGGAAAAAATGGAGTTTTGAAACCATAGTCTAACTTGTCGCCATAAATCCTACGAATAGTTATTACAGCCATATTTACTTGAGTAAATAATAATAGAAAAATAACACCTGCTGCAACGGCGATCTGTCCTAGAGGAAGCCCATAAGCCATAATTGCCATTATGATACCTGAAATTAGTATTGCTACATAAGGTGTCTTGTTCTTTTTGTGGATAGCGCTAAGTTGATACGGCATGTTATAGTTCCTTCCCATTGCAAAGGCTACCCTGGCCGAAGAAAATGTTGTTGCATTTAAGGCAGCTAGTGTGGATATCAAGCCCCCTCCTAAAACGATAAATGCTCCGTAAGGAACTATTAATTCGGCAGCCTTCATTATTCCGAGTTCACCACTTTTGCCAATATACATCCATGATTCTATCCCAGCTGGAAATATGGCGCCAATGGATACAAAAGCAATCAAACAATACAAAACAACTACAGCGCCTAGCGAGATGAATATGGCCCTTGGAATATTCCTTTTTGGGTTTTTTACTTCCTCACCAGTTTGTACGATTACCTCATAGCCTTCGAATGCTATAAAGGTAAGTCCCATGGCTGCAACTACTCCACCTATCCCCATTGGTGCAAAATTCGAAAAGTTCATCCTCCAGTTCGGGTTGCCACTCATAACAAACAAGCCAGCAAAAATTAATAGGAATATCAATCCAAGCTGAATTATGGTAACGACATCGCCCGTTTTACCGGTTTCAGACGTTCCTTTAATGTTGATATAGGTGAAAACGGCAATCGAAACTACTGCTATAAATTTCTCTAATGGTATAACATTTAAAAGCAAAATATTGTGCGAAAAATTCATCATCCCCAATAATCCTGTAAGGAATGAAGCAAAACTTACAGCATATAACGATCCAGCTATTATGTGTGCTAGCCAAGCCATCCATCCGCTTATGAAAGCATTTGGTCGTGGCAAACCTTCTCTCACCCACAAGTATCCACCCCCCGCTTCTGGCATAGCAGAACCAAGTTCGGCATATGCCATAGCAGTAAATAACGTGATTATTGCATTAATAATAAACGCAACAATAACCGCACTGCCCGCAAGACCTATTGCCGGCCCGGTCAGCACATAAATCGAGCCACCGATCATTGCTGCTATCCCAACCATGAGTATATCTAGAAGTCCCAGTGACCTGACAAGTTGGTGCCGAGACGTGGTTCCTGCACTTCCAGGAGAGTCATCATCAGCGTCGGACAATTGATATCGTTTCGATTTCAATGATAAGTTAATGTTTTTTATAGATTACGCTTTGTCATTCGATTGGGATTAGCCTTTTTATCGGTGCTAGGCGGATCAGGATGATTATCAGAATTTTGGTATCTAAATTTATATAAAAATAAACCGCTATTACCCTAATGCATCAAGTTGCACTGATTACCGGTTGTTCCAGTGGAATAGGTTACGAAACTGCATTAATGCTCGGCAGAAATGGATTTCGTACCTTTGCTACTATGCGAAATACAAAAAAATCTGACTCTCTTCAAGAAATAATAACAAAAGAAGGGCTTGATGTAAGTATCCAACAACTTGACGTAAACGATAATGCGTCTATAGAAAATACAATATATAACATAAAGAATGAAGCAAACCGAATTGATGTTTTGATAAACAACGCAGGATTCGGTCTGGTAGGTTTTTTCGAAGATCTGACTCTTGATGAAATAAGAGATCAATTTGAAACTAATTTCTTTGGAGTTCTGAATATCACGAAAAAGATTATTCCGATAATGAGATTACAGAAAAGTGGTACAATTATTAATATAAGCTCAGGTGCCGGACAAGTTGGCTTTCCTGGTATTTCAGCCTACGTAAGTACAAAGTTTGCTATCGAAGGTTTTAGTGAATCCTTGACGTACGAGCTACTTCCATATGGCATAAAAGTAGTTATAATTGAACCTGGAGTTATTAAAACAAATTTCTTCCGTAATTGCAAAGTATCAGAACATTCAGTGAAAAAGAATTCCACATATTCTACTTCTTTAGATAAATTTCAGAAAAATATTGAAATAATGCAAGAACATGCTACCTCTCCTACCGATGTCGCAAAAGTCATAATACAGGTTTTGGGAAATAGTGAACCTAAGCAAAGATATATCGTTGGTAATGATGTTGCAATGATATTAGAAGCAAAAAAGAACCTATCGGACAATGAATTTAAAAAGATGATGATTCAAAATATTATTTGAGCAGGAAGAACTTTGTTTCTACATGGGGTAACATTTTTAACTGTACAAGAAGTCAAGTACAACATGTTTCGGAATTTAAACTAGATACATATTAAAAATGATTGAATAAGTTTCATGCTTTTATAGTATTGTTAGTAATGTAATGGAAGGGAGTAGTGAATCTGTCTAATTCAATTGAGTTAATTGTAAGGAGAATCAAAAATGGTTCTGTTATAGATCATATTGAATCTGGTAAGGCCTTTTTAGTTCTAAAAGCTCTGAATATCACGGGCAGAGAGGGAAATGTGATAACTGTAGCTCTGAATGTTCCTAGCAACAAGTATGAAAAGAAGGATATTATTAAAGTGGAAAATAGATATCTGAAGCCAGATGAAACAAATAAGCTATCTTTGATAGCTCCGCATGCAACTATAAACATCATCAAAGAGTACAAATTAGCAGAAAAGAGAAAGATACAATCACCAGATTATATTACTGGAATATTCAAATGTCCTAATTTAAGATGTGTAACTAATGGCGAGAATATAAAATCCGTCATTGAAATTATGGATAAAAATAAAATGATTTTGAGATGCAAATATTGTGGAAGGATTTTGAGTATAG
>Ga0164309_10001092_pt1 | contig 13555 bp, 10 predicted proteins | sample Whisoiple_247_MG_FD_109984 | JGI IMG/M metagenome (GOLD analysis project Ga0164309, IMG submission 109984) | Soil microbial communities amended with fresh organic matter from upstate New York, USA - Whitman soil sample_247_MG | ecosystem: Environmental > Terrestrial > Soil > Unclassified >...
GCCGAGCCCTTTCGGTTTGGCCGGACGACACCCGAAAGGGAGGGTGGCCGCTTACTCTCCGAGAGCACGCCGCAAGCTCGCCCCTGTCCCCGCACCGCCGTCAGAGATGTGACCAATCATAAGAGCCGCAGAGGCCGCAGAGATCAGAGGAGATTTGGGGTACCTCTCGAGCAGCGGATTGCAACTCGGAGACGCCTGTGCGCGCGGTTGACGGGCCTACCTCACGACCGACCCATGAAATAATCCGGTGTCTTCGCGTGCGGCTCTTCGCTCAGCGCAACCCCAAATCCTCTTCTGATCTCTGCGGCCTCTGCGGCTCGGCGGTCTAAATTCAGGAAGCCGTTGAAGATAAACCTGCGTTCACCGCGAGTTCCATCGTGTGCCCGGAGGGGAGCGAACCGCATGCGGAAGAGCGCGCGACTGTGAGGTGCGTTGCTGGGTTGTGGGCGCCCCACTCTTGCTCTCGTTCGGGCCGCGGGGGGAAACGAGAGCAAGAGTGCGGAATCGAGATCAGGCGCCGGTGGGGGCGGCTTCGGGGGCGCGGGGGATGGGGATGCGGATGCGGCCGCCGTCTTGGTAGGCCATCGCGCTGATGGCTTTGTCGAAGAAGGCGCGCAGGAAGCCGACCTCGTGCGGCGGGTTGGTGATCAGGCCGGCGTCACGGATGTTCTTCATCGTGGCGACGACTTCCAGCGTGCGCACTTCACCCTCACGGGAGAGAACGCTGAGCGCGCTGTCTTTCATGGCGCGGGCCAAGCTGTCGCGGCGCTCGGGCGTGAAGAAGCGATCGGTCGCGGCGGCCACTTCCTCTTCGAGGTTTTTCTTGAGCTCTTCTGGATCGGGTTCGCGACCTGGGGTCATGCGCTGACCGACTTTGAGTAGCATTTCGTCGATCGCTTCCTTGGGCGGGAACCAACCGCGGAACTCGGGCAAGAAGTGTAGGGCGTGCGAGTTCTTGGCCAGATCTTGTGCGTCTTCGTCTGCGAGCTCGAGGCCCTCGCCGTCGAACGGATGCTCTTCGGGTTCACTGGGCACGGGTTCGAGCAAGCTTTGAGCGGTGGAGAAGCCGAGCGGTTCCGGGACTCCGCGGTCCGCGTGCTTCTTGCGCGCAGCGGCGATGCGGCCGCGCGCCCATCCCACCGGGACCTTCACCGGGCGATAGTCCGCGCCGGGCAGGGCACGCGCGAGCGCGTCTTTCAGCTGCGATTGGCTGAGGTCGCCGACGTTCACGCGGTGCACGCCGAAATCGTCGTGCAGGTAGACGAATACGCTGTGCGCGCGGCTGGTCGGCGAACGCGAGGTGATCACGAGACAGACGCTGCCGCCCCCGTCGGGCGCAAGCATCAGGGCTTCTTCGATTTCAGGCACCTTTTCGCCGCCGACGCTGGTCACATGGCTGGTGGTCGGGATGGCGACGCCGCGTGCTTTGAGCACGTTGAGTCCGCGGCGCGCCGCTTTGCGAGCCGCGCCATTGGCGCGCTCGGAAGCGACGTTCACCGCTGCGGCGTTGCCGGCTTTCACCCAGCCTTCGACCAATGCCACTGCGTTTTCGCCGGCGCGCTCCAAGGCGGCCAAGGCGTTGTCTGCGCTCGCCGAAAGATCGGCGGCGGCGAGCGCGGGGCTCGACTTGCTCGGTTGTTTGTCTGTCATGACGTCTCCCAAAATATGAATCAGAGTCTCAAAGGGCGGCGATGGCTTCGACCTCGACGCGCGCGCCGAGTGGTAGGGCGGCGACTGCGACCGTAGTGCGAGCCGGCGGATCTTTCGTGAAGTAGCGCGCGTACGCTTGGTTGAACGCGGCGAAGTCGGCCATGTTGGTCAGGTAGATGGTGGTCTTGACCACGTTGTCGAGCGTCGCCCCGGCGGCGCTCAGGACCGCGCGCAAGTTGGCCATGATGCGATCCGTCTCTTCGGCGATCGAGCCCGTCACGAGTTGACCGGTGAGCGGATCGAGCGGGATCTGTCCGGCCAAGAACAACAGCGAGCCCGTCTGAATTGCCTGCGAATAGGCCGAGACGGGTTGGGGTGCGGCCGTGGACAAGATGACGGATCGGGTCATGGCGGGGGCGCATACTCGCCTCGCCGGGGGCCCGAATCAAGAGCGCTTGCCGTCCATGGCCCGCCGGCCATCGATGGCGCGGCCGAGCGTGATTTGATCGGCAAATTCCAGGTCTCCGCCGTGTGGGACGCCGCTCGCGATGCGAGATACCTTGAGTCCTTTGCCGGTCAATTCGCGGGCCAAGAGCAGCGCGGTGGCCTCGCCATCCACGGACGGCGGTGTTGCAAGGATGACTTCCGTGACCGAGTCCTCTGCCACGAGTTGGAACAGCTCACGCAAGGGGAGCTCGTCAGGCCCAATGCCATCGAGCGGAGAAAGCAGGCGCCCGAGCACGAAGTAGCGGCCGCGCATGGCCGCGCTCTTCTCGATGGCCATCAAATCTTGCACGCGCGCGACGATGCACAAGAGACTCCGATCACGCCGCGAATCACGACACACCGGGCACAGCGCACGACCATTCTCGTCGACCTCTGCGATGTTTCCGCAGCGCTCGCAGCGCTTCACGACTTCCCCCAACTCTTGCAGTGCGAGGCCGAGTTCGCGACCGTACTCCCGGCTCTCGGTCACGAAGAACATGGCAAAGCGCTGCGCGGTCTTTTCGCCCACGCCCGGCAAGCGAGAGAGCAGCTCGATCAGGCGTTGCAGTCGGTCGGGAAGCATGGGCATTACCCTAGCCGCGCCCGGGCAATGCGCTCGCGCTTTTCTACGCGCTCACGGGCGGAGAGCCCATTGGGATAGCCCCTCACGAGCCCGTGCTTGGACCGAGCTTCAAATCTTTGATGCGTGCGCCGAGCACTTCCACGGCGTCAGTGATGCCGCGGTGCTTTTTGGCTTGGGCGACGGCTTCGCGTTGTTTCGCCAGGCGAATTTCGGCATCCAATGTGGCAACGCTCTTGATGGTCGCCGCGCGCGCGGAGTCGAACTCGAAGATCACCTTCGTGGGCGCGCCGAACTGGTCACTGGCCAGGCCGCCGAGCATCTCTTGCGAGTCCTTGTCGTTTGCCCCGTGACCGAACATGTCACCGGGCTCCCAGCCCAAGCGCAGCTCGCCAGGGGTGGACGCCAAGATCGCCGCGCGCGCCAAGAACGCCGCGAGTTCGGGCCTGCGCTCGTTGACGCGATCCAAAATTGCCCGAAATACCGCCAAATCCTTGGCATCCGGCTCGGTTTGCGGCGGGCGCGGGGGAGCTGGGGCGACCACTCGTGCCTCTGCTTTGCGCTCTGCGGGACCCTGTTCCGGAAATGGGATGGCGAAATCAGGATCGATCTCCGGGCGCCGTTCTGGAGCCGGGCGCAGATCCGCGTCAGGGCGACGTGGTGGAGGCTCCTTGCGTCCATCTGGCGGCGCGTCCGAGCGCGCGCCTTCTCCGCTGCGGACTTCACGCGGCCGTTGCTCTGGGTTGCGCGGACGCAAATCCGGCGCGGGGGGAGCCGATTGGGGTTGGGGTTGGGGATAGGCGGGGCGAGCGGCGGGGGGCGGCGCTGATTGTGCCGACGGAGCGCGCGGGGCGCCCAAGCGTTGTTCGAGCGCAGCCAAGCGACGCACCAACTCGTCGATCGGCAAGAGCGGCGGACGGCGCGCCAAGCGCACGGCCAGCATTTCGAGCGCCGCTCGTGGCTGCCCGCTGCGCACCACGTCGTCGAAGCCCTGCGAGAAGCCCTGGTGCAGGCGGATCAAGTCGTCCGCGTGCGTGGCTTCGGCGAGCTCGCGCACGTCACGCGCTTCTTCGTCTGCCAAATCAAGCAGCGTGCCTGGGTCTTTGGATACTTTGGAAACCACCAAATCGCGGAGCAGCGCCAGCAAATCACGGGCGACGTGGGCGGTGTCGTAACCTTGGTTGGAGATCTCCGCGACCACGTTCAGCGCGGCTCCGGCGTCACCGCGCACCAGTGCCGAGGCGATGTCGTGCAGCACTTTGCGGCTGGCGACACCGAGCACGCGGGCGACATCGTCGCCCGTGAGTTTGGCGCCGCCCCAAGCGATGACTTGATCGAGCAAGCTCATCGCGTCACGCATGCTGCCCGCGGCTTCACGCGCCACGATGCCCAGCGCAGCGTCGTCGCTCTCCACTTTTTCTTGGTCGAGCACGTAGCGCAGGCGCGCGGCGATCACCTGAGTCGGGATCAGCTTGAAGTCGAAGCGCTGCACGCGGCTCAAGATCGTGATCGGCACCTTGTGCACTTCGGTGGTGGCGAAGATGAATTTGACGTGCGGCGGTGGCTCTTCCAGCGTCTTCAAGAACGCATTCCACGCGTTCTGCGAGAGCATGTGAACTTCGTCCACGATCACGATTTTGAAGCGGTCGCGCGCGGGTCGGTAGGGCAGGGAATCCTGCAGCTTTCGCACGTCATCGACGCCGGTGTAGCTGGCGCCGTCGATCTCGCGCACGTCGACGTCCGTACCGTTGGTGATTTCCTGGCACGCAGCGCACTTCAAGCACGGCGTAACGGTCGGACCTGGGTCGGTACCGGGTGGTGTGGTGTCCGGATCGCCCAAGCAATTGAGCGCCTTGGCGAGGATGCGCGCACTGGTTGTCTTACCGACGCCGCGAACGCCGGTGAACAGGAAGGCGTGCGCCACGCGGCCGCTGTCGATTGCGTTGCCGAGCGTCCGAGCGACGTGGTCTTGTCCTACCAGGTCCTCGAAGCGCATCGGGCGCCACTTGCGTGCCAAAACCACGTAGCTCATCGGAAATACCCGCGTAGCAGATCAAGTCCGCCCTGGCGAGTCTTGACGGTGGCCGGGTGCGGTGCCACGCCTCGCTGTGCGCGACCGAATCGCCTCTGATCTGCGAGGTTTGCGAGTCGATTGAGCGGCGTCGCGTGTCAGGGTAGCGTTCCAAGGTGCGCTCGTTCGGTCCGTTCGCTGTGTTGCTTGCAATGTCGCTCTCTTGCGGCGGGCAAACCGCGCCCAACGCCGCCGCGCCGCCGCCGACCACGAGCTGCGCGCCCCCGCCGGTGGGCAGCGCTGTGCCAGTGGTGAACAGCACTGCGCTGCGCGCGGAGTCAATTGATAGCCCAAAGTTGCAAACCGTGCTGACCTTTGCGGCGCCGGAGCTGGGTGAACACCTCATGCTCGCCGAGCCGCGCAGTTTTCGCGTTCAGCTCAGCCGCCCGGTCGTGGCTCCGGAGGTGGTCGCGGTGGAGGTTTCACTCGACGCGGGGCGCCCGCGCCGGCTGCCTCTCACCGAATCGAGCGTCACGCTCGGCGAATTGCTGAGCGAAGACCACGAACTCGCACCGGGTTCCCATTGGCTTTTTGCGGCTCCAGTCGTGGCATCGGGGCTTTCGCCACGCGCAAGCTCGAGCGGTGCGCCCCTGGCCAGGGCGCGGCGCTTCTTCGTGGGCAAGAGCGCGGACGAAGCTGCGGGGTCGAGTGGCGCTGTCTGGTTGCGAACGCCAGCGGGCAGCTACAACGGCCCGAAGAACAGTGATTCCGTGACCTTCGATGCCTTCGTGTTCTCTGCGCTCGGAGAGCCGATGGACGTACCGTATACGATCAGCCTGCGCTCGCCGAAGGTCAGTGGCCAATTGCAGCTCGCCTCGCCATTCGTGCTGCACGACGTGCCGAGCGGAGGGTACGAGGTGAGCCTGAGTGCGCTCGGATTTTCGGCTACCACGCGCTTTATCGTCAATCGTGAGCTCGGTGAGGGCTCGTGAGTGGGATCTTTCTATCCGGCGTGCTGTGCGCCTGGGCTGCGGCGCAATTGGGGCTGTGCGCGTTCTTCGTGCTCGCCTATTTCGCCGGGCGGCGCGAGTCCGAGTACCTGGTGTTCGGGGTGCTGTGCTTCTCGCTCAGCGTCATGAGCATCGGCGTTGGGCTCGACTATCACGATGGCGCGCATCCCCGAGGCATTCTTGCCGATCAGATCGGGTTGTCTGGGGCCATCTTCGCGGCAGCGCTGAACGTTCACTTCGCGCTGTGCTTTTCGACCGTCAAAGAACGCTGGCGCCGGTGCTGGCCGCTGTACTTGCTCGCGCTATTTTTCTTCGTCGCCAATTGGACCGGCGCATTCTGGGTTCCCGGCAAGTTCACGATCCTCAAGTCCAGCGTGTTCGGCACGCGCGTCGATCACATCATCGGCCAAGCGAGCTTCATCGGTAACGCGTTCTACGCGGTGGGCCTGTTGGAAACCTTGGCGACGGTGGTCATCTTGGCGCGGGCGTATCGCGCGGGGCGGCGCGACGCGCTGGCTTCGCTATTAGGCGTCGCGCTGGTCGTGCCGGCGGTGTTCAATGACGCGGGGCTCGCCTTCGGTGCGTTCAAAGACACCATCAGCCTCTTGCCCCACGCCTTTTTGATCTTCGCGTTTGCGGTTGCGGGCACCGTGTTGATGCGCCATCGGCTGGCGGCGGGCGAACTCGAACAAACGACCCAGCGTTTGCAGCTCCGAACCGACGAATTGCGTACTTCCCACGCCGAGCTTCGCGTCGTTCAAAACGAGCTCGTGAGCAAGAATCAGTTGGCGACCGTCGGTGAGCTGGCGGCCGCGATCGCACATGAGGTCAGAAATCCGCTGGCGATCATCGTCAACGCGGTGGCTGGTCTGCGGCGGGTTTCGGGCAGCGAGGAAGACCGCAACACGCTCCTCGGCATCGTGGACGAGGAGGCCGCGCGCCTCAACCGGTTGGTGACGGATCTGCTCCGATTTGCGCGACCAGTGAGCGTCAAACGCTCGCCGGTTTCGCTCGGTGAGCTCGCCAAACGCTCCCGCTCGCAAATCATGGACGGCCACGAGATTGTCGTCTCGATCGCCGCCGATCCGGAGATCCAGACCGTCTGGGTCGACCCGAACTTGTTCCGGCTCGTGTTCGACAATTTGGTGCAGAACGCTTGCCAATCGATGCAAGGAGGCGGTCGCGTGGACATCGTGGTGACACGCAACGAGCTTTCCAGCGGCGGACCCGCGGTCTCGATTCAAATCAAGGATCACGGCCACGGCATGGAGCCCGAAGTGCGAGAGCGCGCGCTCGACCCGTTCTTCACCACGCGGCCCAGCGGCACCGGCTTGGGGCTGCCGATCGTGCAGCGCATCGTCGATGCTCACGGTGGCGAGCTCTTGATCGAGAGTCAGGAAGGCGCAGGCACGAGCGTGACGCTGTTCTTGCCGCTGGGTGAACCCCCCGAAGAACAGCTTGCAGAAAGCGACGCGCAGTCCCATCACCAGGCCTGAGGAAATCATGAAGGCACTTCCGCGTGAGCAAGTCATCGAACTGGACAAGGCTCACGTTTGGCACCCGTACACGGCGATGGATGAATACATCGCTGAAACCAACCCCCTGGTGATCGCGCGGGCGAGCGGTTCGCGCTTGTTCGACGCGGACGGCCGCGCCTACTTGGACGGCAATTCTTCCTGGTGGTGCGCGGCGCTGGGCCACAATCATCCGCGTTTGGTGCGCGCACTGGCCGCGCAGGCCGAGCGCCTCTGTCACACGGCGCTCGGCGGCATCACCCATGAACCCGTGGCCGTGCTCGCCAAGCAGTTGGTCAAGCTGGCCCCCCGCGGCCTTTCGCACGTGTTCTTCAGCGATAACGGCTCGACCTCGGTCGAGGTCGCGCTGAAAATGTCCCTGCAGTACTGGGTGCAAAATGGCCGGCCGCGGCGGACACGCTTCGTCGCTTTCGATGGCGCATTTCATGGCGAAACTTTGGGGGTGACGGCGCTTCAAGGCGTCGAGGTGTTTCGACGGCCATTCGCGTCCGTGGTCATGGAGTGCCTGCGGGTGCCGCCCGCGAGTGACGGCTACGAGCGCGCGTTCGCGGTGCTCGAGTCGATCCTGGAGAAAGATGCCGACACCATCGCGGCCGTCGTGCTCGAACCGATGGTGCAGGGCGCGGCCGGCATGCGCATGTACGACGCGGAGTTCTTGCGCCGCGCCCGCGCGCTGACCACGAAACACGACGTGTTCTTGGTGCTCGATGAGGTCTTCGCCGGCTACGGTCGCACTGGGCCGATGTGGGCTTCGGAACACGCGGGTATTGCACCCGATCTGATGTGTACGGCCAAGGGCTTCACGGGCGGCATGCTGCCGATGTCGGCGACCCTCGCGACTCGCCGCATCTTCGAAGGTTTCTTCGGCGGTAGCGAGCGGGCGTTCTTCTACGGTCATACGTTCACCGGCAATCCTCTCGGTGCCGCGCTCGCGCTCGAAGTCTTGAAAGTGTACGAGGAAGAATGCGTGCTCGAGCGCGCCGCAGCCAAAGCGCAGCGTATCCAGAGCGCGTTTGCTGATTTCGCCGCCATCCCGGGTGTCACCAAGACCCGCTCGCTGGGCATGATCGGTGCGCTCGAGCTCGGCGGTCGTGAAGGCTACCTCGAGCGCAGTGGCCTCCGCGTTTACCATGAAGGGTTGCGCCGCGGTGCCTACCTACGCCCACTCGGTAACGTGGTGTACATCGCCCCGCCGCTGAACATAGCCGACTCGGATCTCGACGAACTTCTGACGATCGTCGCGGATTCCGTGCGCGCGGTCACCACATCGAGCTAGGATCCGAAGCGCAAAATGGCTGAACGAAAGCGATACTTGTTCGTGTGCGTGAACCGTCGTCCGGATGGTACGCCCAAAGGTTCATGCGCCGCGCGCGGTGCGGTGGAGTTACACGAGAAGCTGAAATCCATGCTCAAAAAGCGCGGCCTGGCCGAGCTGGAAGCGCGCGCGTGCACCTCGAGTTGCCTCGATACGTGCTGGGCTGGGCCGGCAATCGCGGTCGAGCCGGATGGTTACTTCTACGGTCGCGTCACCGAGAACGACTTGGAAGAGATCGTGAACGGTTTGGCGACTGGCCAGCGCGTGGAGCGCTTGGTGCTTCAGCCGAGCGACTATGTGGAGCCGAAGGAGCTGAAGAAGCTCGAGGGATAGGGGCTCGGCTCAGCGCGCGGGGAGCGGTTGTTGGTAGAGGGTTTTGCCGTCGGTCCAGAACAGATCGTGAGCGGTGGCGACAAAGCGAACATCGTCAAAAGATTGCATCGTGTGTTCGATGAGTCGGATCGGTGGGGCGTCGTCGTTCAAGCTACCCATAGACACGCGCACGTCGAACGTGGTGTGCCCAAAGCTGTCGATCGTCTGACTGTTTGCGTCCGAGGCGAAGAAGTAGCGATCGCCGAGGATCTGAAGCGAACGCGGCGAGCCGTCACCCAGTGAGCGTACTGCCTCGTATTCACCACCGTTCTTCGGTACTCGTGAAAGCATGATTCCACGCCCCGGGGTCAGGTCCACGCGCGGGACCGCTCTTGTGAGCGCGAAGAAGCCATCGCCGTGGAGGGCGAAACCTCGACCCAATGGATACTCAATCCCAACTGCTCCGGGAGCGAAGTTGGCGAGCGGCGTGCGCATTAGCGGTGTGCTGGTATCGGCGAACAACCAGTAGAAGAGATCAACCCCGTCGCTTGCGGCGAGAACCATGGGCGGAGCCTCGCTATCCACTGAATTGAGCGGCGTTGGGATCGCTTCGGGATCCGACGTCATCGAGTACACCGTGCCTCCGTCGCTCCAAAACGCCTGGCTGCCCACCGCGACGAAGGAAGGCTCTATCCCGTAGTAGTCCCATTGCTGTACGAGCTCCGTGTTGCCACCGCTGAGGGGCAAGCGAAGCAGCTGGGTATTGCCGTTATCGGACTCTGAGCTCATCGTGCTCAGGTAAGCGTGAGTGGTCGTGAGGGCCAGCTGACTTGGATCAGCTTGAACGGTCGCCATCGTCATGATTCTGCGATCGGCGATTGAGTACGACGACAACACGCCGGCGAACGGGCCCATGGTGCCCCCGTGACGCCAATTTTCGAGCCAGTACACGTGTGAGTCGTCCGCCGCCAAGGCGACGATTACGTTGTATCCCGTGCCGTCGAGCACGGGGCTTCGCACCACGCACACTCCGTCGCTCGTCTGGCAATCGGGTGGAGTAACGCATTCGCCCTCGGTGTTGCATGCCAAGCCGGAGTCACATCGAGTCAGAGTCTCGATATCAGCCGCAATGCCCTCGGATTCAGTGACGATGCCGCCGGGGAGGCAGGGGCGTCCAAGTTTCCCTGCGTCAGGTGGGATGACGAAGCCTCCGCTGCCTCCGCTGCCGCCGATGCCATCGCTTTCGCCGAGTGCATCCCGTCCCCCATCTGCGCCAGTGGACGCAGGATCCTCGGGCGATCCTGCGTTCTCGGCGAGCCCTGAAGTGCCGGCACTGCCTCCGCTCCCCGCGGCAGCCCCACCACGATCAACCGTCAACTTGCCTTCACACGCGACCGCGAGGAGGACTGCTACGTGACTCAATTTGCGCAGATTCATGAACATCTCCCCAAGCTGCCGCGTTTTACGAAACCCCAGCCATGATCACGGCGCGGTCAACGGCTGCTTGTACAGCGTGCGACCTTCGCTCCAATACAGTGCGTTTGCGGTCGCCGCCCACAAGCGGTCGCCCGGCCATCCACGCCCGGCCCCGATGAGCCGAACGGGCGGAGCGTTGCCCACGAAGCTTGCGCTGAGCAGCTGTCGCTGCGACGGTGAGTCGGTGGGTTGCGCTTCGACGAAGTAGCGATCGCCGAGGCGGCGAAGCTTGAGCGGGTAGCTGTATCCGAGGGCTCGAACGCGCAGCGTTTCCCCGCCCGTCTTCGGTGTGCGTGACAACATCGCCCCGCCGCCGTTGATTGACTCTAGGCCGTAGATCGAATCGTCACGCAGGACGTACTCACGAATGGACACGTTCACCGAGACGGGCGCCGCGCTTTCGATCGGGCTGCGCATCAACGCCGAGCCAACTCTGTAATACAAGTCGCTCCCGTCAACGGTCAGCCCCGAGCTGTAGCCCGAGACGAATGCAGTCGGGACCGCAGTCGTGTCCGACGTCATCGAGTAGAGATTCTGATCCTGTTGCGTGTCCTCAGCGCTCCAGAAGGCTCGGCCGCCATCAGCCGCGAAGCTTGCGGGAATCGCGCCGTCTTGGACGAGCTCGGCGCTGCCGCCGGTCAGCGGTACTCGAAGCAGTCGCGGGCGAATCGGTGTGTCGATTGGCTGCGCGCCGTCGACGTACACATAGGCGTGGCTGGTGGTGATTTCGACGGCAGTCGGGCCCTCCAAACCGGATGCGATGACGGTCGTGGTTCCGTCATCCGGCGAGTACGCGAGCAATGCACCATCGTGCTGGTAGTTGCCGAGTGCGTCGCGGGTTCCGTACTCGACCCAATACACGCGCGACTCACTCGCGGTGATGGCGGTCACGCCGCTCTTCTCGGTCGAAAGATAGATGCGTTGACCAGACCCGCCGGTTGCTAGCGGCGAACTTCCGCCACCTGAATCTAGGCCCGCCCAACCTTGGTCGGTCGATCCACCTGCGCCTCCTTCGCCGCTTTCCGGCACGGCGTGTCGCACGACGCACAATAGGCCGTTTTGCGGGCAATCTGGGGTCGGCACGCATTTGCTATCCGAGTTGCAGGACAAGCCTTCGTAGCAGCGGGGCAAATTCTCGATCTGCGTCTTCGCTGGGCTGCCCGCGGCCTCGGTCACTAACCCTCCGGGAATACATGGCTGCCCCTGAGTGCCCGGGGTAACAACCGGACCCGAGCCGCTGCCAATGGGAATGTTGCGCCAACCCGCAACGCCCACGCCGCCGGAACCTGCGTCGGGAATGTGGCTATGACCTCCGGTACCCCCGGCGTGATTGCCCGCGACGCCAATGTTGCCGTGGCCTGCGGCGCCCACAGCTGCGTGACCCCCGACGCCAGTCGCGCCGGCGTGACCTCCGGTGCTGGGCCGGTGGCCTGCGGCGGCAGTATCGCCGCGACCCGCCACGCCAACATCGCTCTGACCCCCAGCGCCTGCCGAATTCGGATCCTCCGTATCGGGCGCCGTGAGCTTACCGTTGCACCCCACCACGATCGCTGCAGCCCAGAAACTGAATCGACGTATCTTCATGGTCCGATCCCCAAATATTATTGAACGACCAATCGGCTCAACGCACGGGGAGGGGGTGTTGGTAGAGGGTTTTGCCGTCGGTCCAGAACAGATCGTGAGCGGTGGGGACCCACCGGACCTCACGCCACGCCCCATCCAGCGGCCGTTCGAGGAGGCGGATCGGGGCGGCGTTGTCGTCGAAGCTCGCCATCAGCACGCGTGAGCCGATGATGTCGAAGCCATCGCTGTCCTTCTGCCCTGTTGTTACGCTCGTTTCGAAGAAGTAGCGATCACTGAAGGACTGTAGTGACCACGCGACTCCGTCACCCAGAGAGCGAATCGTCTTGAACTCACCACCGCTCTTCGCTGCCCGTGAAAGCATGATCCCCCGAGCCTGGAGAGGGTTCATGTCCGGGACCGCTCTTGTGAGGGTATAGAAGCCTTCCCCATGAAGGGCGAGCCCCGCGCTCACCGGCAGCTCAACCCCAACATCCGTGGGAGCAAAATTGCCGATAGGAGTGCGCCTTAGGGGAGTGCGGCCCTCTGCGAACACCCAGTAGAAGACATCAAGCCCGTCGCTCGCGGCGACACGCACGGGGCCCGCTTCGCGGTCTGGCGAAGTCAATAGCGTCGGGATGGCATCCGGCGCTTCCGTCATTGAGTACAGCGCAACCGCGTCGCTCCAGAATGCCTGGCTGCCCGCTGTCGCGAATACGTAGTCTTGCGGTCCTGAGAATGGCGCTTCCTGTACGAGTTCGGCGTTGCCTCCTGTAAGTGGGACGCGAAGCACCCGAGATCTGTCGTCCGGCCAGTCGCTGTAAGTGCTCAGGTAAGCGTGAGTCGTCGTGATCGCCAGTTGCACTGGGCCGTCGAGACCAGAGGCAATCGTTGCGGTCCGGCGATCGGCGAATGAGTACGCCAGTAACGCTCCATCGTGCTGATAGGTGCCACCGCCTCCGCCACTCCCCTCGTTAGTTCCATAATCGAGCCAATACAAGCGCGAATCGTCAGCGGCCAAGGCAACGATCGGATATCCATATCGCGCGCCACCAGAGACGTCGGGTCGCACTACGCACACGCCCTCGCTCGTCTGGCAATCGGGCGCAGCAACGCATTCGCCTTCCGCGTTGCACGCCAAGCCGGAATCACATCGCCTCAGTGTCTCGACGTCGGTCGCGATGCCCTCGGATTCCGTCACGATCCCCCCTGGCAGGCAGGGACGCCCGAGTTTCCCGGCATCGGGCGGGATGACGAAGCCTCCGCTTCCGCCCCTGCCTCCGATTCCATCGCTCTCCCCGAGCGCATCTTTCCCCCCAATCGCGCCGGCGGACGCAGGGACCTCGGGCAATCCAGCGCTCTCTTCGAGCCCTGAACTGCCCGCCCTGCCTGCGCCGCCCCCGCTCCCCGCGGAAGTATTGCCACGATCAACCATCAACTTGCCGTCGCAGGCGACTGCGACCAACACGGCAACGTGACTCAACTTGCGCAGATCGATGCTCACGGAGTGGTCAACGGCTGCTTGTAAACGGCTCGGCCTTCGCTCCAATACAGCGTGGTCGCAGTCGCGGCCCACAGGCGGTCGCCGGCCCATCCACGACTGGGGCCAATGAGTCGAAC
>Ga0164309_10001094_pt1 | contig 13541 bp, 19 predicted proteins | sample Whisoiple_247_MG_FD_109984 | JGI IMG/M metagenome (GOLD analysis project Ga0164309, IMG submission 109984) | Soil microbial communities amended with fresh organic matter from upstate New York, USA - Whitman soil sample_247_MG | ecosystem: Environmental > Terrestrial > Soil > Unclassified >...
CGTGAATTGATGCAGCGGCTCGACCTCAAGCGAGGTCAGGAACTGCACATTACCGAACTCGCTGGCGGTGGATTTCAGGCAATGCCGTACGATCCCGACTTCGAAAAGACCATGGAAATAGCCGATCAGATTATGGACAAATACAAGGACACGCTCGCGGCGCTCGCAAAATAAGTGCAGCATTAAGAACATGAGCGAGCCGAACGAGCCGCTCTGGATCACCTACGAGCAGGCCATCGCAATCCATAGCCGCCAGTTGCGTCGCTTTGGCGGAGCGCCTGGTTTGCGCGATGAAGGCATGCCGCGGTCCGCGCTCGAGCGACCGGTGAATAAATGGCGTTACGAACAGTCAGACATGGCCGAACTTGCTGCGGCCTATGCATTTGGACTGGCGAAAAATCATGCCTTCGTCGACGGTAACAAGCGCATTGCCTTCATGGCCAAGATGGGCTTTCTGCTCAAGAACGGCGTTGCGTTCGCCCCTGAACCCGCACACGCCACAGCCATGATCCTCTCCCTCGCGGCCGGCGAGGTCAGCGAAGAGGGCCTGACGCGCTGGATCAGGGACAATTGGCCGGCCGAACCGCGCAAGTAGAGGCGCCCGGCCCCCAAACGGCCTGCCGCCGTTGCCCTCCCACCAGGATTGCGGTAATTCCTCGCGAGACAGGGACATTGACGGGGGAGACCGATGGCAGAGCATAACGAAGTGGCGTACACGACCGCTGACGGCAATGATTATGAGGCGCATGAGCAGACCTATGAAGGCTTCATCAAGCTGGTGAAATACGGTACCGCCGCTGTCGCCGTCATCCTCGCCCTGATGGCGATTTTCCTGACCTGATGTCTGGCTCGCGCCGCGACAGGCGGCGCGATTCGAAAAAACTGCACGCATTCCGGTTGCAAAACCGGTATCCATACCAGCAAAGCATTTGCTCGCGCGCGTGCACCTCGCGCCGCCGGAGGCCTTATGAAGATTGCCGTTGCCAAGGAAATCGATCCGTCCGAGCCCCGGGTCGCGGCTTCGCCCGACACCGTGAAAAAATTCAAGGCGCTGGGCGTCGATATCGCCGTTGAGCCGGGTGCGGGCATCAAGTCGGGCCTACCCGATTCGGAATTCACCGCTGCGGGTGCTGTCGTCAGCGCCGACGCATTGAAGGACGCCGACATTGTCATCAAGGTAAGACGGCCGGAGGCTTCCGAGCTTGCCAACTACAAGCGCGGTGCGCTGGTCATCGCCATCATGGACCCCTACGGCAACGAGGCTGCGCTGAAGACAATGGCGGATGCCGGCGTGTCGGCCTTCGCGATGGAATTGATGCCGCGCATCACCCGCGCGCAGGTGATGGATGTGCTGTCGAGCCAGGCCAATCTCGCCGGCTATCGCGCGGTGATCGAGGCGGCGGAGGCATTCGGCCGCGCCTTTCCGATGATGATGACAGCCGCGGGCACCGTCCCCGCGGCAAAGGTGTTCGTGATGGGCGTCGGGGTCGCCGGCCTGCAGGCGATCGCAACCGCGCGGCGGCTTGGCGCCGTCGTTACTGCGACCGATGTGCGCCCTGCCGTGAAGGAGCAGGTCGAAAGCCTGGGGGCCAAATTCCTCGCTGTCGAGGACGAAGAATTCAAGCAGGCCGAAACCGCCGGCGGCTACGCCAAGGAAATGTCGAAAGAGTATCAGGCCAAGCAGGCAGCGTTGACCGCCGAGCATATCAAGAAGCAGGACATCATCATTACCACGGCGCTGATTCCGGGCCGGCCCGCGCCGCGCCTTGTCACTTCAGCGATGGTGAAGTCGATGAAGCCGGGCTCGGTGCTGGTCGATCTCGCGGTTGAGCGCGGCGGCAACGTCGAGGGCGTGAGGAGCGGCGAGACCGTCGACATCGATGGCGTGAAGATCGTGGGTGTTCCTAATCTTGCGGGCCGCGTGGCGGCCTCGGCCTCGAGCCTTTATGCGCGCAACCTGTTTTCCTTCATCGAGACGTTGGTCGACAAATCGACCAAGGCCTTGGCGGTGAATTGGGACGATGAACTGGTTAAGTCCACCGCGCTCACCAAGGATGGCGCCGTCATTCATCCGAACTTCCAGCCGAAAGCTTAAGGAGAGCCGCTATGGATCATCTCGCGCAGGCCGTCGATCCCTTCGTGTTCCGGCTGTCGATTTTCGTGCTCGCCGTGTTCGTGGGCTATTTCGTGGTGTGGTCGGTGACACCTGCGCTGCATACGCCCCTGATGTCGGTGACCAATGCCATTTCCTCCGTGATCGTGGTCGGCGCGCTGCTGGCCGGCGGCGTAGCGAATGTTTCGAGCGGTAGCGGCTGGGCACGCGGTTTCGGCTTCGTCGCGCTGGTCTTTGCCTGCGTCAACATTTTCGGCGGCTTCCTTGTCACCCAGCGCATGCTGGGCATGTACAAGAAGAAGATCAAGTAAGCGGCGTGCACCTCGTGGTGGCGAAGACAGTGGGGCCCTCTACATGAACGCCAATCTGGCTGCAGTTTTATACCTCGTCGCAGGCGTCCTCTTCATCCTCTCGCTGCGGGGGCTGTCGAGCCCGGCATCGAGCCGCCGCGGCAACTTCCTCGGCATGACCGGCATGGCGATCGCGGTAGGCACGACGCTGGCCAACCACCCGCCGACGGACACGCTGGCGTGGATCCTGGTGGTCATCGGCATCGCCATCGGCGGCGCCATTGGTGCGGTGATCGCGCGCCGGGTGCCGATGACTTCGATGCCGGAACTGGTTGCGGCCTTCCACTCGCTCGTTGGTATGGCCGCCGTCCTGGTCGCCGCCGGCGCCTTCTATGCGCCGGAGGCTTTTGACATCGGTACGCCCGGCAACATCCACAAGCAGAGTCTGGTCGAGATGTCGCTCGGCGTCGCGATCGGCGCGCTGACCTTCACCGGTTCGGTGATCGCGTTCGCAAAACTGTCGGGCCGCATGAGCGGTGCGCCTATCCTTCTGCCGGCGCGCCACATCATCAACATTGCGCTCGGCGTTGCACTGGTGGTCTTTATCGTCCGCCTCGTGATGACGGGGGGCGCGCTGGATTTCTGGCTGATCACCATCATCGCGCTGGTGCTCGGCGGGCTCCTGATTATCCCGATCGGCGGCGCCGACATGCCGGTCGTGATCTCGATGCTGAACTCCTATTCCGGCTGGGCCGCCGCCGGCATCGGCTTCACGCTCGGCAACTCGGCGCTGATCATCACCGGCGCGCTGGTCGGCTCATCCGGTGCGATCCTGTCCTACATCATGTGCCACGCGATGAACCGCTCTTTCATTTCAGTCATCCTCGGCGGTTTTGGTGGCGAGACGGCCGCTGTGGGCGCAGGCGCAGGTGGTGAGGTGCGGCCGGTAAAACTCGGCTCCGCCGACGACGCCGCCTTCATCATGAAGAACGCGCAGAAGGTCATCATCGTGCCGGGCTACGGCATGGCGGTGGCGCAGGCGCAGCATGCGCTGCGCGAGATGGCCGACAATCTCAAGAAGGAAGGCGTCGAGGTGAAATACGCCATTCACCCCGTGGCCGGCCGCATGCCCGGTCATATGAACGTGCTGCTCGCCGAAGCCAATGTGCCCTATGACGAGGTGTTCGAGCTCGAGGACATCAATTCCGAATTCGCCCAGGCCGACGTCGCTTTCGTGATCGGCGCCAACGACGTCACCAATCCCGCCGCCGAGGACGATCCGAAATCGCCGATCTACGGCATGCCGGTGCTGCAGGTCTGGAAGGCCGGCACGGTGATGTTCATCAAGCGCTCGCTCGCATCCGGCTATGCCGGCATCGACAATCCGCTGTTCTACCGCGACAACACCATGATGCTACTTGGCGACGCCAAGAAGATGACCGAGAACATCGTCAAGGGGATGTGACTTTATTTACGAGATATCATGACCGACCTGAAATGGCTCGTCGTTCTCGTCGCGGTCGGCTATCTCGGCGGTGTCGTTGCAATGTTTCTCATGCAACGGTCGTTCCTCTTTCCGATACCGCAAACGGTACGCACAGCCCCTGACGCCGCCGGCTTTCCGGAAGCTGAAGAGCACATCCTGACCGCCGCGGACGGTGAGCGGGTCATCGTCTGGCACGTTCCCGCAAAACCGGGGCATCAAGTCGTCATTTATTTTCCGGGCAACGGAGATTTTCTGGCCGGGCTCGTCGGCCGCTTCCGGGGCATAACCGCGGACGGGACCGGGCTCGTGGCTTTGTCATACCGAGGTTATGCCGGCTCCAGCGGCGGACCGAGCGAGCGCGGATTGCTTTTGGACGCCGCAGCAGCCTATGCCTTTGCAGCGGCGCAATATGACGCGGATCGAATTGTCCTCTGGGGCTTTTCACTGGGCAGCGGCGTCGCGGTCGAATTGGCGGTCGATCACGCGGTCGGGAAGCTCATTCTGGAAGCTCCCTACACCTCGATTGCGGACATTGCCGCTGTGGCTTATCCGATCCTGCCGGTGCGTTGGCTGCTGAGGGATCAGTTTCATTCTGACGAGCGCATTGCGGGTGTCACCGCTCCGCTCCTGATCATGCACGGCGCGAAGGATTCAACCATTTCGATAGGCTTTGGCGAGCGACTGTTCGCGCTCGCCCACGAGCCGAAAAAATTTGTGCGCTTTCCCGAAGGCGGCCACAACGATTTGGACAATTATGGTGCTACCGAAACGGCTCGACATTTCATCGGCGCTTCAAAAGGCTGACGCCCGCTGTGGTTTGGCGCATAGTCAATTCGCCGGCTTTGAGGATATAGGTCTATGAGCGCGCACGGCCCGATGCCGCGATCGGCGTGGATTTTCCCCGCACTGGCGGTCACTCTTTTCGCTGCAACCACCGCGCTCGGCTTTACCTTCACGCCATCGCCATCCGGGCTGGTATTTGCGGCGGCGCTGCTGGTGATCCTGTTCGGCACCGTCTTCGCGGCTGTCCACCATGCCGAGGTGATCGCGGGCAGGATCGGCGAACCCTACGGCACGCTGCTGCTGACCTTGGCCGTCACGATCATCGAGGTCGCGCTGATCGCGACCATCATGCTTGGTGAAAAACCGGTGCCCACCCTGGCGCGCGATACGGTTTTCGCGGTGGTGATGATCGTCTGCAACGGTCTGGTGGGCATCTGCATCATGGCCGGCGGCCTGCGCTACCGCGAGCAGGATGTTCAGGTGGCCGGGTCAAACCTCTATCTCAGCGTCCTGATCGTGCTGGCGACCATCACCCTGATCCTGCCTAACTACACGCTGACAACTCCTGGGCCGATCTACTCGGCGGCGCAGCTCGGCTTCGTCAGTGTCGTCACCGTCATTCTCTATGGCGTTTTTCTCTATACCCAGACCATCCTGCATCGGAATTACTTCGTCAACAAAGTCACCGGCGATGCGGATAACGGGGTACACGCTTCGAATCGGATGTTCGCCTCAAGCATCCTGCTGCTGCTGGTTTCGCTGCTGGCGGTAGTGCTCCTAGCGAAAAAATTCTCACTCGTGGTGGATATCGGCACCGCGCTGATCGGCGCGCCGTCGGCCGTCGCCGGCATTCTGGTGGCACTATTGATCCTGTTGCCGGAGAGCGTCGCCGCCATCGCCGCCGCGCGCAAGAACGATTTGCAGAAGAGCATCAATCTGGCGCTCGGCTCATCGCTTGCGACCATCGGGTTGACGATTCCCGCGGTCGCAATCACGGCCTACACCCTGGACATGCAGCTGGTTCTCGGCCTCAACGACCAGGAGGTGGTGCTGCTGGTGTTGACCTTCCTCCTGAGCATGCTCACCTTCGTCACCGGCCGCACCAACATCCTGTTCGGGCTGGTTCACCTGGTGGTGTTTGCGGTATTCGTCCTTCTGGTGTTCGTGCCCTGACCGGGCTGTTTTGGAGAATGTAATCCATGCTTGCCGCCAAATCAGAGGTCCAGGTCGATACGCCGGAAGTCCGTGTTACCGAGTGGCGGCTGGCGCCGGGCAGCGCCACCGGCCATCACATCCATCAGATGGATTACGTCATCGTTCCCGTGACCTCGGGCGAAATGACCATCGTGGCCCCCAATGGGGAGTGCTCCAAGGCTCGGCTTGGCGTTGGCAAATCCTATTTCCGCAAAGCCGGCGTCGAGCACGACGTGCTCAACGAGACCGCCGATGAAATCGTGTTCCTGGAAGTCGAACTGAAGCCATAGCAGCGCCGTTGGCCCAATTGCCACCGATCCGTCGCAGTTGATCCCTTAATGCGCCTCAAAGTTCCCGCATCAAAACCGCCGCGCGGAGTGGCCGGCATGCTGAAAAAATACATTTCGAAGTTTGCGATGGATATATTCCCGTCGGTGGCCGCGACCATCATCGGGGCCTACATCGTCAATCATTACATCGCCACCAAACCCGCAGCGAACGCGCCGGCTGCCGCGGTTTCGACTGCCCAACCGCCGGCCGGAGCCAAGCCCGCGCCCGAGGCTGCCAAGGCCGCCAGCAAGGCACCCGAGACCTCCGCCGACGTCGCCAACCTCCCTGAGCCGGGTATCAAGGCCAAGGGCATCTCTGAAAAGGCCATGATCGAGAAAACGGCCGCCGAAAAGCCGATCGTGGTTGAAAAGCCTGCGGAGAAATCCGCCGACAAGCCGGCTGAGACCGCGAGCATTCCTGCGGGGACGCGGCGTCACCAGCCCACGCCGCGCGAAAAGGCGGTCGCCAAGTCCGTTCCGGCGCCGGCGCAGCCTGCTGCATCGGTTTCCGCACCCGCGGTTGCTGCGCCGGCGACTGTGCCTGCGCCGCCGGTTGAGGCCGTAATTGTTCCGGAAGAGCGTCGCGACCCCAACGATCTCGCACGCGCGGCGATCGAGCGTCTGCGTGGCGCAAACGAGCCGTCGCCGCGTGCGCAGGAAGCCGCTCGCGTCCCCGAGGCGCCTCGCACGCAGGATCCACCTCGTGTCGTGTCGGCATCGCCGGTTCGGCCGCTTCCTCCGCCGATCCTGGTCTCCACGCCGACCACCCAGACCTTCGATTCGTCCGGATCGTCGCAGATGAGGTCCCCTTACGCGGCGCGGATCGACGATCCTCGCCGGCCGACGCCGCCGGCCGACATTCCGGCCGCTTCGCCATCCGCGCCGCCGCTTGATCTTCATGCCGAGGCGGAGGAGCCTTCACGGCGTGGACACACCACCGTCGCCGAAGACGTGCTGTCAGCGGCGAAATCGGTCTTCCACGCAGTATTGCCGAAAAAGCTCACTGACTAGACGCGCTTTCTTTACGCGAACCGGATCCAAGTCGCTCGGGATGGCTCTAGAACGCATCGTAGTTCTGGCCGGGCTTGCCGCCGACGCGGGCAAAGCCGTTTCGCGCCGTTTCATCCCTGGGGCGAAGGTTGATGGCGCGGCTATATGAGCCCGCGGCTTTGGCCTTGTCGCCGAGACGTTCATAGGCAAGCCCCCGATTTGTCCAGATCTCTGCGTTCTGCGGATCGGCCTGCGCCGCCTCGTCGAGATCGGCGGCGGCTTCCTTGATCTTGTCCAGCGCGAGGTAACTAACCGCGCGGGCCAGCAAGGGTTCGGCCCGCTGCGGCGTCAGGCCATTCGCCGCGGTGAAATCGTCGATCGCAAGTTGATGTTGCAGTTCGCTCTGACGGAGCAGGCCGCGGCTGTACAGGGCTTGCGCGTTATAGGGATCGAGCGCGATCGCTTGATCGAACTCGGCGCGCGCCTCTTCGGTTTTTCCGGACCGTACCAGCGCCTGGCCGCGCTTCGTGGCGGCCTGGGCATCGCTTGCCTCGGCTTCAGGCGGAGCCGCCTTTGGAACCGTCTCCTTGTCTGGCGCCGACGACCACGATCCCAGATCGAAGGAGCAGCCGCAGAGCGCGATCGCGACCAGCAGCACCGGCGCGGACGCGCACCGGCCCAAACGCGTCGCTCCGGAAAAAGCATAGGGAACCGGAATGGCCATAAATGCAGAACACTCGCGGGCTACGCCGTATTGTTAGCCCGCGGTGTCGCAAAATGCACCGCTCAAAACACCGCTCAAAAACAATGACGCGGGCGTCGGGGCCCGCGTCATCGATTCAAATCCGAGAAAGGATAATTCAGCGCGACCCGCGCGGACCCGCGCCCGGACCGCCACGGCCGCCGCCCGGACCGCCGCGTTCGGCGCCAGGACCGGCGCCAAACACCGGCTTCGGCTTCATCGGCAGCAAGCCTTCGCGCTGCAGCTTCTTGCGGGCGAGCTTGCGAGCACGGCGTACGGCTTCCGCCTTCTCGCGGGCTTTCTTCTCGGAGGGCTTTTCATAATGGCCGCGGAGCTTCATCTCGCGGAAAATTCCCTCGCGCTGCATCTTCTTCTTCAGCGCCTTGAGGGCTTGATCGACATTGTTATCGCGAACGAGAACCTGCACGCGGCATCCTCTTTCAATTGATCGGATTGGAATCTGGCAAAGCAAAAGGTGGCGAAAGGCCGACCCCTTTACCTTGAGCGCGCCGATGTATCAGATCAAAGCGGGAATGTCCACCAGCAGGAACGTGATAAGGACCGGAAGACGCGGGCTAACCCGGCTATTTGGGCCCGATCACGCGGTTTTTGGCGGCATGGCGTCGACCTGCGTCACGTGTCCCATCTTCCGGCCCGGCCGTGCCGGACCCTTGCCATAGAGGTGGACGGTGGCGCCGGGGACCGTGAGCCACTGCTCATAGCTATGGATATCGTCCCCGATCAGGTTGGTCATGGTGACGGGGCCGTGACGAACCGGCTTGCCGAGCGGCCAGCCGGCAATGGCACGGATATGCTGCTCGAACTGCGAGATCGAGGCCCCATCGAGCGTCCAGTGTCCGGAATTGTGCACCCGCGGCGCGATCTCATTGACCAACAGCGTCGGGCCGCCGGGACCGGCCAATACGAACATCTCGACCGCGAGCACGCCGACATAATTCAGGGTGTGGGCGATGCTTTCCGCGACGACGCGCGCCTGTGCCACCAGCGCATCGGAGATCGCAGCCGGCGCGCGCGAGATTTTCAGGATGTGGTCGCGATGTTCATTCTCGGTGACGTCGAAGCATTCGACATGGCCGTCGGCGCTGCGCGCGGCGATCATCGAGACCTCGCACTCGAAGGGAACGAAGGCTTCCAGGATCGCGGACTTGGTGCCGAGATCCTCCCAGATCTGTTCCGGATCGTCGCCGTCGCGGATGATCGCCTGGCCCTTGCCGTCGTACCCGAACCGTCGGGTCTTGACCACGGAGGGCAGGCCAATGCGGGAGATTGCGGCACGGAGCTCCGCTGCCGACGACACATCGGCATAATCGGCGGTGCCGATGCCCAACCGTTTGACAAAGTCTTTCTCGGCCAGCCGGTCCTGGGTGGTTTCCAGGATTTTCCGGTCGGGCAGCACGGGACGCCGCGCCGCAAGGATCATCGCGGCCGCGGCCGGCACGTTCTCGAATTCGTAAGTGATGACGTCGACGTCGTTGGCGAACAGTTCCAGCGCTTCGACATCAGCATATTCTGCACAGGTCGCATTCAGCACCACGTCGAATGCCGGCGAATCCGGATCCGGTGCAAACACCTGGCATCGCAAGCCGAGCCGCGCCGCCGCCATCGCCAGCATCCGGCCCAGTTGGCCGCCGCCGAGGATTCCGATGGTGTCGCCGGGCTTCAGCTTCACCTGGTTGGCGGCGGTCACGCCGTTCCCTCCGGGCGCTCGCCGACTGCCTCCGTCTGTGCCTTGCGCCAGGCGGCGAGTTTTCCTGACAGCACGGGGTCGTTGAGCGCGAGCACGCTTGCCGCGAGCAATGCGGCATTGATCGCGCCGGGCTTGCCGATTGCCAGGGTTCCGACCGGAACGCCTGCGGGCATCTGGACAATGGAATAGAGCGAATCGACGCCTGCCAACGCCTTGGATTCGATGGGGACGCCGAATACCGGAAGTTCCGTCAGCGACGCGGTCATGCCCGGCAGATGCGCCGCGCCGCCGGCGCCGGCGATAATGATCTTGAAGCCGGCGGCCTGGGCGCCCCTGGCAAAAGCGAACAACCGGTCCGGCGTGCGGTGGGCGGAGACGATGTGCTTCTCGCAGCCGACGCCGAGCGCGGCCAGCGTTTCGGCGGCATGGCGCATGGTCGCCCAGTCCGACTGGCTTCCCATAATGATAGCGACGGGGGCGGTCATGCGGTCAATTCTTTTCGGGAATCCAAAAACATAGGCCGCAAGTATAAGATCGGCCCAAGGTTCGGCAAGGCGTGGTAAGGGGTCCGGAATGGACTATCCTGTCTTGGTGAATCCCGGCAAGCCTCCTTAAGGGCAATTTTCCGGTTAGGTGTAGACCGTTAGCATTAAGAAAAGGCCCGGGCTGACAAGTTGCGCCTATTCCGGTACCCACGCTGGGATTGTCCGCGGCTGTGATTTGCGGAATGTGCGCTGAGATGACAATGAAAAAGAAAACCAAGGCGACCGCCCGCAGGGGTGCGAAACGCCGAAAAACCGTCATGGCGCAGCGCAAGGTAACGCCGCAGCTCCCCTCGCGCGCTTCTCCGCCCCGGCTGCCGGTCGCGCACAATGGCGCCAAACCGACCATTCGCCGGCTCAAGACCGAACTGGCAAAGGCGGCAGCGCGCATCGAGCAACTGGAGGCTTCGGCGGATACAGACTTCCTGCTGGACGTTCACAACCGGCGCGGCTTCGAGCGCGAGCTAAATCGCTCAATCGCCTACATCAAGCGCTATAATGCGAGCGGCGCGCTGATCATGCTCGATGTCGATCGCCTGAAGCCGATCAACGACGAGTTCGGACACGCGGCGGGCGATCAGGTGCTGAAAGCCGTTGTCGCCGTGCTGCTGCGCAACGTGCGCTCCTCCGACGAGGTTGGGCGGCTGGGCGGGGACGAGTTTGCGCTGCTCTTGTGGAACATGAACGAGACCGACGCCAAGGCCAAGGCGGCGTCGCTGGAAAAAGCCATCGATAACTTGAGCTTCACCTTTCGCGGCCGCACCGTGACGGCGGGCGCATCCACAGGCGTTGCCATTCTCGGCCCTCACACGGAAGCAGGCCGCGCGATGGAACAAGCCGACAGCGCGATGTATGTGCGCAAGGCGCAAAGACGCCACGAAGCGTGATGGTGAAGGGCAGGGACGTTCTTCACGCCATGCCCGCCCTATCAAGCGAATTCCTTGCGGGGAGGCCGCGCTTTGCCGACCCTACGATTGCAGATGCTTAAAGCCCGCTGAGATCGTCCGGCACGTTGCCAAATTTCTTGAGCAATCGCGCGTCGCCGAATTCGCCGATCAAGGGATCGCCAGTGCGGCTGAAGGCGACTGCGCCGATGCTGCCGGCGGCCTTTGACAATATCTCAGCGCGCCGTAAGGCGCCCGACGAAGTCTGGCATTCCTCCGCCGCGCCCGCGACCGGCGAGCCGGCCTCGTCCTGCAGGAATGGCAGCGCGACGTAATAGGTGACATCGGCCATGGTATCGCTCCGGGTTTGATCGTTCGTTCGATCAGGCGGCGTCGCTGTTCGCTCGCGGCAGCCTTGCCGAAGCGAGGTCGTTGGAAACCGTCGCCTGCACTTCCCTCAATTCCAGCTCCAGATATTCGTTCGCCATGATGAGCGCCTTGATCGTGCTGCGCAGGTTTCCGTCGCACATCGCGATCGCCTGGTCGCAGGCCTGCTCGTAACGATCGGACAGCGAAGAAGGTTCGGACATGGCGGAATTCCCTGGAGGAGCAAGAGGCAGGATTAAATGTTCCTCTTTTGTTCTCGCAGAGTCAAGAGGGCGGTCCAGGGGATAGAACAGGCGGCTCGCTGCCTCTTTGCCGCACCGTTCAACGAAAGCGCCGGGCCGGCCCGGGTGGGCCGAGTGACCGCGACGCAAAGCCGAAGGCGGGAACGAAAACAATATCCGGCGCTTAATGCCTATTCAGGGAGTAAGGTCGCATGGGTCTTGTTAAGTCGAAAGGACCCGTGGTGCTGATCGTCGAGGACGAATTTCTGTTGAGAATGGACGCGGTCGACATGATTGCCGCCGCCGGCTTCGAGGCGGTTGAAGCAGCCAACGCCGACCAAGCCATCAAAATTCTCGAAGCCCGCAGGGACATCACCGTGGTTTTCACCGATATCCAGATGCCAGGCTCGATGGACGGATTGAAGCTCGCCGGGGCGGTCAGGGGGCGCTGGCCTCCGATCAAGATTGTCGCGACCTCCGGCCACGTCGGGATTGCGGAAACGGATTTGCCGGAAGGCGGAAAGTTTCTACCGAAGCCCTACGGTCCAACCGATGTTGCAGGCGTGCTGCGAGAAGTGACGGCCGGCGGCTAGATAATCACACGGTCATTTCGCGCCTTCGACGCGATCCACAATGACGAAGTTATGCAATAATATCAGGCGTAATCTGGTCTTCGATGAAGGCGATACGGTCGCGCAGCTGAAGCTTGCGCTTCTTCAGCCGTTGCAGCCGCAACAAATCAGGCGCGGGCGATTGATGCAGGGCATCGATCGCCGCGTCGAGATCGCGGTGCTCCTGCTGCAGCCGTGCGAGCTCGGATTCGAGTTCGCGCTCATCTTCGTCGGTCATGGTGCACGTTAGCCGTAAAACGCGACGAGGTTGCGAAAGGTTGTGCAAGTGGTGGGACGAATATCGTCCCTGCCAGCCCGGTCCGCAAGCTGGCCGCCGCGGTCAAGCGGAACCGGCCGGGTTCCGTGCTCACGGTTCGTTACATATGATACCCAAAACTGAGGGTACAATTTTCGATACCCATCGACAGATTTCCCGGCTCGTGTACACTAGCTCGCCCGGATCAAATCTGCGGTTCAATCCCACCGAGGAGGCTCCATATGGCAATTCAGGCGCATCTCGTTGAACTGGAACGTAAACACAAGAGTCTCGAAAACGAACTACACGAAGCCCTCGTGCACCTTTCAACAGACGACCTGCAAATTGTTGAGTTAAAGCGCCGGAAATTGATGGTTAAGGACCAGATCGAGCGGTTGAAGCATACCGCCGAAGAAACACTTCACTAGCCTCCCCTTCATACGCATCACCGTCCTCCCGGGAAGAGCGCATTCGCGCTCACCCTTGGGGACGTTTGCGTTTTGCGCGCTTCGAAGAAAGGCTTGTCGGCTATACCCCTGCCAGCTCGCCGACATAGTCCGCAATGGCCAGCGAAGATGTCAGCCCCGGCGATTCTATTCCGAACAGATTGATCAGTCCGTCGACGCCATGGTCGCGCGGCCCCTGGATCAGGAAATCCTGCACTGCCACCGCCGGCGGCACGATTTTCGGCCGAATCCCGGAATAGCTCGGCATCAGCACGCCGTCCGGCAGGGTCGGCCAGTATCGCCGGATCGCCGGATAGAATCTGTCTGCCCGCGCCGGGTCGACGGCATAGTCGACCGTATCGACCCATTCCACGTCAGGACCGAACCGGGCCTGTCCCGCCATGTCGAGGGTAAGGTGGACGCCGAGCCCGCCGGGCTCCGGCACCGGATAGATCAGGTGCGAAAACGGTGCCCGGGCGGTGCAACTGAAATAGTTTCCTTTTGCGAGATAGGCCGGCGGTATCAGGTCGATCGGCATGCCGTCGATGCCGCGCGCGAC
>Ga0164309_10001097_pt1 | contig 13524 bp, 4 predicted proteins | sample Whisoiple_247_MG_FD_109984 | JGI IMG/M metagenome (GOLD analysis project Ga0164309, IMG submission 109984) | Soil microbial communities amended with fresh organic matter from upstate New York, USA - Whitman soil sample_247_MG | ecosystem: Environmental > Terrestrial > Soil > Unclassified >...
CCATTCGCATGTTTCGTTTTCCGGATCGCTTCCTGTTCGGCTGTGCGACCTCGGCGACCCAAATCGAAGGCGGTTGCCGCACCATTGATTGGTGGCAATTCGCGCACGAGCCGGGTCGCATCGCCCATTCGGACGTTCCCGACGTGGCGTGCGATCACTGGAACCGCGTGCGTGAGGACACCGCGCTGCTCACTCGCCTCGGTGTTGGCGCGCATCGCCTATCGATTGAGTGGGGTCGCATCGAACCAGAACCCGGGCGCTTCGATGACGACGCGCTCGATCACTATCGCGCGGAGCTGCTGGCACTCGTGAACGCGGGCATCGAACCCATGCTCACGCTTTTCCACTTCTCGTTGCCGAGTTGGCTCGCTGCGCGCGGGGGCGTATTAGCGCATGAATTCCCCGAACGCTTCGCGACATTCACACGCCGCGCCGTGCGCGCGCTCGGTGATCGGGTGAAACTTTGGGTCACGGTCAACGAGCCCAATGTGCTCGTCGCTCAGGGCTACCTTTTGGGGCTGTGGCCGCCGGGCATGCGTGATCCGCGGGTCGTGCCGCGCGCCATCTGGAATCTACGCCGGGCGCACGTCGCAGCCTATCGCGCAATTCACGAGCTAGCTCCACATGCCGCAGTGGGACTCGCGCATCACATCCGAGTTGCAACGCCCGCTTCGCGCTCTCTACTGGACCGCGCGGCGGCCGGCGCGCTCGATCTCACGTTCAACACGCTCTTTCTCGATCTCCCTCAAGACTACATTGGGCTCAATTACTACTCGCGCGACATCGTGCGCTTCGACGCGAGTAAGCCCAACGAGCTCTTTGCCGACCGCAGTGTGGCGGCGGGTGCAACGGTGAATGATTTGGGTTGGGAGCTCTATCCGGCCGGGCTCGGCGAGGTATTGCGCCGTCTGGCGAAGCGCCGCAAACCGATCTGGATCACCGAGAATGGCATCGCGGATGCGGCGGACACTCGGCGCGCCACGTTCATCACCTCACATCTCGCTGAAGTCGCGCGCGCGCTCGAAGACGGCGTCGACGTGCGCGGTTACTTGCATTGGTCACTGCTGGATAACTTTGAGTGGGCCGACGGCTATGCGCCGCGCTTCGGTCTGTATGCGGTCGACTACGCCACCCAGGCGCGAACGCTGCGTCCAAGCGGCGAACTTTACGCGCAGATTGTCAAGAGCCGACGCTTCGCGTGACCATCAACCAATTGCAGACGCTTTCTAGGCTGGCGGCCGCTTGGATTTCCACAGGAGACCACGGGCCGCGAACACCACCAGTACGACGGCAACGAGCAGCTCGAGGATGAATGCCCGATAAACTACGCCGGTGCGCTTCGCGCAAATCTCGAAGCCGCTAGCCCAATGCCCTTGGGGTACGGCCTCTAATTGCTTTTGCACCTTTCGGCACAGATCACCCTGCGAGGCGTAAAAGAACACCCCCGACACAGCGTCGAGGGCGAACCACGCGGAGAACCCCAGCGCCAGACATGAAATAAATCGGCGCGTTGCGGTTGAAAACACTAATAGCCACCGGGGGGAAACGGTTCGGGGGAAGGATTGCCCGAAGCGCCTTCCTGTCCGTCGTACGGTACCGGTGTGTCGGCCCGGCGGCAACGAGTCAGAACTTCCGCAACGAACGTTCCGCAGTTGTTGAAGGGCGTGTACGGGCCCCAATTGCCATTATTCTGTGGGTTTCGCGACGACAGGAGCGCAAACCCGTCCACACAATCCTCGTCTACGTCAGGGACGGGAACGCATTCTCCGCCGCTCGTCGAGTCATCAACGATCTGCGCCGGGTCGAAAAATACTGGCCCCGTGGGGTACGCTCCGAAAGCATTCGAATCAGTCCGAATGTAGGCGTGTGAAAAGCCATAGTAGGGCCACCAAGGGTGGCTCCAATCTTGATTCCGCTCCTGGCATGCGTACACGGTGAGCCCCAGGGGGTCGCGATGATTGACCGGATCGTTGTTGAGGTAGGCATACAAATTGATCTGCCCACTCGCGAACCCGATTGGATCCTTGGCCAGCCAGCGTCCCGTAGTCGGATCGTAATCTCGCGCGCCGAAGCGAACCAACCCGACCTCCGGGTCGTAGAGCCCACCGGCAAACCCGAAAGGCGTAAACCCGGGACTCGTATCTTCGAGCACCTTCCCGAACTCGTCCTGGCGTATCCGCTGGACTACAGCACCGTTGCTCGTGTCCACGAGTAACCGCGGCGAGCCCAGCTGATCGCTCAAGATCCGGTAGACGCCGGCCGCTTTGACGACGAAGTCCGGTGAGCTCTTGCCCGAAGCGTAGACGAACCGACTGACGATGCTACCTGTGCCATCGAGCTCTGCAACCAAATGCAGCTGGTCACGATAGAGCCACTGTTTGACGAGCACGCCGTTCTTCCGCTTGCCGACACGACGGTTTTGCGCGTCGACCAAGTACTCCACGACATCACCGTTCGGGAGGTCGACCCGTTTGAGATTTCCGAAAGCGTCATATCGATAGGCAGTGATGTCGCCGTTGGTGCCGTTCGTCTTGGTTGCGAGGTCACCATTCGCTGTGTAGGCGAACGTCAGGTTTCCGTAACTAGACAGACGATCTTGGGCGTCGTAGCTGGCGGTGGTCGTGCCCCCTGAAGTGACGACGCTGATCCGGTTGCCGTTTGAGTCGTAACCGTACGTCGCCATCAGAGAGCCGTCCTTCGAGACCGTCTTCAGGTGACCACGATTGTCGTAGGAGTAGTCTGTTATGGTGCTCGTGCCCTGTAGTACCTCGGTTTTTTGGCGGATCCTTCCCAATGCGTCGCGCGGCGCTGAGGCACTGGCGTAGGTCGCCGAGAACAGGGCCACCGCGCCTGCCGTAGCCGCTTCGGTAGCTAGCTCACCGAACGAATTGTATGTGCGCGTGTGTCGCACCGTGCCGAGGTTGGTCGCAGTGAGCAGACCCTGTTTCGAATCGCGGGTCAGCGTCATCGCGTCGCCGCTCAATGGCTGACAAGTGGTCGGCGAAGCGCAGTTCGCGAGTCCGTCCGCATCGTACCCAAAGGCGACGCTCGAAACAGGTGCGGCTGCAACGCCCGTGACTGTCTCTGCAATGGACCTAAAGTCGTTGTTGTAGACTAGACCCACGGAGCCGACGACTGGGCCGCTCCACTGTGCTCCGGTCTGCAATTGGCCATCGAACGAAAAGGTGAGCGAAATGCCGTCGGAGGAATTCGTCAGCTGGTTCAACTGACCCGGCGCGCAACCGGCGCACGCAGCGCTTCCGAAGTAGCTGCTACTCACGATGTCGGTAGGCGTTGTGATGCGAGTCAAGCGTCCAAAGTCATCATAGCCATAGTCGATCACGACCCCGTCCGGGCGAGTCACCTTCTTCAAATGACGCCCGAGATCGTATGCATAGGCGGTCGCAGGGTTGGCCACATCAGCAACGCTCGGCGCAACATAGGAAGCCAGCAAGTTCACAGGCGTGTAGGTCATCGTATGCGTCGCCTGGGCAGGAAGACGGACGGCGCCGAGGTTACCATTCGCGTCCCAGCTGTAGCCCACGACCGACCCATCGGTTCCAGTTTGCTGGAGCGTCCTTCCGAGGGCGTCGCGTGAGTAGACAGTGGAGTTCGACAAGGCATCCGTGATGCTTTGCAGGTAGCCGTTCGAGCCATCGTTCGTGTCGAAGAACGAGAACGTTTGAACCCGGTCGCCCTGAATCACACTCGCCAGACGCCCACGCGAATCATAGCTCAGTACCTTCTTCTCTAGCGCGCCGGTTTGTTTGGTGAGTACTCGACCTCGAGCATCGTAAACGGTGGTGAAGGTGCGGCCGGTGGGGCTGTTGAAAGTGCTCGTTCGGCTTGCCCCATCGTAGTCCGTCCTGAACGGGACACCATTGACCGTACTTTGGTCAGTGATGAACGTGATGCTGAACGGGTCAGCTGGGTTGGCGAGGTCCACCGTTCGACTGCTCGTTTCGATCCGAGAAAGTCCACTCGGCATTGTCGTCGTTTGCGACCTGACTGGTTTCGAAAGCCCGAACCTGGGATCAGGAGTTTGAGTCAGCGTGATGGACGACCCGTCGGGAGTCTTCGTGACTACCGTCCCGCTCGACGCGATCGACACACTCAGCCGGGTACCATCCGGGAGGAGAGTGATGCGGTTTTCCAAGTTCGCCGAAGGGCGATGCGTCTCGAACGAGGTCGTACCGACGTCGCTCGCTTGTAGATCGACGCGCCACCCATCAGAAAGGGAGACTCTGCTCAACGTACTTCGACCGCCGACTGCGTCGGTATCCGTCAACAGGGCACCCGTTTGGTCGTAGGTTACCGCTGACGAAGAACCACGGGCATCGGTGAAGGATGTGAGCAGGCCATCGCTCGTGTATCCCAAATGCACCGTTTGTCCGGATGGATCAGTGACCGCTGCCAGGTACCCATTCGCGTCCAGTTGCAAGCTCGTTCGCTGGCCATACGGTCCAACGATGGCCACTGGAGCATCCACTGCATCACGCTCGATGATAGTCACGTTTCCATCGGCGTCTTGCACGCTCGTCAGATGTCGCGCTGGGCTGTATCCAAATTGGTACTCGAGCGCCCCGGTGAGGATCCGACGCGTCGCCTTTTGGGATCCGTCGCGGTCGAACACGAACAGCTCTCGTCCGTCATCGGAAGCGATTAGGAGGTCTGACACGCCGATCCCCGGCAAGACGGGGCGCGCCGCCCACAAGCGGAAATTCTCTGCCAAATAGAAGGCATCCTGGCCCGGGATGACCGCGACGCCTTTGAGAGCCTGAAACCGAGAGTTGGTCGCCGAAGCTCCAGCTTTCGCCAACTGGGCGATCCCGTTGAAACTCGAGCCGGCGAGCGGCGAGAGGGTGCCATATCGATTGATCGACAGCACGCGACTACTGTCGGATGCGTCATATCCAACGAGGGTCGAGCCATCGCCATCGACAGCAATGGAACCGGCAATGATGCCGAATTCCATGGCAGGCCCACCAGCGAGGTCTGGCGCTCTGTTGCAGGCGCCGTTGGGGCAACCCGCAACTGTGTTCACGATACTATCGGGTCGAATCTTCAGAACCTGACTCAAAGAATTGTCGGTCACGAACAGGTTCCCAGCGCTGTCCAACGCGAGATCGATCGGCCAGATGGCAACAGTGGTCGCGAGTTTTCCGTCTCGGGGCCCGCTGTTCGACGAGTTCCCGTTGCCGGCGTAGGTAACGATTATTCCGTCTGTGCCGATCCGGCGGACCCGATTGTTGGCAACGTCCGCAACATAAAGCACTCCGTCGTCGGCGACCGCCAACCCATAGGGTTCGAACAATTTAGCCTGAGTGGCGGGACCGCCATCGCCCGAGAACCCACCAGGCACTCCAGGAATGCTGCCGAATGGATCGCCGCTGCCCGCGACGGTCGTAATAATCTGGGTCTTTTTCTCGATACGCCGGATCCGTTGATTGCCTGAATCCGCCACGTACACATTGCCGCTGCGATCGACGGCCACGCCGCGGGGGCGATACAGGCGTGCGTTGACGGCAAGCCCTCCGTCCCCCGAGAAGCCGCTATCCGACGAACCGCCTGCGAAGCGGTGAATGATTCCATCGGGCGCAATGCGACGGACTGCGTGGCTGTCGACCACGTAGATCGTGCCGTCAGCATCGGTCGCAATGTCGGTGATGCCCAGGAATGTTGCGGAGGTTGCCGGTCCTTCATCGCCGTTACCATTTTGCTGACCAGTGCCCGCAACCAGCGAGAGAGCCGTTCCCATGGGGATGCCCGCTGCGGCGCGCAGACGCCCATCACCGCGCCAAATTTGGCTGCCTCCAAAGTCGTAAGTGTTGTGGACGTCGAGCGACCATCCGCCAAGCGCCAGACCAATGGCGTTCAGGGCTCCCAACTCCACGACGCGCGTGCGTGAGAGCACGATTTCGCTTCGACTGTCCCCCGACAGTTTGACACCGTTGGGGAGCGCGAAGGACTTTCCTCCTCCGTAGGTCATCGCATACACGAAGCTGGTCGTGATGGTCGCCTTTTGCCTGCCCTGAACCAGACGACCGAGGTAGTCCTTGCCGTCCCAATCGAAGTCGTAAGTGAGATTCGGACCGGGCGCGAAGCTCTTTTCGAACACGCGGCCAACGAGATCGATGCCGAGATCGATTCGCAGCAACGAGGTCGGGACCGTGGGACCGCTAAGTGGAATTGGCAGCCTGAAGGACTGCCGGTGTCCCAGCATTCTCGCGCTACTATAGTTCAGCGTGTAAGGCGTTCCAGCAACGGGCAACGTCTCTCTAAGCGTCTGATTCTGGCACTCGATGGTCGAGCTATGTGCCTTTTCACATGGATCCGATGTGTCCGGCTTGTCAGGCGGCGGGTCGGCATTCGGCGGTATGGCGTCCGGCGGCAGGTACGGCGTCATGTTGCAGTCGTAGGTGCTGAAGTGGTTTACCTGCACCCGCCACAAGCTGGCGCCTGCGGCATAAAGGCCAGCCAACGTCTGAGTTTCCGAGTCGCTGATGCCCAGCACAGCTAGTTGCGCCGCGGTCGCCGGCGTACCGCTCGCATCGATGATGAGTTTAGCGACGCCGTTGGTCGTCGAAGCGATCGTAAGCACGATGCCGTTCGGCTGCGGTACCCATCGATGCTGCTGTCGGTCGTAGTAGCCGAGCGGCACCGCCGTTCCTGCGGGGAAGTGCAGGAAATTGTCCACATAGTCCACTACGGGTCGGTCGAACTGCACGGAGGTTGCACCCTGCGCACTTGCTTCGTCGGCGCTGAACTCGATCGCGTAGGTGTACGCGGACGTAGCCGGCAGTTCCGCGGGCATGGCGCTAGGACCTCGGTCACCGACGGTGTATTCGGTTGCGCGGACCGTCAGCTGAGGCGCCGCGATCTCCGAGCCGTCTGGCTTGATGATTTTCGCATTGACCCCAGCCGGGAACAAAAGCGTGTTCTGCCGAGCCCCGGACGAATCGAGGACCGGACTTCCGCGCGCAATCTGAAAGCTTGCTCCGGATGCTTGAAGGTCGACCGCGGTGGATTTCGAGTCCGGCGCAACCATCGAAACAGTCGGCAGGTGAACGGTCTCGGCCCAAGGAACAGTGATCGTACGGCTCGATGTGAGCAGGCCAGCGGCGGTGAACTCCACGACGAGTGGGCCGCCGCCGTTGATGACCATCTGGTACTCGCCGTTCGATTGGCTGACGGTGCTGCCAAGTTCTGGATGGTCCGGGATCGCGACGCGTACGTTCCCCAGCGGTGTCCCGTCGCGGGTTTGCACTTTTCCGTGCGCGAGGCTTGCGCGTCGGCGCTCGATTGCGCCGGGTGCGACGCCGGTCTGGAGTGGGTTGGACCCGGTGTAGAGCCAAGCGTAGGCGTCGCCGATCACCGTCGAGACGGTCTGATCCAGCGGCGGACAACTTCGGCGCAGCATGCCGTTTGTCGGGTCACACGTTTCAATCGTGCACGGATTACCGTCATCGAAATTGAGCGTGGGGCCTGCCGAGCACGCTCCCGCGGTGCACACGCCCGAATCATGACAAACGTCGACCGGCGCGCAGACACTGCCGTCCACAACCGGAGTGTGAGTTGCAGATCCGGTTTGAGCATTGCAGGCGTCGACGGTGCAGGGGTTGCCGTCATCAATCGACGGCTGAACGCACTGGCCGCCGGCGTCGCACTGGCCGGCGCCGCCGCAACCATTTGCAGTCGAGCAGGTCGTCCCTGCCGCGGCCGGCAGGTGTCGGATGCCTAGCACGGGATCGCAGCTGTCAATCGTGCACGGATTCGCGTCATCAACGACTGGCGACGTACCGGTCGCGCACGCGCCCTGAGTGCAGACTTCACTGCCATTGCAGGGGTTGCCGTCGGAGCACGAGACGCCATTGCTGACGGGCCCATGTTGCACGCCAGTCTGCGGATCGCACGAGTCAGCCGTGCAAGGGTTGCTGTCATCGACCGGTAGTGGCTGACCAGCCGCGCAAACGCCCGCATTGTTGCAGGTCTCCACTCCGTCGCACACGTTGGCGTTCGCGCATGAGGTGCCGGTCGCGACCGGCGCGTGATGCACGCCCTGCGCATCGCAACTATCTGCGGTACACGGATTTCCGTCTTCCACGGCGATGGCCGTACCGGCGCTACAAAAGCCGATCGCGTTGCAGACCTCGTGACCGTTGCAGAGGTTGTCATCGTCGCAGGCGGTTCCGGTGCTCACCGGTGTGTGTGAAACGCCGCCGGCCGGATCGCAGGCATCCGCGGTACATGGATTTCCGTCATCCGTCGCTACCGCTATGCTGCCTTTGCAAAGCCCGGCAGCACACACTTCTCCGCTCGTGCAAACGTTGGCATCGTTGCAGGCGCTGCCATCGGCCTTTGCCGGGTTAGAGCAGATCCCCGAACTCTCGTTGCAGCTGCCAGCCACGTGACATTGGTCCAACGCCGCGCATACGACCGGGTTGCTTCCGACGCACGCGCCGGCCTGGCAGGCGTCAGTTTGAGTACATGAATTCCCGTCGGAACAGGTGGCGCCGTTCGCCTTGGTCGGGTTCGAGCAAGCGCCGGTCGTCGAGTTGCACGTGCCAGCAACGTGACATTGGTCGAGGGCGGCGCATACGACTGGGCTGCCACCAACACACGAACCCGACTGACAAGTATCCGCCAGCGTGCAAGCGCTGCCGTCACTGCAGACCGACCCGTCTGCCTTGGACGGATTCGAACATGCGCCGGTGGAGGGGTTGCAGGTGCCTGCAACATGGCATTGATCGGGTGCGCCACAAACGACGAGGCCCGTGCCGGTGCACGTGCCGGCCTGACAGCTGTCTGTCTGCGTGCAAGCATTGCCGTCGGAGCAGCTCGAGCCGTCGGGTAACACCGGGTTCGAGCAAGCACCCGTGGTCGCGTCGCAAGTGCCAGCGGCGTGGCATTGGTCGAGCGCGGCGCAGAGAACCGGAGTCGTGCCCACGCAAGCGCCGGACTGACAGGTATCGCTTTGGGTGCACGCGTTGCCATCGGTGCACGAAGACCCGTTGGCCTTCGCTGGATTCGAGCAGACCCCCGTCGCAGCATTGCAGCTACCAGCGCTGTGACATTGATCCTGCGCCGCACAGCTGATTGGGTTTGCACCGACGCAGGCGCCCGCCTGACAGCTGTCACTCTGAGTGCATGCGTTGCCGTCCGAACAACTGCTGCCGTCTGCCTTGCTTGGGTTCGAGCACAGGCCAGTGGCGGGCGCGCAGACCCCGACGCTGTGGCACTGATCCTGCGCGCTGCACACGATAGGGGTAGCACCCACGCAGCTTCCGGCCTGGCAACTGTCGACGGTCGTGCATGCGTTTCCGTCGGAGCAAGCCGAGCCATTGGCAACCGGCAGGTGGCTCACCGCGCCCGTGTTCGGGTCGCAAGCGTCGGTGGTGCAGGCATTTCCGTCGTCGACGACCACTCCCTGGCACGGCTGCTGAAACGGCCGTGTCGTGACGACGACGTCGGGCTGCGTACTGAGCGCCTTGGCAAAGAAAGCACCGCTGTGCGGCGACGATGCGGTGGTCAATGTCACGGCGGCGTTGGGGCTGAGCAACGTGCCCGTGAACGGCGTATTGATCGCGATCGGAGTGCTGCCGACGTAGCCGAGTAGCAACTTCGTTGGGTCGCCAGCGGCGGCCGTGATCGTCGAATTCCAGCTCAATGTGTTTCGTACGAAGATGCGGATTGGGCCGGCCGTCGTCGTCAAACGCAGGGTGCTGGGCAGCTGCGTTGCCAGACTGTCGAAGCGGTAGTCGCCCGTTGAAAGCGCCAAGACCGCCCGAGCCCCGAGGCCCACCGCGGCGTAGTCCCCAGGAGTCAGCGTGCGCGTCGCGTCATTGGCAACCGTTACTGCCGACGCGCCATTCTGAAACTGAACAGTCACCGTCGGTAGTGTTGGCGCGGGAAGTGGCTGGGATTGCTGGAGCTGACCAGTGATCGTCGTGTTTGCGCCGGGGGTAAGCGTGCCCGCGGTCTTCAAAAAGCCGTTGACCGTGGCGCGGTCGCCGAGTTGCACGGACCCCACGCTCCAGACGTCACCCGTCACGTCATCTTGACCAATAATGGTTGGGCTGCTGCCGAGATTGACGATGCCAGCGAAGGCGCTGCCCGTCGCCTGTTTCACCTTCACGCGGTCGCCTAGGGTAAGAGTCGTCGATGCGGTCAAGCCAGACCCACCGCTCGTCAGCTGAGGCGGCAATTGCAGCGTGACGCTGGGCCCCGGAGTCAGGGCTTCCGTGCGCTGGGAAACCGCCTGCTCAGACTGAGCGTTGCAGCCCAATGCCAAGCAAAACGACGCCACAACAGCCCACACACCACCCGATGAATTCAGCACAACGCAGCTCCCATCCCCGTGCCGAAGGGCACATCCGCGCCTGAGTACCCGAAGTCCCGCTTCAATGCATCACGAATGTGCAGTCGCGTGTGGATTTCCGGGAGTCACATTGAACTATCACCTCAAGGTTTGACTTGACTATAGCTCCGCTAGCGCGTGACGCGGTGGACGTGCCGAAGCGCGCCGCCGAAGGCTGTGCCGAATCTTGCGACGCTCGTGACCATCAAAATTCAAGTCACTCAATCGCGTTTCGGGCAGGACGCAATGACCGCTTGCTTCGCGTCCGAATCAGGCACGCTTTGCAAGAGTTCGAGCGCTCCGACGCAGTTGCCGCCGCCTGCGCGCTCTCGTGCGAGCACGAGTCGGAAACGCCAGGCGCGGGGATCGTTGGGAAAGTGGCTGAGAAACGCTTCGCACTCGCGGCGCGCGGCGGACTGGTCGGCTTGGACTGCGGCCAGATTGAGGGCGTGGACATCGACGTCACGCGCGTAACGCCCACTCGGGAAACGCGCGCGGTATTGGCTGATGGCGTTTTGCGTTGCCGCGGGTTCGCCATGCGCGGCGTGGAGTCTGAGGATGGAGAACAGCGCGTCTTCAGCCAGGCTGCTCGCGTCGGCCACTAGCGCCGTGTACGCGACTAGGGCGCCGCGTTCGTCGCCCGCGCGTTCGAGGTCTTTCGCGTGCGCGTAGGCGCGTTGCGCCTTCTCGCTCGCGGCGTCGTTGGGTGATGGGTCGCCGCTCGATTTCGCGGCTGCGACTGCGGGCGCTGCGACTGCGGGCGTCGCAGTCACTGCGCTCGGTTCGACGCGCGGGGTCGGCTCGGCAATTGCCGAGGGCTCGATGCGCGCAGTTGGCGCGGGCGTCGTCGGCGCGGCGGAATCGAGCACGGCGATCGGCGCGCGCAGTAACACGAGCTCTGAATCGGTCATGAACGAGGCCGCGTTCGCGGGCCAGCGCTGACCTGCGGTCACGCGATGCTCTCCGCTTGGGTCGATCACGCGGACCACGCCTTCGACAACTTCCACCGTGACACGCTCGTCGGCCTGTCGGGCGACACCGAAGATCGTGCCTACGACCTGAACTCGCGTCTTGCCAGCGCTGAGCTCGAAGCTCCGCCCGGTGCCCTTTTGCACGTGAATCAGCGAGGTTCCGGCGTTCAGTTGCAAGCGCGTCCCGGACTCGTCGTCACGCTCCACCAAGAGCTCGCCGCCCGCGCGCAAGATCGCGCGCGCCGCGCGCAAGCCGAGCACTGAGTTCGAAGCGGTCACGCTTTGCGTCGACCGCACCGTGCGCGTGCCCACGAGCATACCGATCGCCAACGCGGCGAGCGCGACGAAGCCGAGCCGCAGCCGAGCTCGGCGCGTGGTCGCTGCGCTCAGTCGCTCGTCGAGCGCGCGGCGTACGCGCGTTCGTAGGCCATAGTGCGGAGTCGCATCGCCCAAAGCGAGTTCGAGCGCGCGACGCAGCTCGGGCTTTAGCTCGCTCATGTTCGGCTCCTGGCGATCGTGTGCTGGCAAGCGCGCGCGAAGTCGCGCCGTGCGTGGTGAAGCCGGGTGTGAACCGTGCCCAGCGGAACCGCGAGCAAATCAGCGATTTCTTGGCAGGACCAGCCTTCGACCTCGTACAGCACGAGCACGCTGCTTTTCGCGAAGGACAGCTGCGCAAGCGCCGCGCGCACTTGCTCGGCCTGCGCGCCGTCGTGTGCCGCATGAGCAGGACTTTCGATGGTTCGCGCTTCGATGCCGAACATAGACAGCAAACGACGACGGAAGCGCTCGCGTCGAACGTGGGCCCCCGCGACCCGATAGGCGATGCGAAACAGCCAGGTCGTCAGCCGCGCTTCACGCCGATATTCCGGCAGCCGACGATGCACGACCAAGAATACTTCTTGGACCAGATCTTCAGCCTCGGAAGCGAGGCTCGTGACGCCAATCACGGTTCTTCGGTAGTCGTCCGAGACCAAGAAGCTCGCGCTTCCGCCGAGCACGGCCACGCTCGCGCTGCTGCTAAAGAAGGCGTTTTCGGCGGTGTCGAACGCGAAGTGCACGTTGGGCGCGTGTCCGGCGATGAGCACAGCCATAAACGCCCCTCCGATGGTGATTTCAGCGGCTCCGGCGCCTGCATCGCTCGGGAAACCGTCGACTCGCTGAAGCGCTCGTTGGATCGCCGCCTGCCTCTGCGATTGGCGATAGCGATGCGAGCTCAGTTGGGCAATCGCTGGCGCGATCAGGTCGACCACATTGGCGATGCGCGGCTCGGACGGATCGTCGAAGTTGCCCAGCGCGATCGTCCGCTGCGCGACCGGCATATCGACCCGCGCAACGCGCGCGAACCAGGTCCCGGATTGGTCTCGCTCAATGGCTAGAGTCACCCCTTCGAGCACCAGTTGTAGACCGCGGCGCGCCAGCTCCGCGCGCACTGCATCGAACAAGGTTCGCGCTTCCAACTTCGGCTCCGGCGCCACCGACGCTGGCACGGGCGGCACGGGCGGCACGGGCGGCACAGCCGGAACCGGCGCGAGCGTGGAGACCAGAAACGCGCGCACGACGTCGGTGGCCGTGGCGCACGTGGCAGGCGCCATCAGCGTCGTGGTGGCATTGCCGAGCCCGCGAATTTGCACGCTCAAGTGCTCCGGTGTGCCTGCGATCTCGAGCTGAAGAGCGTTCGGCTCCGCTCCCGCGGGCGGAGCGGCAATGCCGGCTTGCGCGAGCGCCGCTCGTAGCTCGGGCTCGGATACGCAGCTCTTCGCGTCGAGCGCCGCGATTCGGACTGCGACGGGCGACGGCTCAGCCGCCGCCGCCGCGTGCACCCAGATCAGGCCCGCCGCCAGTACGGCGAGCCCCCGAACCAATTGCTTCACCCCCCTGGTGTCTTGCCGAGGGCGGGGCCTTCAATGAAAAAACAAGATCGACCAGGCCCCGGCAGCTCACTTCGGAACGACGGGCGGCGGCACTGGATCGAACGTCACTTCGCACGGGAAGGAGCCGGTCAGCGTGCCACCGGAGGACTGCCATGACGTACAGGCCGTACCGTTGAGGGTGATGCCGGTTTGGTCGGCGCTGAGCGTCCAGCCGTTGGGGTCGTTGTACGTCAGCGGATTGCCGTTGTAGTTGAACTTGCCCTTGCCGGCGTTGGTCGTGATCTTGACGCCGGTCATGTCGCCGGTCGGCAGGGTCGCGGTCATC
>Ga0164309_10001098_pt1 | contig 13517 bp, 6 predicted proteins | sample Whisoiple_247_MG_FD_109984 | JGI IMG/M metagenome (GOLD analysis project Ga0164309, IMG submission 109984) | Soil microbial communities amended with fresh organic matter from upstate New York, USA - Whitman soil sample_247_MG | ecosystem: Environmental > Terrestrial > Soil > Unclassified >...
AACTTCAGCTTTGGCGACTACTTCAAGGAAGAAGCCATCGTTTTCGCTTGGGACTTTTTGACCAAGGAGCTCAAACTGCCGACCGACCGTCTGATCTTGACCTACTTCAAGGGCGAGAACGGCATCCCCGAAGACACCTTTGCTCGTGACCTGTGGCTCAAGCTCACCGGCTTCGGTCCGGAGCGCGTACGCGGCCTGGGCATGAGTGACAACTTTTGGCAGATGGGCGAGACCGGTCCGTGCGGTCCTTCGAGTGAGATCTATTTCTGTAATGGTCCGGATGTCGATCCAGCCAAGTTCGGTGACGAGCAGACCGTCGAGGGCTACGGCTGGATGGAGATCTGGAACCTGGTCTTCATGCAGTTCGAGCGCAGCCTGGTGGGCAGCGAGTACAAGCTGGCTGAGCTGCCCGCTCCCAGCATCGATACCGGTGCGGGTTTGGAGCGCCTGGCGTGCGTGACGCAGGGCAAAACCAATAACTACGATACGGATTTGCTGCGTCAGCTGATCGATCGAGCCAGTGAACTGTCCGGCAAGCGCTACGGCGGGACCATGGACAAGGACGACGTGTCGATGCGCGTGATCGCGGATCATGCCCGCACGACCGCGTTTTTGATCGCCGAAGGCGTGATGCCCGATCGCAGCGGTAAGGAATACGTGCTGCGGCGCGTGATGCGGCGCGCGATTCGCCACGGGCACCGTCTCGGCATCGAACGACCCTTTTTGCACCAGGTGGCGCTGCGCGTGGTCGACGCGATGGGCGACCAATACCCGGAGCTTCGCGAACGCCGCGATCACATCGCGTCGGTCGCCGAGAACGAAGAGATTCGCTTCCGCGAGACGATCGAGCGCGGACTCTCCCTGCTCGAAGAGCGCTTCGAGATCATGGCCAAGAACAACCAGACCACGCTACCGGGCGCGGACGCCTTCAAGCTGTACGACACGTACGGCTTCCCCCGCGATCTGACGGACGTGATTTGCAGCGAGCGCGGTTTCGTGGTCGACGACGAGGGTTATAAAGAAGCGCTGAAAGAGGCCAAGGAGCGCTCCGAGTTCAAGCCCCAAAACCAGGCCGTGGAGGGCGTGTACCGCGTCGCGCTGGCCACGGTGCCGGGCGGCACGGTGCGCTTCACCGGCTACGAAAAGGACCGCGATCGCGGCAAATTGCTGGCCATCGTCAAGGACGGAACGCTCGTGCCAGAAGCGAGCGCGGGCGATAGCGTGGAGCTAGTCACGGACCAAACGCCGTTTTACGGCGAGTCCGGCGGTCAAGTCGGTGACACCGGCACGATCAGCGCGGAGGCAATCCGAGTCGTGATCGACGACACGCACAAACCGATCGGGGGCTTGGTCGTCCACCGCGGTCGTATCGAAGCCGGCACGTTGAAAATCGGCGATCAGCTCGAGCTGCAAGTCGACAGCGCGCGGCGCGATCGCACGCGGCGCAACCACTCCGCGACGCATCTCCTGCATTGGGCACTGCGCAGCGTGCTCGGTTCGCACGCGCAGCAGAAGGGCTCGCTAGTGGGTCCCGAGCGCTTGCGCTTCGACTTCACCAGCCCGCGCGCGCTCACCCCCGAAGAGATCTCCCGCGTCGAAGATCTGGTCAACCAGCGCACCTTGGCGAACCACACGGTGCAGACCGAAGTCCTGAACATGGACGAGGCGCGTGCCCGCGGCGCAATGATGATTTTCGAGGAAAAATACGGGGATGTCGTGCGCATGTTGAGCATGGCTGAGTCCACCGAGCTATGCGGTGGTACGCATGCGCGTGCCACGGGTGACATCGGCCTGTTCAAGATCGTGAGCGAGCAGGGCGTGTCCGCCGGTGTGCGCCGCATCATCGCCGTCACCGGCGACGGCGCGCTCGCCTACCTGCGCGAGGTGGAAGCAAACTTTGCCAAGATTGTCACTCTGGCCAAGGCCAGCCCGGCCAACGTGGCCGACAAGATCGAGAAGCTCGTGCAGCACGAGCGCGCGCTCGAAAAGCAAATCGACGAGCTGCAGCGCAAGCTCGCGACCGGCGGCGGCGGCGGTGGTTTGGACGCGCTGCTCGCCAAGGCCCGCGACATCGCAGGCGTCAAGGTGCTCGGCGTGCGCACCGAGGTCACCGATCGCGCCGCCTTGCGCGAGCTGGCAGAACAACTTCGCGACAAGCTGGGGCAGAGCGTGGTGTTGGTCGGCTCTGCCGCCGAAGGCAAAGCTCAGCTCGTGCTCACCGTGGCGAAGGACTTGACCGGACGGCTGAAGGCAGGCGACCTGATCAAGAATTCGGCTCAGATCGTGGGCGGTTCCGGCGGCGGTCGACCGGACATGGCCCAGGCCGGCGGCACCGAGCTGGCTCGGCTCGACGAAGCGATCGACGCGATCTACGCCAGCGTTGGCTGAGAGAGGCGCTCGACGCCCCAGAACTCAGGCTCCGGCGTGAGCGAGACACCAAAGCGCTCGAACACGCCGGCCTGAATGCGGCCCGAAAAGCGCGCTACGTCAGCGGAGCGCGCGCTGCCGTACGCGACCAACGCCAGCGCGTGCTTGGTCGAGAGTCCCACCGTGCCGTCGCGCATTCCGCGCGGGAAGCCCGCTTGCTCGATCAGCCAACCCGCCGAGAGCTTCGTCCGACCGTCGGCTTGCGGGTAGAGCGGCACGTTGTCGAGTCCCGTGGTCCGCGCCGAAAATGCCTCGAATTGCGCTGGATCGAGCACAGGGTTCACGAAGAACGAGCCGCAGCTGCGCGAGTTGGGGTCGCTCGGATCGAGCACCATCGACTTGGCTCGCCGCAATTGGAGCACGCCTTCACGCACCCGTGAGAGTGACGGTGCGGGATTGCCTTGCTCTCGAAAGTAGCGCTCGAGTTCGAGGTAGCGCAAGGACGGCGCCGTATGGAGCCGAAGTCGAAACGTGACCTCGGTGATGATGTAGCGGCCGGGCTCACGAGACTTGAACCAGCTATCGCGATACGAGAACTGGCATTCGTCGGCAGAAAAGATGCGCGGCGTGCTCTTGATCGTGTCGAGAGCAGTGACTTGAGTGATCGACTCGCTCACCTCTTGGCCGTAGGCGCCGACGTTCTGAATCGGCGTGGCGCCCACGCGGCCCGGGATGCCGCTCAGGCATTCCAGGCCTTGGTAACCTCGCGACACCATGGTGGCGACGAAGTCGTCCCAGGGTTCGCCCGCAGCTGCTCGGATTTCGACGTAGGTCCCGTGGTTGTGAATGCGGACTCCACGCAGGGCCAGGTCGATTACCAGGCCCGGAAAGCCCGAATCAGCGACCACGATGTTGCTGCCTCCGCCGAGCACCCGCACCTCGAGCGCTCGCTGCTTCGCCCAATCGAGGGTGTCGCCGAGCTCGGTCTCGTGCTCGACGCGCGCGAAGTGCGCGGCACTCCCGCCGACGCCGAGCGTGGTCAGGGGCGCGAGCGCAACTCGTGATTCGATCTTCGCCATCGCTACCTTCGAGTCTATCCCAGTGGCCTGGTCGTAGACAGACGATCACACGGAGTGCCAGCTGGCTAGCGGTGCTGGGGCTTTTTCTTGTGCGGCGTGAGGGTCTTCGCCAGGCCCGGCTTGGGGCCCCAATCCGGAGCGACCACGCCGGATTGCGAGCGCGCTCGTTCCGTCAAGAAGCGACGAGCGTCGTTGCTCATCGTCGGCTCGACCAATTCTAGGTGCGCGAGCGCGTCTGCCAACGCGACCGAGCGTTCCACCGCCGTCGCGTTTGCGTTGAGCAGCACGAGCTTTCGTCCGAGCACCGTGCACAGTCCGCCGGCGAAGGGCATTTTGCCCGAGACCTTGCCGCGGAAGGCGCGGGTGCGGACCTCGAGCCCGGTTCGGGCCGCGATGCCCAAGAGCTCGTCGAACAATCGGCCTGGGTCCACGACTCCGCATTTTACCCGAAAAAAGCGGGTACGCTGAGTGGGCGCGGGGAAATGCCGCAAATACCCCGCTTTCGCCGACCCGGCCGGGCGTGCTATCTCACGATTGTGGAAGGTGTCCTGCCGACGGCGGGAGCGAATCAGCGCTTCCCCGGAGGCACCTTCAGGCAGTGAGAACCACAAGTTCTCTCCCAAGCGAAAGAAATCGACAGCGTATGACGTTCACGGAAGCCGCGGCGCAGGTTCTGCGCCTCGTAGGGAAACCACTCCATTATAAAGAGATCACCGACGTCGCGATTGAGAAGAATCTGCTCAGTCACGTCGGCAAGAGCCCCGAGGTCACCATGGGCGCGCGGCTCGCTGCGCTCGTGAAGAAGGGCGACAAGGAGAACCCGCTCGTCCGCATCAAGCCCGGCGTGTTCGCGCTACGCGAATGGGATCCCGCGATGATCGAGAAGGGCCTGGCGGATCGCACACCTGCGCTCGAGCGCTTGGCCGCGCAAGGCTACTCGGGCGAACCCGAGGTCGACACGGCTGAAGACGCGCCCGCTGACGCCGCGAGCTCTCCGCACGCCGCGCACGTGACGTTCGACGACGAGGACGGCGCGGCCGCACCGGACGAAGGTGAGCGTTCGCGCGCGGAGTTCGCCGCGCACGCGACCGAGCTCTTCGCCTCGGAAGACGACGACGACGAGCCGATCTTCGGTGGCGCTGCGGATGCGGCCGCGCAGACGGAAGCCGCGCCGACTGCCGCTTCGGACAGTTCGCGTCGCCGCCGCCGTCGCCGCGGTCGCGGCCGCCCGGGCGAAGAACGCGGTGGTGATGATTTGCCGTCGTACACCGTGTCCGACGCGCCCGCGGTTTTGCCCGCGGAATTGACGCAAGAAATCGAAGCCCGGGGCGCGGCAGAGCCACGTCCGGAGCGAGTTCGCCCGCGTGAACAAGAGCGCACCAACGACCGCGATCGCGGCGCCGAGCGCGAACGCGGGGATCGGGGCAGTCGTCGCGACGAGCGCCGCGACGAACGCGCTGCCGCGCGCGTCGAGCGCTCGGCCGAGCGCGAAGGGCCGATCGACGAGCTCGTCGGTAAGGATTTGGCAGACGCCGTTGAATCGATGTTGCTCGGCTTCGATCGCAGCCGCGGTCCGGTTGCCGCTGCGACCCTGATTGAAGCGGCGCAGCGCCGCGGACGGCTCGTGGGTGATCAGGCGGCGTCGCAGGGGTTGCTCTTGGCCGCCGCGCGCACCGACAATCTCCGATCGGTCGCGCGTGGCCACCGCCCGCGTTTCCGTATTTCCGCCAACCGCATCGGGCTCACCGAGTGGCAGCTCGACGCCGAGCTCGCGCGCTTGGAGCGTGACTTGCTGCAAACCGCGGAGCGCTATCGCGAAGTATCGCGGCGCGCCTTCGCGCGCTCGCTGCAAGATCTGTCGCATCGCGGCCTCGGTGATCTGCTGACGCTCGTGCTCGAACGCATGGGCTTCTCCGAGCTCAGCCAAGTGCGCCGCCCCGGCTTGCACGGCGCCGAGCTCCACCTCTCCGGTAAAGCGCGCGGCCCCTCGGGCGACGTGCGCACGGCGGTCGTGATTCGTCGCGACGGCCGCGAAGTGGGCCGCGAACGCGTCACCGAGCTGCGCGGTGCGCTCCATCACTACGGCCCCGCGCTGGCAGGCCTGATCATGACCACCGGTCAGGTGCTGAGCGGCGCGCGCGAAGAAGCGGCGGCGCCTGGCGCGAGCCCGGTCTCGGTGATCGATGGTTTGGGTCTGGCCAAGCTCTGTGAAGAGCACGAGATCGGCCTGCTCTCGACCAAGCTGTGCTTGCCGCACCCCGATTTGGATCTGCTGGACGCCCTGCGTGGCTAAGGTTCGCCTGGCTTCGGCGCTGCTCGCCGCGCTCGCGGTGGGCTGCGCGTCTCCGCCTCCGGCTTCGCAGTTTCCGAACGCCCAGGCAGCGCTCGATCGCATGCGCGCGACTACTTCGTGTAGTCGCGCGCTGACCAGCGACGCCAAGATCGATTACTTCGGCGAAGCCGGGCGCATTCGCGGCAGCCTGTTGTACGTGGTGGCGGTGCCGGACAAGCTGCGGCTCGACGTGGTGAGCCCATTCGGCGCCACGGTTTCGACCGTCACCTCCGACGGTCACGACTTCGCGCTCTTCGACTTGCGTCAAAAGCAGTTTTTGCGCGGACCCGCCAACGCCTGTAACCTCGGGCGTTTCACGCACGTTCCAGTGCCGCCCGCGGCTTTGGTTCAGCTACTGCGTGGTGAAGCGCCGGTGCTCGTGCACGCGCCGAGCGCGGCCACAATCGCCTGGGAGTCGGGTGAGTACGTGGTCCGTATCCAGAGTACCCGCGACGCCAGTGAAGAGATTCACTTGCAGCCGCTGGCGCAGGACTATTCGCTGCCGTTCAGCGCGCAGCGCGTGCGCGTCACCGAAGTGCGCGTGGCGCAGCAAGGCATCGAGCTGTACCGAGCGCAGCTGGTCGGGCACCGCGCGGCCAAGATGTCTGGGCCGCGCGTGGATCCGGACGGGCTCGATCCGCCAGTTCCGCCGAGCGGTCCAGTCTGTCAGGCGGAGGTCCCGGGTCGCTTGCGGCTGCAAGTGCCCGACGGCGATCAAGACGTGATCTTGGAGAACGTCGACGTTTCACACAATCCACCGCTCTCGGCGCAGCTCTTTCAGCAGTCGCCACCGGGCGGCGTGTCGGTTCGTTATTCGCCCTGTGCGGATTGAACGCGCTTCATCAAAGCTTTCAGAGCGCTCGCCGTCGAGCGTCCGCTCACAGCATCGCGCTTTTCGCTCTTGGGGGGCGGCCACGAAGTAAAGGGCGCGCTCGCCGATGGTTCACGACAGCGGGCCGAAGCGTGCGACGAAGCACCGACGCAGCAGCCGCGCCTGCCCTCGAGGGGACGAGCGCGCGGCTCGTCGCTCGCCCCGTATCCCCCGCTGCTCGCTGGCCACGGAGCCCGGAAACACCACTCGACGGCAAGCTTCGACTCGGTCAGCTCGCCGAAGGATTCGACGGGCGGTCCGGGTCTTTGACCACGATGCGCTTGGCCAAAGAGGCGACGGTGGTGACGAGCTCCGCGGGATCGATGGGCTTGGCCAGGTGAATTTGAAAGCCGGCCCGCAGCGCTTTCACCCGATCCTCGGAACGCGCGTAAGCGGTCAAAGCAGCGGCCGGGACCTCGCGGATCCTGGCGTTGCTGTGTTGCCGCAGTCGTTCGATCAAGGCAAAGCCGTCCATTCTCGGCATGCCGAGGTCAGTGACGACGACGTCGGGCACGTCCGGCAGCAGCTTGTCGAGCGCGTCCTCGGCCGAGGCGGCAGTCGTAACGCGCGCACCCGCTGCTTCCAAGACGGTGCCGATCAACGTCAGCGCGTCCGGTTCGTCGTCGACGGCGAGGACGTGAACTCCGGCGAGCGGCGCGGGCTCGATCTTCGACGCGGATGACGCCGAGCGCGGGTGAACGCGCGCGCCCTCCTCGCGAATCGGTTGCACACTCATCAGCGGCAGCTTGACGCAGAACGTCGAGCCTTGGTCGAGTCCGGCGCTCGCCGCGTCGATCGTTCCGCCGTGCATTTCGGTCAGTTGTCGCGCGATCGACAAGCCCAATCCGAGTCCGCCGCGCTCGCGCGTCGTGCCGCCTTCCGCTTGCCGGAAGCGCTCGAACACGTGCGGCAAGAATTCGGGCGCAATGCCGATGCCGGTGTCGCTGATGATCACCTCGACGTGCGAATTGACGCGCTCCAGCCGAACTTGCACTTTGCCTGCGCGCTTCGTGAATTTGACCGCGTTCGAGAGCAGGTTCCAAAGGACCTGCTGCAGGCGCTCGGGATCACCGGAGACCGGCCCCGCATGTGGATCGAGCACGGCCCCGAGTCGAACTCCCTTCGCCTCCGCCGCTGGCGCGATCGCATCGATGGCGTTGCGCACGACCGTCGGCAGATCGACCGGTTGCACGTTGAGTCGAATCTTACCGGAGACGATGCGCGAAATATCGAGGACGTCCTCGACGATCTGAGTCAGGGAGGTGGCGTTGCGCGCCACCGTGTCGATCGCCTTTTGCCACTTTTCGGGCGGGAGCATGCCCGTTTGCAACATGCGCACGTAGCCGACGATGGCGTTGAGCGGCGTGCGCAGCTCGTGCGACAGGCTCGCCAAAAACTCGTCCTTGAGACGGCTCGCCTCCTGCACGTTCTCGTACAGTTGCGCGTTTTCGAGGGCAAGGGCAGCCCACGAGGCGATCCCCACCACGATTCGCTCGTGATGCGGAACGAAGCGGCCCACCTGTGAATGGCCGAAGAACAGCCCGCCAATCACGTCTCCGCCGCGCCCTTTGACGGGAACGGCGAGGTAGCTGCGCACCGGCAAGTGCCCGGGCGGCATGCCGTGGTACGGCGCGTTGTGACCGTAGCGCGATTCCTGGGTGATGTCGTCGCTGCGCACGACACCGGTGCCCTTGAAGGTCGGTTCGAAGACCTCCGTATTCCGAGGCATCGGGAACTTCGCGAACGCGTCGCGGGGCACGCCGGAGATCGTGTAGAGGGTGTAGGATTCGCCGCGCTCGTCGAGTGCGTTGTAGAAGAACGCGCCAAACTCGGCGCCGGTCAACTCCGTGGCCGCATCGGTCACGGCCTGAACGACCTTCGACCGATCCAGATCGGAAGCGACGAGCGCGCCGACGTTGTTCAGCGTCTCGGTCACCGCAGCGTTTTCTTGGAGCAAGCGGATATGCTCCGCCTCTGCTCGTTTGAGCGCCGAGATGTCACGGCCGATCTTGGACGCGCCGATGATGTTGCCGTGCTCGTCGCGTACCGGTGAAATGGTCAGCGCCAGGTTGATGTGCCGGCCGTCTTTGGCCAAGCGCACGGTTTCGAAATGCTGCAATCGCTCGCCCTGGCGAAGCCGCGCCAAAATCGCGTCTTCTTCGGCTTGGCGCTCGGGCGGAATGAGCATGCGCACGGAGCGGCCGACCAACTCGTCGGCGGAATAGCCGAACAACCGCTCGGCCGCCGCGTTGCACGACTGGATGATGCCATCGAGGTCCTTGGCCAAAATCGCGTCGTCCGCGGAGTCGACGATGGCCGCGAGGTATGCCTTGGCCGCCGCCGCTTGCTGGATGAGCGCGAGGTGCTGCTCGCTCTGTTCGCGTAGGGCGCGCTCGGATTCACGACGAACGCGCGCGAGCTCGAGCTGCGAGGCAACCACCGCCAAGAGCTCGCGAGCGCTGAACGGCTTGACCAAGTACTCGTTCGCGCCTGCCCGAAGCCCCTCGATGCGCGCTTCTTCACCCGCGCGCGCCGAAAGTAAAATCAACGGGGTCGAGCGAATGTCGGCGTCGTCACGCACCGCGGCCAGCAACCCGAAGCCGTCGAGCGTGGGCATCATCACGTCACTGATGACCAGATCCGGCGCGGCCGAACGAATCCGCGCGAGTGCTTCGGCTCCGTCTGCCACGACCTCGACGCGGTAATATTTCCCGAGGATCGACGCGAGATAGTCTCGCATGTCCGCGTTGTCGTCGGCGATCAGCAGGCGGTCCGCGCTGACCGAGCCGCTATCGACTGCTGCGCTCGTCGTGGGGGAGCCGGGCGTTCCGGGCTTCGAGCCGGGCACCCAGCGCAGCGCCTCTTCCACGAATGGACTTGCGCCCAAGCTCGTCGGGCTCAATTGCCGGGTACCCGAAATGCGGTCGGGCGGCAGGTGCGCGGTGCCCGTGCGAACACTGACGGTGAACGTGGAGCCTCGTCCTTCCTCGCTCTCGACGGAGACCGTCCCGCCATGCAAGCGCGCGAGCTCCTGGACCAGCGCGAGGCCGATGCCGGTTCCTTCTTGGGTGCGGGCGCGCGCGTTCCGCACGCGATGAAAGCGCTCGAACACCCGATCCACGTTTTCTTTGGCAATGCCGATCCCGGTATCCGATACCCGCAGCTCGACGTAGTTTTCGTGCCCGCGGAGCTGGATGCGAATCTCACCCTCGAGGGTGAACTTCAAGGCGTTGGAGAGCAGATTGAGCACAATCTTCTCCCACATGTCCCGATCCACGAAGACCTGCTCGGGCAGCGGCGGGCAGTCGACGACCAGCCTGAGACCGGCGCGCTCGAAGGCCGACTGGAAAGCGCTGGCAAGTCCGGTGGTGAGCGCGGCCAGATCGGTGGCCTCGTAGCTGGCGTCGATGCGCCCGGCTTCGATGCGCGAAAAGTCGAGCAGCGTGTTGACCAGGCGCAACAAGCGCAGCGCGTTGCGGTGCGCGGTCTCGATGCGCGTGCGGTGGACTTCGGGCGTGGCCGCGGCATCCTTCAGTTCGTCCTCGAGCGGACCGACGAGCAACGTCAGTGGTGTCCGGAACTCGTGACTGACGTTGCTGAAGAAGGTCGTTTTGGCGCGATCGAGCGCGGCCAGCGCCTCGGAGCGCTGACGCTCGGCCTCGTACGCGCGAGCGTTGGTGAGGCCGATCGCCAACTGATCGGCGACGAGACCGAGAAAGCTGCGGTAACCATCGTCGAACGGCCGGCGCGGATTGACCCCGACGACCAAGCGTCCGCTTTGCCCACCGGTCGACGAGACCAGAGGCAAGGTCTTCACCCGATCGGCCGTGGCGGCGTCGTGCAGCTGCGAAGCGTCAGCCGTACAGGCTTGCAGCTCGTCGTCGAGGTAGGCGAGGGCGAAGGCGATGTCGGCTTGGCCTTCGAGCGTTTGCATCGCCAAGACGCACGCCTCGCGCTCCGTCCTGGCCGTCGCGTTGCGGGCCGCGAGATCTCGCAGCAGCGCCAATCGGCGCTGACCGACGACGCGCTCGGTCGTCTCGGTGACGATACAGAACACCCCGCCGACGACCCCGGACTCGACGCGAACGGGATCGTAAGAGACGTCGAAGTAGGTCTCCTCGACGAAGCCGTAGCGTTCGAGCTCGAAGAGCAGATCGCGCGCCCAGAAGGCCTCGCCCGTGCGCACGACCCCTTCGAGCAACGCGGACAGCTGACTGTCCCAGATCTCGCTCCAGGCTTCTTTACCGGGTCGACCGAGCGCGTGCGGGTGCTTGGCACCGAAGACTGGTCGATAGGCGTCGTTGTACAGGGTGACGAACTGTGGGCCCCAGAAGAGCACGATTTGTGCTTTCGAAGGCAAGAGCAGGCTCAACGTGCTGCGCAGACTCTGAGGCCAGGTCCCTGGTTCAGCGAGCGGGGTGTTCGACCAATCCAACTCGCGCATGCGAGCGCCCATCTCACCGCCGCCAGCGAGGAACGTGAGCTCTGATGTATCCACGAAAGGCCCGTTCATTTTTCGGATAAGCGCGACACGCTCCGGACCGCGCGCCGATCCCTTCGACCGCAAATTCGAAGGACCTTCTTTATCGCATGCGGTCCACGTCGAGTCGAGCACCGGAGCCGACGCTGACTGATTGCATCGGCCAGGATGAGCCGCCCGCTTGCTCGAACGACGGCTCGAAATTCGAGCATGGCTGACGCCAAAAGAGCGCGTAACACGGCCAGACTGTGGCCATTTTGCCCGAATTGGGCCGTGTTTTGGGTTGGCCTCGGAGCGAGTGGCCTAGCTGGCCAGCGCGCCCAAGATCTTCCCCGGCACGTCACTGATGATCGCGTCGACGCCATCCCGAGCCAGTGCTTGCGCGCGGAGTGGATCGTTCACTGTCCAGGTATTGACCAAGAAGCGTTGGCGCTTCAAGCGCGCGATGCGCGTGGCGCTGGCGAGTACGTGCTCGGGGTGCAAGCCGTTGGCCCCCAGCGCCCGCAAGCCCGGGGCGTACTTCAGAATGCGCTGCTCTTTGTGCACCAACCACGCGCGAGGTAAATCCGGCAGTCGGCGTCCGAGCCACCACACGAAGTACGGGTGAAAGCTGGAAAAGAGCACGCTCGGCAACGCTTGGCCTGCCATCACGCCTGCCACTTGGCGCAGCAGCAGCGCGCGGTTTCGAACGTCGGACTTGAGCTCGACGTTCACGCGCTGCTCGTGTTCGCGCGCCCAGGTCAGCACCTCCGCGAGCGTGGGCACGCGCTCGCCGTTGCCCACGTCGAGGCGCGACATCTCGCGACTCGGGATGTCCTCGGCGTGTCGGGTTTCTGCGCCTCGGGTCACGCGCCCGAGCGTGGGATCGTGGAGGACGATCACTCGACCGCTGCCATCGAGGCGAACATCGAGTTCGATGCCGTCCGCGCCTTCGACGCGTGACAGCTCGAACGCGGCCAAGGTATTTTCGGGCGCGGCGTGGCGCGCGCCGCGATGCCCGAGCACGAACGGTCGCGCGCCCGCTGGCCGTTGCCAGGCGAGCAGCGCGTCAGCCAGCAAGCTCTTTCGCAATCTCGCGCGCGACCAATCGAGCGCGCTCGACCTCGTTCGCGGCAAAGGAAATCCCGCCGACCACCGGATGTCCTCCGCCGCCGTAACGCGCGCAGATCGCGCTGATATCTGCGCCCAGCGGCTCGCCGCACCACGGGTTGTAGCCGACCGAAATCTTCGGGCCGCCCTTCAGCACGCCGACCAACACCGAGTAGACGCTCTTGGGGTAGAGCGCGTAGGTCACGAACTTTCCCACGCTCTCCAGCAGCGCATCCGTCAGGTCGACGAACACGACGTGGCCCTGCACTTCACTCTTCTCGCGCACGCGCTCCACGAAGCGCTCGTGCTTCTTGCCGAGCGGCTTGTAGCGCTCGTTGATGGCGCTCGACGCGGCGACTTCACTGAGCGGCTTTTGCAGCAACTCGGGCACCAATTGGCCGTAAAAACCGTCGTCGCCGTAGTGCTCGACCACGCTGACCAGGCGCATGGTCGGATCCGAGCGATCGATGGCTTGCTCGGGGCTCTCGAAGCGCGCGGAATCGACGATGTCGGCGAAGCGCACGAGTGGTTCGAGGTTCGGATCCGAGATACCGAACTGGGTCTTGCTCACATCCGCGATTAGCTTCGTGCACGAGCTGTAGGTGGCGTCGTAGAAGTAGTGCGGGTTCTGCGCGGCTTCGAACGCCTCGCGATCGGCGTCGGTGGGGAACGCGGTGCGATGGTGATCAAAATACCAGGTGAGTTTAGGTGAGCTCTTGAAGCGATAGTCGAGGATCGCGTTCTCGTCGCCGACCAGCAGCTTCTCGTCGTTGCGCTGTTGGTTCAGACCGTAGCCACAGGCTTTGTAATCGAACTTGGCTTGCGACAACCCGCGCTGGTGCATCAGACGCGTGAAGAGCACGGCACTCGACAAGCCGTCGAAACAATGGCCATGGCTCGCCACCACGAAAAGCATACGGCGTCGTACCACGGGCTCGCCTGGCCGCCGCGCGCTTTCCGAATGGACAAAAACGGACGCAACCGAAGCCGCCCCCGTCCGAACGGGGTGCTGATGTCCGAAGTCGCCGATCGCTGCCTCACGGGGAGCACTCTGCCCGGGCGACTCGCGGATCTCGAAGAGCCGCCCGAGCGTCTGTTTCTGCGCGGTGAATTGCCGCGCGGGCCCGCGGTGGCGGTTGTCGGCACTCGCCGCCCCAGCGCTGAATACGCTGGTTTTGCCCGTCGGTTGGCTCGCGAGCTGGCCGCGGCGGGGGTCGCCGTCCTCTCCGGCGGCGCGAAGGGGATCGATACCGAGGCGCATCGGGGCGCGCTCGAGGGGGGTGGCGTTACAGTGGTGGT
>Ga0164309_10001101_pt1 | contig 13515 bp, 24 predicted proteins | sample Whisoiple_247_MG_FD_109984 | JGI IMG/M metagenome (GOLD analysis project Ga0164309, IMG submission 109984) | Soil microbial communities amended with fresh organic matter from upstate New York, USA - Whitman soil sample_247_MG | ecosystem: Environmental > Terrestrial > Soil > Unclassified >...
ACGGGCCACCTCGGACCACGCGTCAGTCCTCAACGTCGGACGCTTGCGAGAGTGCTCAGCGCTGATCGACGCTGGCCGCAAGGTCGTCCTGGTCGCCCACGGCTCGGACCCGAGCCTGGGCAGGTTCCTGCAGGACCTGACCGTCATCGAGGCCTACCCGGACACCAACGACGGCCGGGGCAACTTCAACAGCACCTTCAAGATCAAGGTCGAGCGCCGGTGATGAAACTGACGACCGAGGCCCTGCGGGCCATTCTGCTAGAACGCATCGTCACCGACGAGGTGATGCAACAGGTCATTGACGCCTACAACGGCCACGGTGACGATTCGATCGCTCGAGCGGCCGCGCTGGTTGACATGGCCTCGCAGCTGGGTTGCCTGCCTTCTGAGGTCGAGGGACGGCTGAGGCGTGACTGGGCCGATCCTAGGTCGTGGAAGCGACGTGAGAAGCGTCGCCTGGGCGACGAGCTCAGCGAGTGGGTCCTCAGTGACTTCACTGCCGACGTAGCCGGCGCCCTGTCGCGTGACGCGACGCCTCGTTGCTGGTTGCGCGTCTTCTGCTCGACGAACGAACCCTTCATAGACAACTTTCGCGTCGAGGTCGTCACCTCAGAGGACGACACCGAGCTCGTCGGTTGGAACCTGATCGTCGATTGAATTGAAAAGAAAGGAACGAAAGTAACCATGTCAGCCTTCCTTCCCAGGGAAAAGCTCAAGGAGATCCTGGCGCAGTCGCTCGTCGCCTACCTCCCGCTAGCGGAGGATTCGATCGGTCGCAACATACACATGAATGCCTTGAGGTCGCGTCCGACTCCTGGCGCGCTGGAGCCCTGGGCGGGACCCTGGCTGCAGCTGTTCGTCGACACTTGCGTCACCGATCACGATGAGTCCCGCGTCTTGCTGCGCGACCTGGCACGTTCACTGCCCAAGGTCGCCGGCGCCTTCAGGTTGTTGTTCGTCTGCCCGTGTCCTGACCGCGACCTGTCGGAAGCCTTGCTGGTCGACTTCGTCAACTACCTTTTCGGGTCCCGGTGGTGCCTCGACCTGGGCCTGTACACGAGCGACCTGCGACCCTTACGTTCCTGAAAACAGGAAAGGCGACTTTCCTTCCTTTCCCGTTCGTCACTGCTGCGTATGACCCATTGCCTGGAGACAATCATCCCATGAAAAATCACGTTCACGTTCGATCACTTTTCTTGTGTTGCTCGTTGTTGCTTGCCGCCTGTTCCTCAACCGTCACTGACACCGAGCCCACGGAAAACCTCGGGCAGGAAGCGATCACCCCCGTCCCGTTCTCCTGGTGTTGGAAGTACACGAGCCAGGACGGCTTCGAGTCCAACACCGCGGGTGACTGGTGGACGTGGGGAAACACGGTCACCGGCCTCGCTGAGGTCAAGGCCTCGAGCACCAGCACCGTCCATTCCGGCACCGGTGGGCTGTTCATGTCCTTCGCCTCGTCGGAGCCCAACGGCAGCTACCTGGTCGCCGACAGGTACATCACGAGGAACGACCTGGTCAAGACCAAGACCCGGAAGTCGGGTTGCACCGTCCCGCAACCCACGGCCTCGACGCCACTGCGCTACTGCTCTGCCTCCGTCTGGGTCAGGCCGTCGGCGACCCAAGGAGCCAACGGGTCGTTCCAGCTGCTGACGCCCGACTACTTCTACCTCGCCATCGCCGACTTCGACTTCCCGCCCTCGTCGACCCGACAGTGGCAGCAGGTCACCATCGCGAGCACGCTCGCCTGTCAGGACGCCATGATCGTCAGGGTGGGACTCAACCGGACCTCGACCTCGATCGCGTCGGTCATCGACGACGTTGAGATCGTCTGGGCGTACTGAGAAGGAGGACGACGATGAGACAAACCCTTAGAGACAAGGTGTTACGTTACGTCAACGATAATCCGATGGCGACCATGGGTCAGGTTGCTGCTCACGTCAGTGGTAACTGCTTCAGCATCGGTTCGACGATCTCTGTCCTCATGCGGTTAGGGTTGCTCGCGTCAACGGGTCCAAAACGATTTCGGAAATATTCGATCACACCCAAAGGCCAACGCTACCTCAAAGGTGATGAAGAAGAGGCGACGTTGCCACCAATCGCTGTCGTTTCTCGTCGGTCTCGGCCTGACGCTCACGCGGAAGAGCCCTCAGCGCTCGAGGCGCTCAGCGACGCCGAGCTCGACCTGACACAAGCCGAGCAGCGGCTCGAGGTCGCCCGCCGCATCGTGACCAACGAGTTCAAGGAGGCACTGGTCAATCTCTACAACAGGTACGGGTTACGTGTTTGCTGCGGCGCTGGCCTCGAGGTCGCGATCGAGCCGATGCGTGGCGTCGCGACCGTCGAGAACCAGTTCGATCATCTCGATCATCAGGAACGAAGTTGACGGTGATGGCTTCATCCTCACACTGCTGGCTACGGTTCGTCAGCGTCAGGCACCTAGCGGGCGACGCTTACCTGGCAACGTTCGAGGTCGATGGCGCTCACAGCGAGCACGAGGTCGAGGTCAACGAGGTCCCGCTCGCTGTGGGCACGTACTTCACCATCTCCGGGACCTCGTACTTCGCCATGATGGATCGTGGCTGGCGTGACCTGGACGAGAAGCGGCAGATGAACGCTGAGGTCGTCAGGATGGCGACGGCGGCGATCGTGGCGCCCAGGCAACGGTGAACGCTCGTCCCAGTCGATGGTAGGATGTTCACATGAAGAAGCTCACCAAGGGTCCCTGTCTCGATCGGTCCATCGACGCCCGGGCACACGCAGTCCTCGAGCGATTGTTGCGCCGCGGCGGCGATCCCAAGGCCGAGGGCTCGGGTCACCGCGACTACCAACAGGCCCGCAAGTTCGCCTCGGCCAAGCGCAGCTGGTGCCAGTCGAAGGTCGAGCTGCCTGCCTTTTCGGACGGCACCCCTCGCCTCAACTCCAAGCGCCGGGAAGGCGCCTCCTGGCGCCTGTGGTCGCGGGTCATCGAGCTGGTCGACGCCCACCTCGCCAGCGCCAGGAAGGAATGAAGAGTGAGTGAAGAAATGAACGCCACCACGAAAACGCCAGCGTGTCCTGATTGCGGGAAGCCCGACGCAGTCACCTTCGGTGACGGCGGGTGCCTGGCCCGTTGCAAGGAACTGAGCTTTCGCACGGATGTTAGGTGCAAGATCGACACGATCGCTCGCCTCAGGTCGGAGGTCGTCGCGCTGCTCGCCGCCCGAGAGTCGACCTGGGAGGAAGGCTACGGATCCGGTTGGTCGGACTCGCGCTACGCTCGGTGGGGCACCCACCCGAACCCACACTCGTCGACAGAGACGGTGCTTGCCAAGCAAGGCAAGGCCAAAGATCGTCCGCTGGCAGCTCACCTAGCTCGGGCATCCGAACCGACGTTGGGACCCATCCGGGTCCGGCTCGAGGAGACGCAGAAGGGGCCGCCCATCCAAGACATCCAAGACGACCGTCTCATCTGGTACGTGCACGTCAACGAGCCCGACGGGAACTGGCACCTCGCGGGCAGCGGGCCCATGTTTCGAAGGGACGCTGAGGCCTTGGCCCAGCGGTTCCGCGACGTCGAGAGGACGGTTAGCATCGGCACCCATCCCGAGAAGATGGGACCGTGATGAAGCAGTCGGCTGTCGACGCCCTGTGTGACGAGATCGATGACCTCGATGACGTCATCTACGATCTCGAGGAACAGCTGCGACGCTCGCGCCTCAAGGTCTCAGCCTTGTTAGCTGACCGCGCGAGGATCTGGGAGGAGGCGTACAACAAGGGATGGGCCAACCGCGACGCCAAGCAGGGCGACTGGTCGGTCCCAGACCCGCCCAACCCGTACAAGCGTGCGACTTGAACTGCGCCACGACGTGTAGTAGGTTCTGGGTACCATGATGAGACGAGCCAGCAAGTGGAACAAGCAGAAGCAGCCCGATCCCAACGCACCCCCGCCTCCTGTCGACCCGCGGACGCCACCCCCACAACCCAAGGAGATGGTCGTCGCCCTGGCAGACCTGCGGACCCTGTTGCCTGGGATGTTGGTCGCTCCGGGCTTCGGCTTCGGTGACATGTCGTTGCCTGACCGGACCTCGGCCTGGCGACTCTACGCCTTCGTCGGTGACGGTGTCGAGCTGCCTCCGTCCGTCGGCGGCTTCGACGTCGTCAGGCGCCCAGCACACAAGGTTCCCGAGGCGTGGGGTCGAAAGGCCAAGTGATGATGGCAAGCGACGAGGAACCGATGAATAAGAAGGACGAGGAAGGGAGCGTCCGGCTCGATTGCGTCCCGTTGCCCAGCTGCTGTGATGACCGCCCTCCGCTGCCCGACGGGGTGACGCTGCCCCGGCCTGCCTGGGTCAACCGTGCCCTGGGTGCCTTCGGTGACGTGGCCTTCGTCGTGTCGTGCGTCCTGGTCATCGTCTGTTTCTTCATGCTGGTGGGCTTCGGCCTGCAGCACTGGCTGTCACGCATCGTCTGGCTCCCATGATCCGGAGGCTGCCGACCCGACCGACCTATGAGGTCGTCCCTAACGCGCAGCTGCTGGTCAACGAGACGTGTTCCCAACGTGACTGGGAGCACCGCCACGTGCCCGGTGACCTGGTCCGCGAGCAGCTGTTCGAGGAGGACGGAGCTGCAGCTCCACCGGCTGTCGCCCAGGTGGGCCTGGTGATCTGGGTCGGCGAGTGGGTCGACTCCCGCTACGGCGTGTCAGGCGGCAACTACGGCAGGGACCGCTACGAGGCAGGCGTCCTGTGGTCACCCCCGTCCTGATGGAGTGCGGTCCCTGGGAGCCTGGGACCCTGACGTTGGTCGCCGTCGACGATGGGACCCGCTTCTCGTACCGACCCATGGGCCTGGCGCCCCGTCAGCCTCGACCCGGCGAGCTCGTCAGCCTGGCCTGGAGCCCGACGCAGGCGGGCACGAGCCGCGAGATCGGGCTGATAATCGCTGTCGATTTTTTCACGCCTCATGGCTTGCCCAAGTGCCTGGTCCTGTGGCCCGGGCCGCCCGGGCCATGGGACCCGCAGTTCTGAAGGATCGTCGTGGCCTGGCTCGTCCATGAAAGTGAAACCTCGGTCACGGTCGTGGTAGGTTGGTCTCGCATGGCAGCAACGAGGGCTCCGAGAATGACGTTGACCCGTCACCAAATCGACAAGGACCGCGAGGAGCTCAGGCGGGCCAAGCCCCCGCACTACGACCTCGACGATCCTTTCTGTTGTGATTGTGTGGCGTGTGAGTCGTGGCGGGGCGCGAGGGTCATGCCGGGACGGCTCTGCAGGCCCGCAACGCGTGACCCTCGCAAGACACAGCCGGGGACTATTCCCGCCTGGGACCCAGGCAAGTGGAAGTCACAAGGCTGGAACTTTCGTCTGGAACGCCACGACATCGACCGGCTCCTGGTCGTCGGCTACGTCAGGCCCGGTGACATCGACAACGGAGGACACCTCGATTGCGTCTACGTCCTGACCCAAACGCCACAACCACGCCTGATGGTTACGTCGCGGAAGTGGCTTGTCGCGCTCGCGTAAGTCAACAGACCCCATTTAGGATAGGATACGAAGATGCAGGTCACAGAAAAACGCGTGTTCGATGACATCGAGCCGAACAACCCGTTGCGACAGGTTCGTGACCTGGTTGCGAAGAAGCTCCAACGAGCCATCATTGCTTTCACTCCAGGGTTCCGAGAAATAAACTCGCCCATCCCAACGGTGGTCTCTGTTATGGTGGACCACGATTTTATCAAGAACTCGCTGTTGCAGGTCGTCAACAACGAGCTCTGGAGCATCAGCGCCCAGGGTCGCAACGGCGAGAGGCAACCACACCTAGGCCTCCTCTCTGACTACAAGTTGTTCGTCGCCGTGTCAGCGCCCAGGCTGATCTCGAAACGCGAGATCGGTCGAGCCCGTCCAGGCGACAAGGTGGGCACGACGGGGCTGGTCATCGCCGCTGACGGTCGCGGGAAAGGCATGGTCCTAGATCCGGTGGCAGCGGAGAACCCATACGCCCTTACTGTCAACGTCGAGATGCGGGTCAGTCACCCGAAGGTCACCGAGCAGGTCACCCGTCTCGAGCTCGACGTGAAGGCCAGGTGACGAGGATGGGGATGGGCAGCAACAGGCAAGCGTGGGAGCAGCAGGTCATGGGCCAGTGGGAGGACGAACGCCTCGAACGACAGTTGAACGATCCTGAGGCTCGTGCTGTCGCGCGTAACGTCACCACGGAACTCATCAGGCAGGCTCGCTGGTACGTCAGCAACGTCCTGTTCCTGCCGGGGCAGGACAAGAAGAAGGTGTTAAAGAACGTCGTGACCGGCGTCAACGCGACGCTTCACAACACCCTGTTCAAGCTCGCTAACGATCAGAACACCATCAGGAAAGACGGGATGAGCGTCCAGGTCGACCTCGCTCCTCCTCCCATGTTACAAGAGCAGTTCGTCGGGCCACGTACCGTGCCTGGCGATCGTGTCGCCTTTGGCGGCATCGTCATCTCAGTCGACGACTCGGGCAAGGCGATGGTCCTGGACCCGCACGCAGAGCCGCTACCGACCTTGGCCATAAGGGTCGCTTGCAGGCTGGTGAAGCCGGTCATCCTCGATGACAGGTTGACGATCGAGTTCAGCATTGACCCACAGGCGGGTCGATGACAGCTGTGTAACTTTTCGTCCGAACTGTATACAGTTGTCACATGTCATCCATTCCTCCGTTTGCTCAAGGCGTCCTGCTATCGATCGCTATCGTGGTCGTGATCGCGCTCGTCTATTGCGTTGCTGTCGCCAGGCCCACCCAGGCGTCTCACGTTCCAGTAGCAAGGTTCGAAGGAGATGATGATCTTGAGCCAACACAGGACGAGGTCGACCTCTGGGTCGACGTTTTTAAGATGCAGCTCAAGAAGGACACGTCAGTCATGGCCGCGGCTGAGGTCGCCGACCGCGCCGTGAGGCAGTTCAACGACCGTTACGGCGACAACAGCGAAGACGAAGACGACATCTGAAAGCGTGAACACATGGCAAGATTCCATGAGGATTCTGACTTACGTGGCCTGAAAGACCTGGTCGTAACACGTAAAGAGGCGACAGACATCATCGCGTTATTGGTCGGTCAATTGGCTGACAGGCCCGTGCAAGGTAACCAATTGGGCGCGTGTCCGGAGATAATCCTTGTTGATGACAAGGGAATCACCTCTCGGTTGGTCATCGTCGTAGCGACGCGTGAGTGACGTGAACATGGATCCCATCGAAATCATTGAGTTGTGTCGCGATGTCGCGACTGAGAAGACGAAGCCTCCTGTTGACGCTTTCGTCCCACGCCTGTTCAACGCTGGTGACTACCAGCAGCTATGGCGTTCCGAGCCCAAGCGGGTCAGGCGCGTCCTCGACGAGCTGATGTGTGGCACAAGCGTCGATCACGGGCTCGAGCTGTTGAGCCGGCTCGGTGTCTTTGACGCCCTCTTTCCAGAGGTCTCAGCGATGAACGGAATGGGTGATGAGGGTGGCCTCCACAAGGACGTGTGGGCTCACACCAAGGCCGTCGTCAAGGGCGTCCCAGCTGAGCTCGACGTGCGTTGGGGTGCCCTGATGCACGACATCGGTAAGGTGAAGACCCGACGGCTCATCGCAGGTCGGGTGACGTTTCACAACCACGACGCCGTCGGCGCACGTCTGGTCGACTCACTCAACGACAGGACCAACCTGTTCCAGGATGACGTGGCCTTGCTGCGTACCGTTCGTTACCTGGTCCTCGAGCACTTGAGACCAGCAGGGTACAACAAGGGCTGGACAGACAGCGCTGTCCGTCGCCTGGTCACGGAGTGTGGAGACAGGCGCTTTTTCGAGAAGCTGATGATGCTCTCTCGTGCTGACCTGACGACCAAGAACCCAAGGAAGCGCGCTAGCGCTGAGGCCCGCTCAGCAGAGCTCGTGGCCCGTGTCAATTACGTCATCGCGTTGGACAACGCGCCTAGGTTACCGAAAGGCACGATGGGTGTCATCATGACGAAGGTTCCTGACGTGAGACCGGGAGCGTGGCTCAACGAGCTTCGAGAGGAGCTCGAGGCGATGATGCTAGACGGGCGGCTAGCGACTGGACAACCCGTTGATTTTTACGTCACTGCCGGGCTGGGACTCATCAGTTCAGGTGTCATCTTAGTAACCTAAAACGATCGCAAATCTATTTTTCAATCCCGATACTTAGGGACTATGGATTTGACGCAGCGTTTGATCATCACTGCCGCATCAGGTTTGATGCTACTCGTGACGTTGTTCCTCTTCCTCAAGAGAAGGAGAAGCATGTCACATAACCCCTCACGTTCTCCCGCCTTCGGTGGTGAGCTGATCGTCACCGGTAAGGGTGAGGTCGTCATTGATGACGTGGTGTCACACTCTCCCAAGATGTTCAAGCACCCTCACAGGTACGTCAGCGTCGAGTTTGACCCACACCGACACCTGTCTCCTCCTTGCGCAGGGCACGACGTGCCAGATTGCTTGAACTGGGAACTGATCATCTTCCGACACCCGCATCACGGCAAGGAAGAGCTGCGCCTACGCATCAACTGGAACGTTAACAGGACACGAGCGATCGTGTGGACGATCAAGACGCCGAGCCGCTAACGTCCCGAGAGGAGAGCTACCGATGGTGACTGCGCTGGTCTACGGATGGTACGGGCGTGGAAACGCTGGCGACGAGCTGATGAAACAAGCGTTGGTCAGCATGTTCAAACCTCGGGGGTTCGAGCTGAGCTTCGTCGACAGGATCGACGTGCCTCAGTTGCTCGATTACAGCAAGCCTGGGGACCAGGTCATCGACGCTGTCATCTTCGGCGGGGGTAGCATCCTCTACGGAGCGCCTGACGTCACGCCTGCGGCGTTACAGTTGATGCTTAGCGACAAGGTTCCCGTCTTCTACCTTGGCGTGGGAGGCGAGACACAGGTCCACCCAGTCCACCAGCAGTTGCTCAAGGTCGCTCGGGTCGTCGCCTATCGCGAGCGTGACATCCCTGACCTGGTCTTCTCGCTGCCCACCCCTGACCTCGAGATCGATCATCAGTCTGACGGTTTGTTGGTCATCCCAAACGTTGAGACTGTCCCTTCGTGGGAGGACGCTCACTGGAAGCACGTGGCCTGGGAACACTACAAGAACGAGTTTTCACAAGCGATAGATCAGTTGGTCGATAACGGGCTTAACGTATCGTACCTTCTGATGTGCTCGAACCCTCAGATGGAAGACGCTTGGGCGACCTCAGAGCTGATCGCTCGGATGAAACGTCGTCCGAAGGTCAGGCCCGTCTACGTGGGGATGGGCATGGGAATCGTCTCAACGATGAGAAGGCACAAGGCAGTCGTCACGCAACGCTATCATGGCATCATCCTTGCTGAGGCAGCAGGCGTCCCATACGTGTCGATCGATCATCACGATAAGCTAAAAAACGCCACGCCGTCCCGAGGTGTGCACGTGCCCTATTACGGTGCGACCAAGGCATCGTTGATATCATCGATCGAGAGCGCGTTAAAGATGACGCTAGAACCGCACAGGGTCCCGAGGCAGGTTTACGATGATCTCGTCGACACGATCGTCGACGTTGTTGCGAGGAAGCAGTGACTAAGTTCGTTGGCGCACGCAAGGGTAACATCTGTCTGGTCTCAAACACGCCGGTCGTCGCTGGTGACGATGACGGCATTGAGCTCGTCTCTGTCCCAGAAGAGCTAAGGGACGTTAGCGTCGACAGGCTGTTCACCCGATACCGGGTCAAGGACGGCACGTTGCGGCTCAAGAGAAGGCACGGTCCTGCCAACACCCTCAAGCTCGCGTTCGTGGGCAACTGGAAGATGCGATGTGGGATTGCTACGTACAGCGAGAACCTGTTGCCAGAGGTCGCTAAGTGTTTCGGTGATTTCAAGCTATTCATAGAACGTAACGATAACCCGACAGGGCCGGTTAACATGCTGGGAGACGTTGCCATCCCACCTGAGAAGGTCCATCCGTGTTGGAGCAGGGGAGGCTCGTTGCTCGAGCTAGCTAACGCGATCAAGGCATACGAACCAGACGTCATCTGGTTCCAACACGAGTTTGGGATCTGGCCACACGCTGGACACTGGCTCTCGTTGATGAGCCAGCTTAGCGACTTTCGTGTCATCGTCACCATGCACTCTGTGTTCCATCACCGCGACAAGACGATCGTGGAGGCCTGCATGCCTGAGATCATCGTCCATCTCGACGCAGCCAAGAAGGTGTTGCAGGACGAAAAGGGCATCAACAGCCCGATCCACGTGTTACCCCACGGTTGCTCACCCGTCACTGACAACCAACGCCTGTGGAATTTTTACAAGAGCAATCACACCTTCGTTCAGTTTGGGTTTGGCTTTCGCTACAAGGGATGGGAGAAGTCGATCAGGGCCACAGCACTGCTTCGCGAGAAACATCCTGACGTCTTCTTCACGGGCCTGTACAGCGAGTCACCCTTCAATGCCATCGATCACCAGGTCTATTATGACGAGCTGACTGCGCTGATCGAAAAGCTCGGGGTACAAGAAAACGTGGCGTTGATCAGGGGCTACCAGTCAGACGCAGCCCTCGACTCTTACATGAGAACGAACCAAGCCACTGTCTTTCCGTACGTGTCGCACCCAGCGCACGAGGTCTTCGGCGTCTCAGGCGCTGCTCGTCTGGCGATGTCCAAGCTGGCACCCGTGGTGACCACGAACGTCAATCATTTTTCTGACGTGCCGACCCTCAAGGCAGACACGCCCGAAGAGATCGCAGAGGCGCTCGACATGATGTTCTCCAACCCGTTGGCTCGCAAGGGGCAGGTCGAGCGCCAGCTCGCATACCTCAACGAAAACACTTGGGAAAAAGTCGCAGAAAGACACGTTCGGTTGTTCGAGACGCCTCCCGATGAATAACAGTAGCGCTGTGTGTTACCATGAGGCATGCTCAACAAGGCATACGTCAGGTTTCGCGAGAGCTTACCTGACAGCGCTAACACGTTCGCCGCAGCCGATGGGTTTTCAACGCTAGGGATCCCTGTCGTCCCGTTCTATGGGTTCGATGACATCAACGTCGTGAACATGCCAGACGTCGGACCTGACACGATCTTCTGTGGCTTTCTCGGCGACGTGTGGAAGGCGTTGGAGCTGATGGGTCGTCCCAAGCCCATGCCCGTGGACTATCCCGATCACCTTCACTGGATGATGGGACGTGACTTTTCGTTCGTCACGCTCGAACACGTCCGGGGTCTCGTTACCCGAAAGTTCGTCAAGCCCGTCCAACAGAAACTCTTCAGTGGTTTCGTATACGATCCGATGATTCCTAGGTGCCGATTTAAGGTCGCGAACTACGACAACGACACGCTGTGTTTCATCGCCGATGAGATCGAGTTCGTCAGCGAGTATAGGTGTTTCGTCTGCCGCGACGAGCTCGTCGGCGTCAAGCACTACACAGGCGATCCTTTCGTTTCCCTTGACAAGAAGACCCTTGACAAGGCATTGGCTTGTTGCAAGGGAAAGATGCCAGCAGCGTTCGCTCTTGACTTGGGCGTCAGCTCGACAGGAGAAACGCTTCTCGTGGAAGTCACGGACGGATATGCATTGGGAGGCTACGGGTTGCCCAGCGTGACTTACGCTCGCTTTCTCGAGGCTCGTTGGGAACAGCTCGTCAGTCACAAAGTGAATCACTTCTACCGATCGTGGTAGGGTCTACCCATGATCAACGAGGTCACCTGATGTTCGCGTTCTTCCTGATCGTGTTATTGGTCCCGCTTGCGATCGGTGGCATCGCCTTCGTTTTCCTTGACGGCGTGTCCCTCAAGGAGTTTGGCGTCATCGGTGCTGCATGCCTGCTGGTCGCTGCGATCTCAGCTGGGATCGTCTCGTTCTCAAACACTTCTGACACCGAGGTGTGGAACGGAACGGTGACTGGCAAGGAACAGGTCAAGGTTTCGTGCTCTCACTCATACGAGTGTCACTGCAAACAAGTAAAAAATTGCACGGGCACTGGCAAAAATAGAACGTGCACGTATGACAAGGTGTGTGACACGTGCTATGAACACTCCAACGATTGGGATTGGGACGTTTACACCTCGCTCGGCGAGACGATGTCGATCGAGCGCATCGACAGGAGAGGCTCAAACGAGCCACCGAGGTTCACCAGCGTCGTGATCGGAGAACCGACGTCGACGACACACAGTTACACGAACTACGTGAAAGCATCACCAGGTTCTCTGTTCAGGCACCAAGGACTCAGCGAGAAGTACGCGACCTCGATCCCGACATACCCTCAAAACGTATACGATTACTATCGGTTGGATCGTCTCGTCACCGTGGGAATGTCCCTGCCAGACGCCAAGGACTGGAACGAGGACCTGTCACGCATCAATGCCGAGTTGGGACATCCCAAGCAGGTTAACGTCATCGTGGTCCTCGTCCAGAACAAGCCTGATGACTGGTACTACGCCCTGGAGGAATCTTGGATCGGTGGCAAGAAAAACGACGCCATCCTGATCGTCAGTGTCGATAGTCAGATGAAACCCCAATGGGCCTCTGTCATGGCCTGGACGACGAACGAGACGTTCAAGATCAAGCTTCGCGATGATATCATGGACGAGCAGATCGTCGACCGTCAGACCATCGTCAGGACGCTAGAGACGAACGTCGCCAAGTATTACGCTCGAAAACCCATGAAGGATTTCGAGTACCTCAGCTCGCAGATCGTCCCATCAACCACTGAATGGATCGTCACCCTCATCGCGACGCTGCTCATCTCTGTGGCGCTGACGATCTACATGCAGGTCAACGACGTCTTCGGAGACGAGTGTTACTCTCGGCGAACCAGGTTCAACACTTTCTCAGGCGGTCCAGGGTAAAATCGCTTCAACTTCAACGTCAGACACAAGCATCAAAGGAAAGACATGTCAACAACATCAAAGTTTCTCATCGTCATCGTGGGCTTCCTGCTCATCTCTGGCCTCGGCATCTTCGGGTGTTGCGTCGGAATCAATAACGATTGTGTAGCACAGGAAGCTGGCCTCGAGGCACAGTACTCACAAAATCAAAACAACTACGCGAATTACTTCAACAAGCTGAAGGAGACCGCTCAGGTCCCGACCATGTACGCCAATGACCTTCAGAAACTGTACGACGGCGTGATGAAGGGACGCTACGGCGCTGACGGTTCGAAAGCTGTCTTTCAATTCATCAAGGAAAAGAACCCGACGTTGGACAGCTCGCTCTATCGCCAGATCCAACAGGTCATCGAATCAGGAAGGAACTCTTTCGAGGCTGACCAGAAGACGTTGCTCGACAAGCGCAGGGTCTACCAGGTCACGATCGGGTCGTTTCCCGGCGGAGCAGTCGCGCACTTCCTGGGCTTCCCGAAGGTCGACTTGAAGAAGTACGATCCGGTCATCAACGAACAGACCGAAGAGGCCTTCAAGAGCAAAAAAGCCGGCCCCGTGTCGCTGACGCAGTAACCCACACAATCACGATGAATTCGGGTGGGTCTTTTTGGGCCTGCCCGAAGTGCATTTCACGCCTGACACGTGGTATCTTGGTTC
>Ga0164309_10001103_pt1 | contig 13499 bp, 15 predicted proteins | sample Whisoiple_247_MG_FD_109984 | JGI IMG/M metagenome (GOLD analysis project Ga0164309, IMG submission 109984) | Soil microbial communities amended with fresh organic matter from upstate New York, USA - Whitman soil sample_247_MG | ecosystem: Environmental > Terrestrial > Soil > Unclassified >...
CTCGCCGGTTTGGCAGTCGCGGCAATTTGCCATGCGCGTGCCGACCTGCGTTCCCCAATAGAACGGGCTCTTGGTTCCGCCGCGTGCCGCATATTCCCATTCGGATTCGCTCGGCAGGCGATACGCTTTGCCGGTCTTTTGAGCGAGCCAGGCGACGTATTCCTTGGCGTCCGACCAACTGACATTGATGACCGGATGGTCGCCGCGTCCCCAGCCGCGATCGTCGGGCTTGAAGCGGCAGGCGCCCGCCGCGACGCACTTATCCCAGTCGTCGAAGGTGATCTCGTTGCGGCTCATCGCGAACGGCTCGGCGAGCGTCACCCGGTGCACCGGCCGGTCGAACGGGGTCGCCGCCGCGCCCATGTCGAACGAGCCGGGGGGGATGACGATCAATTCCGGACAATCCGGGCAATCGCGGAGGCTGTCGCCCGGCCGCAGGCTTGCCGGCGCCGCGGCCGCCGGCGGCCGCGGCGCGGCGGGCGCTGGTGCTGGTGCTGGTGCCGTGGGTTGAGGTTGAGGAGGAGGAGCAGCGCGCGGCGCGGGCGCTTGCGCAACAGGCGGTGGCGCAGTCGTGGGAGCCGGCTGTGGGGGCGGCGCCGGTGCTGGGGCCGCCGGGCGCGCCACGTCATTTGTCGAAGGCGTGCCACTAGGCTTCGCGAAAGAAAAATCCTCGCTTAGCGACGACACGACCCACGGAATTTGTTCCCGGTTAGATGCGCGCGAGACGCCGAGTCGCGCGTGATTGAAAGCATCTTCAGCGGTATTGTCGGGTGTGCGGATTTCCTTCAGCAGTTCCTGCATGAACAGGCTGGTGTCGCCAGCGGCGTCATTCGACACACGTCCCGGTGCCGCCGCGTAGATGGCCAGCGTCCCATCTGGCGCGTCAATCGTGGCGAGACCGGCGGAGAAGGAGCGGAAGCGGCGTTCGTAAGGATTACGCCGCGAAGCATCGAGGATAGCGATCTTTACGCGCGCCCCGCGCTGGCCCATTTGGCTCAAAATATCATCAAGACCGAAGCCATCGCGCTTGACCTCCGGCTCCGACCAAATCTGCGCGTCAACAGGAATGAGATAAGTCTGACGCGCCGATTGGATGCCAAACCCACTGAAGTAAAGCAGAGCCGCCGAGCCCGGCTGAATTTTTGCAAGAAATGCGTCGAGGGCGCGGCGCATCGTCTCGCGATTGGCGTTCTCCTTCTCCTCAACTTCAAAGTCGTTCCGCTTCAGCTCCTCGGCGAGCGAGCGGGCGTCCTTGATCGCGCTCGGCACCGGTGCGCTGGCGTCAGGATAAGCGGCATTGCCGATGACCAGCGCGATGCGCTTGCCGCTGCCGGCGCCCGGCGCCGGCGCCGGCGCCTGCGCAAGCGCAAAGCCGGCGCCCCCAAACGCAACGAGCAGCAGCGCGAGCCAGAACGCGTTGCGCAACTTGAAGCGAGTGCAGCTCTTTTCCGCCCCCATGTCGCTACCCGGCACGTTCCTCTCCACCCGTTCCTAGCTTAGGGTGGAGACGCAATAGCCACAATGGGTTCAATCCCTTATCCCTTCGTCGCCGCCTGCCGGCCGGCGACCGATCCGGCCGAACCTCGCTTCCCGAGCCGCGCAAGTTCGGCTAGCTTTCCCTCGTGATCGCTTCGGGAGGGTTCAGCAATGCCGTTTGTCGGAAACAATGTCCGCCGCTGTTTTGGCACGAGCGGTATGATTGCAGGGTTGCTGCTTGGACTGCCGTTCGGGGTTGCGCTGGCGCAGGACAAGGGCGGCCCAACGCCCTCACCGCCTGGCGCCGCCGTTTACTTTGTCGATCCGAAGGACGGCGCGACGATTCCGACAAAGAGCGTGATCCATTTCGGCCTCCGCAATATGGGCGTGGCGCCGGCCGGCTCCGATCGGCCGAATTCCGGTCATCATCATCTCTTGATCGATACGCCGGTGCCGCCGCTCAACGAGCCGATCCCGAACGACTTCAACCACCTGCATTTCGGCGCGGGGCAAACGGAGGCGCAAGTAACGCTCACTCCGGGCGACCACACATTGCAGCTTTTGCTCGGCGACAAGGATCACATTCCGCACACGCCGCCGGTCATGTCGGATCGCATCCACGTCAAGGTGGTGGAAGGCGCGAGCACGCAAGGCGCGGCCTCTGCGCCGGCAAAACCCGCCTATAAGCGCAAGCCTTCACCGGCCGGCGCCAAGGTGTATTTGGTTTATCCCAGGAATGGCAGCGTCGTCCCGCCGGAGACCGTCGTACGCTTCGGCCTGATCGGCATGGGCGTCGCGCCGGCCGGCGTCGAGAAGGCCAATACCGGCCACCATCATCTCTTGATCGACACGCCGCTGCCGCCGATGGACGAGCCGATCCCGAACGACTTCAACCATCTGCATTTCGGGCTCGGACAGACCGAAGCGAAGGTGAAACTGCCGCTCGGCACGCACACGCTGCAGCTGCTGCTCGGCGACGAGAACCACGTTCCGCACGATCCGCCGATCCTGTCGCAGCCGATCAAGGTGCTCGTCACCGCGAACGGCAAGCGACCGCGACCGCACCACAAAAGGCCTCGACATTACTGAGCTGGCGAACCCACCCCGCGTAAGGCGCGGGGTGGGCGCCACCGAAAGGGTCAGCCGCTGGCCTGGCCGCCCATGACAGGGCCGAACAGCTCCCAATTCTCGCCCTTGAAGCGCATCAGCTGCAGCTGCTTGATCGGAGCGTAGTCGGTCGGGCTCGTGTGAATTTTGATGCCCGGCAGCAGTCCGTCGATCTCCAGCTCTTTGAGATTGGCCGCCTGCTTCATGATATTTTCGCGGGTGAGATCGTCACCGCATTGCTTGAGCACCGCGACAACGGTCTGGACGACATTGTAGCCGGTCAGCACCGATGCATCGGCGCGGTTGGCGTCCGGATAATATTTGTCGAGAAAGGCGTAGAACTTCTTCATGCCCGGATCGTCCCTCCACTGTGCGGAGGTTGCGTCCTTGGCGTAGTTTGCGGAGATGATGTCCTGCCCGTTCTCAAAATCGGCCGGCTTCATCACAGCGCCGATCGAAGCTCCGACGTTATTTAGGATGAACAGCGGCTTCCATCCGAGCTCCGCGACTTTCTTGATCGATTGCGCGGCGAATTTCGGCGTCGTGATGCTGACGAATACGTCGGCGCCCTTGGCCTTCAGCGAGACGATCTGCGAGTCGACGGTCGGGACCGTAGTTTCATAGGCTTCCTCGCCGATGATCATCGATGCGGCTTTGTCACCGAGCCCGTCTTTTAGGCCTTTCAGGTAATCCTTGCCGTAATCGTCGTTCTGATAGAGGGCGCCGATCTTTCCGTTCGGCTTTTCCTGCAGGATGTATTTCGCGTAGATGCGGGCTTCGCTTTGGTAATTGGGCTGCCAGCCCATCGTCCAGGGAAAATCCTTCGGATCGTTCCATTTCGTCGCGCCGGTGGCGACGAAAAGCTGCGGCACCTTCTTCTGATTCATATATTTTTGGATTGCCGAATTGGTCGGCGTGCCGAGCGAGTTGAGGATGAACAGAACTTCGTCGCTCTCGACGAGCTTGCGCGCCTGCTCGACGGTCTTCGGCGGGCTGTAGCCATCGTCATAGGAGATGAAGTTGATCTTGCGCCCGTTGATGCCGCCTTCGGCGTTGACCTTGTTGAAGTAGGCGGCTGCGGGTCCGCTATACGGCATGATATTGCCGATCTTGATTTCGGTATCGGTCACGCCCGGCCCGTATTTCTTCTGGGCCAAGGCGGTGAAGCTGGTTGCGGCAAATAAAGCCGCGGCGGCGAAGCCGATCGCCACCAATTGGGATTGGCGTTTGAGCATGAGGCTTTTCTCCCCGATGGTATTTCTCCTTGTGGGGTTAAGCCCGCCTCTTTCGTTAGTGGACGATCATACCGGTGAAGACGTAGGCCTGCAGCATAACCAAAAGACCAACGAGGCAGGCGAGCACGATCGAGTGCCCGAAGACGAAGCGCAGGATAGTGCCTTCATGTCCGAACCAGTTGGTGGCCGTCGAGGCGACGACGATCGATTGGGCGTCGATCATCTTGCCCATGACGCCGCCGGATGAGTTAGCCGCCCCCATCAGGATCGGCGACAGGCCGAGCTGCTCGGAGGTGATCTTCTGCAGGTTGCCGAACAGGATGTTCGAGGCCGTATCCGAGCCGGTCAGGGCGACGCCGAGCCAGCCAAGCAGCGTTCCGAAGAAGGGATAGAGCACGCCAGTCAGGGCGAAAGCCAACCCCAGCGTCGCGTCGATGCCGGAGAGCCGGGTGAGCGTGCCGATCGCCAGCATCGCCGAGATGGTGATCAGGGAGAAGGCGCAGATGCGGATCGTGCGGCCGTATTCGGCGATGAGTCCGCCAGGGGTGAAGCCCATGACAAACCCGGCGATGATCGCCGCGATCAGCATGCCGGAGCCGGTATAGGAGAGCCAGGTAAACGAGAACACGGCTGCTTCCGGCGTCGGCTTCGGCACCACCGGCGCCACTTTCATGATCATGTTGTGGAGGTCGGGGACGGGAAAGTTCCACGTCGTGTACGGATTGACGGCGAATTTAAAGGCGTTCGTGCCCCAGATGAGCAGAATGACGCAGACGATGATCCACGGCGCCAGCCCGAACCAGACTTCTCGGGTCGTCGGCCGCGGGCGCGGCGGCGGGGGCGGCGGCATGGTCGCGGCGGATTCATCGCGCGTGCGCAGCGCCGGCGACGTCCAGATTTCCGCGGGGTGCCAGACTTTCAGGAATCCGATGAGGCACGCCATCGAGACCAGCGATGCGCCGATGTCGACGATCCAGGGATTGACGTAGTTCGAAATCAGGAATTGCGGGATGGCGAAGGAGACGCCGCAGACGAGGACCGCCGGCCAAACCTGAATCATGCCGCGGAAGCCGGCAAAGGCCCAGACGACCCAGGCGGGAACGATCAGCGAGAAGAACGGCAATTGCCGCCCGACCATCGCGCCGAGCAGAAACGGATCGATGCCGGTGACGCTCGCAAGACCTGCAATCGGCGTGCCGAGCGCGCCGTAAGCGACGGGCGCGGTGTTGGCGATGAGCGACAAACCGGACGCCGCAAGCGGCGAGAAACCGAGGCCGATCAGCATGGCGCCGGTCACCGCGACCGGCGTGCCGAAGCCGGACGCGCCCTCGAAGAACGCGCCGAACGAGAACGCGATCAGCAGCAATTGCAGCCGCCGGTCCTCGGTGACGCCGCCGATCGCGCGCTTGAGCAACTCGAACCGCCCGGTGGAAACCGTGACCTGGTAGAGGAAGATGACGTTGAGAACGATCCAGCCGATCGGGAAAAAGCCGGTGACCGCGCCGAGAACGGTGGCGCGCAGCGACATCCCGGCCGGCATCGTGAAAATGAAAATCGCGATGAGATTGGCGACGATCAGCGCGATCACCGCCGCGATATGCGCCTTGACCTTGTTCGAGGCGATGAGGACGAGCAGCGTGACGACCGGCAGTGCCGCGCAGATCGTCGACAACGCGGTATTGTTGAACGGGTTATAGACTTGGTTCCACATCTGCCCCTCCCGATTGCCGACTGTCAGCCGCCGGCTAATCGCGCCCCTTTCGCTGCCGCAGGTTTGTGCAAGTTTAGACCTTTGGCAAATCTTATCGTTGCTGCAGCGCACAAGGTACGCATGCAGTCCACAAATATCGACGGGTTTGCCCCGGCGCGTATTCCGGCGCGCTAACTTTTGTTGACGAGCACCCGCTCGAACCAGTGGGCGAACGCGTCCAGAGCTTCGTCCAGGATTTCGCGATCGGTCCGCCCGGATCGTGCCGGCACGTGGAAGGAGTGATCGGCTCCTTGCAGCGTCTTCAACGTCGCGCGCGCGCCGAGCCGCTCGATCAAAGCCGTTAGTTCCTGCAGATCGGCCATCGCATCGTGGCTGCCCTGCAAAAACAGCATCGGCATGTGCACCTCGAAGACATGCGTGCCGCGCTCGCCGGATATCTGCTTCGGCGGATGCAGGGGAAAAGCGAAGAAGACGAGCCCGGCGACGCCCGGCAGCGGCGCGGCGGCTTGCGCCTGCGATGTCATGCGTCCGCCGAAAGATCTGCCGCCGGCGATGAGCGGCAAGTCCGGCATCAGGCGCGACGCTTCCGCCACCGCCGCGCGAACGGTGGCGTGCGCGACGCGCGGTGGATCGGGGCGGCCGCCGCCCGCTTCCATGTAGGGGAACTGATAGCGCAGTGTCGCGAAATGCCGCTCGGCCAATCCGGCGGCAAGCGCCTCCATCGAGCGATGCAACATGCCGGCGCCGGCGCCATGCGCCAGCACGAGGCAAGCGCGCGATCGCGGCGGGGCGCGCAACAAGCCCGACACCCTATGCTTGTCGCCGACGCCAAACGTGACGCGCCGATCGCAAATATGGGGTATCTCGTCTAGCGACATCGCAATAGGATCCCACAAACGTGCGTGATGCCTTCAACACGCGAGGACGCCCTTGACAATCCATTTGAGTAAAGCGGTCGAGGATTTCTGGACCGCGCGGGCGCGCGGCGAGTTCTTTCCGCGCGCTTATTTCGATCGGTTGACGCTCGATGAAGCCTATCGCATCCAGCTGGCGTTGATCGAGCGGCGCTGCGCGGAAGGCGAATGCCATATCGGCTGGAAGGTCGGACTGACGGCGAAGGCCATTCAGGAGCAGTTCGGTTTTTTCGAGCCGGTCTTCGGCTGCATTCTCGAGACGCGCCCGAGCGGTCACGTCTTTGGCGCGACCGAGCTGATCAATCCCGGCTTCGAGACCGAGCTCTGCATGAGGCTCGGGCGCAACCTCGAAGGGGATATCGCGCTCGATGAAGTGCGCGATGCGATCGATGTGATCCATCCCTCGTTCGAGATCATTGAGACGCGCGGCGATTTCGTGAATCAGATTCCGTTGGCCATGGCGGATAACGCGCAGCAGCGCTCGGTGATTTTGGGGGCGCCAGTGCGTCTCCCGCCGAACATGCGATTGGATGAGGTCGAGGCGCGCGTCGAGCTCAATGGGCAGGAAGTTGCGCGCGGCTTCGGCAGCGCGGTGCTCGGCAATCCCTTGAACTCGATTGCCTGGCTGGCAGGAAAGCTCACGCAATACGGACAGCGGCTGCGCGCCGGCGATATCGTCATGACCGGCTCGTTCGTGCGCCAGTTTCCGCTATCGCCCGGCGACGTCGCCGAAGCGGATTTTTCAGGGCTTGGGCGCGTCGAGGTGGGACTCGCGAAGGCTTAGCGCCCGCAGAGCGCCGCGACTGAGGTCGCCGGCGAAAGCGGCGAAAGCGCCGCGAACGAGGTCGGTGTGCAGAGACCGGCATCGCCGGAGCAGAATTGCGCGAACGAGAAGCCGCGGCCCGGCGGGTTTCGCGACATGCCGCCAAGTGTGACCACGGCCGTGTCGCCCGGGCTCGACAGCGTCACGCACTTGCCGCCGCTGCGCGTGCAGACAAGAGCGGCGCCGTCGTTGAGCGTTACGACGGTGCGGGCGCGTTCGGAAATAATATCGAGGTCGGTGCCGCGCACGCCGATCGTCGCCCCCGGTGTGTTGATCTTGTAGGCGCGCTTGTCCGAGCTGCCGGTCGAAAAGCGAAACGCGCCACGCACGAGATTGACCGTCACCTGCCGGTAAGTGCTGTCGCCGGCGAACACGAAGCGATCGAGCGTGACGGTCGAAACGGGGCCGACCGCCAGATTGCTGTCGTCGACAAAGACCAGCTTGGTGGAGCTGTCGGCGCCGGTGCGCACGATTTTGTTGCGGACGACGTTCTAGCCAAGGCTGATCGGCAGCGCACTCGCGCCCTTCACCTGGGCGACGTCGTTGCGTACGGTTGCGGCGACGCCGATCGTCTGCGCGCTCGCGAGCGGCGCAAAGGCGCATCCGGCCGCAAGGGCGGCCAGCGTCGAGACAACGGGCGCGCGCAGTTTCTTCACAGGCCGCACGATACGCCGAACCGCAGGCGGGGTAATCGCTAGAGGTTTGTCGAGGACGCGAACCGGCGGGATTCCCGGCTGTTGTTGTGCCGCTGCAACATCGCCGAACCGCGCCGCCATCGATTCGTAGAGCGCGCACCAGGCAGACGGCACCAGCGCCGCAGAGTTGTCTGGCGTGGGCGTGCGCGCGGGCGACATCGCCCGCCCGGTAGGCGGCGAGCATCGCGTCGTTGGCGCGACGCGGAAGCTCGTCGGCGAGACGCGTGCGCGGCCACGGCCCTTGTCCGAGCTGCGCAAGGCTGGCTTCATCGATTGCCACTATGCGAACCGGCCCGTCGCGCTCGAAGGCGCGGCTTTAGTCTTTGCCAGCTATCGAAAACGAAGTTGCCGAGATCGTCAAAAACGGTCGGGCGCGTCACGCCGCAGAAAACGGCGATCGCAAACATTGCAAGGATCGGAACGAAACAAGACCTGTTCCAGCGCAAACGCCGTCGCTCCGGCGCGGGGGGCGCCTTCTAAAAGGTATAGCGCACGGCCACGCCTCCATGAACCGTGTTGCGGATGGGTCCGGGCCCCAGCGTGCCGTCGGCGAACGCGTCGATAATGACGTTCGGCTGAATGCGATAACCGATGCGAGCGCCGTATTCAGCCCAGGTATGTTCGCCGAGCGTCGGCACGATCGCACCTCCGGCGACGATGGCGTTGACGCCACTGCGCGAGCCGGGGCAGCTTACGGGACTGACTTTGCTCGGATTACGCGGCCGGCGATTTCGGCGGGCCGCTGGCGCGCAAGTCCATTGCTACGCGAGACCCGGTCGGCCAGAGCGCTGAAACGGCCTGTTCGCTCAAAATCCGGCAGTCGCGTTCCCCGTCCTGGGCCATCCGGATGACCAGATGGGCGAGCCTCGTCCGTAAGCGCCGTGGCTGGAGATGCGCGAATTCGGTCTCGTGCCCGCCGACATAGGTGAGGGCGAGGGAATAGGCCTCACGCGCCCTCGCCATATCTTCCGGCTCGAGAACGGCACCGAGGCTCTTCACCACCGCATCCAGCATTCCCGGAGGCTAGAGCCGAGCCAAGCTTGGCAAATTCACATATGTTAAGCTGCGCCTGGCGTTTCTTACGAGCGCCGGAGGCGCTGATCGAGTTGCGCGAGCAGGTCGCTCAGCCGATCCGAGGGCTCGTCGGCAACCGGCGAGTAAAGGCGCCGAAGCGTCTCGCCGAGTCGCGCGTGCGTCGTGGTGCGGTCGGCGATGTAATCGGCCTTGACCGCAGCATCACGCGCGATGGCCTCTAAGTGGCCGTCTGAGCTTAGGTGCCGCATCAAACCGTCCGGGGGTACCGTCGGGGGGCAATCACCCGGGCGGACCGAAGTTCCAGCTTGGGATTAACTTTTGTTATGAAATTCTTAAGCTGGCAGCCGCGTACAAACCCGCCTGTGGTGGCCACCCGGCCGTTTTTGTGAGACCCTGAAGCTCTTGCCCGCCGGGTGGAATTCGCTCCCGGCAAGGGCATGTTTCACAAGTGCATCTTTCAGAGGTCAGGCCCGAACCGATGCACCGAAACCGCGCGCTCAGGCGCACTGCGCTGATCTTTGTGTCCTTCCCGACGGTAATCGCGATTGCGCTCGCGCTCGCGGTGGCGGGCGCATTGGCGCTGCGCGTCGCCAACGACTGGCGGGTCATCACGCTTGCCGCCGGCGATGCGCCGGATTTGGCGGTGGCGGACGCCGTTCAGCATCTGCACCGGGGCGTCGACGTCTCTGAGGTGCGTGTGGTCCGTACCGACAGTCCCGCGGCCTCCTCCGCCGCGGTCGATGCAGGCCAGGCGCAGCTCGCGATCGTCCGCAGCGACGTCGCGGTCCCGAAAAACGCCGGCACGATGCTCATCGTCCACAAGGATGCCGGCCTCATCTTCGCCGGCGCGCATACGAAAATCAGCAAAATCGCCGACCTCGCGAAAAAACGCGTCGGTATTATCCCGGGCGATGCCGCCAACGTGCGTTTGTTTGACGAGGTTTTGAGCTTTCAGGGCATTCCGGTCGCTTCGGTCGCACATATTCCCTTGCAGGCCGACCAGCTCGGCACGCTTTCGGCAAGCAAGCTGGTCGATGCCGTATTCGTCGTCGCGCCCCTGCGCTCGCCGCTGGTCGAGCAGGTCTTCGCCGCGCTCGCCAGTGACAAGAGCCGGCCGACGCTGATTGAGATCAAGAACGCCGAAGCTTTCGCCGCCCGCGCGAGCGGCGTTTCGAAAATCGATGTTCCATCCGGCTTCTTCGGCGGCGCCTCGCCGCAGCCGAGCGAAGACATGACGACCATCGCCGTCGATCATCAGCTCGTCGCCGCGCTGGCAATGCGGGAGAGTACGGTCGATCATCTGACGAAATGGTTTTTCTCGATGCGCCGGGCACTGGCGGAAGCCGCGCCGTTTGCGAACTACATGGAAGCGGCCGACACCGAAAAAGGCTCCCAATTTGCTCTGCATCCCGGTGCGACCGACTATTATGAAGACACGGAGAAGAGCTTTCTCGATCAATATGGCGACTGGTTCTATATCGTTGCCATGGTGCTCGGCGGACTGGGCTCCGCGGTCGCGACGCTCGTCAGTTCATTTCAGGCGCATGGCCGCAGGAGCGCAATGGCGGTCATCGACGAGCTCATTGGCATTGAAGTAAAAGCGCGGGAAGCAAATGCGCTCGCCGCGTTGAAGGACCTCGATGCCGCCGTCAATCGCGCCGCCTTGACGGCGCTGCATCGGGCCCGCGAAAGTCGCTTCGACGAAGCAGGGCTCGAGACTGTGCGGCTCGCCGTCGATGAAGCGCGCCGCGCAATCAGCATGCGGCGGGCGGAATTGGAGGGCGGAGCGGAGGCGCCCGGCAGTGCGGTCGCGGCGTTTCCGGTGCGCAGGACCGAGCCGACCGGCGGGTGAGTAATTAAGGCTGCGTGGCAGGCGATTACTGCAAATAGCCGCCAATATCCTTAAGTGTGTCGCTAATCCCGAAACAGGTCACGGTAACAAGCAAGATTGCGCTGGTCGCCATCAATCCCGGCAATGCGAGGCTTGCGAGATTTGATCTGGTAGCGGCCGTTCGCGCACGATCAAGCGCCGAGCCACGGCCGCTCGGCTATTTGCGGCCGGGCTTGAACCGCACCGAGATCGAAGCGCAATTGCCGGTCGAGGACGACAGGACCTGCGAATGCCCGATCTTTCCGTCACGGCGACCGGCGGCTTTCCTTATATCGGTGCCGACGGAACGCGTCCGAAGCTTGTTCTACCCTCGCCCGATCGCGATACGATCGGCGCCGCGGCGACCATTACGGCGCGCATGGCATCGTAGTGTTTTCTCCGGCCAATATTTTCCGTGCTTACGTAATCCGATATCCGCCCCCCAAACGCCAAAATCACGGCATACCCACCATGGATCGGCCCAATCATAGCCGAGGAAAGGCCTAGCCTGATGCACTTGTGATCCGAGTCGGATCTATGCCTTCGCACAGAGCGGCAGAGGGCGTGCTTATATTACGCGTTAACCTCGATGGAAACACTATCAAGCCGCCTGGTAATCCAACACAACGTTGGACCAAAGAGTACTTGGTCAATCACGTAATACTCTATACCTCCGACGCCCTTCAAATGGATCACTGGGATAAGTTTGAGATCCCGCTGCCGAGCGTGATGCCGGGGGAAAATGCCGGTAATGCTCTGCTTGTTTTACTCGTTTATGACGAATCCTCAAGCTTGGCAGTAAACTTCTTTTCGGAGATTGCGTTGCATAAGCCTGCGGCCCCGACCGAATCTACTCAGGCTTACTTCGTTGCTGTCCAAAACCAAGACATACAACAAGTGTTTAACTTGAATCCGACAAGTCCGCAGCTTCCTCGTACTCCGGCAGCGATTAGCTTTGATCGATTTAGAGCAACGTCTGATGCTGCCTATGAAAGGCTTGCGGCCTCGTACCCACTTTTGTGTTCCCAGGGCTCTGCGGTTGTTACAAACTCCTCGGTTGAGCAGGACTATGATGTGCTCGACGGAGTCCTCCCGTATATCCACCACGGCCCCCGCTCAATACTCCAGATACGAAGGGTACTCGCGATCGAGACGCTCTACTATCTCACCATAAGAACGATAAGCGACAGGCTCATCGAGAAATCCGGCAGGATATTGGCAAGAGCCGAGCGTGAAGCGTGCAAAGCGCTGATTATAGCGCTGGCGGACGCGTAATCAGGCGGCTCCTTGTGAGCGACGGAGCCATTCGTCTAAAGCGATGCGGCCGAGACGAGCTTCACCCAAGGGAACAAGCGAGCGCTCCTCGACACGGCCGCCCCAGTACTGGGCCTCGGAGTCACATACTATTTGGCGCGGATCTCCGGTCGCGTTCAGATAGCGCGCAACGATTTCGTTGAACGGTCCTCGCTCCGGACCGGCAATCTCGGTAATGCCGTTCCGCGGGGCCGCGAGTGCCACCTCGGCGACAATAGGCGCAACGTCGTCCGCCGCGATGGGCTGGAACAGGCTGGGCGGAAGCCTGACTATTTTTCCCTCCGCGCTGGAATCAGCGATGCCGCCGAGGAATTCAAGGAACTGCGTCGAGCGGATGATCGTGTACGGGATGCCGGAGGTCTTGATCAGTTTCTCCTGCGCGAGCTTGGCGCGGAAGTAGCCATTCTCTGAGCGATCGATGCCCACGATCGACAGGGCAACGTGGTGCTTGACGCCCGCAGCGGCCTCGGCCGCGAGAAGGTTGCGCCCAGAAGTCTCGAAGAACTCCAGAACTGCCGTGTCTTCGAATGAAGGTGAGTTGGTGAGATCGACGGCCACATGCGCGCCGGCCATAGCGCGTTCGAGGCCCTCGCCCGTGATGGTGTTGATGCCGGTTTTGGGCGAGCCGGCGATGACCTCGTGTCCGCCCTGGCGCAGAATGGCGATGCTTTTGGAGCCTATTAGGCCGGTCCCAATGACCACAATTTTCATCGGTTACCTCCACTTATCGGAGGCTCGAGAAACTCACGGACCGCGCACAGATCGCGAGTATCTGCCTCCAGTTTATTCATGCAATCGGCGGATACGGTTCCGAAACCCGGCCCCCTAGTGAGCGGGCGGACGGCGCAAGTGGTTGAGAAGCCGTCACTCAGGCTGCCCTCATTGTTGTTCATTCCGGCACGCTTTCTCCTGACCCACCAAACTCCTTTGGGAAGTCCCTGAGCTTGGTAAGTCCGTCGCCCATCGGCAGCACTGTTTCAGCATAGTTGACGTGCACCTGCGGAACGAAAGGAAGATCAGGAATTGTGGCGACGAAAACGTCAGTCATGCCTAGTGGAGGATGCGCAGCCATTAAGTGGTCACCACACAAGCGGCAGAACTTCCGCTGGCTTAATTCGGTCTTTGCATAGGTCGCGACGTTCTGCGCACCTTTCGTCACCTTCACCACATCCGGCTGCCAGAGGCTAAATGCATTGACCGGGCCGCCAGACCAAGAACGACATGAGCGACAATGGCAGTAGCCCATGGCATTGGGCTCACCCGTGACCTCGATCTCAACCGCCCCGCAGAAGCATGCTCCCTTGTAGCTGCCGGCCATC
>Ga0164309_10001104_pt1 | contig 13485 bp, 12 predicted proteins | sample Whisoiple_247_MG_FD_109984 | JGI IMG/M metagenome (GOLD analysis project Ga0164309, IMG submission 109984) | Soil microbial communities amended with fresh organic matter from upstate New York, USA - Whitman soil sample_247_MG | ecosystem: Environmental > Terrestrial > Soil > Unclassified >...
GCTCGCTGCTCAACCAGAACCACGACTGCCTGAGCGGCTTGGTGTGCACGGCGGCCAGCCGCCTCAAGCAAGAGGACGGCGTCGACCGCTGCTGTCCGGAAGACCTGACGGAGGCCGAGGTCGGTAGCTGCCTACCGCGCGTCGGCGGCGGCTCAGGTCTCGGTGGGCAAGGCGGCGAGAGCGGCACCGGCGGATCCACCTCGGCCGGCGGGTCGGGTGGGACCGTGGGCGACGAACAGTGCGCGTACACGAGCGACTGCCCCGACGGACTAGTGTGTGGTCCTCAAGGCAAATGCCAGGCCGAGTGCCAAGACAACATCGACTGCGATGACGGGCTGATCTGCACCTCGGCTCAGCGCTGCGAAGAGCCATGACTCCGCTCGGCCTGGCCGAGCTCTCCAGAGCCCAGCACCTGGAGCTCAGACAAGCCGCGCTTCACGCGCTCCGGGACTACTTTCGGACCGAAGGGTTCCTCGAGGTACAGACGCCGACCTTCGGCGTGTGCCCGGGCCTCGATCCGCACGTCCACGCGCTCGGCCAGGTGCGGGGTAACGTAGGCCCCGAGCACCTGATGACCTCCCCGGAGTTTTATCTCAAGCGCTTGCTCGCCGATGGTCTGACTCGCATCTTCGAGCTCGGCGCGGTGTTCCGCGCCGAGGAGCTCGGCCGCTGGCACGAGCCCGAGTTCACCCTGCTCGAGTGGTACCGCGCTCACGAGGGGCTCGAGAGCGTGATGGTGGACACGGAGCGCTTGCTCGGCCTGACTCTGTCCGTCATCGAAGAGCGAGGCGGACGGCCCTCGCACGGGCTCGAGCTCGAGCCCCCCTTTCCCCGCCTGACCGTGAAGGAAGCCTTTCGCCGCTACGCCGGCATCCAGGACAGCAGCGATTACGCCGCCACCGACCCTGCGGGCTATTTTCAGACCTTCGTCGACCAGGTCGACCCGCGCCTGGCCGAGCTCCCGACGCCCATTTTTCTGACTGAATTCCCCGCCAGCCAGGCGGCGCTCGCTCGGCTCTCGCCGAGCGATCCCTCGGTCGCGCTGCGCTTCGAGCTCTTGGCCGGCGGCGTCGAGCTTTGCAACGGCTACGACGAGCTCACCGACCCGGTCGTGCAGAGGGCTCGATTCGAGGCTGAGCTCGAGCGGCGAAAGCTCGCCGGGGAGCCCATCTATCCGCTGCCCGAACGCTTTCTCGCCGCGCTACAGGCCGGCATGCCGCCAGCGGCGGGCAACGCCTTGGGCGTGGAACGCCTGCTCGCCGTGCTCTCCGGGGCGCCCGGCATCGCGCCGTTTTACGCGTTCACCGCCAGCCAGCACTGACGGGCGGCTCGTCAGTCGAAGCGCAGCACGCTGACCACCGGGCGGTTCTTCAGGCGTTCACGCCCCCCGAGCGACGTCAGCTCGAGCACCACGGCGACCCCCGCCACCCGGGCGCCCTGCCGTTCGACCAACTCGCACGCAGCCGCTGCGGTCGCGCCCGTACCCAAGAGGTCATCCACCACCAGCACGCTCGATCCCGGCTCGAGCGCATCACGATGCATCTCGAGCTCGAGCTCCCCGTATTCCTGCGAAAACGAGACCCGGTCCGTGCTCGCCGGCAGCCGGCCCGGCCGCCGCACGGGAACGAAGCCGGCGTTCAAGCGCGCCGCCATCGCCCCACCAAAAATGAAGCCCCGACTCTCCACACCCACCACGACGTCGATGCGCTGTCCGATGAAGCGATGCGACAGCGCGTCCAAGACCATGTGCAGGGCCACCGGGTCGGCCAAGAGCGGCGTGATGTCGCGATAGACCGAGCCGGGCGCGGGAAAGTCCGCCACGCTGCGCACGCGGCTGGCCACATGCACCCACGGATCCCCCTCTCCGACGGCCAAGAGCGGGAGACCTGCGCGCACAGCGCCGTCCCGTTCGCCGCCCCGCGGTGTGGGATGGGCGCGGGCAGGCAGCACGGGTGCGACCTTCTTGCGAGTCATGCGGGGCGCAATCTAGCGCGGCGCGCGGTCCGGGGAAACCGCGAACGCTCGCACCAAACGCTCCGCATCGTCCTCGAGCTGGCTCGACCACAGATCGAGCACGAGCGGGGTCACCCCAACGACGCCGTGGTCGAAGGCTTCGGTGTCGCTGCCCACGATCGGCTCGTGCTCCACGGTTGAGCCGCCGATCCAGTAATAGGGAACTCCGCGCGGATCGTGGCGCCGGATGAGGCCGCCGCCGTAATCCCGCTTGCCGAGGCGCGTCGCCCGCAAGGGCCAGCCGCTGCCCGGCGGGAAGTTCACGTTGTAGAGGCGCGGGCTCCCGAGGCCCGAGCGAAACGTCGCCCAGGCCAGCTCAGCGGCCATTTCCGCGGCGCGCTCCTGGTCGGCATCCTCCGCCGCCGACAGCGCCAGCGCCACGTAGCCGTGCAGCGCTCCCTCGCGCGCGGCCGCCACGGTCCCGCTGTAGAAGACGTCCTGCCCCAAGTTCAGGCCATGGTTCATGCCCGAAAGGACGAGGTCGGGCTTCTGGGGGAGTACATGCCCCGCGTGCAGCGCCACGTAGATGCTGTCGGCCGGCGTGCCGTCGACCGAAAAGGTGGCGGGGCCGCGCTCCACCAGACGCAGGGGCCGGTTCAGGCTGAGCGCGTGACTCGACGCGCTCTGCTCGGTGTCGGGCGCGCACACGACGACATCGAAACGCGGCTCCAGTGCCTCACGCAGCAAGATGAGCCCCCGCGCGCGATAGCCATCGTCGTTGGAGAGCAGAATGAGTGGGCGCTCGCTGGCTTCGGTCACTGCTGGTTCGGTCACTGCGGCTCCGGTGATGGCCGGCTTCGGGCCTGTGTCGCCCCCGGTCTACAAGACCGGGCTGGAAGGGCAATGGCCGCTCCGGTATGCTGCCGGTCGGCATGGTGGAGCATGACCCGGGGCTCAAGACGGTGGGCTATGGCTCGCCTTGGGACCCAGACATCGTGGGCTCCCCCGATCTGCCCGTGCGCGTGCGCACCGAAGTGACCGCCCGCTTGTCGGAGGAGCTGGCACGCTTTGGAGCGGTCGGCGAGGTCGATTTCGACAGCTCCGAGGTCGCGCTGCTCCATCCAACAGGCGTTCGCCGCGTGAGCGTCGTCGACTGGCTCCCCCACTGGGAGCAGCTCGACGACAGCACGAGACGCCTGCGCATCAGCCAGCTCGCCCGCAGCCTCGCGCGGCCGACGTCCCTGCCGGCCCAGCGCCCCCCGTCGCTCGGCGAGACCTTGCGCCCGTGGCTGCTGGCTGGAGCCGCAGGTGCGATCGCCATCGCAGGCGCCGTTTGGGCCATCAATCGCCGGCGGTCCGACGCCCCGGAGCCGCCTCCGCGCAGCCGGAGCCCGGCCCTCGCCACTGGAGCGGCGGACGTCGCCCCCGACCGGAGCCGCAGCTCGCTCGTCTGCGCGGCCACCCGCGCCCGCGTCGTGCGCGGAGCTACCGTCAGCATCGCCGACGCCGAAGGCTGGGTGGTCGAATACATGGCCTTCCGCGTCCAGGAGGGCGCCGCACCGCTGCACCAGTCCCCCGCCCTGGCCACCTATTTCGAAGCACCCAGCTCCCCCACGGGCAGCCGCTACGTCTGGCGCGAGGAGCCCGAGCTCGCCACGACGCCCACCTCCGAGGATCGGGTGCTCGTCCGCCCAGAGGTCATCACCGGCTCGACCCCACCCGGCTACCAGGGCGTCCGCGTGACGTTCTTCGGCGCCCTGGTCGATGCCTACTTCCGTCCGACCACCCGCGGCGCGTATTTCCATCTCGCCTCCGCGCTCACCGACACACTCGGCGCCACGCACGCTGCCCTCTACGCACGCTGCGCCGACGGCACGACGCATCACCTCGGCTCTTGGTTCCGCGGCCACAGTCACGAGGACGCCGTCGCGAGCTTGCTCTACACGCTCGGCACCTTCGCCGATCCACCGCACCTAGCGGAACCCTACCTCCGTCCCCTCGGCGCCGCCGAGCTCGACCGGGCCTTCGCCTTCGCCAGCATCGCGCGCGTCACGAGCGCCCTCGATCGCCCGCTCGTCGCCAGCCTGATGGGCCGCGAAGGCGGCATGGTGATGGGCCGTCCGGGCGAAGCCGTCACGCTCACGTTCCCCTTCGAAGACGGCAACCGCGCCTCCCGCTCGAGCCGCGAGATCGCGCGTTTGACCAACATCGGCGGCCTCTAGCCGCTCGGGCACGAATCGCTACCATCGGCGCATGTCGGAGACCCCAGCCGAAGAGCCCAGCGCCGCCCCCGTGCACGAATACCGGGTGTTCATCGTGGAGAGCCACCTCGACACCTTCGGCCACGTGAACAACGCCACGTACCTTCAGCTCTTCGAAGAAGCCCGCTGGGACCTGATCACCGGTCGCGGCTTCGGCCTCGACGTGATCCAGAAGACGCGCATCGGCCCCGTGATCCTCGAAGCATCCGTGAAGTTCCGGCGCGAAGTGAAGAACCGCGAGACGCTCACCATCAAGACGAGCCTCATCGACTACGAGGGCAAGATTGGCCGCCTGAGCCAGCGCGCCTTCAAGGAAGACGGCGACCTGGCCGCGGACGCCACCTTCGTCATCGCCCTTTGGGACATCGATCAGCGCAAGATCATCGCGCCGACGCCGGAGTGGAAGATAGCGGTCGGGCTGCTCTGAGCGCCGCCCGCTTGGTCGGGTCCTGCCGTCGTGCGACACTGACTCATGCGCGTGGGGATCGCTCGCAGCAGTTTGGCTTTGGCCTGGCTCGTGATCGCCTGTGGCAAGACGTCCGCTGATCCGCCGCCGACTCCGCCGGCTCCACCAGGGGGGGCAGTGTGCGGCAACGCAGTGCCCCAGGGACCGGAGGGGTGCGACGACGGCAACCAGCAGGGCGGAGACGGCTGCACCGCCGACTGCCAGCAAGAGAAAGGATGGACCTGCACCGGATCTGGCTGCACACCGCTGTGCGGCGACGGGCTCATCCTCGGTAACGAAGCCTGCGATCAAGGAGGCAACCTTCCGGGCGGCAGCTACTGCTCCGCTGATTGCACGACCAGGGAGGGCGAGTGTGGCGACAAGATCGTCCAGGTAGACCACGGCGAGGTCTGCGATTTTGGGCTTGGATCCGGAAGCGGGGGCGCAACACTGGGCCCGAGCACCGGCGGTGGCACAAGCACCGGTGGCGGCCTGGGGGGCGAAGGCGCGGTGGTCGCACCCACTCCCTACATCTCGTTCGGTGCCGCCGGCTGCTTTGCCTGCCACGCGGCCGCGCCCGGCTGGGTCTGCGATGCAGCGACCAACACTTGTCAACAGACGGGCGTCGACCGGAAGGAGCTCGCCTACGACCACAAGACCGAGATGTGCGAATTCATCGCCGGCCTCTACGGCGGCGTCGGCACCGTCTTCCAATGCACACGCGACGGCGAGACTCACGAAATCACGGTGCCGCCAACGGCCGAGTGCGTCGCAAACGCGGCAACGGATTTCAACCAGACCTGCACCATCGGCGACTTCGAGACCTTCGTGCTCGGCAGGAATCGTTGCGACATCGCGCTCACACCATCGCCGTGTGATGGACCGTGAGCATTCTGTGGAGCTCGCGGAAAATGCCGTGCCGAAGGGGTCGTTGGGCGAGCGGAGTTCGGCCGTTTGGCCTAGCCCCGGTAAACGACCCACGCGAAGGAATGTGAGCTATTGGGGAGCGCTCGTTCGGGCCGACGGGCCACGCCGACTCCAAGGTCCACCCTACCAGGACCAGCTGGCCCCGAAGGGGCTGCCCCTCCCTACGCGCAAGGCTTTGAAATCTGAGCGGGAAACGAGACTTGAACTCGCGGCCCCAAGCTTGGGAAGCTTGTGCTCTACCAACTGAGCTATTCCCGCAATATCCGTCCGGGGTGGAGCCCCAGGCGAGGGCGGCGAGCATACTCAGGTGACCCGGGCTGCGAAAGCCCCTTCGGCCCCCCGGTGGAAGCCCCGGATCAGTCCGCGCTCATGCGGAAAAGTGCCCCGCCGGCGCTGACGATGGCCAGGACCATGATGCCGGCGGCGATCCAGCTGGCGCGAATCGGCCCCAGGCTCAGGGCGGCGCCCTGGGTCGCGATGTAGGCTCGGTCCAGTGCCGTCAGGGCGAGGCTGAGCACGGCGAGGGAAACGCCGGGGCTCAGCTGCTTCCACATGGAGACGCGTGAGCGCACGTACGGGCGGCCGGCGGGGGTGCGAGCCAGACCTGGCGAGGCAAGAGGACCAGCCCCGAGGGGCGCTGATGGCAGCGGTGGGCGCACCGCGCCGAGCGGGGCCGACGGCATGGGCGGTCGAGCGGCGCCCAGCGGAGCGGAGGGCAGCGGCGCACGCGCGGGAGGTGGCGATGGCGCGGCAGCAGCCAGCTGCGTTGCCGCGGCGGGAGGACCGCGCGGAGGTGGAGCTCTGTCGGGCTGGCGCGCTGGCGGGGGTGATTCGAGCTTTGCTGGCTCGTGCGCCGCCATTTCACGCGCCGGAGGGGCAATCGACTCGAAGCCGGCGGTGACGGCGCGCTTCGGTTGGTTGGCTGGATCCTTGATGCCCACGCGGCCGGTGGACTGCTGGATGCCGAGAGCGGCGGTGAGCGCGTCCCAGAACTCGCCGACGGTTTGGGTGCGGTCCCGCGGATCGAGCGCCAAGGCGCGGGTGAAGATGGCTTCGACCTCGTCGGAGACTTGAAGGCCCTGCGAGCGCGGGGTGGGTCGATGCTTGGGATCCAAGATGATGCCCATCATCGCGGCCATTTCGCCGAGAACGACCTCGCTGCCCTTGGCGACCTCGACCATCGTGAGCGCGAGGCCCCACACGTCGGTCCATTTGCCCGTCTGGCCGAAGGTGCGCGGCGCCCATTGCTCGGGCGCGGCGTAGGCCGGGGAGAACGCGACGAAGTCCGTGCCCGTTTGGCTCACTCGTCCGGCGAGCTGGCCGGCCGCGCTCTTGACCTTGCTGATGCCGAAGTCGAGCACCTTGGCCGTGTCCTGTCCGCCCACGCGCGCGACGAACAGGTTCTCGGGCTTCATGTCGCGGTGGACCACCGTCATCAGGCCCTTCGGGCCTGGAAAGTGATGCGCTTGCTCGAGCGCAGCAGCGACCGGCGTCAGCAGCGTGACGAGCTTGCTGAGCTCGAGGCCGGCGCGGCCCTTTTCCTGACGCCGGGCGATGATGGCATCGAGCGTTCGGCCTTCCAGCCACTCGAGGGCCATGAACGGCACCAGGCGCTTGTCGGGCAAGTGGAAGGCGTCGACGTGCAGGGGCCGGACGATGGCGGGGATCTGGGCGGAGAGGCGAAACATCACCTCGGCTTCGGCCCGAAACTGTTCGAGAAAGGTGGCGTGCTCGGCGGGGCCGAGCGCGTCGGGGATCTTCAGGCACTTGAGCGCCACGGTGGCGCGAAAGCCTTTGTGGTGCGCCTTGTAGACGACGCCGAAGCCACCTTCCGCGACGAACTCCTCGACGTGGTAGGTCCGGGCCACGACCTTGCCGACGATGCCAAAGCGATCCCGACTCAAACGGCTCTTCCCTTTCCACCCATCGCTCTCCTGAGGGTATCAGACCGCCGGCTCGGCCGAACCCGGAAACCTAGCGCCGACCTTTCCCCACAAGACGACAATCTTCCCAGAACCTTCGCTCGGCTCGTGCGTACCAACCCTGCATGACGCTCGCTGGCCGCACGCTCGCTCGGACAACCCCTCCGCTCGCCCTTCATCTCGCGCTCCTCCTGGCGGGGTGCACGCCGACGCACGCCAGCGGCTCGCCGCCCCCGGCCACGGGCGGTAGCGGCGGAAATCCGGGCGGGAGCTACGTCGGCCGGCCGATTCCGGGGGAGCCAGGCCCGGGGGTCGCTCCTACCGGACCGGATCCAGCCGGTGGACATTTCACGGCGCGCACGCACGAGCCCCATTACGCGCCCACGGCCATGGCGCCGCCGGTGCTGCTCACGCTGCCGCGCTACGTCAACGGCAGCGCCGCCTGCTTCGCGAGCCCGGAGTATCAACCGTACTACGGCTACAACCATGGGCAGGGCTCGTACGGCGCGTCGCAGGGGGCACCCTCGTACGGAGCTGGCCTCGGTCGGAGCGGCGGCAGCCATCGCTACGCCGTGAATCCGAATCAGGCCACAGCCGGCGCCGCCCCCAAATCCGCAGCGCCGTCGCCGAGTGCAGCGCCGGCACCTGCCGCCGCGGACGCCTGGAGAGGCGCCAGTGAGCCCCAGAAACGGTCCCAGGATTCGGCAGTCGGATTGATCGGCGGCGGGGACCGCGACCGCCGCGAAGCGGCCCCCTACTCCCCTCCGCAGCCGAACTGGGACGGCTTTGGCCAGCCCATCTACCTGTCGAACGACGACACCATGAGCCTCTCGTCAGCGCAGCGGGTCATCTGGGCCATCGAGCGCTTCGCTCCCATCCCGCGTGAGCACGTGCGACCGCACGAGCTGCTCAATTACTTCTCGTTTCAAACCCAGCCCGTGGCGAGCGACCACGACTTCTCGGTCGTGGCCAACATCACCGAGCTCGACCAAAGCCAAGCGCGCCTCGCGCTCTCGATTCAAGGTCGCCCGGTGACGCGCTCGAGCCGGCGCAACGTGAACTTGGCCTACGTCGTGGACCGCTCGGGCTCCATGGCCGCCGAAGGTCGCATGGAGTACCTGAAACAGGGCCTTTTGCGCTCCCTCGATGAGCTCAAGCATGGCGACATCGTGCACGTGACCTTGTTCGACACGGGCGTCTGCCAGCTGGCCGAAAACTTCGTGGTCGGCCGCGACAACCTGGCCGAGCTCCGTTCGAGCATCGCGCGCATCGCGCCGGAAGGTTCGACCAACCTGCACGACGGGCTCACGCGCGGATACGAAGCGGCCGATCGCGCCTACCAGCCCGGTTACTCGAACCGTGTGGTCATGATCACCGACGCCGAAGCCAACACCGGCATCACCGACGAGGCCATGATCGCCACCGTCGGTCAGCACTACGATGCGCGGCGCATCCGCCTGAGCGGTATCGGCGTGGGCACGACGTTCAACGACTCGCTGCTCGATCAGCTGACCGAACGCGGACGGGGGGCGTACGTTTTCCTCGGCAGTGCCGCAGAGGTGGACGCGGTGTTCGGCAATCGCTTCGTCTCGCTGGTCGAGACCATCGCTGGTGACGTGCATTTCCGCCTGCATTTGCCGCCGTCCTTGGCCATGGCGACCTTCTACGGGGAGGAAGCCTCGGTCCACAAAGAACGCGTGCAGTCGGTGCACTACTTCGCCAATACGGCGCAGCTCTTTTTGAGTGATCTCAAGCTCCGCGGCTCCAGCCTGGCCTTGCAAGACGACCTCATGCTCAGCGTGGAGTACGAAGACCCCGAGTCCGGGAAGGCGCGGGTCGAAGAGTTTGCTTGGCGCATCGGCGACGTCAGCGGACGCGCTCCGAATCTCGACAAGGCCTCCTACGTCGACGCATTCTCGCGCACCGTGCAGGCGCTCGCGGACCGCCCGCTGCCGAGCTACAGCGAGCAGCGCTACGGCTGGGCGGACGACCAGGCCGGGACCGAGTGCCGCCAGCAAAAAGCAGCGGCGAGCTTCTTCGCCGGCCCCATCCAGGCCGACCCCGAGCTGCGCCGCATCGAGCAGCTGTGGGACACCTTCTGCTCCCGCTACCCAGTGGCCGCCGTCCCGCCCGTGACCCCGCGCCCCATCCCCTACCGGGCACCGAACCCCGAGCGCCACAACGACTTCACTCCCCCCGACTCGTGGCCGGGCGCGACCTCGCGGCGCTAAGCCCCCTTTGCCTTGCCGGGCCCAGGCCACCATGCTCGGCCCATGGACATCGACCTGCCCCACCTCTCCGCCGATCGCCGCTACAAGCTGCTCACGGCGCTGGTCATTCCGAGGCCGATCGCTTGGATCACCTCGGTCAGCGCGGAGGGTGTGGTCAATCTCGCTCCGTACAGTTTCTTCAACGTGCTCGGCAATCGCCCGCCCGTGATCGCCTTCGGCCCGGGCGAACGTGGGCCCGGGGTGCTCAAGGACACGCATCGCAACATCGAAGCCACTCGCGAGTTCGTGGTGAACCTGGTGCACCCAGAGGCCGCCGAGGTGATGCACAAGAGCGCCGCACCTTTTCCAGCGAACGTCAGCGAAGTCGCCGCGCTCGGGCTCGAGCTCACGCCCTCCCAGGCCATCCAAGCGCCCCGCCTAGCCCTGGCCCGCGTGGCCCTCGAATGTCGCCTCCACGAGACGGTGCGAGTCATGGACAACTACATCGTACTCGGCTTGGTGCAGCACCTGTTCGTAGAGGACGGCATCATCGACCCCGAAACCCTGCGCATGAACCAGCAGAGCTTCGTCGCGGTCGGCCGCATGCAAGGGCCCGGGATCTACTGCACCACCGAGCACACCTTGGACCTCGGCCCGATGCCGACGCCCGAGCAAGCGCTCGTCAAAAGCTGAATTCGACGGTGTTCAGGGATGCGACCTTGTCGTCCCACTCGAGCGCCTCGATCTGCGTGCGCAGGCAGCTCTTGAGCTCGTCGCTGTCGGGCTTGGTCGTCACGTCGAGCCCCACGGCCTTGCCCTGCCAGACGGCGACGCGAACCGTGAAGTGTTGATGGCCCTTGAGCTTACAGGGCTCGTAGACTTCCGGATGCTTGAGCGGCTCCGCCAAGGCTTCGTCTTCGATTTGGATGCGCTGAGCCGTCGACGGAACGGCCGCCACCGCTTCCTCCACGGTCATGCCGGGTTTGAAGGCGGGCGCTTCGCTCTCGGGCTCGGCGCTGTCCGCGCTTGCTTCAGCAGGAGTGTCTGCGGCCGTGGACTCCTCCAGCGGCTCACTCGATGCCTCGTCCGGCGACTCGGCGGGCGGCGTCTTGCTGCAGGCCGACACAAGTCCCGCTAGAAGGACCAACGACGAAATCACCCCAGACCCAACCGCCCTGCCCGCCATGCGGAGGAGGTTAGTGGAGAATGATGGGCGTCCAATGCTTTCTTTGTGAAGGGGTCCAAGGGCTTGGGAAAGCCCTACCACCCGTGGGATGCTTGGTGGGTCGACCCGGACTTGAACCGGGGACCTACGGATTAAAAGTCCGCAGCTCTACCGACTGAGCTATCGACCCGAATACCTGGCGTCGCGCCGACTTAGGTGCACCGGTGGGTTCTGTCAACGGCCGGCCCGCCGCCGGCTCACTCCGCGTCGACGGGGATGTCGAAGGTGCCGGACAGGTCGATCTCGCCGGTCGTATTTTCGATGTGGGCGGTGACGGTGCCCACGAACTGGTCGTCGAACCTCGTCACGCGAATCGTACAGGTCGCGCCGTCTTCGCCCGTCGAGCCCGCCAGATTGGCGCTCCCATCGAGCTTCTGGAACGAGACCTCCGGCAAGTCCTCACCTGCGGCGCACGAGAAGATCCCCGCATTGGTCCCTGGGATGAGGATCGAGATGAACACGTTGCCCCCCGAGATGGTGCCGATCCCTGCCACCTGCGTCTGCGTGACCCCGACCTGGTCGTAGGTGGCCGCGCCCGGCTCAGTGAATGGGACCTCGAAGTCCTCGCCGTTGACGGTGATGGAGAAGCCCTGAACGTCCGCCGACGCGCCACCGCTCCCGCTCCCGCTCTCGGAACCACCCGTGCTGCTCTGAGAGCCGCCGCTGCCCGCCTCCGAGCCGCCGCTCCCACCCAGGCCCTCATCGCCGCCGCCGTCGTCCGCCTTGCCGCTCGAGCAGGCCACACCCGCTGCCCCCAGCGCCAAAACCACGAGGAACGTCTGCCCAAGGTGCTTCATGTCCATGGCTTCTAGCCCGTCGGGCGCAGCGTCGACAGGGACAGCTCGACCGTGCTCATGAGCTCGCCCTCGGCCTCTTTGCCAATGCGGGAGCCCACGCTGAAGAGCGCGAAGCACACGTAGTCGAACAGCAACTTGCGCAGAGCTTGTTCGACGTCGCCGCCCTCGGCGACCATCGGCGCGTTGGTGGCGACGGCGCCCGCATCCAAGCGCCCATTTTCGTCCGGGCCGGCGCCGCGAAACAAGAGATCGTAAAAGACGCCTTGGCCAATCGCGAACTGGCTGAGGCCGTCCCGCAAATCGGGAATACAGCGCGCCGTCTCCGCGAACTTGTACGCAGCCCCGAGCACGTCATTGGCTGCCGCGACGATGGCCGCCGGGCCACCGCTCACCTGAGGCGGCCGGATGACGACGAACTTGGACTGCACGAGCCCATAGATCTTCTTCATCGTCTCGAACTCGCCAAGCGCCGTTAAGCGTCCGATCTGGCGCACGCTCGTCTTGCCGTCCACGCAGCCGTACACCTCGAGCAGCTCCGGACTCGGCTGCTCGCTCCGACCGGTTTGCACCGGTACGTGATCGAGCGAGGGCACTTTTTCGGCGAAGTAGCGCACTTCATCCATGCGCGTGACGCCGTCCATCAAGAGCGCGTTGATGCTGACGGCGAGCCGGATCGACAGCTCGTGGTCGTCGAAGCCGTCCAGGAAGAAGAACGTCCCATCCGCCACGTGCATGGCGCCGACCACGACCTCGGTGACTTGCAGGGTAAAGGCTTTGTAGATCGTTTCGCGCGTCGATAGGCCGAGCTCGACGGCTGCCTCACCAAAGCGCTTGCCTTGCTCGACCTGCTCTTCGACTCGATGTAGGTCGTCGTCGCCGATGAGCCCATAGCGGTACATCACCCGCCCGAGCCGCTCCTCGGTCACGTTGGAGCGCACGCCCAGGACGTTGCTCTGATCGATGTAGACGCGTCGTTCCAGGTCGCCTTGGTGAACGCAGAGCACGCCGCGCCAGCCGGTTTGTGCCACCAGCGCGAAAATGTCGCACAGGGTGCCAGCGGCGACGATCTCGCCGCCGAGCCGAATGATGGCACCATCGCCAGCGTCCACCTGGCCGTCGTCGCCGGTGAACCGCATGATGATCACGTGCGGTGGGGCCGGCAGAACCCGGTAGGTGCCCTGGTGGGGCCGCATGCGCTGGCTGGCCACGACGCCAATCGGGTGAGCGACCCCTTGCGCGTCCACCCGAATCAATTCGTCGCGAGGGCCGCCCATGACCTTTCGCAGAGTAGCCTAGCTTGGCCCAACCTGGAAAGCTTTCCCGGCTCGATAGGAGGCGACGGTACCTATCGAAGTGCCGATATTTCACCGCATATCTCAGCCGAGCTTCCTCGGGCGAGCTTCCTCAGCCGAGCTCGAACGTTGCGTCGCCGAGCGCGCGCTCGAGCTGGCCGAGCAGGCGATCGCTCAGCCGAACCTTCTGCGGCAACTGGCACTGGACCTGTGCGCCCGCTTCGAAGCCGAGCGTGAGGTCGACCGGCGTGTCGCCCGCCGCGCCGCCCAGGATCGCCGCCAAAAGGACGAGCTGGGACGACTCGGTCCGCTCGACCGATACCCGCAGCATCAGTCGCTTGGCAGCGGCCAGCACGGCTCCCGACAGCGGCTCGACGGAGTCGACGAACAGGACCGGCTCGCCTTCGTCCCCCGAGTCGTCACTCACCGGCATGCTCACCTTGCCGCGGACCA
>Ga0164309_10001105_pt1 | contig 13478 bp, 7 predicted proteins | sample Whisoiple_247_MG_FD_109984 | JGI IMG/M metagenome (GOLD analysis project Ga0164309, IMG submission 109984) | Soil microbial communities amended with fresh organic matter from upstate New York, USA - Whitman soil sample_247_MG | ecosystem: Environmental > Terrestrial > Soil > Unclassified >...
CACGCATGTCGTCCAGGGAGTAGGCGCAGGAACTCACCCAAAACGAGTGGCCCTCGAAGCGCGAGAGCTCTTTGCCCGTGGCGCGGTCCCACTCGCGGAGCGTGTGGTCGTAGGAGGCGGAGAGGACACGCATGTCGTCCAGGGAGTAGGCGCAGGAACTCACCCAAAACGAGTGGCCCTCGAAGCGCGAGAGCTCTTTGCCCGTGGCGCGGTCCCACTCGCGGAGCGTTTGGTCGCTGGATGCAGAGAGGACGCGCGTCCCGTCTGGGGAGTAGGCGCAGGCGATCACCGAGTCTGAGTGACCTTCGAAACGTGAGAGCTCTTTGCCCGTGGCGCGGTCCCACTCGCGGAGCGTTTGGTCATAGGAGGCGGAGAGTACGCGTGTGCCGTCTGGGGAATAGGCGCAGGCGCTTACACCGGAAAAGTGGCCTTCGAAACGTGAGAGCTGTTTGCCGGTGGCGCAGTCCCACTCGCGGAGCGTTTGGTCGGTGGACGCAGAGAGGAAGCGCGTCCCGTCTGGGGAGTAGACGCAGGCGGTCACCCAGTTCGAGTGGCCTTCGAAACGCGAGAGTTCTTTGGCGGTAGCGCGATCCCACTCACGCAGGGTCTTGTCGTGCGAGGCGGAGAGGACGCGCGTCCCGTCTGGGGAGTAGGCGCAGGCGTTCACCAAGGAAGAATGGCCTTCGAAACGCGAGAGCTCTTTGCCCGTGGCGCGGTCCCACTCGCGGAGCGTCTCGTCCCACGAGGCGGAGAGGATGCGTGTGCCGTCTGGGGAATAGGCGCAGGCGGTCACCCAGTTCGAGTGTCCTCGGAAGATGCGCCCCTCACCGAAGCGCACGGGGTGGACCAGCCGCATTCGCGGTCGCGCACCCGCGGTGATCCGCTCCGCTTCGGCAACCGGCACGCCATCGCCGATCAGTTGGTTGTAGAGCAGGCTTGGTAGGGCTTCGGGGTGCATGTGGAGCCAGCCGGCTTCGCGGACGAGCGCGCGGGCGACCTGTCTGGCGGCAGGGTTCCCGACGTCCGCGGCTTGTGCGAGGTCGGTGAGCAAGGCGGAGACGTCATTGGCCGCGACTCTCGCGTTGAGCCAGCGCACATCCGTGATCAAGGCGTTGAGAGTATCGAGCTCGCCCGCGCCTTGCAGATGGTAGAAGAGGTGCCCCCAGAGATAGGTCTCGTTGGGCGAGAGCAGCGCCCAGCGCGCCGCGACGGAGTCCGCGCTTGGCGTGCTCTCCAAAGTCGCGCTCAGTAGCCGAGCGTGGGCGGCGCGCTGATCGCGGGCTACGAGGCGCAAATAGTCGCCCTGGAGGTCGTGAAAGGTGACGACTCGGTTGGCCGCCTCGCCGCGGAGGGAGAGCAGCGCCTTGTCGGCAAAGCGCTGCAGTAGGCGTCGCGCGCGATGAGCGGGCAGCGATGCCGCCACCCAGAGGCGCAGCACGATCTGCTCAGGAACCTCGGTGTCTTCCGGGAAGATGGCAAGCTCGAGGTAGCGCGCTTGATCTTCGGCGCTGAGCGCGCGCACGCTGAGGCTGAGCGTCGCAAACACGTTGTGGTGGGCGTGGTGCAAGAACTCGATGTCGCCGCCGCGTAGCGCTGTCAGCAGATCTGCCCACGGCGTGCCATCCGCGACCATCGCTGCCGCGACCGACAGGGCGAGCGGCAAGTAGCCACAGCGCTCCGCCACTTCGGAGGCGATCGGCGGTAGCTCGGCGCTTTCGATGCCGACCCAGCGCGCCATCAGACTGCGCGCGTCCGCGGGTGACAGCACCCCGAGATCGAGCGAGCGCGTGCCGGCGGCGCTCAGCATTTCGCGGTCGCGCGTCGTGATCAGGACGCGGCCACGCGGACCCAGCACGTCGAAAGCCTCCAGATGGCTCGCCTGCCACACGTCGTCGAGCACCAACAGGCATTGCTTGGCCGTGAGTGCTTCGCGCAGCCGGACCACGCCTAGGTTTACGGATTCGATCGACCCGCCGCCGCCCGCCATTGCGAGCAGCGAGCCTTGCAGCGCGATCAGGTTGGGCTCTTGGCCGAGGGTGATCCAATAGATGCCGTCCGCAAACACGTCTCGTACCTCTCGGTCATGCACCAACGCAGTGGCGAGCACCGTCTTGCCAATGCCGCCCTGACCATGAAGCCCCGATTTTGCCGCGGAGCTGATGCCATATCGGGCCGCCTCCTTCCCGAGCAGCGCTTGCTTCAATTCTGCGAGAACTTCCGCTCGGGCAATGAAGTTCAGGGGCAGCCCGGGGACTCCGTAGAACCTCGTGCCTTCTTTCGGCTCCAGCGCGGAGAACTGCGACCTCGAACTATCGACGAGCTTGCCTGAACCGTAACCGTCTGCGTACCATTCACCAGCATGCAAGGCAAAGCCGGGGCCGCTCGAGATCTGGCGCTTGGCGTGATCGGTGCCGCATTGGGGGCAGGTCTTGAGAGGAGCCGCGCTGATGGCCTGCGCCGCCTCCCAGCTATGCCCGCAGGCGGTGCAAGCATAGTCATAAACCACCGGACCGGCCCCGCTTGCGTGCCCGGCAATTGCTGACCTCTCAGCGTCGTCTCCATCCACCCTCAGAATCGGGACCCGCAGCGGCTCGACGGGTCGCGCGGGTGGGGGCGCTAGAGGCGGCCATTGCACGACGGACGGCATCGGCTGAGAGGTCGCTGCTCGGAACAACTGCACCAGCGCCAGGGCCAACTCAGTCAGCGCCTGATTGCAGCGCGGCGTATCGAGCAGATCGAGCGCCTCACGGGGCGGCCGCGCCCACTGAACCTCGCCGAGCCCCACGACGTCGGGGTCCACCGTGCTGACCGGGATCGGAAACAACGTGAGCTCATCGGCGGCGGCTGCGGTTTTCAGCGCGGGGAGCTCGACCTCGAAGATGAAGTCCGAGGCGGCGAAGTTCTGGCTCATGAGCAAGACTGCGACGCGCGCGCGCGTTAGTGCTTGTCCGATGTCGCGCTCCCAGCGTTGTCCGACCTGGATATAGCGGTCATCCCAAACTCGCAAATGCCCATTGCGCACGTAGGGCTTCAGCAAGATCCGAATACGCTCGAGCCAGTCGGCGTCTTTGTGACTGTAACTGATGAAGGCGAGATCCCGCGAGACTCCAGTCCCCGGCATGGCCGAACCCTATCAGCGCACACCCGCGTTGACTACGCCCGGGCGAGGTCTGCTCGATTCTCTGCCTCGACGGTAGCGCCTAATGGGCAGAACGCTGATTCAGCTTTTGACCGCGGTAACGACGTTCATACACCGAGCGGACCCAAAATATGGCGGCGTCCGGACTTTCGCGACGGCGAGATCGCCCAGGCAACGTTTCAAGACCGACCGGAGCTAGAGCAGGGCCCGCTGGCGGAGCTTGAGGAACTATCTTGATGAGATGCTGCGCGCATCTGACGCGCCCCGGCCAGAAGCAGGAATCGCCGGCGCAGGTGGTGAAAGTTGCCGGTGGCTCTTGTTGTCGGTAGTCTTCTTGCCGCACGGGGCGCATGCTGAGCTAGCATTTAGGCAGATCTGCGTTCCCCTAGCGCGTTGCCCGGCTCCGACCGCCACACCGTTTGGCCTTCGTATCCTCCGGCCCGTTCGACTCTGGCACTCAGCACCGCGCGATTCTAGCCACGACCGCAATGCCGCCCAGCTACACGCCGGTTTCGGTGCCTGCTGACAGGCTTAGACAAGCATCCTATTCACCGCGACTCGGGGACCTGGCGGCACGCTTCAACCGCAGGACCAGATCAGCTACTACTTTTTTGTCTGTCAGGTCGTAGACGCGTTCCCCTTTGATGAACTGCGGGACGAATTTTTCAAAGTCTCCAAACCCGACTGGGATGAAATGGTCTCGGCGGGCTCGGCCGTTCTTGAGCTTCAACTCCATCGCCTCAACGTCTTTCACAGCGTCGTTCCGCGCTTTCGATGTGACATTTTTTCGGTACATCGCGCTACATACCAGGAGAATGCGATCGGAGTGTTCGACTCGTTCTTTCCGCCACTCGTCCCAGTTGCTCGGCGAGGAAAAACCGAAACGGTCGTCAATATAAAACTCGTCGAGGTGCACATTGATGCCTTGTTGCACGAGTCTTTCGGCGAAATTGGCGACTCGGGCTCTGTGCTCCGCGGAGTCCCAGCTGTAGCTGACGTAAACGGAAACCGTGGTCTGCGTTGATACTCGTGTCAGCCTAGTGATTTCTCCGTCGCGACGGCGCTTATGCACGTAGGGCAAATACTCTGTGAGGGGCTCGTTGCCCGTCCCATTCCCCGGACCTTGCGTCCGTGCGCCGCGTGCAAGAAGGAGTACACCCCTCGGCCCCGTCCGAAGTTCCTCACGATACGGGATGTCGGCGACGACAGCCTCGCTAGGGGCGGTGATCAGGAGAGCAGCACCGCGGTCCATGAACCGCATGAGTTCTTGGACATCCTGACGCTCCTCCGCACCGTTGAGAATGAAGAGCACTCGGTTGAACGCTCCTGGCTGCTCGAGCGAGATCCCTTGGCGAGTCGCCCATTCGCGCACGAGCTCGGAGACAGCGCGACGGTTGGAATCCGATGAATCGAGCATGAGGATGCCATCACCGAACCGGCGTCGAAGGTCGCAGTCGTTTGCCAGCTTGATCGTGAGTGCAGTCTTTCCGATGCCGCGTTGACCGTAGAAGGCAAAGCACGGCCGAGAATCGTCCACGATCAGACTCCCCTTGGCGAGTGCTTCGGCGTCTAGGCTGTCCACGCGATCGGGCGGCAACGGCGGAACACCAAAGAGCTGGCCTTCGATCGAAACAAGTTCAGCGAGCCGCGTTCGTAGCGTTTCGAGCGCTCCGGCGAGCACGGGAGGTCGGAAATCGATGAGGTCGCGGCTGCCAACCAGCCGACTCGGGGGGGCGCCGTCGACGAGCAAGAACAGAACCGGCTTACACTTCCGCTGAGCAGCGGCGCTCCAGCTCTCCCAGACGCTTCGCGACGCGGAACCTACTGCGACGAGAACGCGATGATACGGCGTAAAATCGTAGAGCTCAGGATCTGCCTCGGCAGTAGAGAGGTCGAGTTCGTTACCGGCATCATTCGGAGGGACTTCCGATCTTGCAACGAGCTCAAGGCGCGCGATAGTCGCGATAGAATCCAACTTCCGTGTCGTCTCCTGGTAGCCAGCAGGAGAAATGACAAGAAGCGGAGGTATTCTCGTTCTTTGCGCGATCTCGCGCACGAACGGATGCAGTATGAATTCTGAGTCCGCTTTTTCTACCAGGCGCAGCTTTTCAAGCTCTGTAAGTCGTCTGGAAGCGTCCTGCGCAGCGAAATTCGAAGCTGAAGCGTAGCGCTCGCCCGATGGCCACTGATCGAGGATGAGTCGGGCTTCAGGGTGGCACACTTGGAGTGAGCGATGGATAACAGCTCGGGCCATGTCCATAGTTGCATGCGCAGTTTGCCCATTTGCGGTGAGGTCTGCGTCGGTATCGCCCGTAACGAGCGTCGCCAGGAAAGGTGAACGCGAATTGATCACCAGCTGCGAACGGGCGCGAGGGTCTTGCCATCGGAGGACCGAAGTGATCTCGTGCTCCGACATTGGCGGCGATTCGTGCTTCTGAAAACCGGCGGGAGCCTCCACCGTTGCGGTGGTCGTCGCGAGAATCCGAAGCCGAGATCTGGCGCCAACTCTTGCTGCAGGCGCGAGACTATCGCTGTCGATGACGTCACCGATGACCAAGAGCTGGTCTTGGAATTCGCCCTCCACAGCCAGCGCGGCCTTCGCTGTGGCCGCACTCGCGTACACCGCAGGTCCCGGCCATGATCGTGCCACTTCTAGCGCCAGTGTCAACTTGCCGATGCCGGTCGGACCCTCGAGCAGGACGTTGTGCCCCGCGTGCAACAGGGCCAGGATCTCGCTCACCGAGGATTCTCGCGACACGAAGCGATCGAGCCGCGCTGGCAGTGCTCGTACTCCAGCAACGGACAACAAGGCGCTCGTCTCCGCACCCGGGAGATCGCGCTGCCGCGCGGTGCTGTCAGCCTGGGAGTCGCCTCGGTTTTGCGCTGCATGGTCTCCCGCTATCTGTGCGCGGACTGCCCCTGGCCTAAGCCGGATGTCGCCGACCGTAAGCTCCGCGGGCAACGCTTCGAGCAAACTCTGCGCTCGCTCGTTGTTACCGCGATCGACGGCGTGCAGGCCCTCCGCATAGGCGAGGAGTTCTGGATAGCGTGCCAGCGGTAGATTCAGCGCTGGCGCAAGACCGCCGAGCTGAAGCGTCGCAACGCTACCGCCGGAGACTGCGTGCTCCAATTGCTCGGCAAATTGGTGGGCGGCGCGCTCGGGATCCGCGAACGCAAGTGCCACCCAACGCTCGAGGCTCAGGTATTGAGCTAGTAGAGGGTCACGTCGGCTCGCGGCCTCAAGCCGCTTGAGGTATTCGAGTAAGAATTGGCCGACGCGCGTCAGGCGTTGCGGGGTCTCTGCGGCGTATGCGAGCCGAAGATTGTCGAGAAGTTGACGTCGAACCTCTGCAGCGAGCTCAAAGTAGTCAGCGCCGAGCGGTTCCGTGAATTCAGCGAGCAATACATCCGCCTCCGATGCGCTCACGTCGGCTTCACGCACGAAATTGATGCGTAACAAGTGAACGAGATCTAGGCGCAAGACCTGAGGAACAGCGGCGTGCATCGCGAGCCGCAGCGCGCCTTCACCGCAACGGCGCGCGAAGCGTAACAGTGCCTCGCGGGCATCGAATGGATCGGAGAGGGCAGCGTTGCTCATGCTTCGCTCAGCTCGCCCGGGTTCCCCGGATCAGGTCGATTGCGCGTGCGAATTCCTCTGCGCCAAGGGGAATGGTGCTTAGTCGCCGATCACGGGCGGTAAGCTCCGCACCGGTCCCGCGCCAGCGGTGGCGTGGCATTGGATTCAACCACACGATCGGCTCCCACGAACTGCGCGCGCGATCCAAGCACTTTTTCATTGCGGCTACGCGTCCCGAGTCATGCCGCGCGCGAGCCGCGCCATCATCGCCGACGAAGAAAGCGGCACTGCCTTCTGTCGCCGCTACGGCTTCGTCGAGCGTGGACGCGCCGTGGAGTGACGACGTTCGGTAGAGCACGTCCGGGACGTTCTCGAAAAAGTAGACCTGGTACCCGCCGAGCCGGCTCTCTTCCAGCGAGTGCACGAGGTCTTCGCAGAAGTCCCGCCACGTCGCCATGCTGGCGCTGACGTCGATCGCAAGCACGAGACGCGCCCGATTTCGTCGCGTCGAAGCGAACACCGGAGCATCGAGGTATCCGTTTCGGCACTGCCTATCAATGCTGGCCTGCAAGTCGAGTTCGGTCCGCGGCCCGTCGCGACGCTGCACGCGAAATCTGCGCCAATGAACCGTCATTTGCCGGCGTGACACGAGCGGCACCGAGGACATGACGAAAGGCGCCGCGGGCACTTCCCCGAGCTGGACTGCCGGCAGCGCGACTCCGTGCCCGGAAGATGAGGCGATTTGCACACGTGCGCGGCCGATATCACTCTCACTTGCCCCAGCGAAGTTGTTGTCGATCGTTTCGTTGGCGTCGCGCGACACGGATTGTCCGATCGGGGTCTCGCCGAAGCTTGGACCGTCGCGGTTGAGTTGCGCGATCTCATCCCTAGACGGCGGCGCAATCTGCTGAAACACAGCGCTCACGAGGGCGGCTTCTTCTTCGGTTCGCGTCCAGAGCGTGATGCAGAGCGCCAGCAGCCGGGCGCGAGTCAGCAAGCCGAAGCCCTGACGCAAAGCCGCAAGCGCGTCCATGTAGTCGCGAGGACCGATGGGCACTCCGCGCGCGGAGACTTGGATGAACAGCGACTCGAGGATACGCAGAGACTCCCCCGCAATCATTGTTCGTTGGGTCTACTAGCCAGAGCCTCGTACCCATCGCGATCAGCATGCGTCTTGAAGAGGAGCTTCCAGTACGGAGGCAGGGTAGCCGCGAGATCTGTCGCGCCAGTTTTGCTCCAATGCAAGATTCGCAGCCAATCGATCAGTTCACTGGTTCCTGGCGGTTTCTGCGCGTCCGCTTCAATCGCTGTCTGACGGATTCGTCGGAACGCGGCGACCGCCGCAAGTAGCACCGCATGATCGCTCGCGTCGGGGCTTCCAGCCAGATTCTTGGCAACGATCTGCCTGAGCTCACCCTCGTCTTGTGGAAACTTGAGCTGTACGTAGAGGCAGCGGCGTAAGAACGGTTCGGGCAAGCGCTTCTCCCGGTTGCTCGTGACGATGATGATGGGCCGCGGGCGCTCCTCGATAGAAACGCGCCGCCCGAAGCCGTGTTTTTTTCGGCATGCTGCCTCCTCCCGCGCCGGCAGCTCATCGATTTGGAAGGCGTACTCTTCGAGTACGTCCAAGACGTCGTTCGGAAAATCGATATCCGCTTTGTCGATTTCGTCGAGCAGCACGACGCTGCGCCCCTGCGCGCCCCGTATTGCCTCCCCCAATGGTCCGAGAGAAACGTATGGGTACACGAAGCGCGCAAGCTGACCGCTCTTGTTCTGCGCATCTCGGAGACGCCCGAGCGAGTCCACCCGATAAAGCAGATCTTTTGCGGTTGAAGTGCTCTTCACCGAGATCTTGATCGGCTCCCGCAACCCTAGCTCGTCAGCGATGGCGTAGGCGAGACGCGTCTTGCCGCAGCCCGGTTCGCCCTCCACGAGCAGTGGACGCGAAAGCGCAATCGCGATGTTGACGACTTCAGCAATCTCAGGGCTCGCCACGTAACGCGAGCTTTTCGTCCCCGTAAAGGGCGTCGACGGAGTCGCTTCCCCCTTCCCCTCAGGGCCAGAGTCCAACGCGCGTGAGTCGGCCGAAGACCGTTTCGGGGGAGGGTTCACTTTGCGCTGTTGAGAGGACGTCATCAACTATCTCCTTGCGGCGGCCGGGCGGATCGTCCGGCACTTCGTGGCGAGCAAGCCACTGCATGACCTGCAGTCTGGTAAAGCGGCTGAGCGTGATTTCGGGAAAACCGGAACCGTCGCCCTCAAACTTGGAGTTCGCGGTTGCAATTGAACTGGGATCGAGCAGCAAGACTACGAGGGCGTGGCGCGGGGCAGGCGCCGCCGCGGCTAAAAGCGTGAGGAGCGGCGCCCAAAACGTATCGCGAAACCCAACTGTGCCACCTTGGTAGTCGCCGATCCTGGTGATGACGACACAGAGCGGCCGCTCCCGAAGAATGCCGCACAGCGCGTTCGAGAGGGCCCAGAGTGCGCCGCCGACGGGCGGTCTCTTCAACTCTCTCAGCATCCAAACGGCGAGCAGCTCTGCCGAGAACCCGGGCGCCGCGGGCCGCCCGTGTACCACGGATGCCTTCGCTAGCTCGTCCGCGAGCAGCGACCGAGCAAAGCGCGAATGCCCCATCCCCTCGTCCCCCTTGACTAAGATGGCGACGTGACTGCGTCCATCGAGGTTGGCTTCGGCCAAGATCTCTTTGAAACGAGCGACCTGCGCCGACCGGCCCAGTCGACCGAGCTCAATCTCCGTTGGTTCGCGGCTGCTCGCCTGAACCGGATCACTCGAACGCGCAGCGCGAACAAGCTCATTGCTCCAATCTCGATAGATGATGATAGCGCGCACCGCGAGTTGACCCTCGCTTGCAAAACGCGTGATGGTGTGGCCCAGCCCTTCCACATAGGCGCGGAACTTGCGCTGAAGTTCGAGCAGTTCTTTCTGCCTCCCCGGAGCTGCAGGATACTGCTGCCGAAGAATCTTCTTGGCCGCTTTCGTGAGTGCTCGATCCGCCTCACTCGCGATCTCCGGGACAAATACGGCAATGAACGGTGGCCTGTCCTCGCCCCACAACGCGCGCGCCCAGTCGAATTCGAGTTGGGTGATCGAGACGGTTTCATCTCGAGGGGTCCAGCCATGATAGTGAGCGAATATTCCGTAATAGGCATGCGACTGTTTCAGAACCGCCTGCACGCGGGTTGTGACAATCTCAAACCCATTTGCCCAATCTTCACTGAGGTCACAAACAATGCGACCCTTATTATACTCCTCGAGCGCTGACTTCACCCCTTGGCGGAAGCTCGACAGGTCTTTGACTGTGGAGCTGATAAATACCCGACTGGGAGGCTCCCGCAACCGCACGTACTCCTTCGGGTGGAACCTTAGGCAGTCCATTGCGGCTTCTCAAGCGGAACCTCGACCCAACATGCCCGCAGCAGCTCCTATGGATGATCAACTGCGCGCCTGGCCGATCCTCGGAGTAGTCATTTTTTCCTGACTCGGCTCTCTTCCTGAACTCCACCGACTGCGGACGGGGAACTTTGCCAGCTCAAGCCGCTGCGTACTGCGTGCGCCATCGCGAACAGGGATTGCCTTACACGCTTCTTTGGCAATTGCCAACGTGGGAATTTAGGCCCCGGTTCGGCGTATCGATCGAACGAGCCAAAGCGACCTACCGGTAATCCCTGAATGGCCACGAACACCATCGAACAACTCGTATATCCACTCGATCCCTTGTACATCAACGAACGGCGGGTCGCAGGACTTGTGGGTGTCCAGATCGTGGCCAACGAGCTGGGCGAAGTAGCAGGAAGAAACGAAAAACAGACAACCTACTTCAGGTCCGTTCGCTGCGCCGAGCTCCTGCGGGGTTGGCTGCAGGGAGCAGGAGCGGAATTTCCGTCGTTTCATGCGGCCCTCGTCACGAAGAGGCTGAAGCCAAGCGTACTGTTCTCGTACGAGGGAACCCTCTATTTTGACGGCGTACGCAGCATCAACCCGAAGCCGAAACCCAGGGCGCACATTGCACTCAAAGGCCTTGTTGATGGGGCAGACACACGCTTGGAGCTCGCGCTCCACCATGATCACGTTGTCGTCGGCTCTCCGGGCGATCATCTAACCGGTCAGGTCTCCGACCTGTTTGTGCTGGCCCAGACGTCCAGCGTACGCGACGACCAGGTCACTGCAATTCCACTATTCATTGGGTATCTTAGGAAGCAAGGCGCACTCGAATTTATCACGCCGACGGGACGCAACGAGGTGTTCGTCGACTCGATCGAAAACTTCTCCGCCGTCGACGGCGTTGCCCACCCAGTCCTGCTGAACTTAGTCGACTGCAGCAGATCCCCGAACAAGCCGTAAAAGTCGCCTTCGCTCAAATTATTGGCGAGCCGGATATTCCGAAGGACTGGGGGGTGAACGTTCCGACCTATACACGAGCTACCTGCGGTTGAACGGGCGACGTGTGGCGACGGCGTTTGCTTTCAAAGGCCCCGCCGGGGGAACAAGGTTCCGGGAGATGCAAGTGGCTGATCTGGGCAAAAACGGCGACCAAATCGAGCGGCTATGCACCGAGCCGGCGGACCTGCTGATCATTCAGCATTGCCACAAGATCGGATCCGCGGTCCGGAGTACGGTTCGCGCGTTTTGCAACCAAGTTGGGCGACAACGCATGTATTGCCTTATCCCGGGCGCTGACACGTTCCGAGTACTGAAGGCCTACGGCAAATGCGGACTGTAGCTGCTCAAGCCAAGCGTACCTCGATCGGCATCTAAGCCCAGTTGAGCAGGTGTGGTTGCGCCCCCGCACGACCCACTCGAACTCTCGATGCGGCGCGTCTTCTTGTCACGCAAGGTCGTAAAAGGTCCCAAGCGGCAACGTCGTAGAACGCAAGCTCCACGTTCAGGCAAGACCGAAGGTTCCTCGTCGGGGCACCAGCACCCCACCCTGTAGTTCCGGAGCGGCAAGCGGGGCGATGCAACAAACGCGATCTGGTCCGGAAGGCTCACTGGCGAACCCTGACGCAGGCGGGCGTCCCGGTTACGCCACGCACACCTCGATCGGTACACCAAACCCAGTTGTCCACATGTTGGTTGCGCCCCCGCGAGTTGAACCTCCGAATGGGCGCTGCTTTTTGATGCGGCTTCGCTCGGTGCGCCGTTCGTCTGGTGGCCCCCTCCACTCGAGCGGGCCACCAAACGGGCCACCAATCGTTTCGGACCGGATCGCCAAGCAACGCTATCTGATTGAAATCGCTGATCCCGAAACTCTCAGGAACACTCTCAAACGGGCTTGTAGGGCGCTTGCCAAGGTTGACGTCGAGGTTCGAATCCTCGAGCGGACTGAGCAGCTTGGAGTCCTAGTCTTGCCGCCCCGATCGACCATCGCCTCCGGTGGAATCGAGTTTCGACGTGAAAACCAGCGGGATTCGAAGAGATCTGCGTACGGGACGGCGCGCCGGCCGGTTCGCGACGCGCGGATGCCATCGACCGCTAGGGGACGAAAATGCACTCCTCGAACTCTTTCTCCGCAACTCGCTCCGCGCCCGTTCCGAGAAGTCGTCACTAGGCGGATTTCCCGCCAGCGAAGGACTGGAACAATGGAAACGAGCGATCAAAAGACGAATACGGGTGCTGAAAACGTGGGTCTCGGTAATGAGGCCTTGCTCGACGAAGCGTACGCGCGAGTGAAACCGGAGTTGGATGCTCTCAAGCCGGAGGATCTGCTGCTGGTCAACTTGGACGTGACCGCGGCAGTCACCACTATCTTGGGGTTGTTGCCGGAGGTGAAGGCCTTGCGTGAGCAAGTGGTGCATCACCTGCCCACGTTCGACATCGCGGCGTTCGACAAGTTGGAAGACTACGCATTGGCGCTGAGCTTCGCCAATACGGCGTATCTGGCGGCCACGCAGCCACCGGACGACTTGTTCGAGTTGAACGCAGAAGCAACCAAGCTGCACGACCGGATGCTTGCCGATGCACAAGCGCTGGTTCAGCACGGCCTGATCAATGGGACTCAACTCGAGCAGCTCAAAGGAGGGAACGGCTACAAGAACTTGGCTCAAGATCTACAGCTGTTGAGCCTGGCGATGCGTCAGGAGTGGGACAAGATCGCGAACAAGTCTGGCACCACGGCGGATGATCTGAAGGCCGCCAACCAGATGTCCGTGCGTCTGATGCGCATCGTCGGTTTGCGCGAGCAGGGGCCTGCCTTGCTCGCGGCCGCGACCGATCGGCGACTGCGAGCATTCACGCGCTTCCTCACGGTGTATGAAGACGTGCGAAGCGCGGTCGCCTACTTGCGCGGTCGTCAAGGAGACGCGGACACCATCGCACCGTCGCTCTACCCCGGCCGCCCACGCAAGCGCGGGACGGGTCCTGAGCAGACGGCACCGGTCACCGCGCAGCCCGCAGCAGGCGCCGTGCCCGCCACGGCCCCGAGCACCGCGGGTGCTCCGACGACTGCACCGACAGCCGCTCCGACCACGGCCGCTGCTGCCGCCGTTCCGAACAAGGAACACCCGTTCCTGAGCTGAATGTAGCGGGCGCACAACCACAACGAGCTGATGAGGAGAGGAGTCCAAAATTATGAAACCGGCGTTGAACCTGGGAGGGTGGCGGCAGTTGAACGGGGCGGAAGGCGGCCGCGCTCTCTGGTTGCCGGCGGAACATCTAGTGACTCACGGGGTGGTGGTGGGCATGACCGGCAGTGGAAAGACTGGCCTGGTCACGGTGATGATCGAGGAGGCCGCGCGAGCCGG
>Ga0164309_10001107_pt1 | contig 13461 bp, 23 predicted proteins | sample Whisoiple_247_MG_FD_109984 | JGI IMG/M metagenome (GOLD analysis project Ga0164309, IMG submission 109984) | Soil microbial communities amended with fresh organic matter from upstate New York, USA - Whitman soil sample_247_MG | ecosystem: Environmental > Terrestrial > Soil > Unclassified >...
ATGACGGGTGGCGGTGGCTACGCCTGGGATGGAACCTGGCTCAGCTGGTCCAAGCGATTCATCTGCATCGGAGGCGGCAAGCCGTCATGGTTCGGAGCTGGTGCGTCAGGTGCTGAGCATCTGAGCATTACCATGCCCGCTGACGGAACTGTGATCCCCTGTTACCACGTTCCCTCGGTGACATCTATCACAGTCTCGGGTGGAGCCATCCCTATCCCGGTCGTTTGGGGCGCTCTTTACTACATCCCCGATTGGTCTGCCGCCTCGGGTGCAGGGACCTATGCGTTCGTCGGCTACAACGGTGAGGTGGCAGGAGATCCTGGTGCTGTCCCATCTCACTGGCTTCTGGTCGCCTCCTTCAACCGCGATAACAACGGCGTCATGAGCCTCAAGCTCGGTACTGGCGAGTCGATCGACCACTGGCGTACAGTGACCTACCAGAACTCCTGGGTCAGCTACGGCGCTGGCTACGTCGGTGCAAACTACCGACGACTTCCCGGAGGACTCGTCCAGCTTCGTGGACTCGTTAAGAGCGGAACGAGTCCCGGCACGATCTTCACTCTCCCTGTCGGCTACCGGCCCGCGCAAAACTGTCGCTTCGCTGCGGTCAGTAATCCCAACGTCTGGGGCGCTACCCAGGTGGGAACCGATGGAACCGTCCAGCAGGTCGCGGGAAACAACCTGTACCATTTTCTGGACGGGGTCATCTTCCATACGGAGGGTTGATCCGTCACCATGCTTGACCTGAGGGGTTACTAACCAGTAACCTCTGGCTCATTCCGCCCCGAACCGATAAGGAAGTGGCATGAACGCTTATCAGCAGTTCATCGAGAACGCGACACCGACTCAGGTGGCCGCGTACGTCTCGGTGTTCGTTCCGCTCCTCGTGGAGCTGCTCACCAAGATCAACGTCAACAACAGGGTCAAGGCGATCCTCAACCTGATCCTCACAGCCCTCGCGGCGAACGTCGGCCTGCTCGTGGTCCAGGGGACCGGCGACTGGAACTGGAACCAGTTCATCCAGGCGTGGGTCGTCGCCTCGGCTACCTCCATCGGTGCCTACGTCGGCATCTGGAAGCCCACCAAGGTCGCTGCGAAGGTCGATGCGGCTACTCCGCAGATCGGTACTTCGATCGGCCAGGACGCCCATGACGAGGACGAGATCGTCTCTGAGGACGAGGTCATCGGTGCCGCCCAGGAGGGTGACGAGGTCGAAGGTGACCCGCTCCCCGAGGAGGCCGATGGTGTCGTGGACGAGGGTGACCTCGAGATCGTGGACACGTCCGACGTGAACGGTCGAGTCCCCGGCGACCCGGACCCCGGTCCCGACGCCGTGCCCGCCGACGAAGAGGTGGACCCCACTGCGGGTACGCCTGACCAGGGCTGATCCGCATGGCTACCACCGGCGTTCAGTACGCCGCCAAGTGCCGGACCCAGCTCGGGTACGTCGAGGGTCGTAACAACAACACCAAGTACGGTCGCTGGTTCGGCCTGAACTACAACGCCTGGTGCGCGATGTTCAAGGTCTGGGTCGCGGTCGTGCTGTGCAAGTCGGGTCGCATCCCGCGCACCGCAGCCACGAAGGCGATGTGGAACGCTCACGTCAAGGCCGGCCAGACTCACCGCCGCGCACCGATGGTCGGTGACTCCGCGTTCTGGAGCCACCGCGTCACGAACGGCATCGGTCACGTCTCGACCGTCACCAGGCGGAAGATCGTCAACGGCAAGGTCGTGGGCTTCTGGACCGTGGGAGGCAACGAGGGCAACGCCGTCCGCGAGTCCTACCACGTTCTGCGGTTCTGTGTCCGTGACGGTCGCCACGAGGGCCTGTGGGGCTTCGCTGACCCGTGGGGCTCGTACGCCGCTGCGGTTGCGGCTGCCAAGAAGAAGAAGGCCACGCCGAAGCCCGCCCCGAAGCCCGCACCGGCCCCGGCTCACGCCAAGCCGAAGTGGACCCTCAAGCTCGTGCCGGTCCACTACTACGGGTACAAGAACCAGAAGGCGCACCCGAAGACCTACAAGCGGATTCACACTGACCACGCGGTCATTCTCCGCATCCAGAAGGTCTACAAGGCCAAGGGCTGGTACACGGGAGCGCTCGACGGCATCCCCGGCCCGCTCTTCGACAAGGCCACGCACAAGGCGCAGGTCCACTACAAGCTCAAGTCCAACGGGCTTGTCAACCGGGCACTCGGGCGCAAGCTCGGCCTGTTCGCGTAAGGGAGACATCTAGCATGGTTCAGTGGGTACAGCTCCGGAAGAGTCCCATCCTCCTGGTTCCGCCAGTGATCGATGGCTTGATTCTTAGCCTGGGGCTGTACCCACTGTTGCTGGGTATCAGCACAATCGTCCTAGGTAAGGACAGGTTTCCCCACATCGGACTCATGCCGTCGTGGGCCTGGGGAACCTTGTTCGTCATCGGCGGGTCGATCATCCTGTTCTGCAGGTACATGCACGTTCCGTCGCTCTGGTTCTTCATCTGGTTCGGCGCCGTACCGTTCTTCTTCTTCTCGCTCAAGCTCATCACGCGGTTCTTCGCTGAGTCCGATGCCTCGGTCACCTCACCGATCACCTACATGTTTGTGTCCTTCCTCTACACTTACGTTGCATACAGGTTGTATCGTGGCTCACGACCCGCTTAAGCCTCCGACGGTAATCGCCAGTCGGCGACACCCTTATGTGGTGTTCCTGACCGGGCTGATGATCCCGTCTGGAATCGCGCTCCTGTTCGGTGAAGCCGCCCCGAACAGTATCGACGCGCTGATCGACCCCTTTTACAGGCACCTGTGGGGGATCATTCTCGTTACTGGAGCATGTCTCGTGTTGGTCGGCTGCTTCTGGCGAGTCCCCCTCACGGGCCTCCTGGTCGAGCGCCTCGGACAGTTCATCCTGGCAGCTTCGGCCCCGCTCTACTGTCTGACGCTCATCGGGTACGCTGGCACGCGGGGCGTGTGGCCGGGTAGCATCTACTTTATGCTTGGCGTAGCGGCTTTCTACCGAGGCCTGCAGATCCATGTGTTCCTGGTTCCAGATCGGATGCGGCGTCACCCGCTGCGCCTGCTGTTCGGCAAGAGGGGGCGATAGGGTGTCATCGCAGGCGTGGGGACTCGTAGTTCAGATCGCCCTGTCATTCCTGGGGCCTTCCGCGCTCTTTGGTCTCCTGATGCTCCGTGGTCAGAAGGCCAAGCTCAAGGCGGATACCCGCTCGACCGACACGACGGCAGACGTTAGCCTGTCTGAGGAAGTGCGGGAGTGGAATAAGCAGCTCCGTGCTGATTTCCGCGAGGACATGGAGCACCTCGAAGCGAAGGTCGAGAACGCGGAGCGCAAGGCAGACCGGGCCAGTTCAGAGGTCCGGTTCCTTCGTAACTGGATTCGAGCGCAGAACATGAACCCGCCGGACTTCCAGTACGACGAGAGGCGCAGCGCGGGCTAGTAGTGGTCAGGCCGGTTGCGTGGCCGGGGTCCCTGGTCGATGACCTGAGAAGCCCTGATCTTCGTGTTGCACTCCGGGCACACCGTCTCGTCAATCTTGACTTCCGTGTTGCACACGGCACAGTTGACGGTGACCTTGATTCGCCTTGCCGGCCTGGATGCCATCAGACTTCCTTGTCGATCGGGTTCTGCGGAACAGTGCTGACCTTCGGCTCGCCGTAGTTGTTGTAGACCAGGCCCTTGAGTTGGGCGACCTGCTCCTCGGTGAGTGCCGGGTCCTTCAGAAGCTTGTCGAACTGTGCCATCGTCAACCCGGTCTTACCGTACAGGGTAAAGATCTCAGGACCGACGATCCTCTCGGCTCGCTCCCCGTCCACCGCACGCCGGGAGGACACCTTCATCACGAGCTTGTTGTCCTTCGTCTGGATCGCTGCCTCGGGGACATCGCGAGCCTTGACGTCTGCCTCGATGAAGGCGTCCATCTCCTTGAGCGCGTTCTCGACGGCCTTGAGCTGGAACGCGAGCGCGGCCCGACGGTCCAGAACGTCCTCGGCCTTCTCGGCTCCGAAGATGCCACCGACCGTGATGTTCTTGAGCAGGACTCCGCAGTTGGTCTTGCGGACACAGAAGTTGCACTCCGGGTTCAGCGTCTCCATCTTCTTCGCCTCTTCGTCAGGCGTGTCGATGATGCGCTGGGTCGTCCGCTTGATGAAGTTCCAGGTGTTGATGTTGTCCTGCCTGGTGAACACCACGCCGACCTTGTCATGCCGCAGCATGTCGAAGGTAACCCAGATGCGGGTGGCGTCCGGGTACTTGATCTGGGCGATGAGCGCGTAGATGCGAGCCTGGACCTTCTTGCTCAGGTCATCCGGGGTGATACCCCAGCGGTTCGTCTTGTAGTCCACGACTCGGTACTCGTGCTCGCCGATCTTGTCGAAGCGGTCCCAGATGTAGTTGAAGGGAATCTCGACCTTCTCGCCGTCGATGATGACCGGGATCGGGTAGTTGTCCTTCACCTCACAGGACAGAACCTCGATGCCGTCCCAGACCTGGCGCTTGTACCACGCCTTGACCAGCGCCAGGCCGTCCTCGTACAGCTCGCCGACGTAGTCCACGGAACCGAAGACCTGGGTGTAACTCATCTTGTAGTACTCGATGAGCTTCTTCAGGTCAGCGTCGGGCGCGGACTCCTTGCCCATGACGTGAAACTTCACGAAGTACTCGAGGGCACCGTGGACGGACGAGCCGACACCGGCTGCATCGTTCTGCATCCCTCGACCGTACTCGATGTTCTCGGCCTGGTAGCGCGAGAGACAGCTCGATGCGGTCTGGAGAGCAGTAGCCGAGAATGACCTAGGTCGCATTAGTCGTCATCATCTCTCTTGAGGTGTCGGGCAGCCCAGACACCGTGCTTGGTCTTGGTCCGCTCGCGGTAGTCGTCACACTGCTTGCGGACGACACAGCTAAAGCAGACCATCATGGCCTCGTTGGGGAGGCCGCCCTTCTCGGGGAAGAAGATGTCGTTGATCGAACCATCTTCATTACGAGATGGCGGAACGTCCTTGCAGGACGCCCGCTCCATCCAGGGCTCGGGACGGGCTAGGAAGCCTGCGTTCCAGTCGCGTCGGGGCTGGGCTGCCCACTGTCCTTCGCCGCATCCGGCAGGCTTGCCGTCTGAATCGAAGGAGGCGTCAGGACAGGGCTCTCCGGGCTTGTCTGCTCGACGGTCGGAACCAAATCCGAGAAGTCCGCAGACTCCGGAGCAGACGAGGCTTTTGGGCTCGCATCGTCGTCCAGGGTGGCCTCGTCCTCGGGAACCGGACGAAACTCCGTGAAGTCGTCTCCCATGCTGAACGGCGAGATCTCGCGAGGCTCCTTGACCTCGGGCTCGAGAGGAGGCTTGACCTCTTCCCGCTCGGGTCCAAACTCTTCTGCCATCAGTGATCTCCCGGTGTGCGGTAGTTACAGGAGATCGCATGATGGCACAATCGGGGCTCATGTGCTAGTCCCGCCCACGATAGGGCGCGTTTCGGCACACAAGAATGGTTGACATCACGAGAAGTCGAACCCGGCACCTTCGCCGCCGTCGAGCTTCTTCTTGGCGATCAGGTAGTTCGTCTCGTCGTATTCGATAGCGACAGCGCTTCGGCCCACCCGCTCGGCAGCTCGTACGAGGCTACCAGATCCCCCGAAGGGGTCAACGACAAAGTCACCTCGGTCGGTCGAATGCTTGATGAGCAGTTCGAGCAACGGCAGGGGCTTCTCGTGAGGGTGAATGAGGTCCCCCGGTCGCAGCTGGGGGACGTGGAGAACATTGTTACGACGCTGGTCGGAAGCTCCACGGCTACCTCGCTTGTAGTAGAGAATGAACTCGCAGCCCATCCCCCAGGAGTTGAGGTCTCCCATGCCGGGGCCGTCCTTCTCCCAGACCAGGATCGCCTTGCGGGTGAACCCGTGAGGGGCGAACAGCTCCCGTGTGAACGTGAGCCACTCCTCGAGAACCTGATGGGCAGTGAAGACGTAGATGTCCGAGTCGTCCTTCATGCCGGGGATGATGGCTCCCATGACCTTCTCGAAGGTCGCCATCGCAATCTCCGGGGACTCGTCATTGGCGATCTTCCGGGCGTTCTGCTTCCCCTCGGCTGTCACCGCCATGTTCGAGAGGTTGTCCACTCCGAAGGGCGGGTCGGTGATGACCGACTGAATCCTCCGCTTCGCGTGGAAACGGGTCCCAAGCTCCGCGCTGTCTCCATGCCAGATCTGATGTACTGACGTCACCTTCGAATCCCATCTGCTCTTCCCCAAGCTCATCCAGACCGGCCTGGATAAGCGCTAACACGTTCTGATCTGTACGTCTGAAGTTCTGTACGGTGCGGGGGTACATCGAGCTTCCCCCGACCCTGTCTACCCGGATGCGGACTGCGTAGTCATGCGGGTCGCTGTCGCTTCGCCCTTCCTCGGGGAGGTGGGGGAGGCGGTCGAACACCAGTTCCGCCAGGACTAAAGATTGATCCGCCTGGTCGCCTTCCTTCGTCACGAGGACTCGGATCGTCACAGCGATGTGTCTCCTCACGCCCGCACACAGGGCAGATCAGTGTTACGTCCCCGACCTGCCCCTGGATCGATGTCGGCAGGGCGATGAAGCTGAGGTTGACCTCGGTCACCTCGCCTGCCTCCATCGTAACCGACAGGCCCTTCACGTTATCCAGGCGGGTACCGTTGTCCAGCATGATGACGCAGTCACGCCAGTCCTCACCTGTGGAAATGTGGACAATCCTGTGGACGGCCATCAGAACGGTACGTCATCCGGCACAGGCTGCACGACGAGCGGAACGAAGCGCTGCTGCATCTCGTCCAGCTCCGACCACACGAAGTCAGGGATCAGGTCGGGGTTGAAGCCGACGTACTCCGAGATACGGATGACCACCCGACCGTCAACGTCAGGCCCCTGATCCACGACGTAGGACTCGACGTGCCTGTTGTCCTTGTCGTTGTCGTACAGGATTCCCTGCAAGGCATCCTCGGTGGCCTTCTGCATGTTCGTCGCGTCAGCCTCGTGCTTCCGGTGTGTCGCAGATCGAGCCGTCTTGTACTCGGCCTGGTTGCGCCAGAAGAAGAACGTGACCGAGACGTACCCCGGAATGAGGTTCGCGCCAGGCAGGTCACGAATCTCCTCCCTGACAGCTTCCTTGTAAGCGTCGAGCTGCTGGTTGCGGCCAACGAAGGCCGACATGGAACCAGACTTACGGTTGACACCTACCGGGCCAATGGCCCAGGGCTCAGGGTTGATGTTCAGGCAGAACCACAGGTCGTTCATCAGGTCAGACGATCCATTCCCACAGACGCACGCAGAGTGCGATGGTGACGGTTGCGACAACCAGGCCGGCCAGTCCGCACACGAACCACGTTGCGATGGTTCCGAACTTCTCGGCGTTGCTGTCCACGGGGGACTCCTTGACGTGAGTGCCGTCAGGGAGGTCCGTCTCGAAGGTGCGCTTCTCTTCGGGCTCACTCATTAGTTCTCCTAGTACCAGGTGACTGCGCGGAAGTGCGCCATCGCAGAGCACGGCGAGCCGTAGCGGCCCTTGATGTAGCCGAGGCCCCACTTGATCTGGGTGCGAGCGCTAGTCATCCAGTTCGGCCCCTCAGATGACATCTTGCTACCGGGGAGCGACTGCGGGATGCCGTACGCGGCTGCGGGGCTGCCGGTCGAGGTTGACCACTGCGACTCGCGGCTCCACAGGTCCTCGAGGCAGTACCACTCGGAACCTGTCCATCCCTTGTTCGCGGCCATCGCACGACCCAGCAGGCGGTTACCTGCGGACTCCTTGGTCATCAGCCTGCCGCTGATCGTGTGGGTGGCCGCGACGAACTTCGTGACCTTCTTCTTGGGCTTCGAGACGAGCTTGACAACCGTACGAGTCTTGCCCCTGGTGACCCTGTGATGCTCACGGAGGGACATCTCCACAACGGGCGGGGGAATCACCCCGGCAACGGGTCCAGAGGGCGTCGGCGGTACCGCAGCGGCCCGCTCAGGGGCATCGTGGCCCGTGAACCCGGCCACCCCCAGCACGGTTGCCACGGTCACGCCTACTGCGACGGTTGTCAGTTGCTTCATCAGCTCTGCTCACCAATCTGTCGACGACTAATGACCCAGGCTTCGTAGCCGGAACCTCCGTCTACATGGACAACAGAGCCCGCAGGCTTGTCCAAGACGTAGGACAGGACGACCTCGCTGTTCGGACTGTTCGAGATAGCGTCCATGATGTTCTTGGGAGTGAACATCAGTTCGATCCTGGGGTGTACCGCCTGTCCGGCGAGGTCCATCACATCTCCGATGTGACCAATCTCGCTGTTGGACAGCATGACCGCGAACTCCTCCTGACCGATGAACACCTGGAGCGTCGGGAAGCGGTCAGCCCCGACGAAGTTCATGGCGCGCTGCATCATCTCCAGCGCGGCCTCCTTGTTGACCTTCACCTGGTTCTCGTACTGCCGACCCATCAGGCCGACGAGGGTTCGCTCCGGGTACTCCTGTGCGAAGATGACCGTACGGATCTGCGTGTACTCGTCGGGCATGATGAGGAGCTGGGAGCCTTCGACGCCGATCATCACCTCGCCGGTCTGCTTGAGGAGAGGTGTCAGGATGCCCGAGGGGATCGTCACCGCACCAGGCATGTTGTCGATGGGGAAGTCGATCTTGGCGAAGGTGTAGCGGTTCGTGGCTGCGGCGAACTTCCCGTTGAAGAACACTCCGTTCAGGGGAGGCTCGGGGGAGTTCATCGCGCACCACTCGACCTGCCCGATCTTGCCGCCCATGTCGGGAGCCGGGAACAGGCTGGACGGATCGAAGGCGTGCCAGGTCGGGTAGTAGCTGTGATCCATGAGGTACATCTTGGATCGGATCTTTCCCGACGTGACGTGCAGCTCGCTTCCCTTCTGCTGGAACTTCGTCGTCTTGCCTGACCCGATGGGGAGCGAGCCGGTGACGCCTGCGAGCAGTCGAGAGGGCACGCGCCAGATGACCGACGGGCCTTCCATGCTCACGGTGTCGAGCCACTCCATGTAGAAGACGTCAGTGTCGGTCGCTCGCAGGACGACAGTCCCAGCCACCGGGTCGATCTCGAACACGAGCCCCGCAGCCTTGTCGAAGGCGTGGCCCTTCGAGGGCGCGACCCGCTCGGCCTTCTTCACCGCGTCAGCGATGGTCGCAGTCTCGAAGATGACAGTGGTGGTCACTCGCCTACCTCTTTCAGGTGCTGGTTGTATGCGGGCCAGGGGTCCTCGCCGGTCTCGAGGATCTTGATGAACTTGGTCTTGCCGTGGAACGACATGCAGTTGCAGCTGAGGCCAATCCCGCCGCCGTTGTGCCACAGGAGCCTGATCTGGTGAGGCAGACTCGGGTCTACTTCTACCACCATCAGGTCATGTCCACTTTACTTGCATCGACTACCTCGATCTTGATGCCGTAAGGGTCCATCATCTTTGTCGTGGCGATGATCGGCGTCAGCTCGAGCGGCTTGAGATCGTGAGCGTCGAGAATGACAACGCCTCCCATCATGCGGACGAGGGCAGCGATGACTCGCACGCTCTCGGCATCAGGACCGGGGGGCGGAACCGTGAAGGGCTGAGGCTTGGGAGGCTCTGCATCAGCCATCCACTGGAACACCGTCCTGCCGAACGACTCCTGTTGAGCGGCGAACTCTCGTGCGCCCTGGAAGTTCGGCTTCTCGGACGGATAGACCGGCGACAGTCCACGGTTGCGAGCCTTCTCGCTAATCAAGGACTCGCACCTCCCCATCATCATCTTCTCGTGCATGTCGGCGAGTGCGATGCCCTCGATGTAGAGTTGGGCAACTGTCTCCAGAGCAATCTTATCGAGGGTCACCGCCATCAGGTCGGGTCAACCTCCTTGGCGCGCTCCTTGCGGTGGTTCTCCCCGCACACGCCTGTCCCGATGAACGCCATCGTCCTGATCTTCTTGCCGCAGATGCTGCAGCGGTCAGACCGCTTCTTCTTGTTCTTCTTGTCGGCGTTCATGCGACGACCAGGAAGTTGTCGCGGTAGAAGACGTACTCCCCGATCGTGTCGGTGAGGTCGTCGAGGACTCGGTGGGCACCGATCGCAGTCGGGATGTCCTCGTAGACGCCGGGGTTCAGCGCCTTGCACAGCTCCTTGAGCGTGCTGACATCGACGTTCCTGTAGCCGAACAGCTTGGCCGACTCCGGCATGTAGAAGTCGAGGAACTTGCGGTCGAACGCAACCGACGAGCCACACATCGGCTCGGTGGGCTGCGTCTCGCCGAACTGCAGAGCACCGACGCCGAGGCCCTCGAGGAAGCCGAGGATCTCGCCACGCGCCTGCGACAGCGTGTAGCCAGACATCATGCACTCCTCGTGCAGGCCTGACTCGGTGTGCATGTCCTTGACGAACTGCTCGCTGTTGCCCCAGGCATCGGCGTAGCGGGGACCGTCCCAGATGGCGAGCTGCAGCTCGTCGATCGGAGTCAGATCGAGGTCGGTCACCTTGATGCCGACCTCGAGGATCACCTCGGTACCGGGAATGAGCCCGGTCGTTTCGAGGTCAACCCAGATGAACCTGTCGGTGAGACTCACTTGTTGCTCCCATACTTCTTGTTGGCGAACTTGACGACCTCGGACTTGAGGGTGCGCCAATCCTTCCCTCCAGGCTTGACACCAGGAAGCAACTCATCACGGAACCACCCTCGGACTGTGGCCGGGGTAACCTCGAACATGGCTGCGATCTGTGCTACAGTCATGAACGGGTCCTCCGCACTCGGAATGAGTGGGGCGGCGGTGGTCACGCTTCCTCCTCCATGATCGCGGTGTAAAGCTTCTTCTTCCACATCGGGTCAGTCTCCACGATCTCGCCAAACAGTTTCGACTTGACGTGAAGGATCTGGTTGACCCGATTCTCGATGGTCTTGCGGCAGATGTACTCGAACACCTGCACGGGCTGCGTCTCGTCCTGGCCGATGCGGTGCAGGCGGTCGATGGCCTGGCGGTTCAGCATCGGAACGAAGAGCTTGTCGAGGAACAGCGCGTGTCGTGCCTGTGTCATGTTGAGGCCGATACCTGCGACCTGCAACATACAGACGATGACGGTCGGCTTGTCCGATGCGCCCCAGGCCTTGACGATCCCCTGACGCTCGTGCTGCTCGACATCACCGTGGAGCTGGTAGATCTCATCGGGCGGCACACCGTCGGCCAGTGCGCGGTTCACGAACGCCTGCTGCACGTCACGGAACTGTGTGAAGATGACGGTCTTGTGACCGTTCTCGCGCAGCTCCAGCATGTCCTCGATGGCGAGGTCGAGCTTCGTACTGTGGTCCTCCCCGGTGAACGGAAGGGTCGTACCACAGATCTGCTTGAGGCGCAGGAACTTCGTGAGCGCGTTCTCGATGTCGTCCGGTGTCTCCTCGCCCACGCGGGGGAGGCGCATGTCGTTGACGACCTCGTTGTAGATCTTGACCTGCTCGGGGGACAGGTCCACCCGGCGCTCGATGATCTGCGGCTCCTTGAGGTTCAGTACGTCGCGCTTGAGGCGACGCAGCATCACGCTCTGGAGGCGATCGGTCAGCTCCTTCTCGTTCTTGGCCCCGATGATCTGCTTGTCCTTGTACCCGCCGAACACACAGTAGCGGTTGACGAAGGACCAGTACTTGGGGTAGGCGTACGGGTCGATCTTGTGAAGCAAGGCCCACAGGTCGTTGACGTGGTTGAGCATCGGCGAGCCGGTGAGCAGGAAGTTGCGCTTCGTCACCAGGCTCAGCGACGCCTTAGTGCGCTTCGACTTGGGGTTCTTCATGTAGTGCGCCTCGTCGTAGATCGCTACGTCGAAGCGCATGAGGTTCAGTTCCTTGATGTGGGCGACAACCTGCTCGTAGTTGACGACCAGGATCTTCGGACCCTCGATCTTCGAGAACTCTTCGAGCTGCTGACGCCGAGCTGCCGGCATCAGAATCTTCGGCTTCATCGGGTTGTCAGGGTTCTCCTTGACGCCGAGAACGATGTGCGGGAAGCTGCTGAACTTGACGATCTCGTCCGACCAGTTACCCTTGAGGGTGACGGGTGCCACGACGATCGCAGTCTGTGCCCAGCCACGGACAACGTCGATGGCGAACACGGTCAGGGCCTGAAGGGACTTGCCGAGACCCATGTCGTCCGCGAGCAGGAACGAGGTACGGTTGGCCAGAAGCCGGATGCCCTCAACCTGGTGCGGGTAGTACTGGACCGTGTCGTAGATCCAGGGTTCGAGGGACTTCCTCGGAGGCGGGCTAAGCGTTGCTACTGCCACTCTTGTCCATCTCCTCTCGGTGGAAGTCCTTGGCCTCAAGACCAACCTTGTAGCCCCAGCGGTAGTTCGATCCCTTGTCAGCGTGATAGGCTCCACTGGAGTAGCCATCACCAAAGGCGTCATTGAAGCCCTCTTCGTACAGGGGGTCCCGTACGTCAGGGTCGTTCGGGCGAGCGTACATCTCTCGCCCGTAGTAGTTGTCAGACGCCAACGATCTCAGCCTCTCGCGTTTCAGGGTTCCACTTGTACGGCATGGCTACGAAGATGAACTCACCGAACGGTCGGTACTCGACATACAGTGCCGGATCGTTCGGGGGACTCCACGATGCCACCTTCTTGAAGTACTCGAGCGCCTCGTCGTCCGTCAGGGGAACCGAAGTATCCCAGACGATCTCGAGGGCTGCGTTGCGGTAGCGGTACGCCGCGTGCTCACGAGTCGGCGGGACCGGGGTCACTGAAGAGGTCTGGCTCACCGGGGACCTGCCCTTCCTTGGCCTTGTCCACGCACAGCTGATGCGCGTAGTTACCAGTGTCCTCGCGAAGGCTCATGGAGTCCTTCTTCGGACCACCCACGAACCCCGTGACCTGCTTGGCGATGTGCTCGTCAAAGGGGTTGACGCCTTCGCCACAGAAGTAACATGGAACGCTCATTCGTACTTCACCACCTTCGCTGACTTCGAGATGCGGGGCGTAGATGGTGCCGGTGAACGGGTCCTTGATCTGGAGGTCCCTGGGTTCACCGGAATGCCGCTGGCGAGTACATTGACAGATCTTCTCCTGCGAGTAGATCGATCGCAAGATGTCCACACACTCGTTGCACTTGTTCCCCTTGCAGGGGATACACACCATCATTGACTTGTCGGGTCGTTGGTCGTGCCTTGCCATCAGTTGACCGGGAATCCGTTGGGGCCGAGGAGCTTCTTGCCCTCCGTGGGCGGGGTCACGAGCTGCTGCTTCGCCTTGGACTGTGCCGCCGCGATCTGCTCACGCATCTGGATCTCGTAGTTGACGACCTGGTTATTGAGGTCCATCTCCCACTGGTTCTGCTCGAACCAGTACATCTCCTCGGTGATGACTCCGCTGTCCACGAGGAACACCATGAAGTGCTCCAGGCGGGCGAGGGTGACCTCGAGGTCAGCTCCCATGCGAGCCAGGCGGTCGATGATCGCACTGTTCGTCTCGCGGAGCTTGTAGGTCTTGATGGCGAGG
>Ga0164309_10001109_pt1 | contig 13455 bp, 10 predicted proteins | sample Whisoiple_247_MG_FD_109984 | JGI IMG/M metagenome (GOLD analysis project Ga0164309, IMG submission 109984) | Soil microbial communities amended with fresh organic matter from upstate New York, USA - Whitman soil sample_247_MG | ecosystem: Environmental > Terrestrial > Soil > Unclassified >...
CGGAGGAAGCGTGCTCGCCGCGGCACTTTCCAGCGCTCGGTTTCTACTGATCACGCGGTAGCCAAGGACGCAAACCACGACCAAGCCAGCGGCAAGCACCAGCAACCAACGTCCGAAGCCCGACGACTGACGGCCTGCGTCGACCGCGATTGCCGCTGCGTCAGGGGTTGCGGACAAAACGCGCGGCGCGACGGAACTGCGCGGTGGCGCAGCAGAAGGACGCGGCGCTGGTGGGCTCGACGGCGAAGCAGACGGTGGCGGCGTAGACGGCGCGGCCGCAGCAGGTGGCGGTACCGAACCGGCGGGCGGCGGCACCGACGGAGCCGAGCGCGGCGGAGGCGGTGTCGATGGCGCTGCCATCGGCGGTGGCGGCGCGGACGGCGGAGGCGGCGGGGGTGGCGGCGGAACCGACGCTCGCACTGGCTCCGAGAACGCCGCGCTGGGCATGGCCGGTGGCGCGGAATCTCGCCTGCCGGCCGCCGACGGCTCGGAATCGTGAGGGGTTTCGTTGGGGGCCGTGGGCACGGGCAGGCCGATCAAGGTCGGCGCCGGCGCGCGCATGGGGGGTACGTCCTCGCGTTCCGCGTTCGCTGCCAGCTCGGGCGGCGACGACGAAGCGTCGGGAGAGGTCGCTGGTTCGGGCGTCGGCTCATCCTGCGGCGCGGGCGACGCTCCGATCGACGTCGGCAGATCCGGCTCGACGGTGGGAGGAGGAGTGAACACCACGCGCAACGGCTGATCCATCACATGCGTGACTTCATTCGAGTCGTCAGACGCCCAATCGGGCGTGGTGTCGCTCGCGTCGTCATCCGCGCCCCAGTCCGTGTCGATTTCATCTGTGACCGGAGGAGTCGACGGCAGCGAGGCCGGCGCATCACTCGCTCGCCGAGGCGGCACCGAAGACGACAATCCCTGAACGCTCGCGCGTTCCAATTCCTCCTTGCTCACGACGCCCTTTGGGTCGCATACACCGGAAATGGGGTCAAGCATTGCCGTTCGAATCACGGCAATTGCGACGATTAAAAACTTTTCACTCGGGCGGGAGCTCGGCCGTACACGAAAAATTCACGGCGGCGGGGCGAGAATGAAGACTTTCGGTTCGCTGAACTCCTCGACCGCGAAGCGCACCCCTTCGCGACCAAGCCCCGAGTCTTTCATGCCGCCGTATGGGTAATTATCCACGCGCAGCATCGGCGTTTCGTTGATCAGTACTGCGCCATAACGAAGGCTGCGGAAAGCCGACAGGGCGCGCCCGACATCATTCGTGAAAATGCCGGCCTGCAGCCCGAATCGCGAACGATTGCAGGCCGCAATCGCGTCATCGAAGGAATCGACCGCTTCAACCACCGCCACTGGGCCGAATACTTCGTCGCGACATACCCGCATCTGCTCAGAGGTATTGGTCAAAATCGTGGGGTACACGACTTGGCCGTCGGCGTGTCCGCCGAGTAGCACACGCGCGCCGCCGTCTTTTGCCTCGCGTACCCAGTCGAGCACGCGAGTCACATGCTTGTGCTCGATCAGGGGACCGACCACGGTCTCTTCGCGCAGCGGGTCGCCGCAGGGCACGCGCTCGCTGTGCTTCACGAAGCGTTCGACGAAGTCCGCGAACAGACTGCGATGCACGAACACCCGTTGCGTCTTGATGCACACCTGTCCGGCGTTTGCCCAGCAGCCCTCGGCCACTCGCGGCACGATCGCGTCCAAGTTCACTCCTTGATCGATCACGCAGGGCGCGTTGCCGCCGAGCTCGAGCAGCACGCTCTTCTTTCCGGCGATGCTCTTCAAACGAAAGCCGAGGCTATCGCTGCCGGTGAACGAGAGCACGGCCATGCGCTCGTCGGTGACTAGCTTTTCGGCCACCTCGGGCGGCATGTGCAGCACGCTGAGTAAGTCCCCGGGCATGCCCGCTTCCAACAGCCATTGGCCGAGGGCGTGTGCCGTGAGCGGGGCCTGTTGAGCCGGTTTCAGCACACTCGGCGCGCCCAATGCCAACGCCGGTGAGAGCTTGTGCGCAACCAAGTTGATTGGAAAATTGAACGGCGCGATGGCCGCGATTGGGCCCCGCGGCACGCGCTCGAACAGGCACAAGCGCCCCTCGGTGCCCGGCATTTGGTCGATCGGCAAGACCTCGCCGCCGAGCGTGCGACTTTCACCAGCGCCGAGCGTGAAGGTCAGCGCGGCTCGCGCCACTTCGGAGCGGGCGTAGCGGATCGGCTTACCACTCTCGCGGGTGATGAGCTCAGCGAGCTCGTTGGCCTTCTCGCGCAGGATGCGCGCAATGCGCTCGAGCACGGCGGCGCGAATGTGTGTTGCAGGCCGCTTTCCGGACTCGAATGCGACATGTGCGCTTTCGATGGCGAGCTCGAGGTCGGCGGCATCGGCCTCGCCGACTTCGGCCACTGGCTCTCCGTCGTAAGGACTCTTGATCAGCTGAAAGCTCTTGGTCTGGCGCATTTCGCCGGCGATTTGCGTCCGATATCGCTGCAACATTCCAGTGTCCTCTCAGTGCCTGTGACTGATGCGTGAGTGCGCAACTCGAAACCTAGCGCGGTTTTTGTAGCAATTCGCGGGCCGTTTGCCCGACATGTCGCAGTGTGAAGACGAAAAAAAGCCCACTGTAGGTGCTCAATTCGCGCTTTACACACCCGAAGCCCGAACCGTATAACCAAACACGCATGAGGATATTAGCCGCACTCGTCCTCGGTTATTTCTTCGTCGTCGGCAAAGTCGGCGCGGGGTTGGGGGCGGATCCAGCTAAGCCTGAGGCGTTGCACGCCGGTCTCACGACTGCCGCACGCAACGATCTCGATCATGCACTCAGCCTCTCGTTGGTCGAGCCGCCAGCTCCCTTCGACGCCACGCTCGACACGCCGAAGCGCGCCGTTGCTTCTGTGTCACCGGGCACGCGCGTCGTCTCGTTGGCCGCAGGCTGCCGCACCGTCTCCAAACCGTATGACTTGCTCGTGCACTTCCACGGCGCCCCCGCGGTGATGGAAGCGGCGTTCGAGCACTCGGGGATCGACGGCGCACTCGTCATCTACAATCTCGGTATTGGCTCTGGTGCGTATGAAGATCCGTACTCGATGCCGAACTCATACGACCACATGCTCGAGAGCATCACGCTCGCGGTGCGTGAGTTGTGCCCAACTGCAGCTGCGCCCAAGCGCGTGGCGCTGAGCGGTTGGAGCGCCGGTTACGGCGCAATCCTACACATCATCGACCGCGCGAAGGATGCGGCTCGGGTTGATTCGGTGTTGCTCGCTGACGGCATGCACGTGGGCTTCGAGCCCGTCGGCTTCCGCAAGGTGAGCGCCATCTCGATGGCCCCGTTCACCCTGTTCGCGGACGAAGCGATCGCCGGCAAGAAGCTGTTCGCGATCACGCACTCCACGATTCAAACGCCCTACGCGAGCACCACCGAGACCGCCGAGTTCTTGCTCGACACCGAGGGCTTGCCCGTCGACCGCACGGAAACTCCTGGGCCGCGCCCCGGAATGGTTCGCACCTCACGCGCGGATCGTGAAGGCTTTCACATGCTCGGCTTCGCGGGCGAAGACAAAGCCGCGCACTGCGATCACTTGTTTGCCTTCGGTGAGCTCTTGCTCACGCCGCTGCAAGAGCGCTGGTCCAAGAAGTAAAGCCGCGCCTCGCTGATGCGCGCGTTAGTCCCGCGCTGACGAGCAGCGCGGGAACTCAGCGTGCCTTCGAGGTGCGCTGCTGGATCGACACGCTTCGTGACACCCGAAGGGTCGAGAGCGCCCCCTCTCTTACTTGCAGGGCAAGAACACGCTGCCGCACTTCTTTTTAGCGGCGGTGAGCGCGGGCGGTTTGGGCTTTGCGGCGGCCGTGGTTGCAGCCGTTGTTGCGGCGGTCGGCTTTGCCGTTGCAGTCGTGGCTGCTGCGGTTGAGGGCTTTGCGGCGCTTGCGGCCGTCTTCGGTGCGGCTGGGCCGGGCGTCACCACCGGTGTCTTGGCTGTGGTTGCTACAGCAGCCTTTGCGGCAGCCGTGGGTACAGCGGGAGTCGCCGGGGGTTCGGCTGTCGCAGTTGCAGTCGCGCTGGCCGCGGCTTCCGCGACTGACGCTGCGGGCGCCGGCGCAGCGGACGCGGGGATCGGCGCGGCTGTCGGTGCTGCGGTTGCAGCTGGCACTGAAACCGCGGGCGCTGCAGCGGAGACCGACGTCGCAAGTGTGGGCGGTTCAGCGCTCGCTTCTGCGACGGCTGCTTGGTGATGCCGATAGAGCGCGGTCGCACCGAGCGCGGTCAGGCCGAAGCAAATCACGGCACCTGCGATGAAGAACGGCGCGGCGCTGCGCTTCTTCGGAGGTGGCGCAGAGTTGACGTCCGCGCGTGGTTCGTACTGCGCGCTCGGCACGGTCGGCAGACTCGGGGGCGGCGCGGCTGCGGGTGGCGGCGCGGCCGCGGCGGGAGCAAGCGGCCCTTCCGGCTGGAAAATCAGCGGTTGAGCGATCGCGGCGGCGACGCCCGGCACCGCGACCGTGTTCTGACCCAGGGGCGTGCCAAGGTTTCTGGCGACCGCTTCGAATGCGCTCGCCATCTCGCCCACCGAGTTGAAGCGCGCTTGCGGGCTGGGGGCGAGTGCGCGCTGGAACCACGCATCGAACGCGGGGTCGAGAGCAGAGCCGAACTCGAGCGCGCGCATGGCTGCGGAATCGAGCGGCGTTACGAGCTCTTGCCAGAGCGCGTTGGGGTCGATCGGACTGACTCGCGCCGCTCGGTGCAGCACGCCGCCGGTGAGCGCGAAGAAGGTGATCAACCCGAGAGCATAGATATCCATCGCGGGCGTGGAACGCGCGTTCGGATCTGCAGCGTCAGGAGCGACCCAACCCGCGGTGCCACCCCAGCCCGGCGGCGGCGGAGATGCAGCGCGCAGCAACGCGACACCGAAGTCACTGATGCGAACCCAGTTCGAGTTCTCGGGCGCGACGAACACATTCTCCGGCTTCAGATCGCGATGTACGAGTCCGATGCCGTGTGCCGCGTCGAGCGCGCGCGCCAGCACCGAGAATGCGAACGTCATCTCGGCGGGGCTGAGCGGCCCGCGCTGCCGCACCCGGTCTGCCAATGAAGCCCACGCGACGCGCTCTGCCACGTAAAATGGCCGGGCCGAGTTGGCGTCGATGCCGAAATCATGAGTGCGCGCGACGCCATCGACGCCGAGCCCCGAGGCCGTGCGCGCGGTTTGCTGCACCCCGGACCAAAGGTCCGATTGAGCGAGCGCATTGGGCCAAAATAGCTTGAGCGCAAAGGTGCCGGTGCTGTGCATGTCACGCACGCCGTACACTTCACCGGTTTCACCGCTACCGATGAAATCCTGGATCTGCCAGCGACCGGCCAGGATGGTACCGGGGTTGATCAGCGGTCGAGGTGCGTTCATGGGCTGCCCTTCACGCTTTGCACGGCCGTCATGATCTTTTCGGCATCGGCTTGGGCTTCTGGCACCACGACGAAGCCGAGCCCAGCGATGGCGCGATCGGCAGCGATGTGCACGACAAAGGCGAGCAGGGTGCCTGCGCCCTGTTCGTGCAATTCAGGATTGCCGCCGTTGCCGGTGGTCTTGCTGATCTCCCACAAGTCGACCTTCGAGCCATTGGCTTCCAGGCTGATTTGCGGCTTCTTGAGGCGCTTCTTGAGCGCGTCGAATTTCACTTTTTCGATCGCGGAGTCGCTGGCGAGCTTTTGTATCGAAGCGAGGACGGTCGCCTCGTCACTGGCGGCGATCTCGAGCGCGCTGAGCACCGACTTGCCCTCTGAGCTGACGGCTACGGAGCGATCGGCGAGCTTTGCGTACTTCCAACCCGTGGGTGGTGCGATCGACGCACCGTGCTCCGCGATCTCGAGCCGGGTCGCCTCGGTGGCGACGCAGTTCTCGGCCAGCGCAACGCACGGCGGAGGAGGTGGCGGGGGAGGCGGCGGAGGCGGAGGGGGCGCAGGTGCCGGGGGCGGAGCGACGGGCGGCGGCTGGGCATGGCATGCGCACACGCCTCCAGCCACGATTAAAACCACCGACACCCACTGCCAGAATTTAGCGGCCAAAGCGCTCCTCACAAAAGCACAGATCAGCGCTCCGTGCGCCCTCGAACGTGGCAGCGGCCGCGCTTCTCGGGCCGCGCATGGGGCGATCGTGGTGATTAGACGGCCGCCCGACTTGCCAGGATCGGCCTGTCGGGTTACGCCTCGGCGGCCTACTGAGCCCCGCGAGGGGAGGTGGACACGCTCCACCTTGGGAAGTCCGGTGAAAATCCGGCACGGAGCCGCCGCCGTAACCTGAGTATCCGCCGCCAAAGAGACCAGTGAAGGTCGGGAACCCCCGACGTTCGCGAAGGTGGCACGCGGATGAGAGGGAAGTCGGAAGACCAATCTGTCGGCGCGCCGAAGTGACCAAAGGTCGCCTCGGCGCTGTCCACCACGGAGCGCGAGCTCGCTCGGGAGTCTACATTTTGGTCAGCTTGTGCGGGCGCGCATTCGGCGCCCTTCTTTTGATTGGGTTCTTTTCTTCGGCGTGTGGCTCTGCGGGTTCCGATGAACCAGCGCCGAGCGTCGACCACAGCTGCACGTCGCGCTTTGCGACTTCGGTCGTGTCGTTCACGCCGGGGCCGGGGCAGGACGCCGGGCAGTCCGACTTGCCGGAGATCGTGCTCGGTCCGCCCAAGGGTGCGGGGCCGGCGAACGGCTCATTCGACGTCGCGAGTCTCGGCAACGGTGGCTCGATCACGCTTGGGTTCGAACCCAGTTCGATCGTCGACGGCCCGGGCGCAGATTTCATCGTGTTCGAGAACGCTTTCTACGTGAAGGGCGACTCGGACATGCCCTTCGCCGAATTGGCGACCGTCGAGGTGAGCGAAGATGGCGAACACTTCGAGGCCTTCCCTTGCACGGCGACGGAAGCTCCGTACGGCGACTGCGCGGGATGGCATCCGGTGTTCGCCAACGCGGACGAGAACGAGATCGATGCCACGGATCCGACGGTCGCTGGTGGTGATGCCTTCGATCTGGCCGAACTCGGCATGGCGCGCGCGCGCTACGTGCGCATCACCGATCGCGCGGATCTGACCGGGTTGAACGGCGTGTTCGATCTCGACGCGGTGTCGATCGTGAACGCGGAATGCCCATGAGCGTCGTGGACGCATTCGCGCGTCGAGACGTTCGCAAACGCTGCTGGTTGTGGCTGCCCTTGCTGCTGGTCGCGTGCGGTGCGCCTCGCACCACGCCAGACGGTCAAGGGGTGTCCGTGGATCCTGGGCCTTGTGGGCGGGGCCTCGTGGTCGTGGAATCCGACTATCAATCGAGCAACGTGTCGTTGCTGGGGTTCGACGGCTCGGTCTTGTCCGAGTCGATTCTCAGCTCGAGCACCGCGTCGTCGGGCTTTGGGGTTCAGCTGAGCGGCGATGTCGTGCCGGCCTCCGGCAGGCAAGATGGCCCGGAGATCGTGCTGATCGATCGCTATCCAGCGGGTGTGCTGCGTTTTGTCGAACTGGCCACGGCGCGGGTGACGAGAGAGCTGTCGGTCGCGACTGGCTTCCGCGCCAATCCGCAAGACTATTTGGCGCTCGCCGCGGATCGCGCCTATGTCGCGCGCTACGAAGCCAATGCCAATCCCGGGCGACAAGCTTGGGATGCGGGAGGGGATGTCTTGATCGTCGACCCGAGTGTGCCGGCGATCACCGGGCGCATCGATCTCTCTCTGGCGCTGGCTAACGAGCCTGCCCAGTTTTCTCCGCATCCGGCTCGTCTGCTCGAGGTTTCGGGCCGAGTTTTTGCGCTGCTGGCTGCTTACGCTGACGACTACTCGAGCGCCGTCGACTCACGCTTGATCGAAATCGATCCTGCCAACGACAGTCTGCTGTCGACATTGGTGCTCGATGGTCTGCGCGGCTGCACGGGACTCGCTGTGTCGCCCGATGAAGGAACCCTGGCTGTCTCGTGCACCGGTGACGATCTTCGAAGTACCGAGCCGAAGCTCGGCGGTTCGGGCCTGGCGTTGATCGACATCGAAGACGTACCGCGCGTGACGACGCGCTACGAAGCTAGCGAACTGGGGGCTCTGGTCGGTTTCGGCGTGGCGTTCGCCGCGCCGGAAGCAGTGCTTTTCAGCGCGCTGGGCCACTTCGACGACGCGGGTGCGCCCGCCGCGCAGGACGGGCTGTTCCAGCTTCATACGGACAGCGGGCGCGTCGTGCAGTTGTGGCAGTCGGCGAGCGAGCCATTCACGTTGGGCGGGCCGCGCTGCGCCGCGTCGTGTGGCGTGTGTTTCGTCACGGATGCCAAACACGCAGGCGGAAGCGTGCTGCGCTACCGAGTCGACGAGTCTGGCTACCTCGCACTTCCGAGCACGATCCGGGTCGAAACCCGAATCGGCTTGCCGCCGCGTTACTTGGGCGCGTTCTGAGTCTCGCCCAGCGCCGAGTTGATCGACGAGGAGCCAGGCGATACGGGCAAGCTCCCGGGCACCTGCGCCGGCGCGGCCAAAGTGGGCGGCTCGGACGGGCTCGGACGATCGCCCTCGGAGACCTCGGGATCTTGCAGATCGCCCTCGGCCTCTTCGTCGTGGTCGTGATCGGGAGTCCGATGGTTCGTCTTGCGCGGTGCTTCGCCCGGACCTGCGTAGTCCACCCAGTACGTGTTGTTGTCGCGCACGTCGAGATGAACGAACGAGGAGTTCGGGTAATAGCCCACGCCCACTTGATTCAACGTGCGCAGATAATCGCGCAACGTCACGTTGTCGATCCCGGGAATGCTGAAGTCGACGGCGCGACTCAGCTTGTGTCGGGAATCTTCGTAGAAGGAGCGCGTGCGATAACCGCTCACGATTCGAATCGCGCGGTTGCCGAAGTGGCCACTCACCTTGGCTAGCAGGCGAATTAGCCTGGGATCCGTCTCCGGCCGAGTGCCAGTGGCACCGAACAACTTGGAGACTTCGGTCTGCGCGGTGGGCGTGACTTTGCCCTTGCTGTCGAGCGCGTAGCCACGGAAGTGCGCCGAATAGTTGAACAGGTCCAAGTAGCCTTTGCGCGAGCCCGCGTGCGGCAGCTTGCCCTGTCTCGCGTAGTCCGCCTCGATGCTCGATAGCGAGTCACCGGGGCGCGGCACGGTCAGCATTTGTCCAGCGCGCAGTTTCGCTTTGCGCGTGATGCCATTGGCGGCGCACAGCGCTTCGACACTGACCTGATAGCGCTTGGCGATCGATTCCAGACGCTGCCCCGCATACACCTTGTGAGTGCGCGGCCCGTCGTCGTCGCTGTCGTCTTGGTCTTTGTCTTTGTCGTCTTTGTCTTTGCGCGTCGAGGCGGGCACCACGGTGTCGTTTGGATGCTGCGGCGGATAGAGGGTGCGTGCGCGCGTGCCGTCCGGATCGTCGAGGCCGGGAATGGTGAGTTTGTCGCCGGGCTTCAAGCGAGCGTTCTTCGCCAAGCCGTTGGCCGTGCGGATCGCGTCGACGCTGACGTTGTAGCGTTTGGCGATCGAGGTCAGGCGCTGGCCTGCGTAAACCACATGGAAGCGCTGCGGTTCACCGCTCTCCCGCGCGTTGCTGGGCGCGGCCCAGAGCGCGCCAATGAGGGTCAAGAGCGCGAGGCGGCGGCGAGGGTTGAGTTCAGGCATTCTCGGGCTTGCGGGAGGGCGGTGCGGGGGAGGCGGTTCCGCGGGGGAGTTGGGTTCTAACTCGTATCCGGCGCGGATCCACTGCAGTTTGCGGTCGGCTCCGGCGGAAACCACCGGCTCCGCCTTTTCCTGTAAGCCGCGAGCTAGCCGCTGGCAAAAAATACTACGGATCGACAGCGGCTCGTGATTAGCCCACAACCGGAACCGCGGTGTGTCCGACTCCTTGACAGCGCAAAATTACAATGCCGACTATCTGCCTTCCTCGCTTCGGGGCGCGCCCTTGCCTTCGCGCAGCGCTTCAATTTGTCATGACATTCCGCACACCTTCGCTTGCCTTGTTGCTCGCCGCCGTCGCTTGGGTGCCACGTACGGCGCAGGCCGAGCCGAACCCCGCAGAAATTTCCGACGCCAAGCATGCCTTCGAAAGCGCGCTCACCGCAGAAGCGGAATCGCGCTGGGCGGATGCCGCCCAGAAGTTGCGCGAGGCCATCGCCGTGAAGGACACGCCCGGGCTGCGTTTTCACCTGGCGCATTGTGAAACCGAACTGGGGCACCTCGTCGCGGCTTTGGCGGAGTACGACCGCGCGCAGGAGCTCCTCCGGCAAGGGGTCAAAGCGCCGGACGTGCAAAAGCTGCTCGGCCCCGCCCGTGCCGAGGTACTGCAAAAACTGCCGCGTTTGACGCTGGAGCTGCCGACGGATGTCCAGGTTCCGCTGATCGCCATCGATCAACGCCCGTATCCCGCGAGTGAACTCGCGCTCGGGGTGCCGCTCGATCCAGGGCCTCACGAGCTGCGCGTGCAAGCCGCCGGGCGCCGGCCTTTCGAACGTGCGCTGGACTTGAAAGAGGGCGATCGGATCACGCTGCCGGTGGTCATGGCCGTCGCGGCTCCGCCAGGTGGGCCGAGCGACGCCCCAGCCGCTAAGGGCCCCGTGCAAGTGAGCGTTGGTTCAGCACCCGTCGCGCCGGGAGATCAACGCCGCGCCTCGCCAGCCAAGCTGTATTTGATGATCGGTGAGTCGGTGTTGACCGCGGCGGGACTGGGCGTGGGCATCGGCTTCGCGGTGGCGAAAGGCTCGGCGACAGAGCGCATCGATTCTGCACAGGCGCGTATCGACTCGGGAGCGCCCGGCAATCCAGCGGCCTGTTCGATGCCAGAGGGCGAGGTTGCGTACGCGTGTGACGACCTGACCACTGCGCTCACGGATCACGAGCGCGCGTCGAATCTATCCACGGTCGGGTTCGTGACCGCGGGCGTCGGCGCGGCTGCGCTATTGACGACCTGGATTTTCTATCCGAGCCCACGGGCACGCGCGGCTGGATTAAGCATGACGCCGGTTGCGGGACTTGGCCGCGTTGGGGTCGTGGGACGCTTTTAGCGCGCGCGTGCGCGAAGCCGGACGGTCCCCGATCCTGTCCGGCTCAGTGCGTTAGGGTGAATCAGCGCGCGAAATACTGAGTGGCTCGCTTCTGTCCCTTGGTCTTGAGCGCCTTCTGGGCGATCAGCTTCTTTACCGGCAGATTGAGTTCCTTCGTGACCGTGCCCATGCCGGCGGCGATTTGCTCGATGCGCTGACCGGCGTTGCCCTTCACGTAGTCGAGTAGTCGCCCCGTGAGACGCTCGATCTCACCCGGGTCACGCTTCTGTCCCTTTTCACGGCGACCACCACCGCGCACCGGCGGGGCACTGGCAGCGGCGGCTCGACCACCGCGGCCGCCGCGACCACGGGGAGCGGCGCCTCCGCCGCCAAGGGCGTCACGCACGGTTTCCATCGCGGAGTCGCGGATCAGCGCGCTGAGCTCCTCGGCGAATGCCTCGACGCGACTGCGGATACGATCGTTCACTGTGTTCTTTGCCATGGCGGGGTTGAATATTCAGTGTGCAATCCCCTGTCAACTCATAACCGCATTTCAATCAGTGTGTGGCAGTCTGTCGCGATCGTTTCGGTCTGAGATGGTCGGATAGGTGCAGGATGGTAAATTCGCTTTGTTGCGCTTCGCCACGGACCGGATCGAAAACCGCTCGAATCAACGACGATATCCAAACTCTGGCTGTTTGGGGAAGATTTCGATTCGCTGTCTAAATCGCATCGCGCCACGCGGAACACACACCCGTGGCTCACCAGACACACAGTTACCCAAATACATCGCGAAAAAGCGGGGCTTTGCTTGGCTCGATGCTTGCTGTTCAACCTTTTCGAGTGGCCGGGTGTCACACCGCTGCTGGTGCGAACGACAGACCCGTCGGAGCCGATGAGCCCTCGAACAAGGAGTATTGAAAATGACGATCTCGAAGCGCGGTATTCAGATGATGGCAGTGACGATGAGCGTTGTCAGTCTGTTCACGTCGGCGAGTTCGCTCGCTTGCGGTGGCGATTGGTACCCAGAAGTACAAATCGACCCACGAATTCACGGGGTCGCAGAGGCGGAAAAGGCCTTGGCAAAGGGCAGCTACATAGCCGCTGCCGGTAGCGTTGTGCGCATGATACCGCACATCGAGCGGCTGCAGCTCAATGCAGACCCCTTGCTGACGCGGGCCGGGCGTGTGTTGGCTGTGGCAATTGCGCGTGAGAGCGGGCGGCTCGCGCTCGAGCAAGAAGTGCCGAGCGAGGTGCTCGGTCATTGGCTAGGCAAAACCAAGCTCGATCAGGGCAAGAATCTCGCCTGGTCGGTGGACACGCTGCGCCGCGAACTCGCGCTGCAAAAGGACGATCCGGGCCTGCAGACGGAGCTAGGTGAGGCGCTTGCCAAACTCGACGGTGGCCAGGACGAAGCGCGCGCCCTGTTGGAATCGCTGGCAGCGCGCGATCTGATCGGCTCCCCCCAGGGCTACAAAGCGCTCGCCGAGTTGCGCCAGCAAAAGGGTGACGAGGCTGGGCACAAGCTCGCCATGAAGCGTTGCGAAAGCATGGCCTCCATGAGCAAGGTTTGTGAACCGAGCGCGCCGCGCGCGAGTTGAGGAGTCGAGACGTGGGCGCGAGGTCTTGGTTTTGGCTCCCATTGCTGTTGCTCGCGGCGATGCAAGTCGGTGCGTACGCGCGACGTGCGCCGCAGCAACAACGTACTAAGCCCGCGCCGAGCGCTCCGCCCACCACCGCGCCGACACCGAGCGACCTCGTGACCGTGAGCCACGGGGACGCCGCGCGCGGACGTGAACTCGTCGAGCACTTCGAGTGCAACCGCTGCCACGAGGGGACGGGGTTGGGGTCGGCGCCGTTGTCCAAGAATTGCTTTTCGTGTCACGAGCAGATCATCACCGGAAAGTTTCCGGTGAGTGCGGCCGCCTTGGCGCGCTTTCGTCCGCACGTGCAGAGCGCGCGCGAAGCGCCGTCGCTCACCGCGCTCGGCGCGCGCTTGGAGCCGAGTTGGGTGGTCGAGTATCTGCTCGCCCCACACGATTTACGCCCGAAGCTCACTCCCACCATGCCCCGATTGCCACTCGATCGCGCTCAGGCACAGGACATTGCGGCCTATCTCAGCGCCAGCACCGTGCCGAAGCCGGCGCTGGCGGTTGCCGCGGGTAACTCGCGTCGCGGCCGCGCGCTGATGGAGCAGAAGGGCTGCGCGTCGTGTCACGCATTCAGCGGTGTGCCGCCGTTCACGGCGAGCGCGCCGCCCGCTGGAAGTGAAGCTGAGCGCGCCGCCGCCCTAGCTCCCGACCTGCGCTTCACGCGCGATCGCTTTCGCGCGGACCAATTGCTGGGCTTCTTGCTCGACCCCAAGGCGATCAAGCCGGACACCCGCATGCCCAATTTCGGCCTGTCGCGCGATGAAGCGGCGGACCTCGCCGCGTACGTCCGCGAAGCTCCCTTGACGTTCGACCCAGGCGCGCC
>Ga0164309_10001112_pt1 | contig 13445 bp, 14 predicted proteins | sample Whisoiple_247_MG_FD_109984 | JGI IMG/M metagenome (GOLD analysis project Ga0164309, IMG submission 109984) | Soil microbial communities amended with fresh organic matter from upstate New York, USA - Whitman soil sample_247_MG | ecosystem: Environmental > Terrestrial > Soil > Unclassified >...
CGTGCCGAGTGGATGGGCACACGGCCCGATATCGCTCAATGACAGGCACCACGATCACCAACCAAGCAGGCAAGGAGCAACCCGGCCATCACGCGGCCGTCCACGATCGTTCGCCACGGTGTCCGTAATGCTCAGTCAGCCGCCAGCGTGCGGCGCAGCTCCCGCTTCAGCACTTTGTGGCTCGGCCCCAGCGGAAACTCGCCGGTAAAGCGGATGTGGCGGGGGTACTTGTGCTTCGCCAGGTGCTCTCGGCTCCAGTCAACAATGTCCTGCGCGCTGGGCGGGTTATCCACGTGCGCAGGATCCAGGACCACGACGGCGCAGACTTCTTCCCCCCGCAGTTCGTCCGGGAGGCCGATGACGGCCACCTGGGCGATGGCGGGGTGCCGGGAGAGCACCTCCTCAACCTCCCGGGGGTAGACGTTGTAGCCCGAGCGGATGATGACGTCCTTGGTCCGGTCCACCACGTAGATGAACCCGTCCTCGTCCATGGTGCCGAGGTCGCCGGTGCGGAACCAGCCGTCCACCATGGCCTCCCGCGTGGCCTCCGGATTGTTCAGATAGCCCGCGAAGACGTTGTGACCGCGGACCAGGATCTCGCCCAGCTCACCGACGGGCACCGGCACGACGCGTTCGGGGACCCGGTGGTCCGCGATCTGGACCTCCACGCCCCAAACGGCCTGGCCCACGCTTCCGGCCCGGGCGCCGGAATGGGGCGTATTGGTCGCGACAACCGGGGACGTTTCGGATAACCCGTAGCCTTCGTAGATGGTGACGTCGAAGGTGGCATTGAACCTTTCCATCACGGCCAGCGGCAAGGGGGCGCCGCCCGAGACGCACAGCCGAAGCGACGGCAGCTCGGACCGGCCCTCGGCGGCGGCGAGCAGCTGCATGTACATCGTCGGGACGCCGTGGAAGATGTCGACGGAGTGGGCGCTGATGAGTTCCAGGGCCGCCTCCCCCGTGAACCTGGGCAACAGCACGAGGGTTCCGCCGAGCCGGAACAGGGCGTTCATGCTGGCCGTCTGCCCAAAGACATGGAACAGGGGCAGGCAGCCCAGCGCGATGTCGCTGGTCCTTACGTCGTTGGCGTCCACGGCCGACACGGTCGCGTTCATGACCATGTTCAGGTGCGTCAGGACGGCACCCTTAGGCCGGCCGGTGGTACCGGAGGTGTAGAAGATGACCGCCGGGTCCTCCGCTTCCCGGCTCACGTAGCTTGGCAGTCCGCCGGCGGCGTCCGGGTCAAGGTGCGCCGGACCGCCGTCGCCGCCGCCGGCAGGCTTCGGGCCAACCAGCAGGAGGGGGATGTCGGCCTCCGCGGCCGCCTGTCGTCCCACTTCGAGGAAGGCGGGGTGGCAGACGAGCACCTTGGCCCCGCTGTCGCGGAGCACGTGGGTGACTTCCTGGACGGTGAGCAGCAGGTGCACGGGCACGACGACCCCGCCAACGGCCTCGATGGCGTAGTAAGCGGCGGGGAACTCGACGACGTTGGGCGACATGAGCCCCACGACGTCGCCGGGGGCGACGCCGACCGCGGCCAACTGACCCGCATAGCTGAGCGCCTGCCGCCACAGGACGGAATACGAATAGGCCTGGCCGCCGCTGATCACAGCGGTCTTGTCCGGGTACTTCCGGGCGGATTCGGCCAGGATTGAGGCGAGCGACAACGCTGTCATGGGTTCTGCTTTCTCTCGTGTTCCAGTCCGTTGACGTGACCGGCCAGTAGCGCCGTCAGGGTGGTCTCGAGGACTGCCCGGGCCTGGTCCGGGGACTGCCCCATATGGTCCCGCAGCAGTTTCCAGGTGGCCCAGTCAGCCGCCGCGCAGATCGAGAGGACCATACGCGTGCGGGGTTCCGGGTTCAGGTTGGCCAGTTCCGTGTCGAACAGCCGTTCGACGTGGTCCCTGATGCGGTTCAGGTTTTCCTGCAGGTTCTGCTGCAGCGCCGCGGAGAACGGGCGCTGCACGTCCGCCGCCCGCGCCAGCGGTGCCAGGGCCTCCAGCACGGCGGCGCGTTGACGGCAGTACGCCGCGATCCGCGCCGGCAGCGGCAGCGCCGCCGGAACGGGTTCGACGTCGGCGTCCTGGTCGGCCAGCTGACGCTCCGCCGTGGCGGCCATGAGGCTTTCCATGTCCTTGAAGTGGTCCCACAGGGCGCGGACGGAGACGCCGGCCCGGGCTGCGATCTGCCGTGCCGACGGTTTGAGTTCCCCCTCGTTGATCAGCGCGATGTGGGCGTCACGAATGATCTGCCGGGTTCGCAGGGTGCGGGCGCTTCGCCCGTCCGTGGAGGTCATTCCTGCGGCCCCGGGCGCGCACCCGGTCCGTCGTCGGCGCGGACGAGGAACCCTGCCGGGAGCAGTGTCGGGTCACCGGTCTGCTCCGCGTAGTGCCGCAACCGTTCGGCGACGTACCCGTGGCCCACGTGGCCGGCGTACCAGAGGGGTCCGCCACGGTAGGCGGGCCAGTTGTAGCCCTTGACCCAAATGACGTCGATGTCCCCGGCGCGCTCGGCGATGCCCTCGGCCAGGATCCGGGCGCCCTCGTTGATCATCGGAAACAGCAGCCGCTCGAGGATCTCGCCGTCGGAGAGGTTCCGCCGGGTGACCCCCAAGGTGTGGGAGACCTCGACGATCAGGCGCTCCACCTCCGGGTCCTCGCGGCCCTCCCGCCCGTCGTAGGCGTAGTAGCCGGCACCGGTCTTTTGGCCGAACCGCCCCGCCTCGCAGAGCGCGTCGGAGACCGGGGCGGTGGTGCCCTCGGCTTTGCGGTTGCGCCACCCGATGTCCAGGCCGGCCATGTCCCCCATCTCGAAGGGTCCCATCCGGAATCCGAAGTCCTTGAGGACCCGGTCCACCTGGCCCGGCAGCGCCCCCTCCAGCAGCAGCTGCTCGGCCTGGGCGGAACGGACCTCCAGCATCCGGTTGCCGACAAAGCCGTGGCAGACCCCGACGACGACGGGCGTCTTGCCGATCCGGCGCGCCGTGGCGACACCGGTGGCCAGGGCGGCGGCGTCGGTGGCGGCCCCGCGGACCACCTCCACCAGGGGCATGACGTTGGCCGGGCTGAAGAAGTGCAGGCCGAGTACCCGGGACGGCAGCCGAGTGCCCGCGGCGATGACGTCGATGCTCAGGTAGGAGGTGTTGGAGGCGAGGACGCACTCGGGACGGACCACGGTGTCCAGCGTGGCGAAGATCCCTTGTTTGACGCCCAGGTCCTCGTAGGCGGCCTCGATGACCAGGTCGGCCTCGGCGAAGTCCGCGTAGTCGAGGCTTCCCGTGATCAGGGACCGCAGTGCCGCGGCGTCCTCCTCGCTCCGGCTGCCGCGGGAGACGGACACGGCAAGGTTCTTGTCCACCTGGGCGAGGCCGCGGTCCATGGCGGAGAGTTCGACTTCGACCACCGTGACCGGGATGCCGGCGGAGGCCAGTGCCATGGCGATGCCGCCGCCCATGGTTCCCGCGCCCACCACCCCGGCCCGGCGGACGGGCCGCGCCTCCTCCGGGTCCAGGCCGGCCGGGCGCCGGGCCGCCCGCTCGGCGGCGAAGAGGTGCCGCTGGGCCGCCGACTCGGCGCTGGCGAGCCGCTCCTGGAACTTTTCCCGCTCCACCTTCAGGCCGCGCTCGAAGGACTGCTCGATGCCGGCCGCGACAGCGTCCACCGCGGCGCGGGCGGCGAACGGGTCCTTAGCCTTGCTCAGCACCGTCCCTGCGAGCCGATCCACCGTGCCGGGAGTGGCGGCCGCCTCCGCGATCTTGTCCTCACGGTCCCGGGTACGCCGCGCCGGAAGGGCATTGACGCGGGCGACGGCCCGCGTGACGGCGCCGGGCGCGCCTGGGTCTTCCTCCACCGCGTCGATCAACCCGTCACGAAGGGCATCGGCCGCCGTGACGTCCTTGCCCGTGAGGATCATCCCGAGGGCGCGGTGGGGGCCCACCAGGCGGGGCAGCCTGACCGTGCCGCCGGCTCCGGGGATCAGACCCAGCGTGATTTCCGGCAGTCCGAGCCGGGCGTCCGGGGCGGCGATCCGGGCGTGCGCGGCCATGGCCAGTTCCAGTCCCCCGCCCAGGGCCACGCCGGTGATGCCGGCGACGACGGGCTTCGGGAAGTCCTCGACCTGGGCCACCAGCGCGCGCAGGTCCGGCCCGTCGGCCGCTTGGTCGGGTTGACCGGCGCCGGCCCCGTTGAACTCGGTGATGTCCGCGCCGGCGGAGAACGCCCGTGGCTGACCGAGCAGCAGGACGGCGGTGACGTCCGGATCGGTGGCGGCGCGGTCCAGCGCGGCGCTCAGTTCACGGCGCAGGTCCCGCCCCAGGGCGTTGACGCTGCCGCTGCGCATGGTGAGGCGCGCAACGCCGTCCTCGACGGAGACATCGACAATTGGATCTGCAGGTTCGCCCACAGGGTGCCTGCCTTTCTGCCGGCGGCCGAGGCCGTTCCGGCGTGGAGGGGTCAGCTGAAGGCGGAGATGCCGGTGATGTCGCGGCCCACCAGGAGGGACTGGATGGAGTCGGTGCCCTCGTAGGTGCTGACCACGTCCATGTCGGTCATGTGGCGGGCGACGTGCCGCTCCAACAGGATCCCGTTGCCGGCCAGCATGTCGCGGGCCTCGGCGCAGATCCACTTGGCCTTCTGTGCGGTGGCCATTTTGACCATGGACGCCATCGGCCCGGTCAGCCGCCCGGACTCGGCCAGTTCGGCCATGCGGTGGCACATCAGCTGCATGGCGGTCAGTTCGCTGAGCATGTTGGCGAGCTTGTTCTGCACCAGCTGGAAGGAGCCGATCGGCCGGCCGAACTGCTCGCGTTCCAGTGCATATCGGGCGGCAATCTCATAGGCCGCCATGCCGTGACCCATGGCTTCCCAGGCGGCCCCGCCCCGGGTGGCGGACAGGACGGTCGTGACGTCCTTGAAGGAGGAGCAGTTCTCCAGCCGGTTCTCCGCCGGGATGCGCAGGTTGTCGATGACGATGTCGGCCTGCTGGATGGCGCGCTTACCGATCTTGCCGGTGATGATGCTGGGCCGGTAACCGGCCGGGTGCTCGCCGTCGTCGCCCTTTTCCAGCACGAAGGCCTTGACCCGGCCGTCGGCGTCATCGCGCGCGAAGACGATGACGATGTCGGCCATGTGCCCGTTACCGATCCACCGCTTGTGACCGTTGAGGACATAGCTGCCGCCGACCCGGCGGGCGGATGTTTCGAGAGCCACGGAATCGGAGCCATGCAGCGGTTCGGTGAGGGCGAAGGCGCCAATCCTTTCCAGAGCCGCCATGGCGGGAAGCCAGCGCTGCCGCTGCTCCTCGGAGCCCAGCATATTAATGCTGCCCATGGCCAGGCTCGAATGGACGCCGACGAAGGTATTGATGGACCCGTCCCCGCGCGCTATCTCGCGGGAGACGATTCCGGCTGCACGCCGGCCCAGGCCGGGACAGCCATAGCCCTCGATGGTGCTTCCGATGATGCCCAGACGGGCGAGCCCAGGCAAGACCCCGGCCGGGAACGCCGCCCGTTCCCAGTAGTCGTTGATCACGGGAAGGATCTCCGAGTCGACGTAGGCCCGGATCCGGTCCCGGAGGGCTCGCTCCTCTGCCGACAACTCATCGTCAAGCAGGAAATAATCGCTGTTTACGTCCGTTCCGATCACTACGCAGCTCCTTTGCCTCAGGATCCAAAAATGCGATGCAGCTCACACTTGCGGAACAATTTGCATAGTAACTGCAAATTGTTGTCAACCCAAGGGGCAGGCAATGCCAGGGGTTACCGGGTCGGCCGGGACTCCAGCAGATGCGCTTCCAGGACGTCGCGGACCGAGGTCCATGGCTGCGGGCCGTAGCGGTCGTTATCAACATGGCGAAGTTCGGCTTCGCCGCTGAACATGCTGACGAAGTACTGCATGCCCTGCCACGCAGGGAATGCCTCGCCCTTGTCTTTGGACAAGCGCCGGCCGATCTTGCTCATCGCCAGCAGGGTCCCTGTGGTTCCGGCCCACTGCGGCGAAAAGGTTGTTCCGGTGAGTTCGGTCATGGTTTGGGCGATGGTGCGGGCGGTAACGCGGTCCCCGGCGACTTCGACGACCCGGGGCGCGTCCCCGTCGAGGGCCACAAGCGCGACGACGCGAGCGACGTCGTCCTTGGTCGTAAAGTCAAGGATTTGGTCCGGTGAGGACCAGTACAGGACCCGGTGGCGGGAGAAGAGGATCATCGGCGCCTGCCCGGTGAGCATGTCCGCGAACGCGCCGTTGAGGACGGACGTCACGCGAAGGGGGGCGGCATCGAGTTCGGCGGCGAACTCGCGGCGCAGCTCGAAGTTGCGGTTGCTGCCGGGGGTGATCCGGCGGTAGTCGGCGGAGTAGTCCGACGGGATGAACCGTGCCACACCGGCTTCGACGGCGGCGGCGAGGAGTGCCCGCTGGACGTCGACGATGACCGGACGCGCACCGCTGACGGCCGAGACGACGGTGTCGACGCCGGACAACGCTCCCACGAGGGCGGCCCCGTCGGCATAGTCGGCCTCATGGATCTCCACGCGCTCCTGGCCGCCGAAGATTCCGTGGGCCTTGCCGCTGCCGGGGCGAGTCAGGACCCGGACGAGGGTGTCGGGCTGCCGGAGGAGCTCGCGAACAATCCGGCGGCCAAGGTCACCGGTGGCTCCGGCGACGAGGATGGTGCTGGCGGTCATGATGGGCTCTTCCCGATGAGGTTGGCGCGGACGGGGCGGTGGTGGATCAGACCGTTGGCCCCGGACGAAGGTTACCCGTGACTCTACAGCCCGGGCTCGCTGCCGGAACATGCGGCTCCCACCGGGCCGGCGCTCAGGATCCGTCCAGTCTTCTGCCCTTTACTTGGGGCTGAAATATTCAGCCTTGAGGAGATACCCAGTGGAACAGCACACCTACCCAGACGGCGTCGGCGGGGCGCCGGTCGCCGCGCATCAGGCTACCCAGACGCCGCCGACCATGCCCGTTCCCCACGCCGGCCCCCAGCCGGGAACGCCGGCGAAGAAGAAGTGGTGGAGCCTGCCGAAGATCCTCGTGGCGGCGGGGATAGCAGTACTCCTCGCGGGCGGAGGCGGGGCGGCCATTGGGTACTCCATGGGTAAGACCGACGGGACGCACCAGGCCGCGCAGAGGTTCCAGAACGGAAGGCCGAACGGGGCCAACGGCCAGGGACGCCGCGGCGGCGGTCAGGGCCAACCGACTGCACCGAGCACCCCCGGCGGCGGCACCAACCCGTAGTCCGGGAGCCGCTTGCGCCGTGTCCGCGCAGGAAGATCTTCAGCCGCGGGGCTGGCTCGGCTGGAGCGGCTGGCGCCCCGCGGCAAGGAGCTTCACGGCGAGGACGGCGGAGAAGCCGGCGAACGGCAGTTCGACGAGCACGGCCTCGAGGATCGCCGTCGTCAGGGGCGGGCCTTGGGCCGCGGTGGCGACGTCGAAGAGGGCATCGATGCACAGGCTCGTGGAGAAGGCTGCGGCGCTCAGTGCGGCGTACGGACTTCCCTTGAAGAAGAAGGCCGCCGTCAGGAGCGCCGCAACAGCCTCGAACCCGTCCAGCGCGAGCCAGGCCGTACTCCAGTTATAGGCAACCGTCACCGCGGGCATCGTGCCGCTCAGGTAGAAAATCCAGACTGCGTAGAAGAGTCCGGCGGCGGCACCACAGGCAAGGGCCATCCGCCGCCACTCCAGGCCCCGCAACCGCGCCCAGACCCGCCGGCGCACGCGCAGTAGCAGGGCGATGGCCAAGGCCACCAAGGCGATCTTGAGCCCGACAAAATGCGGCCCCGCCGGCCACATCGGGTATCCGGTTTGGAACGAAAACACGGGTGACCATCCTCTCCCTGCCGCGGCCCTCGGTGCCTGGCGCTAAGCAGAGGGTACCGGACGGGCCTGAGAGGGTGGCCTCGAAGACGAGGCCCCAGTAATAACGGCCGGCCCGCTGGCTATTGCGCGGACTTGGGCGCATGCTGGTCGGGAGGGCGCCGGGACCTTCGAGAAGAAGAAACTGGCGGTCTCTGTACCAGGCCCCCTGGCCACCTAAACACCGGTCCGGGCTCCGTTGGAGCCGTCAAGCAGCCGGCGGCTTCGATGGTGGTACCGGATCGCAGCGGTCCCGTCACGCCTGATGACCACTCTGGACACGCTCTCGAAGGCGACGTAAATTCGAAGAGTCCAAAAAACCTTCGGGTATTTGGTCCTTCACGGCCGGGTGCACGGCCACGAAGAGAGCCGCTGAAGCAGCACGGCGGCACCAAGGATGCACCCGAGGAACGGAGCCTGTAATGGCCACCTCGCACATCACACGATTCCTTCTGGACGCCACCGTCCGCGATGAAACGCACGACCCCTTGGGGCCGGACTGCCTCTACGGTTTGTACACAAGCTGGTGCATATTGCACAACATCAAGCCGGTGGAAGACTTTGCCTTCCGGTCCGCCATCCGGCGCCACGGGATAGATCCCAATGGCAGCCGACGACGAATGGCCGGTCCGGCAGCCGGCGACTACATCCTGGCTAGCTACCCGGACTAGCCTTCGCACTCGACGCAGTATGAATGTCCCTTGCTTTGGCGCGCGAGCTGGGACCGGTGCCTGACCAGGAAACACGAGTAACAGGTGAACTCGTCCTCTGCCTGGGGGATGACTTGAACAATAAGTTCCTCGGCGACAAACTCCCCGCCGGGGGTCATGGCCTCGTCCAGCGCATCGGACTCGTCCAGCTCTCGGACGACGCTGCGGGCGTCCGGGGCGTTGGCGGACTGCAGCGCCTCGAGTGAGCGCTCCTGGGATTCCTTGACATCGGAACGTACTTCGTCGTAATCGGTTGCCACTATGATGATTCTCTTTTCTGGCGTTCTTGTCTGACGGAACTGCAACGAATAACACGGCCCTGGAATTCCCTACTGCCGGGCCACCCGGCCGGAGTAACGGCCGTCAACCACTAAAGGGCCCCGAGGAGCCATCGGAGAAGAGTCGCGCACCCTCAGGGGCGCACACGCCCGTGGACAAATCACGGTGCCCGGGGCGGGACTCGCACCGGGTTCCAGCCCTGGCTGAGGGCGCCGGCCGTGGGTTCGATCTCTGCCTCATCCGGCCACCACTCCCGAAGGTGCTCGGGCATGCCGCTGACCCCCTACACCACCTCGGGGGCGGCGTCGATGCGGATCTCCCTCTCGATGCTGCTGTACTCCATGGCGTTCTCCTATCTAGTTGCAACCTTGGTTGCACCTGACTGCACGGCACCCCTCCTTCATGCGCAACCATTGGTTGCTCTTTTTGGAATGGCCAGGGAGGGCCGAAGTTTCGAAGCAACCTCAGGCACCCGTACGGGCCGGTCGGGTCAGGGACACGCTTATTTGCTTGACGGTTAATTAACCGTTCAGTAAAGTAATGGTAATGAAGAGACCTTGGAGGACGTTATGACGGTGGCGGAAGAACAGCAGCTGGATGCGATGTTCAGCGCGCTCTCTGATCCGACGCGGCGGGCCATCGTGGTTCGGCTCGCCCTTGGTGACGCAACAGTCAATGAACTGGCGGAGCCGTTCAAGCTGAGCCTTCCCGGCGTATCCAAGCACTTGAAGGTGCTTGAGCGGTCGGGGCTGATCAGCCGTGGCCGGCAGGCCCAGTTCCGCCCCTGCCACTTGGAGTTGCAGGCCCTCAATGTCGCTGCGGACTGGATCGAGGAAAACCGGCGTCTTTGGTCGGAGCGCTTCGACAAGCTCGACCAACACCTCCGCACCCTGCAAGAACCCCTGAATGGAGATCCCAATGAATGAGAACACCCTCCGTTTCACCCGCACCTTCGAGGCGCCGCGCCAGCTGGTTTTCGGCTGCATGATCGACCCCGAGCATCTGACTCACTTCTGGGGCCCGATCGGCGTCACCACCCCCTTGAAGACAATCACTGTAGACGCCCGCGTCGGGGGTGCCTTCACGACGGTTATGGTCAACGACGGCGACGGCAGCACCTACCCGACCAGCGCACGGTACCTCGAGGTGAACCCACCGGAGCGACTGTCATGGATCGAAGACCACTCGGGGATGACCGTGACTATCACCTTCACCGAGCTTGGAACCCGCCGGACCCAAGTCGACATCGTACAAACCCACGTCCCAGCGCCAATGATGGACCCCGCCGCACAGGCCGGATTCCTCACTTCCTTGGACCGGTTCGACACCTACCTGGCCGAGCGGACCGGAGCTAACCGATGAGCCCCGGCAACGACCTCATGGCCGCCATAACCGCCGAGCGGCGGCAATTCAGCCATATCCTTAAAGAACTCCCTCACCAGGACTGGGACACCGCCTCACTGTGCACGGGCTGGCGCGTCCGCGAAGTTGTCGCACACATGACCATGCCCCTGCGCCTCTCTACCCCACGGTTCGCGGTAGAAATGCTCCGCTCCCGCGGCAACTTCACCCGCATGGCAGATCGAGTCGCCCGCCACGACGCTCAGGAACCCGTTAATACGCTTCTCGACCGCTGGCAGGCGAATGAAAACACCAGGTGGAAACCACCAGGCGGCGGCCTCCAAGGAGCACTCACCCACGACATCGTCCACGGCCTGGACATTACAATCCCGCTTGGTATCGCACACCCTGTCAGAGACGCCAACCTCCTCACGGTCCTCGACCATGCAACCAGCCCTCTCAGCCAGAAACACTTCCGGCTTGACCTGACTGGCGTCCGCTTCGAAGCCACCGACCTCGATTGGACCTTCGGAGACGGCGAGCCTCTCCACGGAGCTGCCCACCACCTCCTCATGGTCCTCATGAACCGCAAAATGCCCCCGGGCGCCCTCACCGGCCTGGCAGCCGCTCGGTTCACAGCCACCTGATCCGGCGCACGGGCCGACATCCCTCAGCATGAGGGTGTGGCTCCGGCCCCCAAAAAATAGTTGCCCGGAGCCACATCCTAAAAACCCGGTCGCCGCGTTTGATCCCGGTGACTTCATGATTTCTTACACCGGAGACTGATGCCGTTCGCGGCTCCTCAGTCAGGAGATATGCACTACTTTCGGGCCAACGTGCCGTGACCCGGGCCCCTCGGTGCCCTCCCAGTGTCTATACGTTCGCCTTGGGCCTGGTCATCGGATTCCAGCAGGGCGGCGAGGGCGGCAAGAGCGGGGACGGCGTTTTCAATGGCCTTCTGGGACTCCTCGGGCAGGCGTTGCAGTGCCTGCCCAATGCGGCGGTCGTTCGCGTCCTGCCATGCGTTGAGCACCCTCGTTCCCTCGTCAGTCAAGTTGAGGCTCACAGAGCGTCGGTCGCCTGGCCGGGTGTGACGTTCGACGAGTCCGGAAACCACCAGGTGCTGGACCAAGTTGCTGACCGTGTTGACTGCCAGCCGCTGCCGTGACGCGAGGCCGCTGACGCCCAGCCCGGGTTCGTCAGCCAGCCGCTGCATCATCTCCACTTGGGCCATCGGGAGTGATTCCCATGGAAACTCCTGACGCACGCTTGAACGCAGGACACGGCGCAGGCGGGTGATTACCCCGGTTAGCGACCATGCGTGGGCGGCGCCCCCGGCAGTCTCGGATTCCGGTGCGGATTCTGCGGCCCTCATCATCTGCCCAGCTTAGCCCGATACAGTCGGACCTAGAATAATTCTGTGGCAGAACCAATTTGTCCGTATCCTGCCGCGCCATCTCTTAGACAGGACCGCTATGACCGCCGGTGATTCCTTCATTCCGTCCCCGACCGTCAGCGCCTTCCACGTAGGACCGCTGACCATTCACTTCTATGCCCTCTGCATCATGGCCGGCATAGCCCTGGCGGTCTGGCTGGGATCCCGCCGATGGCTGGCCCGCGGCGGCCGCCCCGGCCAAGTCCTCGACATCTGCGTCTGGGCGGTGCCGGCGGGAATCATCGGCGGCCGGATTTACCACGTGATCACCGATCCGGAACTCTATTTCGTCCCTGGCAAGAATCCCTGGAACGCATTCGCGATTTGGGACGGCGGCCTGGGCATCTGGGGAGCGATCGCGCTGGGCTGTGTGGGTGCGTGGATCGGCTGCCGCAGGGCCGGCGTCTCCTTTGTCGGTTTCCTCGACGTGGTGGCCCCGGGCGTGCTGTTTGCCCAGGCTCTCGGCAGGTGGGGGAACTGGTTCAACAACGAACTCTACGGCGACCCGACGGGGCTGCCGTGGAAACTGCAGATCCACCAGATGGACGGTTCCGGCTCTGCCGTCACCGACGCCTCGGGCGCCCCGCTGGTCCTCGGCTACTACCAGCCGACATTCCTCTACGAATCGCTCTGGTGCGTCGCCGTCGGCCTGCTGATCCTCTACCTGGACGCGCGGTTCACCCTCGGCGCCGGCAGCGTGTTTGCCCTGTACGTCGCAGGCTACACGGCCGGTCGCTTCGCCTTTGAGCTGATGCGCTCCGACTACGCCAACCTGATTCTGGGGCTTCGGGTAAACACCTGGGTGGCAGCCCTGATCTTCGTTGCCGGCGCGGCCGGGTTCCTGCTCACGTTCCGTCGTCAGCGCTCGGTCGCCATTCCGGCACCGGCGCCCGACGGCGGCGACGCGCCTCCCGCCGTCGACCCGGCGCCCGCATCTGCCGAGACTCCCGAGCCGGCCCCGACCACTCCCCTGGAGCACCGTGATGCCGAATAGGAGGTCACGCTGGCGCGCGGTCCTGGCGTTCATCGCGGCCGGGGCCGTGTGCGGAGTTCTTGCCGCAGGGCTCTTCCTGCCCGCCACGGCCATGGCCGGGGCAGCCGTCAGCAGTTCCATCGGCATGTTCGACCGGCTCCCCGATGACCTGAACCTCAATGCGCCGCCCGCCGCCTCGAGGGTTCTGGCAAGCGACGGATCAGTGATCGCGTCCTTCTACGCCGAAAACCGCGCGCCCGTGACCTTGGACAAGATGTCCCCGTTCATCCGGGACGGCATCGTTTCGATCGAAGACGCGCGCTTCTACCATCACGGCGGAATCGATACCACCGGGATCCTGCGGGCCCTCGTGGCCACCGCCCAGGGCGGCCGCCAAGGCGCCTCCACCATCACGCAGCAGTATGTGAACAACATGATCATTGAATCCCTGGTAGCGCAGGGCAAGGGTGACGACGTCAAACTTGGCTACGCCAAGACGATCGGCGACAAGCTGCGGGAAATGAAGCTCGCCATCGCCTTGGAGAAGACCTACTCCAAGGACCAGATCCTGCAGGGCTACCTGAACGTCGTCTATTTCGGCAACGGCGCCTACGGCATTGATGCGGCCGCCCACGAGTACTTTAACGTGTCCGCCAGCGACCTGACGCTGCCCGAAGCCGCGGCTCTGGCCGGCGTCGTGAACAGCCCGGTGTATTACGACCCGCTCACCCAACCCGACCACGTGGTGTCCCGCCGCAACGAAGTCCTGGACAAGATGCTCCAGCAGGGGCACATCACCGCGGCCCAACACGACGCTGCCGCCCATGCGCCCATCGGACTCAGCGTCCATCCAA
>Ga0164309_10001113_pt1 | contig 13438 bp, 7 predicted proteins | sample Whisoiple_247_MG_FD_109984 | JGI IMG/M metagenome (GOLD analysis project Ga0164309, IMG submission 109984) | Soil microbial communities amended with fresh organic matter from upstate New York, USA - Whitman soil sample_247_MG | ecosystem: Environmental > Terrestrial > Soil > Unclassified >...
ACCATGCAGGCCAAGGAGATCGCCGACAAGGCTCGGGCACTGATGCCCGGGGTCATCGAGGACCTCGAGAAGCTGGTGGCGATCCCGTCGATCGCCTTCCCCGGGTATCCCTCGGAGCCCATGGAGCAGATGGGGGCCACGACGTTGCAGATGTTCCGTGACGTCGGCTTCACCAACGCCGAGCTCATGGAAGTGCCCTCGGGGTATCCGCCGATCTACGCCGAGATCGAGGGGCCGGCGGGCTCGCCGGTCGTGGTGCTCTACGCCCACTACGACGTCCAGCCGGCTCCACCCGAGCAGGGGTGGACGAGCGACCCGTGGACACCGACGCACAAGGACGACGGCCGGATCTACGGCCGGGGTGCGGCCGACGACATCAGCGGGCTCGTCAGCCACCTCGGCACGCTGCGGGTCTTCGACGGCAAGCCACCCTGCACGGTCAAGCTGATCCTCGAGGGGATGGAGGAGACGGAGAGCAACCTCGAGGCCTTCGTCGAGGCGCACCCCGAGCTCTTCGCCTGCGACCTCTTCGTCATCTGCGACATGGGCAACCTGCGTGTCGGCGAGCCGGCCCTGACGACGGCCCTGCGTGGTGACGTCGCCTGCGTCGTCACCGTGCGCACCCTCGAGCACCCCCTGCACTCAGGCGTCTTCGGCGGGCCGGCGCCCGATGCCATGATGGCGCTCGCGCGACTCCTGTCGACCCTGCACGACGACGCCGGCAACGTGGCCATCGCCGGCGTCTCCACCACGGTCTGGGAAGGTGAGGACCTTTCAGAGGCGGACCTCCGGTCCAGCGCCGACGTCCTCGACGGCGTCGGGCTCACCGGCAGCGGTCCGATCGGCGGCCGGCTGTGGGCGCAGCCGTCCGTCAACGCCATCGGGGTCGACATGACCAACATCGCCACCTCCTCGAACGTGCTGATCCCCGAGGCCAGGGCCAAGATCTCGATGCGCATCGTCCCTGGGTCCGAGCCGGACGCCGAGCTCGACGCCCTCGTGGCTCACCTGGAGACGCACGCCCCCTGGGGAGCCAAGGTCGAGGTGCAGCGCACCAAGGCCGCTCCCCCGTTCCTCTGCAAGACGGACGGGCCGGGGTATGCCGCGGCGCGCGACGCCTTGGCCGAGGCCTACGGCCGACCGGCCGGCGAGGCCGGCTGCGGCGGCTCCATCCCGTTGCTCCGCACGCTCGAGACGGCTGCTCCCGGCGCGGAGTTCGTGCTGTGGGGGCCCGAGGACGTCGCGGCCGCGCGGATCCACGCGTCCGACGAGAGCGTCGACCCCAGCGAGATCGAGAAGATGATCGTGGCCCAGGCCCTCCTGCTCCAGCGCCTCGCCGACGGCGCCGGGTCCGGGTCCGGGTAGGCCGCGGCGGCCGGCGCATGACGTGGGTCGTCGCAGTCTTCGCGCTGCTGGTCATCGTCTTCGTGACCCAGTCGGCCCGCGTCGGCCGGGCGCACCTGACCGGTCCCATCGTCTTCGTCGCGGCCGGCATCGTGCTCGGCGTCCTCGTGTCGGGCGGGGCCGACACGACGACGAGCCGCACCATCGCCGAGGTGACGCTGGCGCTGACGCTCTTCCACGACGCTGCACAGCTGCAGCCCCGCGAGGTGCGTGGTGACTCGGTCTTCACCGGGCGACTCCTCCTCATCGGTCTCCCCCTCACGATCGGGGCCGGGTACCTGCTGGCGCGCGGCATCTTCCCCGGCTCCAGCGCGTGGCTGGCACTGCTCCTCGCGGCGACCCTGGCTCCCACCGACGCCGGACTCGGCGCGGCCACCGTGCTCAACCCGGTCGTGCCGGTCCGGGTGCGGCGCATCCTCAACGTCGAGAGCGGTCTCAACGACGGGATGGCCACCCCGGTGGTGCTGTTCGCCATCGCAGCTGCTGCTGGGGTCGCGCCCGAGGACGCCCTCGTCGACGCCCTGCGCGAGCTCGCGATCGGAGCGCTCGTCGGCATCGCAGCGGGGTACGCGTCCGGCCGGCTGATCGAGCGGTCGCGCAGAGCCGGGTGGGCGGAGTCGGGGCTGCTGCCCATCGCAACGCTCTCGGTGCCGGTGCTCGCGTACTACGGCGCCGTCGAGGTCGGCGGCAACGGGTTCGTCGCAGCCTTCGTGGCCGGGACGGCATACGCAGCTGCTCAGACGGACTCGAGGCACACGCACGCCGGCCTGGAGATGACTGATCGGCTCTCTGCACTCCTCGGGTTCGGCGTGTGGCTGCTCTTCGGGATCACGGTCGCCCACCATCTCGACTGGATGGTGCGGTGGCAGAGCCTGCTCTACGCGGCGCTCTCCCTCACCGCCCTCCGGATGCTTCCCGTCGCGCTGTGTCTGCTGGGCACGGGACTGCAACGACGCACCGTCCTCTTCGTGGGCTGGTTCGGGCCGCGCGGGCTCGCCTCCGTCGTCTTCGCGCTCATCACCTACGAGACCCTCGGCGCAGCCGACCCCGCTGTCCAGACCCTCATCGGCGCCGTCGCCACGACCGTGCTCCTCAGTGTCATCCTGCACGGCCTCTCCGCGGGGCCCTGGGCGCAGCGGTACGGGGACTGGGCACAGCACACCGGTCCCGCGGTCGAGACCCAGCCCGCGGCAGAGCCGCTGGCCGTGCGCCGGTCGGTGGGCGGGCAGACCACGTACGGCCCCCGGGAGGAAGGCGTGCCGCCGCTGCGGTGACCCTCCGTGTTCCCCCGGCCTGCCGCTAGATCCCGCGCCAGGTCGAGGTGGCGCGGCCGATGCGCTCGGAGAGCCCGGAGCCGACGACCACCCCGACAGCGATGGCCACGATGCTCAGCAGGGCGTTGACGAAGTCGCCGAGGCCCCCTGCCTGGTCTGCGCCGACGATGCGAGCCACGCCCTGCAGGCCGAGCGCCCCCGGCACGAGCAACCAGAACGTCGGCAGGAAGGTCACCGGCACCGGAGGGCCGCTGCGCCGGCTCTGGATCGTGTAGCACACGGGAAGCACGACGGCTGCCGCCAGGAAGCTCGCGCCGAGGGTGCCGAGGGCACGACCGGCCAGCGCCTGGACGCCGTAGGCGACGTAGAGGACCACGAGGAGCCATCCGAGGGTTCGAGGCGGCGCGGACGAGGCGACGAACTGTCCGACCCCGAAGACGAGGACCCCCACCCAGGGCGCCCATCCCCCGAGCGCGGCAGGTGCCTGCTCCAGGGCCGGTGGCAGACCGGCGATCTCGGCCCCCATCGCGATGCCGAAGCTCAGGACCAAGAGCCGTTCGAGTCCGTAGACGAGCCGAGCCGAACCCGCCAGCATGTCTCCGGTGGAGAGCTCGACGGTGGCCATCGTCAGTGCGGCGCCGGGCAGGAACGTCACGAGCGCGGGGATGACGATCTCCAGGGGCGTCGAGCCGACAGCCGGTGCCACCCACTGAAAGGTGATGGCCGTGACCACGGTCGCGGTGACGACAGGGAGCACGAGGGAGAGCATGGGCTCTCGGTCGGCCCACCACCGCAGGCCGCCGACGAGGAAGCCGATGAGCAGCAACGCCGGCAGGGCGCTGGCCGTGGGGTTGAGCAGGAGACCCAGGCCCACGGTGACGACGCCACTGGCGAGGACCGCGACGACGCCGCCGAAGCGCGGCTGTGAGGCCACCAGCGCATCGAGGCGCTCGCGCGCGACGCCGGCCTCCACCGAGCCGTGGCGGATGTCGTCGATGAGGCGGTAGAGCGCGTCGACCTGGTCGAGCCGCAGGGGCACGCTGCTGCCGGCCTCGAAGTCCATCCGGCTGGAGTCACCCGTGTCGATGCGCACGAACACCCCGGTGGGCACGACGAAGAACGTCACGCCGGTGGCCGCGTAGACGTCCGCGACCTGCTCGAGGATCTGGGTCACGCGCTCCGTCGCGTCGCCGGCACGGGACATGACGACGCCGAGATGGCGGAGCAGGTCGAGGACGGCCTCGGGGGGCGGTGCGTCGAAGTCCTCGGGCTCGGGGTCCGCCGCAGGGCCGAGAGGCGCGAGGTGGGACTGGGCGACCTCCGCGACGCGCGACCACCAGCGACGGCTCACCGACCGCACGCGTGCACCCGGTGTGACGAGCCCCCCGGGTACCGGGTCCGATTCGCTGGACACGACACCAGCGTGGCAGCCGCCGTGGTCGTGAGAGTCATCCTCCACGGGTGACTCTCACGGGCTGTGTGGCGTCCTAGATTCGAGGAGCGCGGCAGGCGCGTGTGCTTGGCGGAGGGAGCGCAACCATGACCGAAGCGAGTTCGTCAGCCGCGTCCGGGAGTTCCGGACGGGCGGCGGCGCAGACTGCGGCCCGAGCGGGCGGGGTGCTGGCCGCCACCTGCCTGTCGACCTTCGTCGTCAACGCCAACACGTCAGCGGTCAGCATCCTTCTGCCGGCCATCAGCGCGGACACGGGCATGGACGTGACGACCCTGCAGTGGGCCGTCACGGGCTACTCGCTCGTCGGCGCCGCGGTCATCGTGACGTCCGGCTCGCTGGGTGACGTCTTCGGCCGCAAGCGGGTCTTCCAGCTCGGCCTGATGCTCTTCGTCGTGTCCTGCATCTTCATCGCCCTGTCGTCGTCCGGTGGTGCCGTCATCGCCGGCCGCGTCATCCAGGGCGCGGCGGGGGCCACCATCCTGGCCTGCGGCCTGAGCCTCCTCTCCGTGGCGAACGACGGACAGGAGCAGCTGCGGGCGGTGTCGCTCTGGGGGGCCGCCGCCGCCGTCGGAGCGGCGGCCGGCCCGCTCATGGGTGGGGTGCTGGTCTCGGTGATGGGCTGGCAGGGGCTCTTCTGGGTCGATGCCGTCATCGCGGTCGTCTGCATCCTCATCACGGCCCGACGCGTCTCCGAGTCGCGCGACACGACCCGCTCGCGGTCGATCGACTACGCCGGCTCGATCCTCATCGCGTTGACGCTGGCGCCGCTCATCCTCGCGCTGAGCAAGGGCGGCGACTGGGGCTGGGGGTCGGTCGCCACGCTCGCGTGCATCGCCATCGGTGTCGCGGCAGGATTCGCCTTCGTCGCCGTCGAGCGGCGGGTGGCCGTCCCGATGCTCGACCTCGGACTGCTTCGCAACCGCGTCCTCGTCGGCTCGACGATCGCCATCCTCATCGGTGCCGGCACCATCAATGCGCTGATGTATCTGCTCAGCCTCTACTTCCAGGACCCGAACGCCCTCGGATTCACGACGCTCCAGGCAGGTCTGGCGACCTTGCCGGCGACGATCGGGCTCGTCGTCATCGCGGCCGCCGTGCCGCGCCTCACCGCGCGCCTCGGGGGCCGCCAGGTCGTCGCCATCGGGTTCATCCTGACGGCCGTCGGTTTCGCCGCCCTCGGGTTCGCCGACGCCGACTGGGCCTACCGTGCCTTCCTCCTGCCATTGCTGGCCGTCGCCGTGGGAATGGGACTGTCGAACGGGCCCGCATCGTCGGCGTCCACCGCCTGTGTGCCGGAGAAGCAGGTCGGGTCCGCGTCAGGGGTCTCGAACATGGCGCGCTACGTGGGGGCGGCGGTCGCAACCGCGCTGGCCGCGACGATCTACGGAGCCGTCATCGCCGACCGCACCGCGGAAGGGAAGCCCGCTGCAGACGCCCTGGCCTCAGGTCTCGCGACCGCGTCGTGGGTCATGGCGGCCTTCAGCATGGCCGGAGTGCTGATGGCCGTCCTGATGGGCCGGCACCAGGCCGCCAAGGGAACGATCCACGACTCGGCGGCCGCCGCCGCATCCACTGCCATGACGCTGCGCACCACCGCGACGGGTGCTGCGGTGAAGGGCGCCTGAGGCCGGCCGTCCCTCGTCGCGCCGTTCAGCGCGTCAGGCGCTGGAGGAAGAGGGCCTCGGCGAGAGCCATGTCCGCGATCTCCCGCGGGTGAACGCTCTCGTTGGGGGCGTGGATGAGCGCCAGTGGCTCCTCGACCCCCATGAGGATCAGCTCGGCGCCAGGGTAGGTCTCCGCGAAGACGTTGCACAGCGGGATCGAACCTCCCTGACCCAGGCTCACCATGGGACTGCCGAAAGCCTCCTCCATCGCCGAGGCGATGGCCCGGTAGGCGGGCCCGTCCGTCTGGGCCGAGAACGGCGACCCCGTCGCCTCCGTCTCGACGGCCACGTGCACGCCCCAGGGAGCCGCGGCGACGAGGTGGTCCGTCAGCGCCTTCTCCGCCACGGCGGGATCCGTCCCCGGGGGGATGCGCAGGTTGAGGCGGGCACGCGCCCGCGGGACGATGGCTGCTGCCGACCCGACGACGGGCGGGCAGTCGATGCCCAGGATCGTCAGCGACGGCCGAGCCCAGAGCATGTCGGACACGCTCCCGTCGCCGAGCAGCGACGCCCCGTCGACGACGCCCGCGTCGCTGCGGAACTGGTCCTCGGGGTAGGTGGCCCCCGACCACTCCTGGCTGTTGTCGAGGCCGGACACCGTCGTGTTGCCCTCGGCGTCGCGCAGGCCGGCGAGCATCGCGACGAGCGCCGCGAGGGCATCCGGCGCGGCGCCCCCGAACATGCCGGAATGGATCTCCGAGGCAAGGGCCTCGACGGTGACGACGACATTCACCATGCCGCGCAGGCTCACCGTGGCTGCAGGTCGTCCGACCGCGGCGTTCCCGGTGTCACAGACGAGGACGGCATCGGCGCGGAGCAGGTCCGCGTGCTTGGGCACGAAGTCCTCGAGGCCACCCGTCCCCTGCTCCTCCGACCCCTCGACGACGAGCTTGAGGTTGACCGGCACGTCATCGCCGAGCGCTCGGAGGGCTGTCAGGTGCATGACGATGTTGCCCTTGCAGTCCGCCGTGCCTCGGCCGTGCCATCGGCCGTCGACCTCGGTGAGCTCGAACGGCGGTGTGCGCCAAGCCGTCTCGTCGAGCGGGGGCTGTACGTCGTAGTGGGCGTACAGCAGTACCGTGACGGCGTCGGGGTCTCCGCAGGGGCGTGACCCCACGACCGCCTGGCTCCCGTCCGCGGTCTCGGCCAGGTGCGCGTCGGTGAAGCCGACCGCCGCGAAGGCGTCGAGCACCCACTGGGCGGCCCGGGCACACTCCTCCGGCGGGTACTGGCGCGGGTCGGCGACGGACGGGATCGACACGAGCTCAGCGAGGTCCGATCGTGCCTGCCCCATCAGACCGGCGACGCGTTCACGCAGCTCCACTCGTCGTCACCCCTTCACCGTGTCGGCGAGGTCGAGGCCGTCGACGAACTCCTGGAAGGTGGGCACCTCGTCGGGGCAGTAGATCTTGAGGACGGCCAGCTGGCCCTTGACCACCCGGTTGTCGGCGATGACCGGTCGCATGCCCGGCCCGGCCGCGCCGTTCATGAGCTGGCCGAGCAGGATGCCCTTGCGCAGCGACCCGTTCGGGTCGTCACACACCGCTCCGCCGTCGTCCCCGAGAACCCGCACGACCTGCTCCTTGCTCGGCGCACGAGCACCTGCCGCGGTGAGGGCAGCGATGAGCTGGGTGGCCTTCTGGTCGGCTTGCTGCGACGACTTGCCGGAATGGAAGGTCAGCAGCGCAATGACCGTGAGGGCCACGATCGCGATGCCGGCGACGATGTAGGTCGTCCGGTTCTGCTGGTACGTGGCGCTCTCCGTGATGTTCATGATGCGGCCACCTCTGACGGCTCAGGCTGCTTCCACGAGGGCTTGCGCAGCCTGTAGAAGAGGAACGGAACGAGCAGGCCGAGCCCGAGCGCGCCAGCCGCGACGATCACGAGATACGTTGCGGGACTGCCCGACCCGAACTGCGAGGGCGGGACGAACCCGATGAGCAGGGCTGCGAGGGAGGCGGCGAAACCGATCCCGCAGAGCGCCCCCAGCATCGGCGCCCGGTAGCCACGCGCGTGGTCCGGGTCGTTGCGCCGCAGGCGCACCGCGGCCACGAACATCAACAGGTACATGATGAGGTAGACCTGCGTCGTGATGACGGAGAAGATCCAGTAGGCGCTCGACACGTTGGGGATCAGGGCGTAGCCGAGCCCGATGATCGTCGTGATGATGCCCTGCGCCACGAGGATGTTCTGCTGGACGCCGTTCTTGTTGAGCTTCTGCAGCACCGGTGGCAGGTAGCCCTCCTGACGCGAGATGAGCAGCAGGCCCTTCGACGGGCCGGCGAGCCAGGTGAGCATGCCACCGAGCGACGCGGTCACCAGCATGACCCCGACGATCGGGGTCAGCCACTGCGCGCCGAAGTTCGCGAAGACCGCGTCGAAGGCCTGCATGACCCCGGCCGTGAGCGACAGCTCCTCGGCGGGCACGATCCAGCTGATCGCCAGGGCCGGCAGGATGAAGATCGTCAGCACCAGCCCCATCGCCAGGAACATCGACTTCGGGAACTCCTTGGCCGGGTTCTTCAACGAGCCGACGTGCACCGCGTTCATCTCCATGCCGGAGTACGACAGGAAGTTGTTGACGATCAGCACGAGGCTGGAGAGCCCCGCCCAGACGGGCAGCAGGTTGTCTGCGGTCATCGGAGCGGCGGACGGGTTGCCCTGACCCAGGAAGACGGCGCCCAACGTGACGAGGACGACACCGGGGATCAGCGTGCCGATGATGAGCCCGGCACTCGCCAGACCCGAGACGCCCTTGGTCCCACGCGACGAGACCCACACGGCGGACCAGTACACGACGACGATGACGAGGGCGGTCCACACGCCGTTGGACGCGAGCGCCGGATTGATGACGTAGGCCAAGGTGCTCGCCACGAAGCCCAGCAGGCTGGGGTAGTAGAAGATCGTCATCGCGAACTGGCACCAGACGGCCAGGAAGCCCATCGGCTTGGAGATGCCACGGGCCACCCAGTTGTAGACGCCGCCATCCCACCCCGAGGCGAGCTCTGCCGAGACCAGGGAGGTCGGGATCAGGAAGACGATGGCCGGCACGATGTAGAGGAACACGCACGCCAGGCCGTACACCGCCATCGTCGGAGCCGCCCGGAGGCTGGCGACCGAGCTCGTCGTCATCATCGCCAGGGCGATCCAAGAGATGTAGGCCGTGGCCGGTGCCCTGGTGCGCCTCGTGGTGGCGACGACGGGTTCGTCGGCCGACGCGTCCATGGCGCTCATCGAGACCACCGGGCCCGTGGTCGGGGCGTCGGGCCCACCGGTCCGAGGGGACGCCCCCGACCGTTCCCTGTCAATGCCTTCTCGTCCCGCTGCATGCCGACCACCATCCATCCCATGAGATCACCGCACGTTCCATCAGATTCCTGCGTGGGCTCGTGTTCCGGCGTCACTCCTTCGGGCTGATACCCGGACAGGGCTCACTGGACGACGGCGAGCCCGTGGTCGGTGTTGTTGAGCCGAACGGCACCGGTCTCGGTCACGGTGACGATGTCCTCGATGCGCACGCCGAAGCGTCCGGCCAGGTAGATCCCGGGTTCGACCGAAAAGCACATCCCGGGGACGAGGGGCTGCTCCTCCCCCTCGACCATGTACGGCGGCTCGTGGGTGGTCACACCGATGCCGTGACCGGTCCGGTGGATGAACGCGTCGCCGTAGCCCGCCTCCGTGATGACGGCCCGCGCCGCGCGGTCGACGTCCTGGCACGTCGCACCCGGCCGGGCCGCGGCGACCCCGGCCTCCTGCGCGAGCCGGACGATCTCGTGGACGTCGCGGATCTGCTGGGTCGGCTCCCCCACGCAGACCGTGCGGGTCGTGTCGGACCCGTAGCCGAACATCAGGCCGCCGAAGTCCAGCACGACGGCGTCACCCTGCTGGATGACGCGGTCGCCGGCCTCGTGGTGCGGGTTGGCACCGTTGGGGCCGGACCCCACCACCGTGAAGTCCACCTGCTCGTGCCCGAAGTGACGCAGCAGGGCAGCGAGGTCCGCGGCCACCTCGGTCTCGCGGCGCCCGGCGAAGCGGACCTTGACGATCTCCCCGTAGGCCGCGTCGGCCGCAGCACCCGCCGCCGTGAGCCGCGCCAGCTCGTCGGGTCCCTTGACCGCGCGCATCATCGGCAGCCCCACGGTGAGCGACCGGTAGGTCGAGCGGGGCAGGGCTGCTTGCAGACCGAGCAGGTGGAGCGCCCACGCCGAGTCGGAGACGCCGTACGTGCCGTCGGGCCGCAACAACGGTGCGGCGGTCAGGTAGGGATCGGTGGCGTCGGCCCAGTCCATCACCCGCATTCCGCGGACGCCCTCGGCCGCCTCGGCATCGGGCCGCTCGAGGGCGGGGACCAGCAGCGTCGGCGCCTGGTCGGGCGCGAGCACGAGCACCGTCAGCCTCTCGGTGATCGCGGTGGGCTGGTATCCGCTGAGCCAGACGAGATCCGGTCCCGGAGTCACGAGGACGCCCGCGAGGCCGGCTTCGGTCGCGGCTGCCACGACGCGTCGTCCACGCGCCCGGTAGTCCTCCGCGGTGAACGGGGGTGGTGGCTGCACGTCGACGGGGCTCATGGATGTCTCCTTGGGTAGCGCGCTCCATGCTAGGTCTCGTCTCCAGGAGGTCTGCTCACCCGATCGGGATGACTCCGTGCCTGCTCGGCCGCCGCCGGGAGATGCGCGCCGACGTCGTCGAGCCACCACCATTCGTTCACCCGACAGGGTTAGGTTCGGCATGGTGGTCGACGCGTCCGCGGCGACCCGACGAGGAGCGTGCATGGTGGACCCACTGCTGGCCGGGGACCGCGCCGCCGCGCCGCGGACGCTCGTCGACGTGCTCGCCGACGTCACCGCGCGTCACCCCGATGCGCCGGCGCTCGACGACACCGTCACCGTCCTGACGTATGCCGAGCTGACCGAGCAGGCGAGACGGATGGCCGCAGAGCTCGTGGCCGCGGGCGTATGCCGTGGCGACCGGGTGGGCGTGCGCGTGCCGTCGGGGACGACCGACCTCTACGTCGCCGTGCTCGGAGTCCTCCACGCCGGGGCGGCGTACGTGCCTGTCGACGTCGACGACCCGCAGGAGCGGGCCGACCTCGTCTTCTCCGAGGCCGCGGTGAAGGCGGTCGTGGGAGCGCGTCGGCAGGTCACGGTGCCGTCGCCCGGCTCACCGGTCCCGGCGTCCGGGCGGACCGCCCGACGCGCGGCACCGCGGCCGGCGCGCGCGGGCCGGGACGGTCGGCATGACCCGGGCGTCCTGCCGGACGTCCGCGTGCAGGACGACGCCTGGGTGATCTTCACCTCGGGGTCGACCGGCGTGCCCAAGGGCGTGGCGGTCTCCCACCGTTCAGCGGCGGCCTTCGTCGACGCTGAGGCCCGGATGTTCTTGCAGGACAGTCCGATCGGTCCGGGTGACCGCGTGCTCGCCGGGCTCTCGGTCGCGTTCGACGCGTCGTGCGAGGAGATGTGGCTCGCCTGGGGGCACGGGGCCTGCCTCGTCCCGGCACCACGGAGTCTCGTGCGCACCGGCATGGACCTCGGACCGTGGCTCGTGGCCCAGGACGTCACCGTCGTCTCCACGGTCCCGACGCTGGCCGCGCTCTGGCCGGCCGAGGCCCTCGAGCCGGTGCGGCTGCTCGTCTTCGGGGGCGAGGCGTGCCCGCCCGAGCTGGCCGAACGGCTCGTCGCCCCGGACCGCGAGGTCTGGAACACCTACGGCCCGACCGAGGCGACCGTCGTCGCCTGCGGAGCGCGGCTCGACGGCACCACTCCGATCCGGATCGGCCTGCCCCTCGATGGCTGGGACCTCGCCGTCGTGGGCCCGGACGACCGGCCCGTCGCCCAGGGTGAGACGGGCCAGCTCATCATCGGCGGCGTGGGGCTCGCCCGCTACCTCGACCCCGCCAAGGACGCCGAGAAGTACGCCCCCATGCCGACCCTCGGCTGGGACCGCGCCTACCGGTCGGGCGACCTCGTCGTCAACGACCCCGAGGGCCTCGTCTTCGTCGGGCGCGCCGACGAGCAGGTCAAGCTCGGCGGTCGCCGGATCGAGCTCGGGGAGGTCGACGCGGCGCTGCAGTCCCTCCCCGGCGTGTCGGGGGCAGCCGCGGCCGTCAAGACGACGGGCGCCGGGAGCCAGGTCCTCGTCGGCTACGTCGTGCCCGACTCCGTCAGCCGCGCTGGCCTCCCGGCGTCGGGCACCGACTTCGACCGGACGGCGGCGCTCGCACGCCTCCACCATGAGCTTCCGGCCGCCCTCGTCCCGGTGCTCGCCGTCGTCGAGTCCCTGCCGACGCGCACGTCGGGGAAGGTCGACCGTGCGGCGCTCCCGTGGCCGCTGCCGGGCGCGGCCGACGACGGCGAGCCCAGCGACCTGTCCGGCACGGCGGCATGGCTCGCGGATCACTGGACCGCGGTGCTCGGCACCGAGGTTCGTTCGGCCGAGGCGGACTTCTTCGACCACGGCGGCGGGAGCCTGTCGTCGGCGCGCCTCGTGTCGCTGCTCCGCGAGCGCTACCCGACGGTGACCGTGGCCGACGTCCACACGCACCCGCGCCTCGGCGCCCAGGCCGAGCTGCTCGAGACGATGGACACGGCCGACGGGTCACGGACCGAGCGCACGGTGCGCCGCATCCCGCGCGGCACCCAGCTCGTGCAGACGGCCGTGTCCCTCGTCCTGCTCACGGTCAAGGGACTGCAGTGGCTCGTCGGTCTCGTCACCCTCACCGAGCTCCTGCGCCTCGCCCACCTTGCCGACTGGTCGCAACCGGTGTCCTGGTGGGCCCTCGGCATCGGCTGGCTCCTCTTCATCACCCCCCTCGGCCGGATGGGCCTGTCCGCGTTGGCCGCCCGGGTCCTCCTCGCCGGTGTGGGTCCGGGCACGTACCCCCGTGGTGGGAGCGTGCAGATGCGGCTCTGGGCCGCCGAGCGCTTCGCCGATGCGATGGGGGCCATCACGATGGCCGGAGCGCCGTGGATCATCTACTACGCGAGGATGCTCGGCGCCTCGGTGGGTCCCGGTGTCGACCTCCACTCCGTGCCCCCGGTCACGGGCATGCTGACGATCGGGTCCGGTGCCAGCGTCGAGCCCGAGGTCGACCTCTCCGGCTACTGGATCGACGGCGACGTCGTGCACGTCGGCCTCGTCCACATCGGCCGCGAGGCGGTCATCGGCGCCCGCAGCACCATCGGTCCGGACGTGCACATCGGCCGTGGCGTCGTCGTCGAGGCCGGCTCGACCGTCCTCCGGTCCGTGCGACCCGGGCGGGTCGTCGCCGGGTCGCCGGCCCAGCGGGTCGACGACCCGGGCCGCTCGAGGTGGCCCACGGATCGTCCCCCGAACGCACCGGCCTGGCTCGTCGTCTACGGGCTGTCCGGCGTCTTCCTGTCGGTCCTGCCCTTCCTCGCGCTCCTGCCAGGCGTGCTCGTCGTGGGCGGTGCGGTCGCCCGGGCCACGGGGTCACGCGAGGCGGTCGTGACGGCATACGCGGCCGTGCCCGTCCTGACCGTGCTCAGTCTCGTGTCGCTCTCAGCCATCACGATCGTGCTGGTGCGCCTCCTCGCGATCGGGCTGCGCGAGGGCTACCACCCCGTCCGCGGCAGGGTCGGCTGGCAGGTGTGGGCGACCGAGCGCCTCCTCGACCAGGCGCG
>Ga0164309_10001115_pt1 | contig 13425 bp, 13 predicted proteins | sample Whisoiple_247_MG_FD_109984 | JGI IMG/M metagenome (GOLD analysis project Ga0164309, IMG submission 109984) | Soil microbial communities amended with fresh organic matter from upstate New York, USA - Whitman soil sample_247_MG | ecosystem: Environmental > Terrestrial > Soil > Unclassified >...
AGATGCAGAGCATGTCGCCCTTCTCGACGACGACCTTGTCTTTCTCCAGTACGCGCAGCCAGTCGTCGTAGCCGATCGCCTTTCTTTGTCTTTGAAAATGAAAATTCAAATTCACGAGGACGCCGCGTCCTTGCGCGCCGTGCTCGGCGAGGCGCTCGATGCCGAGGGCCTTGGCCTCGGTGCCCTCGTACCTGGCCCAGGGTTCCGCGGACCCCGCCAGTGTAGAAGGCACGATGTCCTCGCCCGCACGAAAGCCGTTGTAGAAGACGATCTCGGCCTTGCCGTCGCCGTCGGCGTCGAAGCGGCTGCCGATGTGGGCGAACGAATCCCACTGCGTGGAGTACTGCAGCGTGAGCAGCACCACGTCGTCGCACACGACGTCGGTAAGACCCGGCGTATCTGCGTCCAGCGAATAGCAAAAGTTCTGTTTTCCATCGCGAAGCGTGGCGGCAACCCTCGGCGGCTTGCGCCGCGGATTGAGCACGCTGCCGCCGGGATAGTCGAGCGGCAGCGACAGGCAGAAGGTGCGGCCCTCCTTCACCTCGGCGATGCCCTGCAGCACCTTCTCGCGCGTCACGTAGTTCATGCGGCCGCGCTGGTCGTCGGGGCCGAATTCGCCCCAGTTAGATCCCGGGGGTTTCTGCTTCCATCTTTGTGGCATGTGAAATTTTCTAAAGGAAAAAATCAAAAATAATGGCGGCCGATCCATTCCGCGACCAACGCGGGCTTGTCTTTGCCTTCGATCTCGACCACCGTATTCCAGGTCACCTGCACGCCGCCGTTCTCGATCGGCTCGTACTTCGCGAGGGTGAACCGCGCGCGCACGCGCGAACCGGAAGGCACGGGCGACGTGAAGCGCACGCGGTTCAGGCCGTAGTTCACGCCCATCTTGCGATCCGAGTACGAGAAGGTCTGCTCGGAAAGATGCGAGAGCAGCGACAGCGTCAGGAAGCCGTGCGCGATGGTGCCGCCGAACGCCGAGCGCTTCGCGCGCTCGCGATCGACGTGGATCCACTGGAAGTCGTCGATCGCCTTGGCGAAGGTGTCGATGCGCTCCTGCGAGATCTCGATCCAGGGCGAAACGCCGACTTCCTCGCCGACGCGCTGCGCGAGGCCGCGGATGCTCAGGGCAGGCACTTGCCGACTCCCTGCGCGATCGAGCGGGCGATGCGCGCGCGCACCTCGGGATCGAGCATGCGCACCTCCTCCTTGCGGTTGACGATGACGCCGGCCTCGACCAGCACCGAAGGCATCTTGGCCGTCTTGCCCACGCCGAGGTTGTCGTAGAAGTGCACGCCGTTGCGCTCGTCGGCGAACGGGCGGTTCTCGCCGATCACCGGGTCGGCATGATAGCGCGACGGCGTGAAGCCGGCGGCGCGCAGCTCGGCGCCGATCGCGCTCGCGCAGGCGAGGCTCTTCGCCGCCTTCGGGTTGTTGCGCGAGATGAAAAGGGAGAACCCGGCGAGCTCGTCGCGCTTCTTGGCGAGCACCTGCTCGCGCATCGAGTCGTGGTGGATGGAAACGAACAGATCGGCGCCGGCCGCGGCGCGCGTGCGGTGGTTGAGGAAGATCAGGTTGCCCTTGTCGCCGATCATGCGCACCTTGATGCCCGCCTGCTCCAGGTCCGCCTTCACTTCGTTGGCGAGCTTCAGGTTGAACTCGAACTCCGGGATGCCGCTCGCCGAGAGCACGCCCGGCTCGGCGTGGTAGTGGCCGACGTCGACGGCGACCAGCAGCGCCGCGGCGAACCTAGAAGCGCGAGAAGTCAGGCTTGCGCTTCTCGAGAAAGGCGCTGAGCGCTTCCTTCGCCTCGGGCGAGCGCAGCCGCTCGCCGAAGATCTGCATCTCTTCCTCGATCGCCGCGCCGAGCGGCTGCGCGTGGCGCGCCTTCATCAGGCGCTTGGTGAGGCGGATGGATTCAGGCGGCAGGGCGGCGAGCGCCGCGGCGATTTTCAGGCAATGCCCGATCAATTCATTCTCGGGAACGATCCCGGTCACGATGCCGGCCTCAAGGGCCTTCTGCGCGGTGAACGGCTGGCCGAGGAGCAGCAGCTCCGCGGCGCGCTGATAGCCGGCGAGGAGCGGCAGGAGATAGGTGGAGCCGAACTCGGGCACGATGCCCAGCGGCACGAAGGGGAGCTGGAAGCGCGCATTGGGCGCCGCGTAGACGAGGTCGCAATGCAGGAGCAGCGTGGAGCCGATGCCGATCGCGGGGCCGCCCACCGCGGCGACGACCGGCTTCTTCATCCACGGCAGCACGTCGAACAGGGCCTTGGCCGGCGGCACGCCGCCGGAGGGCCGCTTGAGGAAATCGGCGACGTCGTTGCCTGCGGTAAAGCACTCGGCGGTGCCGTGCAGCAGGACGGCGCGCACCGCGGCGTCGGCTTCCGCGGCCGCCAGGGCGGCGCCGAGCTGCGCGTACATTTGCGCCGTCAGGGCGTTCTTCTTGTCGACGCGGTCGAAGCACACGCGCGCCACGCGGTCCTTCACTTCACTTTTGATCAAGACGGTAGTCCTTCAGCTGCTGGCGCAACGTGAGCTTGGAAAGCTTGCCGGTGGCGGTGTGCGGCAGCTCCTGCACGAAGACCACGTCGTCCGGCATCCACCACTTGGCGATCTTGCCTTCGTAGAAGCGCAGCAGCTCTTCGCGCGAAACCTCCTGCCCGGGCTTCTTCACCACCACCACGATCGGCCGCTCGTCCCACTTCGGGTGCTTGACGCCGATCACCGCCGCCTCCGCGACCGCCGGGTGCGCGATCGCGATGTTCTCCAGGTCGATCGAGCTGATCCACTCGCCGCCGGACTTGATCACGTCCTTCGAGCGGTCGGTGATCTGGATATAGCCGTCGGGATCGATGGTGCAGACGTCGCCCGTGGGGAACCAGCCGCCGTCCAGCGGATCGCCGCCCTCGCCCTTGAAGTAGCTCTTGATCACCCACGGGCCGCGCACCTGCAGGTCGCCGAAGGCCTTGCCGTCCCAAGGCAGCTCGTTGCGGTTCTCGTCGACGATGCGCAGGTCCACGCCGAAAATCGCGCGGCCCTGCTTGCGCTGCACCGCTTCGCGCTCTTCCTTCGGCAGCTTCGCCTGCTTCGCCTTCAGCGTTCCCGCCGAGCCGAGCGGGCTCATCTCGGTCATGCCCCAGGCGTGCAGCACCTGCACGCCGTAGCCGTCCTGGAACTCCCGCAGCATCGCCGGCGGGCAGGCCGAGCCGCCGATCACCACGCTCTTCAGCGTCGAGAAGCGCAGCTTGCTCTGCTTCATGTAGGAGAGCAGCACCAGCCACACGGTCGGCACGCCGGCGCTCATGGTCACGCCTTCGGTTTCGAACAGCTCGTGCAGGCTCTTGCCGTCGAGGTGCTGGCCCGGGAAAACCAGCTTCGCGCCGGTCAGCGCGCACGAGTAAGGCAGTCCCCAGGCGTTGACGTGGAACATCGGTACCACCGGCAGCACGACCTCGCGCGCGGAGATGTTCAGCGTATCGGGGAGCGCCGCCGCGTACGCATGGATCATCGTCGAGCGGTGCGAGTAGAGCGCGCCCTTCGGGTTGCCCGTCGTGCCCGAGGTATAGCAGAGGCAGGCCGCCGTCTTCTCGTCGAAGCTCGGCCATTCGAAATCCGGCTTCTCCTTCTCGACCAGCTCCTCGTAGCAGAGCCAGCCCGCATGCGCCGGCATGCGCGCGCGGTCGGTCATGCAGACGAAGTGCTTCACGGATTTCAGCTGCGGCGCGAGCTTCTCCACCAGCGGCGCGAAGCTCACGTCGAAGAACAGGATCTTGTCCTCGGCGTGGTTCGCGATGTAGACGATCTGGTCCGGGAACAGGCGCGGGTTGATCGTGTGGATCACCGCGCCCGAGCCGGCGACCGCGTAGTAGATCTCGAAATGCCGGTAGCTGTTCCAGGCGAGCGTGGCCGCCCGGTCGGTCGGCTGCACGCCCAGCCGGCGCAGCGCGTTCGCCAGCCGGCGCGAGCGCGCGTGGGCCTCGCGGTAGGTGTAGCGATGGATCGAGCCATCCTCGACCGTCTTCGAGACGATCTCGGTGGCGCCGTGGTGACGGTCCGCGTGCCGGATCAGGTCGCTGATCAGCAGCGGTACTTCCATCATCAGGCCCTGCATGGCAAAAGCCTCCCCGGGCGTGAGTTTACCGCGCAGGCGCGGCCGCGCCGACCCCCCCGCTCAGTGGCCCATCACGTCGCCGAAACGGACCCATTCCTTGCCGTTGAAGCGCTGCAGCTGGCCCGACTCGATCGGCGCGAAGTCGTCCGGACCGGTGCTGATCATGACCCCCGGCAGGAGCGTGTCGACGCGATAGCCCTTCATGCTGGCGGCCTGGCGCATCACGTTCTCGCGGGTCAGGTTGTCGCCGCACTGGCGCAGCACCTGCGCGATGGTCTCGCCGACCGAATAGCCGTACACGTTGAGGTTGTCGACCATGCTGCCGTCCGGGTAGTACTTCTTCATGAACTCGCGCCACTTGACGATCGCGGGGTCGTTCTCGAACTGCTTGTCGGTGGGCTCCTTCAGGTAGCCGAGCGTGATCAGGCCGACCGATTTCTCCAGCCCGGCGGGCGTCAGCACCGAGCCGATGCCGATCGAGACGTTGTTCAGGTACTGCACCGGCTTCCAGCCGATGTCGTAGGCCTTGCGGATGGCCATCGCGGCGAACTTGGGCGTGGTGATGTTGAAGAAGACGTCGGCGCCCGAGGCCTGCAGCTGCACGATCTGCGAGTCGACGGTGGGATCGCTCACCTCATACGACACTTCCTTCACGATCATGCCTTTCTTGTCGCCCAGGCCGTCGTGCAGCCCTTTGAGGTAGTCCTTGCCGTAGTCGTCGTTCTGGTAGAGCACGCCGATCTTCGCGTTGGGCTTGGTCTTCAGGATGTGCTGCGCATAGATCCGCGCCTCGGCCTGGTAGCTCGTCTGCCAGCCCATGGTCCACGGAAAGTTCTTCGGGTCGTTCCACTTGGTGGCGCCGGTGGCGACGTGCATCTGCGGCACCTTCTTCATGTTCATGTACTTGTGGATCGCCGTGTTCGACGGCGTGCCGAGGGTCTGGAAGACGAACAGCACCTCGTCCTGCTCGACCAGCTTCCTCGCCATCTCCACCGTCTTCGGCGGGCTGTAGCCGTCGTCGTAGGTGATGAAGTTGATCTTGCGGCCGTTGATGCCGCCCTGGTCGTTCAGCATGCGGAAGTACGCGGCGATCGACTTGCCGATGGTGCCGTAGGCCGACGCCGGGCCGCTGTACGGATTGGTGTTGCCGATCTTGATCTCGCGGTCGCTCGCGCCCGGGTCGTACTTCTTCTGCGCCGCCGCGGGCAGGGCGAATGCGAGGGAAACTGCCAGGAACACGAGGCTGCTGCGCTTCATGGTGACCTCCTCTTTGCTGTAAGCAGGCGGATGGCGCCCGCGACGCCGGTCGGCATCAGGTAAATGAAGCCGAGCATGAACACTCCGAAGATCGCCCAGGGCGCCGCCTTCGAGATCTCGTCGGCGACATTGGGCACGAACTGGATGAAGAGCGCGCCATACAGCGCGCCGGGGATGGAGGCGAGGCCGCCCACCACGATGCCCACCAGCAGGGTGATCGACAGGAAGACGGTAAAGCTGTCCGGGGCGACGAACTGCACGGCGATGGCGCCGAGCGCTCCCGCCACCCCGGTGTACATGGCCGAGACGCCGAAGGCCGCCGACTTGTAGAGCGCGCCGTCGATGCCCATCGCCTCGGCGGCGACCGGCTGGTCGCGGATGGCCGCGAGCGCGCGACCGACGCGGCCGCGCAGCAGGTTCCAGGCCAGCGCGAACATGAGGAGCGCCACGCCGAGCGTGAAGAAATAGAGCCAGCGGTCGGAGTTGAGCGGCAGGCCCGCGCCCGTCAGGAAGGCGGGCGCCTCGGGCTTCTGGATCACGATTCCCTGCACGCCGCCGGTCCACTTCTCGATGTGGTGGTACTTGAGCAGCTGCGGCATCGCCGCGCCGAGCGCGAACGTGGCGAGCGCGAGATACAAGCCCTCGAGCCGCAAGGCGGGCAGCCCGAACAGGAAACCGGCCACCAGGCACACGGCGCCGGCCAGCGGCAGCGTCGCCCAGTACGGAAGGCCGGCCTTGTCCATGAGGATCGCCGCGCAATACGCGCCCAGCGCGTAGAACGCGCCGTGGCCGAGCGAAACCTGGCCGCTATAGCCGGTGAGGATGTTCAAGCCGAGGAGCGCGATGGCATAGACCAGCACAAGGGTAAGCTGGAATGTCCGGTAATTGCTCACCACGAACGGCAGGACGCACGCGACGACCACGAGTGTTGCGAGCAGGAATGCTTCGCGTTTCTTCATACCCGGGTCACGCTGACCTTGCCGAAGAAGCCCGACGGCCGGATGAGGAGCACCCCGACGATCAGGACCAGCGCCACGGATCGCTTGAGCTCGCTGCCGATGACGAAGGAGCCGAGGACGTTCTCCAGCACGCCGACGGCGAACCCGCCGACCACGGCCCCCAAGGGGCTGTCGATGCCGCCGAGGAGCGCCGCGGCGAAGGCGTAGAGCAGGATGCCGGTCATCATGTTCGGGTCGAGGTACACGATCGGCGCCATCATCATGCCGGCCACCGCGCCGACCGCGGCGGCAAGGCCCCAGCCCAGGGCGAGCATCCAGCCCACGCGGATGCCCACCAGGCGGGCCGACGCCGGATTCTGCGCCGCCGCGCGCATGGCGAGGCCGAGCGGCGTGAAGCGGAAGAACAGGAACAGCGCCACCAGCACGAGCAGCGTCACGCCGATCGCGCCCAGCTCGTGCGGCGACATGAAGCGGCCGAGCGCCATTTCCTGCGGGAACGGGCTGGGGAAGGGCTTGATGGTGTAGGTGTAGATCCAGCCCGCCACGCTGTTGAGAATGACGAGCAGCGCGATGAACACCACCACCACGGCGAGCACCGGAGCGTGCTCGACCGGGCGGATGACCACCCGCTCGATCACGATGCCCGCGACGAAGGAAATCCCGACCGTCAGCGCGAAGGCCGGCCAGTAGGGCATGCCGGCGTCGATCAGGCTCCACGCCAGGTAGGTGGAGAACATCGCCATCTCGCCCTGCGCGAAGTTCACGAGGTGCGTCGCGTGGTAGATCATCACCAGCGCGAGCGCGAGGCTCGCATAGACGCCGCCCGTCGCGAGGCCGGCCATCACCTGGTGCAGGAAGGCTTCCATCAATATCCGAGGTAGGAGCGGCGCACGCCGTCGTTGCTCTGCAATTCGCGCGCGCTGCCCTCGAGCACCACGCGCCCGGTCTCGATCAGGTAGGCGCGGTCGGCGAGCTCGAGCGCCATCGCGGCATTCTGCTCGACCAGGAGCATGCTCACGCCCTCGCGATCGCGGATCTCGCGCAGGATGGCGAACAGCTCGCGCACCACGAGGGGCGCGAGGCCGAACGAAGGCTCGTCGAGCAGCATGAGCTTGGGCGCGAGCATCAGCGCCCGCGACACGGCGAGCATCTGCTGCTCGCCGCCGGAGAGCGTCCCCGCCTGCTGCTCGCGGCGCTCGCGCAGCCGCGGAAAGTAGGCGAACACCCGCTCGAGGTCGCGCTCGATGGCGTCGCGGCCGCGCCGCACGTAGGCGCCCAGCCGCAGGTTCTCCTCCGTCGTCAGGTCGAGAAAGGTGCCCCGCCCTTCCGGCACGTGCGCCACGCCCAGGCGCACGATGTCCTCGGTGCCGCGCCCGTCGATGCGCGCGCCGTCGAGGCGGATCTCGCCCTGCGCCTTCACCATCGCGCACACCGCGCGCAAGGTGGTGGTCTTGCCGGCGCCGTTGGCGCCGAGCAGCGCCGTGATGGAGCCCTTCTCGATGGCGAAGTCGACGCCGTGCAGGACCTGCGTGCGGCCGTAGCCGGCGCGCAGGTTCTTCGCCTCCAGGATCGGCGCTCCCGGCATCAGGCGCCCAGGTAGGCGCGCACCACGTCGGGATGGCGCTGCACTTCGTCGGGCGTGCCTTGCGCGATGACGCGGCCGAAGTCGAGCGCCACCACGCGCTCCGAGATGCTCATCACCAGGCCCATGTGGTGCTCGACCAGCAGCACGGTGAGCGAAAGGCGCTCGCGCAAGTCGCGCACCAGCGTGCCGAGCGCCTCGACTTCCTCGTGGTTCAGGCCGCTTGCCGGCTCATCGAGCAGCAGGAGCTTCGGCTCGCCGGCAAGCGCGCGCGCGAGCTCCACGCGCTTTTGCGTGCCGAACGGCAGCTCCGCGACGCAGGTCGCGGCGTGCGCCTCCAGGCCGAGCACCGCGATCAGCGAGAGCGCCTTGTCGCGCGCCTCGCGGTCTTCCCGCGACGCTCGAGGCAGGCGCAGCGCGTTGGCGAAGAAGCCGCCGCGCGTGCGGCTGTGGTGGCCGACCATGACGTTGTCCAGCACGCTCATGCTGCGAAACAGCGCCAGGTTCTGGAAGGTGCGGCCGATGCCAAGGCCCGCGACCTGGTGGCGCCGCGCGGCGAGCAGCGATGCGCCGTCGAAAGTCAGCTCGCCCGAGTCGCAGGCATAGAGCCGCGACAGGCAGTTGAACAGGGTGGTCTTGCCGGCGCCGTTCGGCCCGATCAGGCCGACGATGCACCCCGGAGGCACGCCAAAGGAGACGCCGTCGAGCGCGACGATGCCGCCGAAGCGCACGCGCACGTCTTGCACCCTCAGGAGCGGTGCTGCGTCTGTCGAAACGGTCTTCTCCTCCTCAGCCTGCGACGGTTGAGTCTGCCGCCCGATTGTCGGACAATAATTTCACCCTCGGCAAGGCCTTGCCTGGAGACCCCCGGAAAATGAGCGAAGCTGCGCAGTACGCAGTCCGCGACGGCATCGCCGTCATCACCCTCAATAACCCCCCCGTCAACGGCCTCGGCAACGAGCTGCGCGCCGCGGTGATGCAGCACCTGAAGAAGGCCGAGGCGGACGCCGCGGTCAAGGCGGTCGTGATCATCGGCAACACCAGGTTCTTCTCCGGCGGCGCCGACATCCGCGAGTTCGGCGCCACGCGGCTACCGCCCGACCTTCCCGAGGTCAATGCGCAGCAGGACGCCATGCAGAAGCCGCTGGTCGCCGCGATCGGTGGCTTCGCGCTCGGCGGCGGCCTGGAGCTCGCGCTCGCCTGCCATTACCGGATCGCATTGCCCCGTTCTCAGGTCGGCCTGCCCGAAGTGAAGCTCGGCATCCTGCCGGGCTCGGGCGGCACGCAGCGCCTGCCGCGCATCGTTCCGATGGCGGAGGCGGTGCGCCTGATGACCACCGGCGCCATGCTGCCCGTCGAGAAAGCAAAGGAGCTCGGGCTGATCGACGAGATCGTGCAGGGCGACCTGCTCGAGGGAGCCCTGGCTTTTGCCAAGTCGGTCGTTGGAAAGCCCCTGAGGCGAATTCGCGACCAGAAGGCGAAGCTCGACGGCGACCCGAAGGCGTTCTTCGCTCAGGTGCGAGAGCAGGTGGCGAAGGAGTCGAAGGGCTACCCCGCGCCGCTCGAAATCGTCGCCTGCGCCGAGGCCGCGGCGACGCTGCCGTTCGACGAGGGGCGCAAGCAGGAGCGCGTCGGCTTCGAGCGCCTGATGAAAGGGCCCGAGTCGAAGGCGCTGCGCCACATGTTCTTCGCCGAGCGGCAGACCTCGAAGATCCCCGACGTGCCCGACGACACGCCGGTGCGCGAAGTGAAGAAGGCGGCGGTGATCGGCGCCGGCACCATGGGCGGCGGCATCGCCATGAACTTCGCCAACGCCGGCATCCCCGTCACGCTGATCGACATGAACCAGGCCGCCGTCGACAAGGGCCTGGCGACCATCAGGAAAAACTACGCGGCGACGGTATCCAAGGGCAGGTTGAAGCAAGAAGACATGGACAAGCGGCTGGGGCTCATCAAATCATCGATCGAATTACCTCCCGATGCCGACATCTACATCGAAGCGGTCTTCGAGCGCATGGACGTGAAGAAGGACATCTTCGGCAAGCTCGACAAGCTCGCCAAGCCGGGCGCGATCCTCGCCACCAACACCTCGACGCTGGACGTCGACGCGATCGCGGCGAGCACGAAGCGGCCGCAGGACGTGATCGGCACGCATTTCTTCTCGCCCGCCAACGTGATGCGGCTGCTGGAGGTGGTGCGCGGGAAGCAGACCGACAAGAGCGTGCTCGCGACGACCATGAAGCTCGGCAAGGCGCTGAAGAAGGTGCCCGTGGTCTCCGGGGTGTGCGACGGCTTCATCGGCAACCGCATGCTCGAGAAGTACGGCCAGCAGAGCCTGTTCCTGCTCGACGAGGGCGCGAGCCCGCAGCAGGTCGACGCCGCGCTCGCGAAGTTCGGCATGGCGATGGGCCCGTTCACCATGTACGACATGGCGGGCAACGACATCGGCTGGGAAATCCGCAAGCGCCGCTACCAGGAGCGGCCCGACTTCGCCTACTCGCGCATCGCCGACCGCATCTGCGAGCAGGGCCGCTTCGGGCAGAAGACCGGCAGGGGCTTCTACAAGTACGAAGCCGGCAACCGCAAGCCGATCCCCGACCCCGAGGTCGACAGGATCTTCGACGCCTACCGCTCTGAAATAAAGATTGCCAGGCGAAGCATTTCGGACGAAGAGATCGTCGAGCGACTGATCTACGCGCTGGTCAATGAAGGCGCCCGCATCCTCGAGGAAGGCATCGCCCTGCGCGCCTCGGATATCGACATGGTCTACCTCACCGGCTACGGCTTCCCGCCGTATCGCGGCGGGCCGATGTTCTATGCCGACACCGTGGGGCTGGATAAGGTTTTGTCCGCCATTCAAGGTTTTCAGAAGGGCTACCAGGGTGCCCAATGGAAGCCCGCGCCGCTCCTCGTCAAGCTGGCGAAGGAAGGAAGGAAATTCAATGAATGAGGCCGTGATCGTCTCCACCGCCAGGACGCCGCTCTGCAAGAGCTGGCGCGGCGCCCTCAACATGACCCACGGCGCGAAGCTAGGCGGGCACGTGGTGCACGCCGCGCTCGAGCGCGCCAAGGTCGACGCCGACGAGGTCGAGGACGTGATCATCGGCTGCGCCAATCCCGAGGGCGCGACCGGCTGGAACATCGCGCGCCAGATCGCGATCCGCGCCGGCTGCCCGGTGACGGTGCCGGGCATGACCATCAACCGCTTCTGCTCCTCCGGGCTGCAGACCATCGCCCTCGCCAGCCAGCGCATCCTGTCGGGCGAAGGCGAGGTCTTCGTCGCCGGCGGCGTCGAGTCGATCTCGCTGGTGCAGAACGAGATGAACAAGCACCACTTCGAGGACGAGTGGCTGCACCGCCACCACCCCGAGAGCTACTGGCCGATGCTGCAGACCGCCGAGTACGTGGCGAAGAAGTACGGCATCTCGCGCGAGAAGCAGGACGAGTTCGGCGCGCGCAGCCAGCAGCGCGCGGCGAAGGCGCGCGCCGAGGGCAGGTTCAAGGACGAGATCGTGCCGATCACCACCAAGATGAAGGTGGTCGACAAGCACACCGGAGCCGAGGCCATGAAGGAGGTCACCGCGTCGGAGGACGAGGGCATCCGTCCCGACACCACCTACGAGGGCGTCTCGCAGATCAAGCCGGCGATCGAGGGCGGCTGCATCGCCGCGGGCAACGCCAGCCAGTTCTCCGACGGCGCTTCGGCCGCGGTGGTGATGAGCGCGAAGGAGGCGTCGCGCCGCGGGCTGCAACCCCTCGGCATCTTCCGCGGCTTCGCCGCCGCGGGCTGCGACCCGCGCGAAATGGGCATCGGGCCGGTGTTTGCCGTTCCAAAATTGCTGGAAAACGCAAAGAAGAGCGTCGCCAGCATCGACCTGTGGGAATTGAACGAGGCGTTCGCCGTGCAGGTTCTCTACTGCCGCGACCGCATCGGCATTCCCGACGAGCGGCTCAACGTGAACGGCGGCGCGATCGCGCTCGGCCATCCCTACGGCATGAGCGGCGCGCGCCTCGTCGGCCACGCGCTCATCGAAGGCAAGCGCCGCGGCGCGAAGCTGGTCGTCGTCACGATGTGCATCGGCGGCGGCATGGGCGCCGCGGGACTGTTCGAAGTAGCTTAGGAACTACAGAAGAAACCTCGCGCCTCCCGGCACAACCGCGGCGCGTCAGCGTGTAACACAGCGCCGCCAAGAATAGCGCCGTCACCCGATGCTCATGGAGGCGGCGAAAATGACTCTCGACGACGTGTACGGCCCCGATAACGACGAGTTCCCGCTCGAGCAGGAAGCCGAGGACTGGGACGAGGAGACGCTCGGGCTCGACTGGGACGAAACCGAAGCGCAGGACCTGGCGCGCGAGATCAGCGCCGGCAACAACTAGGCTTTCAGCGCCTTCAGGCGGAACGCCGCCACCGGGTGCTGGAAGCCGCGCAGGCTGAGCGGCCCCACCGAGTCGGTGTCGGCGAGGTGCGCGACGTCCTGCTCGGTCTGGGCATCCAGCACGATCTCGCCGGCGCCCGCCTGGCCGCAGAGGCGCGCCGCGAGGTTGGGCACGTTGCCGATCGCCGCGTACTCCCAGCGCTGCTCGAAGCCGATCACGCCCAGCGTGGCATCGCCCTGCGCGATGCCGATCCCGAGGCCCACCTGGTGCCCCAGCCTCTCCCAGGCTTCCGCGATCGGCTCGAAGTCGCGCTGCAGCGCGATCGCCATGCGCACCGCCCGCTCGGCGGGCCGGTCCACCGGGAACGGGTCGTTGAAGAAGATCATCATGCCGTCGCCCGCGAAGTGCTCGAGCGTGCCGCCGTACTCGTCGACGGTGCGGCCGAGCGCCGCGTGGTAGCTGCGCAGGAGCTCCAGCACCTCTTCCGGATCGGCGCGGTCGGTGAACGCCGTGAAGCCGCGCAGGTCGAGGAATACCGCGGTGATTTCGCGCCGGTGCGGCTTGAGCGAATCCTCGCCGCCGGCAACGATGGCCTCCGCCACCTGGCGCGAGAAGAAGCGCTTAAGGCGGCTCAGGTTCTGCAGCTGCGCCACCTGGTCGCGAACGCGCTCCTCGAGCTGCGCATTCAGGGTCTTGATCTCGTCCTGCAGCGCCTTCACGCGCAGCAGCCGCTTGACGCGGCCGAAGAGCTCGGGCCAGTTGACCGGCTTCATCAGGAAGTCGTCGGCGCCGGCCTCGATCCCCTTGATGCGCTCGGTATGCGCCTCGGTCGAGGTGATCAGGATCACCGGCAGGAGCGCCGTTCCGGGATCGGCCCGCAGCCGCCGGCACAGCTCGTAGCCGTTCATCAGCGGCATGTTGATGTCCGACACCAGCAGGTCGGGCGGCGCGGAGTGCACCTGGTCGAGCGCCGCGGCGCCGTCGAACGCGATCTGCACTTCGTAGCCGAGGTTGCGCAGCAGCCCCGCCACCATCTCGGCGTTGGTGCGCTGGTCGTCGACGACCAGGATGCGCTCGGCCATTGCCTCGCTACCCCGGGAACACGATCACGCCGCGCGCATTCTTTCCGGACT
>Ga0164309_10001121_pt1 | contig 13383 bp, 11 predicted proteins | sample Whisoiple_247_MG_FD_109984 | JGI IMG/M metagenome (GOLD analysis project Ga0164309, IMG submission 109984) | Soil microbial communities amended with fresh organic matter from upstate New York, USA - Whitman soil sample_247_MG | ecosystem: Environmental > Terrestrial > Soil > Unclassified >...
CATGATCAGCGCATCGGGCACGAAGTATGGGTAGACCAAGAGGACGAGGCCGACGGAGAGGTGCGGCGGCCTGGACATCCGCCGACCATAGGTGAAGAGCACGTAGCCGATGCCGGACACGACGATCCCGGCAATCAGGTTGGTCGCGTCGAAGTCCATGGATCGAGTATCCGGCCGCGTCGGCCTCACGGCCAGCCGTCGTGCCCCCAGCGCGCGTCGCTTGCGCTCGGGTCACAATCCGTTGAACTCTCCTGGGCGATGATGGGAGAACGCTTGGAGGCGGGTCGTCGCGCATTTTCGTTGATCGCCTCTCTGGCCCTGGCGCTGGCCGTGGCACCAGGGGCCCTCGGCCAAACGGGCTCGGGAGGCGCCGCCAAGATTGCTGCGCCGGCGACCACGGCAGCGCCCGTGGTCCAGGAGGTCCCGGCGCCCGAGGGCCCCCTGGACGCTCCGGTGGCGCCGCCAGCACCGCCGCCTCCACCGCCACCACCACCGGCGACGGCCCTACCGGCACCCGAGCCACCACCACCGCCAGCACCGCCTCCGCCAGCACCAGCCAAAGCGAAGCGCGCTCCGCTCGAGCCTTTGGAGGCCCCGGTTCCGATCCATTTCGACCGCAAGGTGCTCTACGAGCTCCGCGTCGGCTCGAAGGAAAACTCAGCCGAAGCGCGCGCGCGCGGAGCCGAGAAGGCGCTTGCGGCGGCGCTCGAGCAGGGCAGTACCAAGGAGGACGTGCGGGCCGAAGACCGGGGTGAGCTGGCGGTCATCTATGCCGGCAAGGTCCCGCTCTTGCAGCTGTTTCCCGAAGATGCCGAGGCGCACGGGCATTCGTCGCTCGCCTTCCACGCGGACGACGTGGCCGTGGTGTTCGGGCGCCTGCTCGACGCGGAGGCTCAGCGCAAGGCGCTCGCCCACCGGGTGTTTTCCGTCTCGCTCGTGGTCCTGATGTCGCTCATCGCGCTCTTGCTGTTGCGCCGCACCGGCGAGTTCGGCGACCGTATGCACGAGTGGCTGGAGAAGAATCGCGAGAAGATTCCGTCACTCCACGTGCAATCGATGGAGCTGGTCGGACCGGCCGCCGTACGCAGTGGAGCACTACTCGGCGTCGAGGTGGGCAAGTGGCTCTTGCGCTTGCTCATCTTGTACTTCTGGGCGCTGGTCAGCCTGTCGCAATTCGAGTCCACGCGCGGCTACGTGGCCGAGGTCACCACGACCTTCATCGCGCCGTTGCCGGAGATCTTGCGCCGCGCTGCCGGTTCCTTGCCACTCCTGGGGGTCCTGATCCTCGGCGTCGCGGCCGTGGTCGTGCTCGTGCGCTTCGTGCAGCTGTTCTTCGCCGGCGTGTCCCGACGCGAGACGGCCTTGCCGTGGCTGCGCGCCGAGCTGGCCGAACCGCTGAGCTTCCTCCTGCGCCTCGGCATCGTGCTTTCGGCCCTGCTCTTCGTGGCGCCCATCGTCACCGGCAGCCCCGAGGGAGTCCTGCCGCGCGCCGGCTTGATCGCTCTCTTTGCGCTCGGCTTGGCTGCGACGCCGGCTCTCGCCTCTCTCGTCGTCGGTATCGGCACGGTGTTTGGGCAGAAGCTCGAGCCGTCGGATCTGGTGGTGTTCGGTGGCCGTCGCGGCCGCATCGTGGAGGTGGGCCTCTTCTACGTGATCCTCGAGGACGCCTCCGGCGCGCAGATCCGCGTGCCGCAGCTGATGTCGCTATTCCACCCCACCGAGTTCTTGGCGCGGCGCTCCCGGGTCAGAATCGAGATCCCGCTCAAGAGACTGTCCGAGGAAGCCCTGGCGGCCCTGCGGCGCGCTGCGGAGGCCGTCGGGACCGAGACCGACGTGGCCGTGATCAGCGCGGACAGCGACGGCACGCTGGTCGCGCTGGCCGTGACCAGTAGCGAGCGCGACACGAGTACGCGGCTGTTTTTGGCGGCAACGAGCGAGCTCGAGGCTGCCGGTCTCGAGCTTGGACGCACCCCACGATCGAGGCGCCCCTCATGAATGCGATGACGGCCTTCATCGGCCTGCTCTTCTTGGCGTACATGGGCAGCGTCGTGGTCGGTGGTCGCGCCGTGCGCGGCTACGGCTTGCCGTCGGGCTCGGAGTACCTCCTGCTCGGGTTCTTGCTCGGACCCTACGTGCTCGGCCTGCTCAATAGCGAGCTGCTCTCGACGCTGTCGCCGTTCTTGCACGTGGGCGCCGGCTGGCTCCTGCTCGTGAGCGGCATGGACTGGGGCTACGTCGAGGACAAGCCGAGCTCGCTCCGCTCCGTCATCGGCAGCTTTCTACTGGCACTCATCACGGGCGGCTTGGTGTTTGCTGCAGTCTATTGGGTGCTCGGGGAGCTCGGACCGCGGGCAGCGCAACATCGGCTGCTCTTGGCTGGATCGATCGCGGCTGTCGGCATGGAGACGACACGGCAGGCCGTGCGCTGGGTGATCGAACGCTACGACGCGGAAGGCCCGCTCAGCCGCACGATTGCCGTGTTGGCCGACGCCGACGAGCTGCCCGCGCTCCTCTTGGTTGCCGGCTTGGTGCTGCTCTCGCCGATGCCCGAGACGCACATCCACCTGCCGCCGGGCGCATGGTTCGCCATCACGATCGGCATCGGTGTGGCCATGGGCCTGATCTCGGTGGCGCTGATGGGACCGGAGCTGCACCGGGGCGAGGCCCAGTGCCTGATCCTCGGCGCCGGCCTTTTGTGCACGGGGCTGTCCATCGCGCTCGGCCTGGCTGGGGTGGTGTCCTCGTTCGTGCTCGGCGTCACGCTCTCGCGCATCTCGCCCCACCGGCCCGCTTTGCTCGCCATCCTGAAGAAAACGGAGCAGCCGGTGCTCCTGCCGGTTTTGCTCCTGGCCGGGGCCCTCGTCACCCTCGAAGATCGACGTCTCTTGCCGGTGCTCGGTGCCGCGCTCGGCGCGCGCCTGCTCGGTAAGCTGTTCACGGGCTTCCTCCTCTACTTGCGCCGTGCGGGTCGCCCGGCAGGCCCGCTGCTCGGCATCGGTCTCTTGCCGTCGGGAGTCGTGACCATCTGCTTGGCCGTTGCGCTCTCCCGCCGCGTGGGTGGCCGGGACGGGGATCTATTGCTCACAGGCGCGGTGGCCATGACGCTGTTTGGCGAGTTGCTCGGCCCCGTTTCGCTGCGCCGATCCCTGCGTCGCGCCGGCGAGCTTCGAAGTCCGGGCGGAACGCGCAGCGATCCACCCACCGGGCCCGCCTCGGCTGGCGAGGTGCTGTCGTCGTGAGTGCCGTGTCGACCCCCAAGTCTCTGGCCCTGCGCGGAGTGCAGGCCATGGCCCTCTGCGCCGTGTTCGCGATGGCGTTTGCCACGAGCCGCATGCTCGTTCACGCGCCGGCGGCCGCCACGGTCACCGCCGTGGGATTTCTCCTGCTGGCTGGCGTCTTGGCGAGTGAGCTCTGTGAGATGATCGGCCTGCCGCATCTGAGCGGCTACCTCTTGGCCGGCATGGTGGCGGGTCCACACGTGCTGCACCTCGTCCACCACGACACGGTGGAGACTTTGACCAAGGTGAACAAGCTGGCGCTGTCGCTCATCGCGCTGGCCGGTGGAGCGGAGCTCCGGCTCGAGGACCTCAAGCACGGCATGAGAGGCCTGGCGTACGCAACGCTCGTGCAGTCGACCCTTGCGCTCGTCTGTTGCATGGGCGCCTTCTTCCTGGTGGCCCCGTACCTGCCGTTTTTGAACGGCTTCTCGGTGCCAGCGCTGCTCGGCGCCGCGGGCCTGTGGGGCGTGCTCGGTGTCACGCGCAGCCCGGCGGCCTTGCTCGGCATCCTGTCCCAGACGAGAGCCCAAGGTCCGCTGACGCGTTTCTCCTTGGCCTTCATCATGAGCTCGGACGTGGTCGTCATCGTCCTGCTCGCCGTCGCGTTCACCTTCGTGCGGCCGCTCTTGGTTCCTGGTGCGACCTTTGCCCTCTCGGATTTGGTCGCAGCCGGTCACGAGCTGCTCGGCAGCGTGGCCATCGGTACGACCTTCGGGCTCATTCTGGTCGTGTACCTGAAGCTGGTCGGTCGCGGTCTTTTGCTCGTCCTGGTTGCGCTCGGCTTCGGTCTGTCGGAAGTGCTCGGCTATCTGCACTTCGATCCGCTGCTCGTGTTCATCATTGGCGGCATGGTCGTGCAGAACCTCTCCAAGCAGGCGGACAAGCTGCTCCACGCCGTCGAGGAAACCGGCAGCGTGGTGTACGTCGTGTTCTTCGCCACCGCCGGCGCGCACCTGGACCTGCCGCTGCTCGCGCGCCTCTGGCCAGTGGCGGTGGCACTGGCCGCGGCCCGCGTGCTCGGCACCTACGTGTCGCACGTCATTTCCTGCCGCTTGGCCAACGATGAGCCGGTGATCGTGAAGTTCGGCTGGACACCGATGGTGTCGCAAGCAGGCCTGGCGCTCGGCCTGGCTGGCGTGGTCTCTGCCGCCTTCCCAGCGCTGAGTTTGCCCTTCCAGTCGCTCGCCATCGCCGTCGTGGCCATCAACGAGATGGTGGGACCGGTGCTGTTCAAGTGGGCCCTCGACCGCACCGGGGAAAGCCAGGGCGCGCACTAGGCAGCGCTGCGGTGGCGCCCGGGGTCCGAACGGGTCAGCTTGAGCCCTCGGTGAAGGCGGCCCGAATCGAACGAGAGTCCTACGCGGGAGTCAGCGACATCCCGCCGGTGACGACTTGTGCCCGCTGTGGGCTCGCGACTTGCGAAGGCTGCGCCCCAGCGGAGCCTGCGATCGGCACAACTGGGGGCGGCGCCCGCCTGCCCTGGACCGAGCGGCCGGCCTCTCTGAAACGCCTGCTGGACACTGCGCTCGCGACCTCGACCGACGTCCAACTCGTGTTCGGGCGGCTCGAGGCCGAGCCGCCGGGACGTGCGCTCTGGTTTGCGCTCACGGTCGAGCTCCTCGCGCTCGGCTCCATCTTCGCGGCGGTCGGGTTCGGTCTGCTCCTCGCTGCGCCGCGATTCTTCTTGGCCCTCGCACGTCAGGGCAGCACGTGGGCGTGGTCGAGCGGCCTCTGGCTCGTGGCGAGCCTGGGCGTCGTGGCCCTGCACCTCTTGTGGGCTGAGCTGCTCGAGCGCGGCGTGCGCCGGGCGGACCACGCCCCGAGTCACCGCTTGGCCGTCGCTTTCGCCTGCTACTCCTGCGGCTGGGACTTGCTCACGTCTCCCGTGGGCTTTTGGCTGAGCGCACGGAGCGGAGCCCTGCGCGGCCAAGGCCGAACGCAAGCCCTCCTCTCGGCCCTGCGCGCGCCCAGACCCGCCATGCAGGCCTACCTCGTGGATGGTCGAGGGCTCGACGAAGCCACGGCCGCACAGGTGATCCGGGGCGCCGCCCGCGACGCCTTCGTGCTCGTCGGCCTCTTCACTCTGCTGTGCGTTGGCGCCATCCTGGGGTTCTTGGTGGCGCTCTGGCCGTACTGAGACGCGGCTCGGTGTCTCCGCGCTACGCCTCGAGTCGCCCGCGCGTCTCCACGGTCACGCCCAGCAGCACCAAGGCGACCCCGACGAGCGGCACGCAGGCGACGTAGGTCAAGACGGCGAGCGGATCCTTGCCCGAGCGGAGGACCCAGCCGACGGCAAACGGGAAGCACGCGGTCAGGATGCGCCCGGCGTTGTAACAAAAGCCCGAGCCCGTGCCGCGCAAGCGCGACGGGAAGAGCTCGGGCAAATAGAACGTGAACGAGCCGAACACGCCGAACACCGTCAGGCCCACGGTGAACATCAAATAGAGGCGCGTCTCGGGGGCATGCTCCATGCCGAACGTCGTCCAAATGGCGAGCGCGCTGGCCAAGAAGTAGCCGAGGAACATGGCGCGCCGACCGGCTCGGAGGGCAATGGGTACGGTCAAGAGCGTGCCGATCAAGCCACCGAGATTGAAGCAGGTGGTGGCCGTGGTGATGTACTGGGTGCGCAGCGCCTGGGCCGCCACCGGATCGGTCCCGGCCGCCGAGCTGCTGAGCAAGCTGGCCACGACGGGAATGAAGGCGCTGCAGCTCCACCAGGTGACGAGCGCAATGATGGCCATCGACAGCCCGCTCACGGTGGCCGAGCGACGCTCGGGTGAAAACAGCTCACGCAGGCGAGGCTTGGCCTCCGGCGACCAACTCTCCGGCTCCTTCACCTTCATGCGGATGATCATGGCCACCACGGCCGGGACCAGGCCGGTCAAGAACACGGCCCGCCAGGACAGCTCGGGGTTTCCGGCGATCACGTCCAGCTGGCGCGTGAACAGATCGTTGACGAACGTGGCTAGAAACAGGCCCGCTGGCGCCGATGTGTAGAGCAGGGCCCCGCCCAGCACGCGCTTGTTCATCGGCAGCGTTTCTGCAACGAGCGCTGCTCCTGCCGCCCACTCACCGCCGATGCCGAAGCTGGCGATGAAACGAAACACGGCCAAGGTCGGCAGGTTGGGAGCAAACGCGCACGCAGCGGTCGCCAGCGAGTACGTGAGCATCGTGAGGAGCAGCGTGCGCGTACGACCCAGGCGGTCCGTCAGCTTGCCGAAGGCGATGCCACCGGCGGCCCAGCCGAGCAAAAGCAGGCTGGTCAAGAGCGCGGTGTAATAGAGAGTCTGACCCTTCGTTGCCGCGTCCGCCGGATCGAGGCCGAGCAGCTGTGGTACGCAGATCGGGGCGACGTAGTTGAAGAGCAGCCCATCGAAGACGTCGAAGCCCCAGCCCAGCCAGGCGGCGAAGAGCACGAGCCATTGGTAGCGTGTGAGGCCAAACATGAAGGGGCCCCTTTCTCTTTGATTGGCCCTCTACAAGCAAGTAGGAAGGGCCCATGCCTGCAGAAAGCATCGACTGTACGGATCGCTACTGCATCATCGGAGCCGGTCCGGCAGGCCTGGCGATGGCACACGCCCTGCGCCGGCTGGGCGTCCCCTACGACCACTTCGAGCGCCATTCGGGCGTCGGTGGCTTGTGGGACATCGAGAATCCCGGCTCGCCCATGTACGAAAGCGCGCACCTCATCTCGTCGAAGACGATGAGCGGCTTCGCTGGCTTCCCGATGCCGGCGGACTACCCCGATTACCCAACGCACGACAAGGTCCTCGCCTACCTCCGTGCCTTCGCACAGGCCGGCGATCTCGAGGCGGGCGTCACCTTCGGCCGCAGCGTGGACTGGGTCGAGCCCAGCGCGAAGGACGCGACGGTGACGCTGGGCGATGAGCGGCGCACCTACCGCGGCGTCATCTGCGCGACCGGCACCAACTGGCACCCGATCGTGCCGGACTGGGCCACAGGCGCCGAGGGCCTGGTGCGCCACGTCCGCGACTACCGCAGCCCGGACGAGCTGCGCGGCAAACGGGTGCTCGTCGTCGGCCTCGGCAACTCCGGAGCCGACATCGCGTGCGATGCCGCGCGCGTTGCCAAAGCGGCGTCGGTGAGCATTCGACGCGGGTACCACTTCGTGCCCAAGCACATCTTCGGCATGCCGGTGGACGTCTTCGCCAACGATGGACCCCACCTGCCGCTCTGGCTCGAAGCACCGGTGTTCAGCTTCCTATTGCGCCTGCTCATCGGCGACACGACGAAGCTCGGCATGCCCAAGCCCGACCATCGCGTGCTCGAGTCACACCCGCTCGTGAACGACCAACTGCTCTCGCACCTGCGCCACGGTGACGTGCGCCTGGTGGCCGACGTGGAGCGCCTGGAGGCCGGTCAGGTGGTGCTCAAGGATGGCGCGCGGCTCGACGTGGACCTCGTGCTCCTGGCCACCGGCTACACGAGGAGCATCCCGTACCTCGATGTGAAGCACCTCGATGGCTCGTGGGGCGCCGGTCAGGCGCTCACCGCCTTCAGCCGACGCTACGATTCGCTCTTCACGCTCGGCTTCTCCGAGATCAACGGCGCCCTGTTCCCGCACCTCAGTCGGCTCTCCGCGCTGATCGCCGAGGTCGCCCGCGCCGAGCTCACCGAGCCGGAGGCGGCGGCTCGGTTCTTCGCTTGGCTCCGCAAGACCGAGTTCGATCTCCAAGGCGGCCGGAAGCTCATCGCGACCAGGCGCCACGAGCACTACACGGATGAGCATGCTCTCGAGCGCTCCACCCGCAGGGCCTTCCGCAAGATGGGCTGGACGTGCCCCTAGGGGGCTCCACCATAACTAGACATTCTTTATCAAGAATTATTTATTCTTTTGCAGAATACCGCTGCGGATCTACCTTTGAAGGGTGATGAACCTCGAACTCGCCGCGCTGCACTCCCCCAGTCGCTTTCCCGAGCGGTCTAGTGAGGAGCGTCCAGCGTCGGGTGTCCAGCGTTCGCTCAACTCGGAAGATTACCAACACTTGGGCGCCGAGGAGCTCATCCGCTGGGCGGGTCGCGAGTTCGGGCAGGGGCTCGTCCTCTCCTCAAGCTTCGGCGCCGACTCCCCGCTCATGCTGCACCTGGTGAGTCGGTTCGCTCCGGGAACGCGCGTCGTGTTCATCGACACCGGGTACCTGTTTCCCGAAACGTACCGCTTCGGCGAAGAGCTCCGTGAGCGCTTCAATCTGAAGATCGAGGTGTACGGACCGAGGATGTCGACCGCCCGCCAGGAGGCCCTCTACGGTCAGCTCTGGGAGCAAGGGGAAGAAGGCGTCAGCCGCTACCTGCAAATGAACAAGGTGGAGCCGATGCAGCGCGCCCTGCAGGAGCTCAAGGTGACCGCGTGGATTGCGGCGCTGCGCTCCAATCAAACCGAGCATCGCCAGGGCTTGCGCAAAGTCGGCCTGCAGGACGGGCGCGTGAAGATCCACCCGATCCTGGACTGGAGCAAAGAGCAGGTGGAGGAGTACTTCCGCCAGCACGATTTGCCGCGGCACCCGCTGTACGAACAAGGCTACCGGTCGATCGGCGATTGGCACTCCACCGTTCCCGTCGCTCCTGGCGAAGACGACCGTTCCGGTCGCTTCCTGGGCGCGAAGAAGGAATGCGGCCTGCACCTGTCGGCCGAGCAGAACACGAGCTTCAGCTCGTCGGGCCTTTGATAGGGCCCTCGAGAAGACTGGAGCACGCGCACCTACATTGGTGGACGCCGCTCCCACAAAGAACTCCTATCTCCTTCCTGCACGGACCTCGCACGGCCCGCTGCAGGGCGAATCGATGCGCGAACGTTTCCAATTCGCAAAGGGCCGGACTCGGTCCGGCAACGTAGCGCCCGTACCCTGAAAATCAGATACTGGCCGCCCAAGGCCCAAAGTTCGATCGCCGCCGGAAGTGGGGGACTCCGGCGGTGAGAGAGACGGAGTGAATAGGTGAACGACGAGCGGAGGACAGAGTGAGCGCTGAACCCCCAGATTGGAACGACGTCACTGCCCAATATGGCTTGCGTGCCTTGGCCGCCTTCGGCCGCACGGAGAGCGGAACGCACCGCATTGCACGGCCGCGCGCGCTCGGAGAGCTCCAGGCTGAACGCGACCTCGACCGGGACGCACTCAGCTCCATCGTCACCGAATACCTCGGCTACTTCTCGGGTCCCGCACGCGGTGCAGCCCTGCGGGCCGTCCGTGAAGCGCTCGACACCGTGGGCGCTGCCGACCGCCGCGTTCCCCAAGCCCTCGCCGGCCAGCTCGTGCAAGCCCTCGCGCATCAGCTGAAGAGCAGCGCCGACCGCGAAGCCTTCTTGGCCACTGCGTGGGAAATCCTCGCCTCGACCGGCCTGCGTATTACTGCCTAGCGCTCCGGTACTGCTTAGCGCTGCAGTACTGCCTAGCGCTGCGGTACTGCCTGAGCTGGGCTCCCGAGTCAGAAGTCGCGCAGGAAGTGGCACGTGTACCCGTTCGGGTACCGCTCCAAGTAGTCCTGGTGATACCCCTCGGCCCGGGTGAAGGGTCCCGCCGGCGTCACCTCCGTCACCAGAGGTCGACCCCACACCCCACGCGCCTGCACCCGCTCGATCACCTCACGGGCGACTCGTTCCTGCTCGGGGCTGCGAAAGAAAATGGCGGAGCGATACTGCGTGCCTCGGTCGTTGCCCTGACGATTGGCCGTCGTCGGATCGTGCATGCGGAAGAACCACTTCTCGAGCAGCTCCGCGAACGAAATCACGTCGGGATCGAACAGTACGCGCACTGCCTCCGCATGCCCGGTCCTGCCCGTCTTCACCTGCTCGTACGTCGGGTGTTCGGACTCTCCACCGGCGTAGCCCACCTCCGTCTCGAGAATGCCAGGAACGCGACGCAAGAGGTCCTGCATGCCCCAGAAGCAGCCGCCCGCCAGGTGGGCCTCGTCGACTCGCTTGTCACTGCGTTCGCCTAACGACGTCATCGTTCCGTCACCGCCTCCCGAGTAGCCGCCGCCTGCCGTGCCCGGCGCCAACTCGTGCACTTTACGCGGGCCCCCGACCGGGCGCACGCTCGGGCCGATGGGTCGTTCCCCTTTTTCCATTCGGAGTCCGATCGATGGCCAGGTCCACCGGACGGCGCAGGAGCTCGACCGTGCCGGCGCCTTGGAGCGACTCGAGCAGAGCCAGCAGGCGTCCCTCGCGGTGCGCGCGCTTCCGCTCGCGGAGCGCATCGCCCTCTGCCAGCGCTTCCTCGACCGCTTCGCGGATCGGCTGGAGGAAAACGCCACCGACATCACGCTCATGATGGGTAAGCCTCTCTCGCAGGCGAAGGGCGAGTTCGGTGGCATGAAGGCGCGGACCCTGGCCATGTGCGAGCTCGCGCCGGCCGTTCTGTCCGACGAAGCGGTGAGCCAGATGGCCGGTTTCGAGCGCTTCATCCGACACGAGCCTCTGGGCGTCGTGCTCGACATCGCAGCCTGGAATTACCCGCTCTTGGTGGCCACCAACGTGATCGTGCCGGCGCTCTTGGCCGGCAACTCCGTGCTCGTGAAGCACGCGCCACAAAGCGCGCTCGTCGGTGCCCAGTTCGAGCGCGCCTTCGTCGAAGCCGGCGCTCCCGCTGGCGCAGTGCTCGACTGTTTCGTCGATCACGACACGGCGGGCAGCCTGATTGACTCGGGCAAGCTCGCGTACCTGGCTTTCACCGGCTCGGTTGCCGGCGGCCGTGCCGTCCACGCCCGGACGGGCGGACACTTGCTGCGTTCGGGGTTCGAGCTCGGTGGCAAAGACGCCGCCCTGGTGCTCGATGACGCGGACCTCGATTTTACGGTCCCCAACCTGGTGGACGGTGCGTTCTACAACGCCGGGCAGAGCTGTTGCGCCGTGGAACGCATCTACGTGCCCCAGAAGCTGGCGGCGCGCTTCGTCGAAGCTTTCGTGGCGGAGACGAAGAAACAGATGGTCTTCGGCGACCCGCGGCTGGCGGAAACGACGCTCGGGCCGCTCGTGAACGAGGCCGCCAAACGGCGCTGTGAAGAGCAGGTGGAGGAAGCCGTCGCCCTCGGCGGTCGCCTGCTCGTGGGCGCGAGCGACTTCGAAAAGGTCACACTCTCCGCCTGCTACCTGGCGCCCCACGTGGTGTTCGCGCCTCCGCAGAGCTCACGGCTGCTGCAAGAGGAAAGCTTCGGTCCCGTCATCGGCATCGTGCCGTACGATTCGGAGGAAGAGGCCATCGGCTTCGTCAACGACAGCGCCTACGGCCTGACGGCGTCCGTGTGGACTCGGGACCTGGAGCGGGCCAAGCGGATCGGAGCGCGGCTGGAGGTCGGCACGGTGCTGGCCAACCGCGCCGACTACGTCGATCCGGAGCTACCTTGGAACGGTGTGCGCGATTCCGGACTCGGCTGCACGCTATCGAAGTATGGCCTCCTGGCCTTCACGCGTCCCAAGGGTTTTCACTTGCGTAAGAGTCCTGGCTGAGGCTTGCGGCGCTTGCTGGTGAGATGCGCTTGAAGCACCCTGATAGAGCAATATGAGGTTCGAGACTCCAGAAGAGGTCGAGGCCTACCTGGAACAGGCCGGTATCCGTTTCCACAAGCTGGCCGTCGTCGACGTCGACGGCGTGCTGCGCGGGAAGTACGTGGACAAGAGCAAGTTCGCCTCCGCGCTCCGAAGCGGCTTCGGCTTCTGCAATGTCGTGCTCGGCTGGGACAGCGCTGACCAGCTCTACGACAACACCAACTTGGTTGGTTGGCATACAGGCTACCGAGACGCGCCCGTGCGGCTCGACCTATCGACCGTGCGCCGCTTGCCGCTCGAGGAGGATACCATTCTGGTGCTCGGCCAGTTCGACGGAGCCTACGCCGGTGCGTGTCCGCGCAGCTTGCTCGAGCGCGTGATTCAGCGCGCAACGGCCGCCGGGCTCACCGCACACGCTGCCTTCGAATACGAGTTCTTCGTCTTCGAGGAGACACCCGAATCGGTGCGAGAAAAGGGCTATCGCAACCTGAAGCCCCTGTCGCCCGGCATGTTCGGCTACTCGATGCTGCGCAGCGGCGTCCACGCCGACCTCTATCATCAGCTCCTCGCAGCCATGCAGGAGCTCGAAGCAGACATCGAGGGGCTCCACACCGAAACCGGTCCTGGCGTCATCGAGGCAGCTCTGAGTTACCGCCCCGCGCTGGATGCGGCGGATCGCGCGGCGCTCTTCAAGACGTACACCAAGGTGCTCTTGCAGCGGGCCGGGCTGATGGCGACGTTCATGGCCAAATGGAGCTCGGACTACCCGGGGCAGAGCGGCCATTTGCACATTTCGCTCACGGACCGCGACGACAAGAACGTGTTCTTCTCGCCGGACGGCGATGGCCTGAGCGAGACGTTCCGTCATTTCGTCGCCGGACAAGCCCTGCTCTTGCCAGACGTCCTGGCCATGGTCTGCAGCACCGTCAACGCCTACCGCAGGCTCGTGCCAGGCCTGTGGGCGCCGACCCATGCGACCTGGGGCATCGAGAACCGGACCACCGCCATCCGCGCCATCCCCGCTGGGGCCAAAGGCACGCGCAGCGAGTATCGCATCGGACCGGCCGACGGTAACCCGTACCTCGTCCTCGCGGCGGCCCTGGCCACCGGTCTCTACGGCATCGAGCAGCGCCTCGAGCTGCCCCCCGTCGAGGGCAACGCCTACGAGCATCCCGGAGCGGGCGCACGCGAGCTTCCGACCACGCTCGGCGCGGCCACGCGGGCCTTTCTCGAATCCAAGCTGACGCGCGAGCTCTTCGGTGACACGTTCGTGGAGCACTTTGCCCAGACCCGCATCTGGGAAGACCGAGCCGCCCAACGCTACGTGAGTGACTTCGACTTAGCGCGCTACTTCGAGATCATTTGACCAAGATGGCCAGCCCTCTGCCTTTCACCAAGTTCAACTACCCCGTCTCCTATCGCCTGGGCTGTGGTCGCATCCGTGAGCTCGCGGCCACCTGCCGGGAGCTCGGCACGAGCCGCCCGCTCGTCGTCACCGACCCTGGTGTCCGAGGGCTGCCCTGGTTTGCGCAGGCGCTCGGGGACCTCGAGGCCGCGGGACTCAGGGTCACGGTTCACTCCGAGGTCCACGAGAACCCCATC
>Ga0164309_10001122_pt1 | contig 13380 bp, 12 predicted proteins | sample Whisoiple_247_MG_FD_109984 | JGI IMG/M metagenome (GOLD analysis project Ga0164309, IMG submission 109984) | Soil microbial communities amended with fresh organic matter from upstate New York, USA - Whitman soil sample_247_MG | ecosystem: Environmental > Terrestrial > Soil > Unclassified >...
TCGCTGCATACCTTCAACAAATTATGGGGCCGGCGCGTGCTCGGGCAGGGCGCGATCGTGCTTTTGATCTCGGATGGGCTTGAGCGTGAGGCTGATGCCCGGCTGGCGTTCGAGATGGACCGGCTGCACCGGTCCTGTCGCCGCCTGATCTGGCTAAATCCGCTGTTGCGCTATGGCGGCTTCGAGGCCAAGGCGCAAGGCATCAAAATGATGCTGCCCCACGTTGACGAATTCCGCCCGGTGCATAGTTTGAGTTCAATTGAGGGCCTGATTGCCGCATTATCGTCGGCGCCGCCGCCGCACCATCGCAGCGCGATCCGTCCCGCAGCTTGAACGAGGCTCCCATGCTCAATCGCGACGAGGACATCCTGCAGGCGGCCGAGGCCTGGCAGAAGGCCGGTCGTGGCGTAGCGCTGGCCACCGTGGTCCAGACCTGGGGCTCGGCGCCGCGGCCGGCCGGTTCGAGCCTCGTGATCAACGATGACGGTACGTTCCTCGGCTCGGTCTCCGGCGGCTGCGTGGAGGGCGCCGTGGTCACCGAGGCGCTCGATGTGATCTCCAGCGGCCAGCCGAAGATGCTCGAATTCGGCGTCGCGGACGAAACCGCGTGGAACGTCGGTCTGTCCTGCGGTGGCACCATCCGGGTATTCGTCGAGAAAGTCGGTTAGCCGTGAAGCTCGAGACCCTCGCAGCACTCAATGCCGAACGCGCGGCGCGCCGGCCGGCGATCGTGGTGCTCGATCCCGCCAATGGCGAGCAGCGCCTGGTCAAGGCCAGCGAGATCGCCGCCGATCCCTTGCGCGCCGAACTGTCAATGCAGTTGCGCATGGGCACCAGCGGCATGATTGAGGCCGGCGGCAGGACGCTTTTCCTGAATGTCCACGCGCCGACCGCGCGGCTCGTCATCGTCGGCGCGGTCCATATCAGCCAGGCGCTGGCGCCGCTGGCCCGCTCACTCAACTATGACGTGACGGTGGTGGATCCGCGCACGGCGTTTGCCAGCCCGGAGCGGTTTCCCGACGTGCCGCTGATCGCGGAATGGCCCGACGTCGCGCTGCCGCCGCTCAATATCGATCATTACACCGCGTTCGTCGCGGTCACGCATGACCCGAAGATCGACGATCCCGCGCTGTTGCATGCGCTGGAATGCGACTGCTTCTATATCGGCGCGCTGGGCTCGCGAAAGACCCATGCCAGCCGTGGCGAGCGGCTGAGAGCGCAGGGCGCGTCCGATGCCGACATCGCGCGCATCCATGCGCCGATCGGTCTGGATATCGGCGCGGTATCGCCGTCCGAAATCGCCGTCGCCATCATGGCCGAGATCACCGCGCAGCTTCGTCTGCCGAAAGTAGACGTGAAAGTGAACGCGGCATGAAGTTCGGTCCTGCGAGTCCGGCCGACGCAATTGGCGGCGTCACCGTTCATACCTTGCGTCAGGGGTCGCTGGTGCTCAAGAAGGGCACCACGATCGGCCCGAACGAGGTCGAGGCCCTGAACAATGCCGGCGTCAAGGAAATTGTCGTGATCCGGCTCGAGGAGGGCGACGTTTCCGAGGACATCGCCGCCGGCAGCATCGCGCGCGCCATTGCCGGCGACGGCATCAATGTCGAGCGCGCGTTCACCGGAAGATCCAATCTTTTCGCCGCGCGCGCCGGCGTGCTGATGGTCGACCGCGCGGCGGTCGACAGCATCAACCGCGTCGATGAATCCATCACCTTTGCAACGCTGCCGGCCTTCAAGGCTGTAGTTCCCGGCGAGATGATAGCGACCGTCAAGATCGTGCCGTTCGGAATCGACTCCGGCCTGTGCGAGATGGCGGTGGCCGCCGCAAAGACGGGCGGCATGAGCGTTATACCCTACAAAATCAAGCGCGTCGGCGTTGTCTCCACGCAGCTTCCGGGCCTTGCGCCAAAGGTGATCGAGAAGACGCTGCGGGTCACCACCGACCGGCTGGCGCCGGCGGGCGCCTCGATCATCGCCGAGCGCCGCGTGCCGCATGAGGAGGCGGCGCTTGCCGCGGCCATCCGGGAATTGCTCGGCCTCGGCGCCGAACTGGTGATCGTGTTCGGAGCATCCGCGATCGCCGACCGGCGCGACGTGATCCCGGCCGCGCTCGAACAGGCCGGAGGCGAGATCGAGCATTTCGGCATGCCGGTCGATCCCGGCAATCTGCTGCTGATCGGTAATGCCGGAGGCATCCCGGTGATGGGCGCGCCAGGCTGCGCGCGCTCGCCAGTGGAGAACGGGTTTGACTGGGTGCTGACGCGCCTGCTCGCGGGCCTAAAGGTGACGCGTGCGGATCTCACCGGCATGGGCGTCGGCGGATTGCTGATGGAGATCGTGACCCGGCCGCAGCCGCGCAAGCCAGGCCCGGAAGGCAATAGCAATATCGCGGCCGTCATCCTTGCGGCCGGGTGCTCCACCCGGATGGGCGGTCCCAACAAGCTGCTGGCCGATCTCGGCGGCAAGCCGATGCTGCGGATCGTAACCGAGCGCGTGCTGGCCTCCAAAGTATCCAGCGTGACCGTGGTGACCGGACATCAGGCCGCCGAGGTCGAGAGCGCGCTGGCCGGGCTCAAGGTGAAGTTTGTCCGCAATCCTGATTTTTTTGCCGGACTGGCGAGTTCGGTCAAGGCAGGCATCGCCGCGGTGCCTGCAAATGCCGATGGCGTGGTGGTGTGCCTTGGCGACATGCCGCGGATCGATGCCCGGCTGGTCGACCGCCTGATCGAGGCGTTCGCGCCCGATCGCGGCCATTTGATCGCGGTGCCGGTCAGCGACTCCAGGCGCGGCAATCCGGTGCTGTGGTCGCGCCGCTTCTTCGGCGAATTGATGAAGCTTGACGGCGATATCGGCGCCCGCAATCTGATCGCGGCGCACGCGGAGGCCGTGGTGGAAGTCCAGGTCGAGGGTCGCGGCGCGTTTCTCGATGTCGACACACCCGAAGCGCTCGCGCTCGCCCGCCAGACCAGCCGCCGTTTCGAGCGGTTGTCGTAAAGAGATTCATTTTTTCGTCATGGGCGGTTTGTCCCGGCCATCTACGTCTTACTTGCTTCATTAGCCCAAAGACGTGGTTGCCCGGCACAACGGGCCTGTGCTCGGGCCGGCGAAGCCGGACCCGAGTGCCGGGCATGACGAACTCGGTTGTGCTTTCGACTTCCCGTTCACCAAGTGGAAACGCCCCTGCGCTAGCGTGCTGCCCCGTGAAGTGGGGAGGGGCCTTTGACGTCTTTGAGCCGATGGCTGTGGCGGGTGATCATTGTTCTTGTGCCAACCCTGGCGCTCGCCGGAATACTATTAACGAAAGAGGCCCGGGCCGCCGGTGCATTCGCGATCGGTAAATGCGGCACCTACGGTGAAGCCTATGATTATGCCGGCGAGACCGGCGCGAGGGCTGCGGCGCTCAAGCAATGCAAGGCGGATGCATCGCGCTGACGATGAAGCGCGCCAACAAACTCTGCCGGCGGGCAAATCAGCAAAAACCTGTCCAGCCCTCGGCTAAAAAATTTTCGGCTTTTCTTTCGAGGCAAATCAGTCGCCTTTACGCGGCGTCCCGCTCCACAGGAGGGGCGGCTCGCGATCGTCACGAAGCGCGGGGCGGGATGCGGTGGACGCGATTGGCACGATTGACGAGCGGTGCCGAAGCGGACGGCGAAGTCGTGTGGTCCTGACGCCTCGAAGTCAAGTTGGCCAGGTTGCTTTCCGCATCACGCCGGCGATGGTGACAAGAAAGCCCGATCACCAGGGAGAGCGCGAAGGAAACCGTTAAAACCATTGCGCGGGGAATGCCGGGCGTTCCGGCGTGACCGTGGTGACTACCTCGCGTGCTTTCTACACCGCACGCGAGACTGCGGGCGCGCCGCGCGCCCGGCATTCCCTGCACCCTCCCTTGAGGGTCGCATGCACCCTCCATCCCTGTGAGGGCCAAGTTTTCTTGCAAAGCTCGGGCGAGATGCGCCGCGAGGACACGGACTCGTGTTCGCCGGCAATTTTTGAAATATTGACGATGACTGACTGGTCAGTCATATTTTGAGCATGACCAAGACGCCCTTGAAACCAGCTACTCCGATCCCTGCAAAGCCGGCGAAACAGCGGGGAGGAAAGGCCGCGCAAGGCCGGATGTCCAAGCCGGGCCCGGCGTCCGAACCGCCACCCGGCCGGGTAGCGCGCGCGGCCGAGCGGCGCGAGGCCATCATCGCGGCCGCGATGGACGAATTCGTCAGCCGCGGTTACGCCGCGACACGGCTCGACGACGTCGCCAGGCGCGCCGGTGTCGCCAAAGGCACGATCTATCTGCACTTCAAGGACAAGGAAGCGCTGTTCGAGGAACTGATCCGGACCGCGATCGTGCCGCTGGTCAATCGCATCGTCCCGCCGGCCAATCCCGGTGGATCGGTGCGCGACATGATCGAGCTGTTCGCGCGCACCTTCATCCAGGAGGTCGCGACGACGCAGCGAGCCGACATCATCCGCCTGATCGTGGCCGAGGGACCGCGTTTTCCGGCGATCGCCGATTTCTACTACCGCGAAGTGGTGTCGAAAGGCCTCGCCAGACTGCGCGCCTTGATCGAACTCGGAATAGCACGCGGCGAAGTTCGCCAGCCGGAGCTGGCGCGCTTTCCACAGATCGTGGTGGCGCCTGCGATCGTGGCGGTGATCTGGAAGAGCCTGTTCGAAAATCATTCGCCGCTGGATGGGCTCGAGATGTTTCGCGTCCATCTCGACCTGATCTTTGGCGAACGGAGGACGACATGACCTCGTCGCGAGTGATGGTGCGGGCTTTTGCAGCCCTTGCCCTGGCCGCGTTGCTTGGCGGCTGCAGCGAACGCCGCGATCCCGGCTATCAGGGCTGGGTCGAGGCCGACATGATCTTCGTCAGCCCGGATGAATCCGGGCGCGTGATCAAACTCGATGTCCGCGAGGGAGATGAGGTCAAGGTCGGCATGCCGCTCTATTCGGTGGACGACGACCTGCAGCAGGCTGACCTCAACCAGAACAACGCCACGCTTGCCAATGCGAGGCAGACCTACGACCGCGCTTCGTCGCTGAGCAAGACCGGCTCGGGGACGCAGGCCAATCTGGATTCCGCCGTCTCGGCGCTGCGGGTGGCCGAGGCGCGTGTCAACACTTCGCAGACGCGGCTGGCGCGGCGCACCGGATTTGCACCGGTAAATGGCACGGTCCAGCAGATCTATTTCCGCCAGGGCGAAATGGTGCCGGCACAGCGGCCCGTGCTCTCGATCATGCCGCCCGGCAACATGAAGGCGCGGTTCTACGTGCCGGAGACCGCATTGCCGAGGATCGCGATCGGCGACGAGGTGCGCGTCACCTGCGACAACTGCGCGGCCGATTTGACCGCGAAGATCTATTTCATCGCGACATCCGCCGAATACACCCCGCCCGTGATCTACAGCCTCGAGGAGCGCAACAAGCTGGTGTACCTGGTGCAAGCGCGGCCCTCCAGCCCCGACAGCCTTCGGGTCGGCCAGCCGATCAGCGTGTATCTCGACGCCAAAATACCCGTGGCGGACAGGCGATGACGGCCGGGCAGGCTTCCGCAGAGAACGTCGCGATCGACGTTCATGGCCTGTCGAAGTCGTTCGGCGGCCGCGAGGTGGTGCATGACCTCTCGATGCAGGTGAAGCGTGGCACCATCTACGGCTTCCTGGGCCCCAATGGCTCCGGCAAGACCACGACGATCCGCATGCTCTGCGGACTGCTGACACCCGATCGCGGAGAGGGCAGCTGCCTCGGCTATGACATCCGGCGCGATGCCGACAGGATCAAGCGCCAGGTCGGCTACATGACGCAGCGCTTTTCACTGTATCAGGACCTGTCGGTCCGCGAGAACCTGGAGTTCGTCGCCCGACTCTACGGCGTTCGCGATGCGCGCGGCACCGCGCGCGAGATGATCAAGCGGCTCGGGCTGACCGGCCGCGAGGCGCAGCTTGCCGGTGAACTCTCGGGCGGCTGGAAGCAGCGGCTGGCGCTCGGCGCCTGCACGCTGCCCAATCCGCAATTGCTGTTGCTGGACGAGCCGACCGCCGGCGTCGATCCCAAGGCGCGGCGCGATTTCTGGAACGAGATCCATGCGCTTGCCGCCGACGGGCTGACGGTGCTGGTCTCGACCCATTACATGGACGAGGCCGAGCGCTGCCACGAGATCGCCTACATCGCTTACGGTCATCTGCTGGCCCACGGCACGGTCGATGAGGTGATCGCGAAATCGGCGCTGACGACCTACACCGTGACCGGTGACGACCTCAATTCGCTCGCAACTGAACTGACGGGCAAGCCGGGCATCGACATGGTGGCTCCCTTCGGCACCAGCCTGCATGTGTCCGGCCGTGACGCGGCAGCGCTCGAAGCCACCATCGCACCGTGGCGGGAACGTCCGGGATTGCACTGGCAGCACAGCGCGCCGTCACTGGAGGACGTGTTCATCGAATTGATGAGCCGCTCAAAGGACAATTTTCAATGAGTGCAATCACCACGACCGACACCACCGGAGAGAGCAGGGAGCCCAGGGAGACCAGGTTCGGCTTCTGGCGGCGCAGCTATGCGATGGTGATCAAGGAGTTCATCCAGTTGCGGCGCGACCGGGTATCGTTTGCGATGATCGTGATGATCCCGGTCATGCAGCTGCTGCTGTTCGGCTATGCCATCAACACCACGCCGCGAAATCTGCCGACCGCGCTGCTGTTGCAGGAACATAGCGATCTCGGCCGATCAATCCTGAAAGCGTTGCAGAATACCGATTATTTCCGCTTCACGCGAGAAGTGAACAGCGTCGCCGAATTCGACGATCTGCTGCTTTCGGGCAAGGTGCTGTTCGGCGTCGAAATTCCGCGCGGCTTCGAGCGCGCGGTGCGGCGCGGCGATTATCCGGCAATGCTGGTCGCGGCCGACGCGACCGATCCGGTGGCCGCGGGCTCGGCGTTGTCGGCGCTCAGCGTCGTGGTGCAGACCGCGCTCGATCACGATTTGCATGCCGGCGATCCGACGTCGCTGCCGTTCGAGATCCGCGTCCATGCGCGTTACAATCCGGCGGCGTCATCACGGCTCAATATCGTGCCGGGCCTGGTCGGCACCATCCTGACCATGACCATGCTGATCTTCACGGCACTGTCGGTCACCCGCGAGTTCGAGCGGGGCACCATGGAGAGTCTGTTGTCGATGCCGATCAAGCCGGTCGAGGTGATGTTCGGCAAGATCATTCCTTATGTGCTGGTCGGGTTCATCCAGGCCGCCTTGATCATCGGCATCGGCGTGACGTTATTCGGGGTGCCGGTGCGCGGCAGCATGATCATGCTGGCGCTGCTCTCGACGCTGTTCATCACCACCAATCTGGCGATCGGCTATACCTTCTCCACCATCGTGCAGAACCAGCTGCAGGCCATGCAGATGTCGATGATGTTCTTCCTGCCCAGCATCCTTTTGTCCGGCTTCATGTTTCCGTTTGCCGGCATGCCGGTCTGGGCGCAATATATCGGCGAAGGCCTGCCGCTGACGCATTACGTACGGATCGTGCGTGCCATCATGCTGAAGGGTGCGGCGCTGCAAAATTTGCAATACGACATGCTGGCGCTAATGGCGCTGATGCTGCTGGCGATGACCATCGCGGTGACGCGATTCCGACGTACGCTGGACTGAAAGCAAACAGGGGCCGATCAGGGATGATCCAGATTCACGATGGCGATTGGAATTGCGGCGCTACCAAATTCTCGATCCTGACCCCCTCGCGGCCCTCAATGATCTCGGCGATCCATTGCCGGTGGCAGTGGGCTTGATCGCGCTCATAGCACAGAAGGCAGACCGGTCCGGATTTCTTCACCAGTGTCGACAATTCATCGAGCTCTTCCTTTGCCTGCGCGGTCTTCAGATGCGCGGCATAGATTTTGTGAAGCGCACCAAAATTGCCGCTGCGCGCCGCTTCACGGCCGCTCTTCGGCGTGCCGAGTCCGCGCAGATGCAGATAGGCGATGCCGCGTTCGTCCAGTCCGGCCGCGAGCTGGTTCTTTGAAAATCCGGGGCGGCGGGAGGCGGCGACCGCGCGCACGTCGACCAAAAGCTTCACGCCGGCGGCTTCGAGTTCGTCGAGCACGGCCTTCGCCGGTGTTTGTTCGTAGCCGATGGTGAAGAGCTTGCCCGTCTTGGCCACAACGTACTCTCGATTATTTCACGCGTTCGATCAATTCCATGGCCCCCGCGGGCGCGCGCACCTTGCCCTCGTGGATCACATAGGCGAACACGTCGCGCGGCGTCCTCTTCGGCTTGGCGCCATCCACCCGCGGCAGATCGTCGGGCTCGCCCCCAGCGGCCCAAAGCTCAAGCCGCTTTGCCCAGGCGTCGAGCTGCTTCGGCGGGTAGCAGGTCTCGATCTCGTCATTGCCCTTCTGCAGCCGCGCATAGACAAATTCGCTGGCGATATCCGCGATCGCCGGATATTTGCCGTGCTCGGCAAACACCACGGGCGTTTCGAACTGGCGCAGCAGCGCGACGAAATCGGGCGTGCAGAAGCTGTCATGACGCACCTCCACCACATGGCGCAAGGCGCGGCCTTCGAGCTTGCGCGGCAGGAGTTCGAGAAACTTGCCGAAATCGGCTGCGTCGAATTTCTTGGTCGGCGCGAATTGCCACAGCACGGGACCGAGCCGGTCGCCCAGCTCCAGTACGCCCGAGTCATAAAATCGCTTCACGGAATCGCCGGCCTCCGCCAGCACCCGGCGGTTGGTGGCAAAGCGCGGTCCCTTCAAAGAGAACACAAAGCCGTCCGGCACCTCGCGCGCCCATTTGCGGAAGCTCTCCGGCTTCTGCGAGCCGTAATAGGTGCCGTTGATCTCGATCGAGGTCAGTTTTGAGGCGGCGTATGCAAGCTCCTTCGATTGCACGAGTTTTTCCGGATAAAACACGCCGCGCCATGGTTCGAACGTCCAGCCGCCGACGCCGACGTAGATATTGCCGGCCTTTGATGCGGCTTTGGGAGGCTTGCTCACGGCGGCGTCTCATTTTAGGGGAGGCATCGACCAAGCCTATTCAAATCAACTGCCGTTGGCCAGCCGATGCGATCGGGACACGCACGGCGGCTTCTGAGCGGCTCAAGTCACCGCGATGGCGGCCGGCGGCATTTCGCCATCAAGCCAGTCCTGTTCGTCGGCGAGCGAGCGCCAGGCGTCTTCCATACGCTTGTAGCGCAGATAGCTCGAATGATCGGGTGCTCTTTCCGCCAGCCGTCGACAGTTTTCGGCGTTTTCGCGGAAGTGATCGGATTGCTTCATGATGTCCTCCTCCCGCGCCAACAGGTAGGCGGCCGCCAGCGAACAACCAACCGCATATGCCGATGAAATGTTGGTAAGGTCGCGCCTTCAGGTTCCAGCGGACGCGGATGCGTCAGGACGGTCGCGTTGAGTTTGCCCCTTGCGGATTACCGATATCGTCCTTATGTAGGTTGCAACGGCGACGTTGATGCTTGATAGCTCCGGCGCCGGGACGACCACTGAATGGCTTGGCTGCGCCGGATGTACGCGCGCCTCTGTTCGTGGTCGTTGGCGTTTTGGGGCTTGTTTTGGCCCGTTTTGACGCCAGTTGTCCCCGTTTTGCAGCCGTGGTGAACTCGCATCGTCCTTGGCATCGTCAGGGGCTGCGGATATACGCTGCCGGGATGAACGAGGCCATCAGATCGAGTCGCCAAATTCCGCCACAGGCCGCTGTGGCCCCTCAGCTTTCGGTCGTCGTCCCCACCTTCAACGAGCGCGACAACGTCACCACGCTGTATCAGCGGCTGGAAACCACGCTCGCCGGCATCGCTTGGGAAGTGATCTTTGTCGACGACAATTCCCCCGATGGCACCTGTGACGTGGTGCGCGGCCTCGCGCGCCAGGACAATCGCGTGCGCTGCATCCGGCGCGTCGGTCGGCGTGGCCTGTCCGGCGCCTGCATCGAGGGCATCCTGGCCTCGAGTGCGCCTTGCGCGGCCGTGATCGATGCCGATCTTCAGCACGATGAAACGCAGCTGCCGAAGATGCTGGCGCTGTTGCAGACCGGCGATCTCGATCTCGTGGTTGGCAGCCGTTACATCGAGGGTGGCAGTGCCGACAGCTTCAACCGGCGGCGGGCAGGGGCCAGCGCCTTGGCCACCGAGGTCGCCAAGCGCGTGCTGCGGGTCAAGGTCGCCGATCCCATGAGTGGCTTCTTCATGATCCGCCGCGAGTGCTTCGAACAACTGGCGCCGCAGCTTTCGACCCAAGGTTTCAAGATCCTGCTCGATATCATCGCCTCCGCGCACGGTCAATTGCGCGTCAAGGAAATCCCCTTCAGCTTCGGCTCGCGCCTGCACGGCGAGAGCAAGCTCGATTCGATGGTGGCACTGGACTTTGTGGGGCTGGTGCTCGCGAAGCTTACCCACGATGTGGTTTCGCTGCGCTTCCTGCTGTTTGCGATGGTCGGCTCGCTCGGCGTGTTCGTGCATTTCGCCACGCTCTACACCGTGCTGCGCGGATTTCATGCGTCGTTTGCGGTGGCACAGGGCTGCGCTGCGCTGCTGGCGATGACCAGCAACTTCATCCTGAACAATTTTCTCACCTATCGCGACCAGCGGCTGAAGGGTTTTGCGATCCTGCGCGGCCTGGTGCTGTTTTACGTCGTGTGCGGCGTGGGCCTTGCCGCCAATGTCGGCGTGGCGTTCTCGGTCTATGCCCAGCGGCCGATCTGGTGGCTGGCGGGTGCGGCTGGCGCGCTGATGGGCGTGGTGTGGAACTACGCCATGTCCGGACTGTTCGTCTGGCGCAGGCGATGATGCGGCCATGAGCCCGCAGGATGCGCGGCTCGCCCGCAACACCGCTCTCACGGTCGTGGCGCTGGTGCTCGTGCGGCTGGTCGCCGCGGCCTTTACGCCTCTGACTTTCGACGAAGCCTATTACTGGATCTGGTCGAAGCATCTGGCCGGCGGCTATTACGATCATCCGCCGATGGTCGCGATCGTGATCCGGCTTGGCACCATGATGGGCGGCGATACCGAACTCGGCGTGCGGCTGGCCTCGATCCTGCTGGCGCTGCCGATGAGCTGGGCGCTGTATCGCGCAGCCGGAATTCTGTCCGGCAGCCAGCGGGTCGCTGCGACAGCGACTATCTTGCTCAACGTTACGCTGATGGCGGCGGTCGGCACCATGATCGTCACGCCGGACTCCCCGCTATTGGTGACCTCGAGCTTCCTGCTGCTTTGTCTCGCCAAAGTCCTGGAGAGCGGACGCGGCGTATGGTGGCTCGCGGTCGGCGCCGCGGCCGGGGCCGCGCTATTGTCGAAATACACCGCGCTGTTCTTCGGCCCGGCAATCCTGATCTGGCTGGCCGGCGTCCCCAAGTTGCGGCGCTGGCTGCTGTCGCCATGGCTCTATCTCGGCGGCCTGGTGGCGCTTGCGTTGTTTGCGCCGGTGATCCTCTGGAATGCCGATCACCATTGGGTTTCGTTCCTCAAGCAGTTCGGCCGCGCACGTATCGAGGATTTCAGGCTGATCTTCCTCGCCGAACTGATTCCGACCCAGATCGGATTCGCAACGCCGCTGGTCTGGATCCTCGGCACAATGGGGCTTTGCGCGCTATTCCGGCGCGATGCCGGCGCGCTGGCGTCGCGCACGCTGATTGGCGCGATGTTCTGGGTCATCGTGCTGTATTTCGTCTGGCATTCGCTGCATGCGCGCGTCGAGGCCAACTGGTTCGCACCTGTTTATCCCGCCTTTGCGATCGCGGCCGCCGTCGCCGCCCATCTGGTGCGATGGGATATACGCTGGCAGCGGCTCGCCGATTTCAGCCTGCGCTGGGCGGCTCCTTCCGGCATTGTGCTATTCGCGCTTCTGACCATGCAGGCCGATACCGGCATGTTCACAGGCTATCGCCGCGACTCCACCGTGCGCAGCGTCGGCGTCGGCTGGCGCGAATTGGCCGGCGAAATCGAAGCGGTCCGCCAGCGCTTCGGCGCCAGCTGCGTCCTGGCGCCTGACTATGGCACCACCAGCTGGCTTGTTTTCTATCTGCCGAAGAGCACCTGCGCGCTGCAGCCGACGCAACGCATCCGTTGGGTCAACATGCCCGAGCCAGATCCGGCGCTGCTAGCTGGTCATCTGCTTTACGTCGATGAGTTGCGCAATGAACGACAGCTTTACCTCGATCAGACCTTCGCACATATCGAGCGGGTCGCTGAACTGCCACGCAAGCGCGGTCCGCTGACGATTGAAACCTACGGCCTCGATCTTGTCGACGGCGCCAGGCGCGACGTACTCGACCACTCGCCGCCGCCGGAACTGGAGTAGTTCGGCTATCAGTTTCATAGGTGAGAGCTCGGCAGCGTTCACGCCGGCGATGCCACAATCAGGCGTTTTTTGGGCAACCCGATGAGTGGCGCTTTAGCGCTAATTTATTGCACACGTTAAGCAGTTTTTATCCATGTGAAACTTCAAAAAGTGTCTCACCGCGGAACAAAAGGGGCTTGCCCAACATACGCCCGGACTTAATCCGCATTTAACTAAAAGTCGCCTTAATGACGCTCCGCACCTTTGCGAGACGGTCTACCGAACTTTTTTGATGGTGGCAGTTCGCGCGCGGGTTTGCGTTCGGATATGCCGCTAGCTTGCAGATCGAGCGCTGCCTGGAAGGGGAACAAGGTGGAACTAGTCTGGATGCAAGGCGTATGAGTACGAGTGCGTGTTTTAAGTTTGCGGCCGACACTCCCAGGAATTTTTCCCACAACGCCGTCCCGCGTTTCGTTGGCAGCGCTGCCGTTGCTTGTCTGGTCATCGGCTGCAGTTGGACGATCTACAGCAATGTTTTCGGCGCCAACATCTATCCCTCCATCAATAGCGGCACTGTCGAAATAGCCATCAGGCGAGCGGCGCCCGCGATCCGCAAACCTGTGCAGGTCGCCGGCAGCAGCATTATCGTCGAAACTCTGCGGTCCACTGCCGCGCGCGTAACCGTTCCGCCGGAGCCGTCGATCTCGTTCGACGAACGGTTTACCGCGTCCGCGCCGCAATCGATCGCGTCCGCGCCGCAACCGGAGCGCCGGGTCGCAGCACTCGTGCCGCCGGAACGCAAGATCGCCGAAGCCGTTCCGATGCCGGCGTCCCGGACGGAGGCAAAACCCGCAAAGGCTTCGGGCGCTTCGATCCATGACAGGACGCAACGCGCCAAGGCCGACGTGAAGGCCGGCGAGACATCGGTCGCATCGGCTGAAGGGCCGGGATGGAAGCCGGAAAAGCCGTTGACGATCTTTGAGCGGCTGTTCGGGAAGTCGGAGTCTTCGGGATCGGGATCGTCTTCCGCATCGGCGCTCGCCTATGCTTCGGCCGACGTCAGCAGCACGGGCTCGCTCGGCTCCGCCAGCCAGAA
>Ga0164309_10001123_pt1 | contig 13365 bp, 11 predicted proteins | sample Whisoiple_247_MG_FD_109984 | JGI IMG/M metagenome (GOLD analysis project Ga0164309, IMG submission 109984) | Soil microbial communities amended with fresh organic matter from upstate New York, USA - Whitman soil sample_247_MG | ecosystem: Environmental > Terrestrial > Soil > Unclassified >...
ATAGGTTTGTTCATGTGTGCCGCGGGTTGCGGCTCAGATTCGAGCAGTGCGGCGTCCCAGGGTGGGACGTCGAGCAACGGTGGTCACTCGCCAGCGGCGGGCGGCACGAGCAACAGTGGGGGGACGAGTTCGAGCGGTGGAAGTAGTTCAGATTTGCAAGGAGGGAGCGTTGCGAACGGCGGGACGAGCCAAGCCAACGCGGGACAACCGAGCAGCGGTGGAAGCGTAGCGGGGAGTAGCTCGGCTGGCATGCCAGGGATTGGAAGCGGGGGAGTTGGAAGCGGTGGAGCGAGCAATGGGGCTGCAGGAGCCGGCGGCTCGGGCGCGACGTGCCCGCTGCCGAGCAAGTTCAAGTGGACCTCGTCGGCGGCGCTTGCAGAGCCGAAATCAGGTTGGGTTTCGCTCAAGGACTTCACGAACGTCGTCTACAACAATAAGCACATCGTCTATATGACGACGCACGATACCGGGTCGGCATGGGGTGCGGCCATGTTTACGTTCGGTGATTGGCCGGACGCCGCTACGGCGACCCAAGTTGCATTGTCTCGCACTGCGGTCGCGCCGACGCTGTTTTACTTCACGCCCAAAAAGCTCTGGGTGCTCGCCTATCAATGGGGTGGCCCGGCTTTCAGCTACGCGACTTCGACCGACCCGACTGATCCGTCGAAGTGGTCGACGGCGAGCACGCTCTTCGACGGTGGGCCGAGTTCGAGTACGGGTCCCATCGATCAAACCGTGATCTGCGACAGCAAGAACTGCTACCTCTTCTTCGCCACGGATGACGGCAAGATTCATCGCTCGGACATGGCGATCGACAGCTTTCCAAGCACTTTCAAGGACTACAAGACCATCATGACCGACACCTCGAACAATCTGTTCGAGGCGGTGCAGGTGTACTCGGTCAAGGGTTCGAACCAATACCTGATGCTGGTCGAGGCGATCGGCAGCAATGGCCGCTATTTTCGCTCCTTTACTGCGACGGACCTGGCCGGAACTTGGACGCCGCTCGCTGCAACCGAGAGCAACCCATTCGCGGGCAAAGCCAACGTCACCTTTCAGGGAACCGCGTGGACCAACGACATCAGCCACGGCGACATCGTGCGGAACGACCCCTCGGAAACGTTCACCGTCGACCCGTGCAACCTGCAGCTCCTGTATCAGGGGCGTTCGCCGAGCTCGAGCGGCGACTACGGCAAATTGCCGTACCGCCCCGGCGTGTTGACGCTCAGCAAGTAGCGCCCCGAGATCGATCAACGAAAGTGCTGCGTAGTCACTGCGCGACAACCGCCACACTACCGGCGGTCAACCCCGCCGTCGTCGCAGTCACCGTGATCATGCCCTTTTGCCCGGACAGAGTGCGCACGACGGCGAGCGCTTTGCCACTGAATGCAGCTCGGTCCTTGGCTGGGAACACCGTGCGATCCGTTGGATCACCGTTGTCCGTCGCGACGATCACGCCGGGCCCGCTGATGTCGAAGTGCACCGTGTTCGTTGCGTTCGGCACGAGCAACCCGGCCTGATCTTCGACGGTGAGCGTGACGAAGCTCAGATCCTTGCCGTCAGCCTGAATGGTCGCCCGATCCGCGGTGAGCGTGAGTTTCGATGCTGCACCCGCAGTCGAGACTTTGTCGGTCGCCCATTGCTTGCCATCCTTGTAGGCGATGACGGAAAGCTCGCCGCTCGCGTATTTCACGTCGTCCCAGCGCAATCGGTATTCGTATTGGGCCTTCTTTTTGCGGCCGAGCGAGGTGCCGTTCAAGAACAGCTCTGCTTCGTCACCCGAGGTGTACACGTGCACGGGCGTGACTTGCCCCACTCGGTCGGGCCAGGTCCAATGCGGCAGAATGTGGGCCATCGCAAATTCTGGGCGCCACCGCGCTTGGTACAGGTAGAAGCGATCCTTCTTGAAGCCGGCGAGATCGATGATTCCAAAGTACGAGCTGCGCGCGACGCTATCGAGCGGTGTGGGCTCACCGAGGTAGTCGAAACCAGTCCACACGAATTCACCGCCGACGTAGGCCCACTTTTCTTGAGATTGAAACTCGAGGTCGGGCGCGTAGGACCAATCCGCGAAATACAGATCGTAGGAGCTGATCTGATTGTCGATGATGCCGGCGCTGCTGGTAGCGGGCGTGCCCGCACCTGCGACCACGGGGAAGGAATAGATGCCCCGGCTGCTAAAGGTGCTCGCGGTCTCGGTCCCGACGATGAACTTGTTCGGAAAGGCCGTGTGATAGGTGGGGTATTGCGGTGGGTTCGTGCGTACCTTGGTGCCCTGGTAATTGAGGCCAATGCTGTCGATTGGACCGGAAAACGGGTTGTCGGGTTTGGCCGAGTTCATTCCGCTCACGGTCGGGCGCGTCGCGTCTTCCTGATGCGAGATATCCGTGAGCTCCTTCGCTAGAGCTGGACCCTTGGTGCTGTCGTTCTGTTCGACGATCTCGTTGCCGATGCTCCACATCACGACCGACGGATGATTGCGGTCGCGTCGAATGAAGGCGCGCAGATCTTGTTCGTGCCACTCCGGGAAGAAAACGTGATGATCGAGCTTGGCCTTGCCGGTGTTCCACACGTCGAAGGCTTCATCCATGATCAGGAAGCCGAAGCGATCGGCTAGCTCGAGCAATTCGGGCGCCGGCGGGTTGTGGGAGGTTCGGATCGCGTTCGTTCCCATCTCGGCCAAGATTTGAAACTGTCGTTCGAGCGCGCGATCGCTCACCGCGGTGCCGAGCGCTCCGAGATCGTGGTGGTTACATACCCCATTGAGTTTGATGTGCTCGCCATTCAGGAAAAATCCCTGGTTTGAATCGAACTTGAGTGTCCGTACTCCAAAGCGCGTCTCGTAGCTGTCGACGAGCTTTCCGTCTCGATTCACTCTGGTCAGCGCGGCGTAGCGATTGGGCTTTTGCTGCGGCGGAGAGCCCCACAATTTTGGACTAGCGATCGTCCCGGAGGTTGCCAATGTGCCAGTCGTGTGGGCCGCGATCGTCAGCTCCATCGCAGGAATGGTCGCGACGCTCGACCCGGTGCGCGCGCCAGTTGCGTCGAGCTCGAACAAGTCCGTCGCGACGGACACGATTGCGGATTGCTCGCTGTCGTTGTCGACGCTGACGTCTAGCTTCACCGTTGCCGAGGTCGAACTCACTTCAGGGGTGGTCACATGAGTGCCCCATTGCCCGACGTGGACCGGATCCGTCACGACCAACCACACATTGCGATAGATGCCCGCGCCTGGATACCAGCGCGAAGAGCCATCATCCCAGTTCGCGCTGGCGGGCACCGGATTGTCCAAGCGAATGCTGAGCACGTTGTCGCCCGTCTTCAGGTATGGCGTCAAATTCAGGCGATACGAAGCGTAGCCGTAGGGCCAGCCGCCGACGAACTGCCCGTTGACCCAAACCATGCTGTACGACATCGCGCCGTCGATATCGAGGAAGCTGGATTTCCCGGCGTCCGACGCTGGTACCGAGATGGTCTTTCGGTACCAGGCGACCCCTGTCGCAGGCAAACGCCCCATGCTGGCGCTGATCGAGTTCGTGAAGGGACCTTCGATGGCGTAGTCGTGAGGCAAATTCACGCTCTGCCACGCGCTGTCGTCGAAGTTGGCTGTGATGTAAGAAACGCCGTCGCCCAAGTTTCCGCTCGGTCGCTTCGCGTAGTTGGCGCTGTCTTTGAGGAATGCGTTGCCGGTGGGCAAAACCCAGGGCTTGGCGGTCGAATAGCCGAGGCCGGTCGCGCCGGTAGGATCGCCTTTCTTGAAGCGCCAACTGTCCGCGAGCGATCGGCGCGTGCGCGGCGAAGGATCGCTGTTGTCGGTGCCGCCAGTGCCACCACTCGTGGCAATGCCAGCGCCTCCGTCGTTGCTCGTTCCGGAACTGGAGCTACTGCCCGCATTCACGCCGCCATCACCGCCAAGCGATGTGGCACCTGCCATCGCCGTGGCGGTACCGGAGTTGCCTGCCGTACCGCCGGCAACCTGTCCCGCGGACCCCGCGCTGCCGGCGTTGCTCTTGCTCCCCGTGTTGCCGCAAGCCGCGACAGCTCCGATGAGTGCCGTGACGCAAAAGCGCACGCTCGTTCTCGCTGAACTCAGTGGCATCCAATCACCAATGTTACTTCAGCGTCGGAGTGGTCCACGTGTACCACTTGCTCAGGTCGGTCTTGTACGGTGTCTTGGCGATCGCGGTATCGGCGCTCTTGCCGACCAAGAACTTGTCGACGAACGCGCCGACGTCTGCCGCCTGAACGCTCGGAAACGCGCAGTGCGTGCCGGTTGCGTTTTGGGAGTAGCCGATTCGATCGGAGATGCCGAGCGCCTTGTACACTTCGCCCGCGGCCTTCATCGAGACATAGCCGGCTTCGCTGCCCAATCGATCGATCGAGGTGTTCGCGATGGTGAGGACAGCGCGGGGTGCCACCATGGCCACGAGCTCGTGCATGTCGACCGGGAGCTTCTTCGCGTCGGGGTTTTTGAACTGCTTGAGGTTGGTGGCGTACCAGGCTGTGCCTTGTGCGGCTTCCAGATCTTCCGTCCCCGTTTGACTTGCCATCACGCGCCAGGACGCTTCACCGCCACCGCCGGATTCTTCCGGAATGACCAGCGCGATGCGCTTGTCGAAGGCGCCTGCATACAACGACATTTTGCCTTGGAATGAGCAGCCCGTGACCGCAATACGCTTCACGTCGATCTGGTTTTGATCTTGTGTCTTGTACAGGCCGTCAATCAAGCGGCTGATCCCCCACGCCCATTCGATCATCGCGCCGGCGTTGGTGTCGGGGTACATCTTGAAGTAGTCACCGCCACCCCGCGGTACGTTGAGCGAATCCGGCACCAGCTGTGAGCTGGTGAAGACCATGGTCGCGACGCCGCGACTCGTGAAGATGTTGGAGGTAATGCTGCCCGTTGGTGTGTTCATCCCGATCACGAGCGGGAAGGGGCCCGTGCCGCTCGGCGTGGTGATCGTCGAGCTGAGGGTGATCGAGGTCGAACCCTGCTTGATGACTACGGTCAGCTTGCCGCCCGAGAAGGTCGCGGTCAGAGCTCCGTCAGCTGGCGGGGCACCCTTGGGGCCAGACACCCAATATTGCATTTGCGATGCGATTTCGGCGCGTCGGCAACGCCATTGATCGCGACTCGCGATGCGTGTGCCGCTGCTCAACAAGAACGGATCGGGCAATTCGGGCGCGGTGGTCAGCGCGCTGAATGCAGGCGGTGCAGGGGGGGCAGGGCAATCCGTACCGGTGTTCTCCACGCCATAAACCAGCGGCATGTCTCCGCCGGTGCCGCCTGAATTGCTTGGTCCGCCAGCTACGTTTCCGCCGCCTCCGCTGCTGCTGCCTGCGCTGCTGGGATTGCCTCCGGTTGCCGCGGGCGCAGAGCCCCCCGCGGCGTTCGAGCCACCGCTGCCGACGCTACCGCTCGCGCCAGGCATGGCAGCGCTGCCGCTCGAGCCGGCAGACGTACTCGGCGTCCCGGCACTGCCCGCGACACTCGGGCCCGCGCCGCCAACGTGACTAGCCATGCCGCCTGTGTTCGCGCTCGGGCCGTCACTGGACGACCCGCAGGCGAAGAGCGTGAGTGACGTCAAACCGGCTAGCGCAACACGTCGACCGTGGCTGCCAATCCTGCGCGAGCTATTCATGTGACGGATCCTTCGGAGTCGCTATTGCGGCTCGATCATCACGCAGTAACGCCGCGTCGCCGGTTCCGTCACGCAAACCGACGACCGCTGCGTCGCGCGTCAGGACGCTACTTTTTGAGCGCGGAGCGCGCGTCGCAGACCTGCCTCGCGCGTGCGGCGGCGAGTGACTGCGGTGCGAGGCGCGCAAGTTCCGTCGCGGCCTCGCTCTGACGCCCGAGCGCACACAGTGCCTGAGCTCGCGCTGCGCGTCGCTCTTCCGACAGCTGCCCCTTGGGAAAGCGCCGTTGATACTCGTCGAGCGTTTTGAGCGCGTCCGCGGGGTGCCCCGCGTGCAAACTGCTCGTCGCGCGACCGAGCAGCGCGACCTCCTGAGCCAAGCGATCTTCCGCTGGGCGCGCCGAAGCAACGGCTCGCTCCGAGACCGGCTCTGGAGTCGCCGAGGACACCGGTTTCGGACTTGCCGCGGATACAGGCTCGGGAGTGTCGGAAGTTGCGAGCTCAGGGACCGAGACACCGGCGGGCAGCGGAGGCTGCGATACGCCATTCGTCGTCGAGGCGACGGCGATAACCGCGGGCGGCGTGCTCGCGACCTCGGGGGCGTGCCGCGTGCCGAAGAAGATCCCGCCACCGACCAAACCCGCGCCCACGACGAAGCTGCTCACGAAAGGCCAACGCGGGCGCACTGCCGGTACTGCTTTACTGCTCTCGGCAAGCAACAGCGCGGCGCCCAGCCGTTCACGGAGCGCGCTTTCGACTCGTTCGCGATCGGCGTCCGTGGGGCGGTTCAGGTCGCGACCGGAGCGCAAAATCTCGCGAGCTCTGGGTCCCAGTTCCGACATGATCATCTCCTCTTGCCTCGTGCATCATGCCGGGCGACGGCGGCTTCGAACGCGAGTCTCGCCGCGCGCAGCCGAGAGTATGCGGTGTTTACTGGAATATCTAGGGCTTCGGCGACTTCAGGCACGGTCATCTCTTCGAGCTCCACTAGAGCGAAGACTTCACGCTTCGGTTCTTCCAGCTCTGCCAGCAGGTTGGCGAGCAATTGCAGATCGGAGTTCTTTTGTGTGAGGTCGAAGGGGGTCGGTAGATGTGACTCGAGTTCGTCGTCGATCACGGTCGCGCCCTTGCCGCCCCGTGCACGGATGGCGCGATGATGATTGCTGATCGTGCGACGCGCGACGCTGTAGACCCAGCTCTTCAGCGCTTCGGGCCGCTGCAGGGTCGTTAGACTGCCGTGGATCGCGATGAAGATCTCTTGAACCACGTCGTCGATCGCCGAGCTGTCCACCCCCAGGCGTCGCGCGGCGGCCCAGACGAAGTCGAAATATTTCGCGTAGACGGCTTGGAAGGGCGGCAAGGGAGCGGGCAGTGTTCCAGCGGCTTCGTGCTCATTCTCGAGCACGGGCCGCAGCTGAGCACTGGAGTTACGGCCTGCCATCTTCGACTCTTCTCGACTCTGACGCAGTATCCCCCCGCTCGCCCGTCCGTCACAAAATCCACTCAGGTCCAACGGTTGCAGTAAACGCGGCGTATCCCAGCTGTTTTACGGTGCCGGCGCCCTCGACCGAGATCACCGGACGGGCCGTCTCAATCTGGGCATCGAGCCCGACCAGCAGCGCGAGAAAGCGCGTGAGGTTCAACCGGCCTTGGGCGCCCGCACCTACAGCTAACCAGGTGGCTCGTTCTGAGTGCCCCGTGACCCCGACGCCGGTTCCGCGCGCTGTGATGTGTTCCAGCGATAGAACCAGACACGGCGAGACCTCGAATTTCGACTCGCCGAGCGCGCGACACGCCCGGAACGTGCCGGTCAGGCGATCGATGTCCGCGCCGAAATCGGCAGACTGCTCGGACGGCACGCTCTGACGTAGCCAGGCCGTACCACCGAGCAGCAAGCGCCAATTATCCAGCGAAGCGCCTCCGGCGAAGGCAACGCCCCAGCTCGGCTTCGGCAGCGGTCCGAAGCTCATGACCGCCAGAGGGATCTGGGCAAGTGCGTGCCGTTTGTGCGGGGGCTCGCGGATCGGGCGCTCGATGATTTCGCTGGGGGGCACCTCAGAAGCATCGTCGGTGGCGGCAGTGGACTCACCTTGCGACGGCTTGCGAGCTGCCGTCGCGGAACCAGTGGCATTTGAGCTTTGCGAGGGCGAGCTGGTCTGCCCAGGATTGGTCGTCTGCTCCGTGTTGCCCGAGCTTGCGGCGGTGCTCGTCGCCGCCGGCTTTGCTGGCTGTGTGGCGGTGCTCGTCGCGGCTGCGGAGCCCGTGCCTGTTGCAGGGTTCGTCGTCGTTCCGTCGGCTGGCGTACCCGCGAGCTCGCTCTCGCTGAGCGGTTCGGCCGAGCGCATCAGCAGGGCAAGGCTCACCGCGGCAGCGCCGGTGAGATTCTCACACGAGCTCGCGTCGAGACTGCGCTCGCCGACCAGACGGCCCGAGCGCGTCACGAGTTTGAGATGAAAATGACCGGCGTCGGTCTGGGTAATGGTGCCTTCGGCTTGCAAGGCCGTGGGCGCGGCGCGGGTTGCTCCGGTCAGTGTGCGGATCCGCTCTCGCACCGCTGCTTGCTGAGGACATCCGGCGGGGGCCTGCCAGCGCAGCGTGAGACCCGACGCGGCTTGGCCGAGCGCAGTCGTGGCCAGGAGCTCGCCCGAAACCCCCAACAGCGCGATCGCGAACCCGCGCGCCGCGCGCGAACGATCAGAGCTTGATGCCGGTCGAGTCAATCGTGACGTCATCGACGTACAGGGTGGAATCTTTAGGCGTCAGATCCTTCGCGATGTTGCCGACGTACCATTGTGCCCAGGTGGAATCATCCGTGATCAAGCCAGTCTTCTCGAGCAGCAATTTCCCGTTCTGGTAGAGCCTAATGGCGCCGGTCGCGTCGGAGGCGCGCTTCAGATAAAACTGAATGTGAAACCATTCGCCAATCGGAATCGCCGGCGGGTTGGCCGGCTTTCGCACGGTCCCGGCGATGAAATCGTACACCAAGAGTTGCAAGCTGCCGTCCGTCGCGTTGACGATCGTGACGTCCCACAGCCCATCCTGCGCAGAATCACCGCCGGGCATGTGTCGCGCGGTGTCTCCACCTTGGAAGTGCCACAGGTTCCAGAGCGACGTATCTGGGCTGTTCAGCTTTGCCAGCGCGGGAATGTAATACCACGCGCCATAGTAGGCTTCCGTCGGCAATGCGCCTTGCCGGATGCAGCGGGCCTGGTTGGCGGTGTCATTCGCCGTCGTGACCGTGAATTCGGCGGCATATTTGCCCGAGTGCACGGGCGAAGTCACGATCTTGCGAACCCCGCCCCCGTAGCAAAACCCACCCACGTCCTCGTAATCGCAGAAGTCATTTTCGAAGCCGGTGGCCCACGGAATCGTGACCGGATCGGTGCCGGGGGGGATGGCGTTCGGGCATTGAGTGCCAGCCTCGCCGCCTTCGCCTGTGGTTCCACCTTCGCTCGTGGTTCCACCCTCGCTCGTGGTTCCACCCTCGCTCGTGGTTCCACCTTCGCTCGTGGTTCCGCCCTCGCTCATGATTCCGCCGCCACCGGCGCTGCCGGCAATTCCGGAACTGCCCGCCACCCCAGCTCCGCCGGATGCTCCGCCCACGCCAAGTGTCGCAGCAGCGCGTTCGCCGACCACCAGCTTCGGCTCGCAGCCGAGCAGTGAACAGCTCACCGCGAAGAGCAGGGCGTGTCTCATGCCCCGAGTCTTGAAGCGATTCTGCCGCTTGTCACCCAGGAACGCGCCGGGCCCGCAAATGATAGGCCGAAATGTCGTCTACCAGGGGACAGGCGCGATGCGTCGTCCGGCCGGTGTCGCGCGGTCCACATTTTTTCGACCGCGGCGAACGGCACGCTCGAGCGCGTCCGCCGCGATTTCGCCCGGCCCTCAGTTGAGCGCGGCGACGGCTTTGATGCCGAGGCCGATGAACGCCAAGAGCGCGACGCCCTGCGCGATCTTGAACGGCGTCTCGGTTTGCGTGGGTGCTAGCTTCTTCAAGGCAGGGATTTTCTGGAAGCTCTGCACGATCAGCACGAAGAAATTGAAGTACTGAGCGAGCACCGCGCACACCACGTAGATCCAAGAAAACGCCCCCTCGAGGTGCGCTCCGTAGCGCGCGTACACCGCGAGCCCGAGCAGCACCAGGGACAGGATGCCGACGATGTGCGAAGGCAGCAGCTTCTGAAACGGAAACATGAACCCAGTCACGCTGGTGGCAATGGTCGTGGCTAGGAAAAACGCGGTCCAACCGTCGAGCGGATCGCCGGTGAGCATGCCGTAAACGACCACGAACCCGGATGCGATACCGAGCAGACTAATGAGCACGTGAAACTGCGTGAATAGTTTGAGCATGTGATGGGCTTTCGGGGTGGAGCGCGCAGGCTACCCCGATATCGCCCATCCGATGATCCGCAGGATGTCGGAAATGATCCTTTCGCGTTACAGCTGGCCGTACTCGTCGTGACGGCGCCACCAGATGCCAGTCTCGTTGCGGCCGCGAGGAGCGCGATCCAGCCATTGATACATGCCCCAAAGGCCATCCAGACCGCGCGCATAGGTAGAATAGGAATGATAGACAACGCCCTTTTCCAGCACGAATGCGCTGACGCCGGGCCGTTCGCGCGTGTAAGTGGCGGTGTCGGTTCCAGTCGTGGCTGCGATTTGGCCAACTAGCCCCGCGTCGTCGCCCGGTCGAAGTGTCCACTGCGCTTCGCGGCGGTAGTTGTATTCGATGCCGCCCTCGCGCTGCTGCTGCTCCGTGAATTGCACGTTGTAGTCGAGGTTGAAGTCGCCGCCGAAAGACGATGCCCAGGGGAACTTCCAGCCCATGCGTTGCTTGAACGCCTGAAGCTTCGGCAACGGCGCGCGCGACACCGCCATCAACCCCACGTCGTGGTGTTCCAGGTGCACCGCGATGCCCGCGAAGCCGTCTGCGATCGACGAGCAAGAAGGGCAGCCGGCCTCGTAGTCCGGCCCGAACATGAAGTGGTAAATGAGCAATTGCGAGCGGCCCTTGAACAAGTCAGCGAGCGACGCGCTGCCTTCGTCGGTGTCGAAACGATATGGCTTGTCGACGCGAACCCAGGGCAATTCCTGCCGTTTTTGTGCGAGCGCGTCGCTTTGCCGGGTGAGCTCTTTTTCCTGCTGCAGGAGCGACAGGCGCGCCGCGATCCACTCTTCTCTGGTTCCGATCTGATGCATGGTCATGTCCATTTCCCTTTCGTTGAGTTCACGCCGCCGAGCCGGCTGCCATCGCCGCGAACATCGCGGCTGTTTGTCGTTCGCAAGCTTTCGGTGAAGACTCGAATTGACGACCGAATCCGTGAGAGAAAGAGTCGGGAAAGATGTCTTCCTGTCCGCTCTCGATGCCGTCGAGGATCGCGTTCGCTACTTCGCGAGCGGGGGCCTTTGGCAAGGCCAGATCACGAACCATGTCGGTGTCGACCGGCCCCGGATAGGCGCCGAAGACCGACGTTTGCTGCGCGCCGAGCAGCACTCGCGCGCATTGAGTCAATGAATGAAGCGCGGCCTTCGAAGCGCTGTAAGTCGGGAACATGGGCACGTTGGTCAGCCCCGCCGCCGAACCCACGCTGACCCACGCGCCGCCGCCGTTTCTGGCTAGAATCGCGCTGAATTCACGCAACATCCGCAGTGCTCCGAAGTAGTTGACCTCCATCTCTTCACGCGCCCGATCGAATGCGCTGGCGCTCGCGAGCTCCGCGTTGAGCGTGACGCCCGCGTTGTTGAATACGACAGTCACGTCAGTAGCCATCGCGCCGGCCGCCCGGACCTGCTGCGCGTCGGTGACGTCGAGCCGCAGCGGTACCACGCGTGCATCGCGCAGGGCACTCAGCGCGCCCTGAACGCGCGTGCCGGCGTAAATCTTTTTCACACCACGACTGAGCAGCGCTTCGCTCAGTGCTCGACCGATGCCGCGATTCGCGCCTGTCACGAGCGCAACCGCGCCCTCGATTTTATATGCGTTCATGTTCGACCTTTCTCGTTCGTTGACCCATCCAAGGTCTAACGCCGCGTCCGAGGAGGTCGGGAGTTACAAGCAAGTCGCGATCGGCGCGAGGCATCGATCGTGCCAAATTTCAGGTCAAAACGCGCTCGTCGGGTTGACGCCCGGGCGAGCGAATTCCGTCAGCGCGCGGCTTGATTCGCGAGCCGCAAATTCACTGGCTCGACCCGCGATTGAAACACTCGGCCGCGCGCAGCTTTGCTATGCCCATCGTTCGACAGCGTTCAAGTTGTCACACTGGAGGAACGAAGTATGGCCGACGGCACCATCAAGACCAAAGACGGCACGCTGATCTACTACAAGGATTGGGGATCCAAGAGCGCACAACCGTTGGTGTTCCATCACGGCTGGCCGCTGAGCGCGGACGATTGGGACAATCAAATGCTCTACTTCCTCGAGCGCGGCTTTCGCGTCATCGCCCATGACCGCCGCGGTCACGGGCGCTCGAGCCAAACCGAGTCGGGCAACGAAATGGACACCTACGCTGCGGACGTCGCAGCGCTGTCCACGTTCCTCGAACTCAAGCAGGCCGTACACATTGGCCACTCCACGGGCGGCGGTGAAGTCGCGCGCTACGTCGCTCAACATGGACAAAACGAGCGCGTCGCCAAAGCCGTGCTGATCGGCGCCGTACCGCCGATCATGGTCAAATCCGAGTCTAACCCCGGAGGGTTACCGATCGAAGTCTTCGACGGCTTCCGCAAAGCACTGGTCGCGAATCGCGCGCAGTTCTTCAAAGACGTCCCGAGCGGCCCGTTCTACGGCTTCAACCGCGAAGGCGCAAAGCCGCTGCCCGGCGTGATCGACAACTGGTGGCGCCAAGGCATGATGGGCGGCACCAAAGCCCACTACGATTGCATCAAAGCCTTCTCCGAAACCAACTTCACCGAAGACCTGAAAAAGATCGAACAACCCGTCCTCGTCATGCACGGTGAAGACGATCAAATCGTGCCCATCGCCGACTCCGCGTTGCTCGCGATCAAGTTGCTCAAGAAAGGCACCCTCAAGGTCTACCCCAAACTGCCCCACGGCATGTGCACCACGCACCCCGACATCGTCAACCCCGACCTACTCGCCTTCATCAAAGGCTGATTCTGTCGATGCACACACGCTGATCGGCACACGCCGATTGGCAATCACCGATTCGCGCAGTGAGCCCTTGGGTTTTGGGGTTCACTGCGCACCCAGCCCGGCCCAGGGAGAAATCCGCGCATTGCGGCTACGCTCTGCGCGACCCTTGCGCGGCGCCGCGCCCCCACTCTCCAGAGGAGTCGCGCTGTGTTCGCGCGCCGACCGGCCCACGCTTCGCCGATGAGAGGAGAGGGACTAACCGCCGAGCCACAGAGGCCGCAGAGATCTGAGAGAGAGAGGAGATGGGGTTCATCTTCGCGTCAATTTGCGTCGTGACCACCTGCTCTCCGACGTTGATTGGGACCAAGAATCTCTCTCAGGGCTCTGCGGTCTTTTCAGGTGTCGTCGGAGCGAAGCCCGAAAGGGTTCGGAGTCCCGTCGCTCGTTGCCAGCGCGAACGCGCAGCGGAAAGCATGCCGTCGCGGAGCAACCCTTGTCCGGAAATGGGCCTTGTCCGGCGCGAACCGACCCCTTTCCGGACAATTTCGCCCGGCGCGCGAATCGGTCTCACGCGCCGATCCCTCTATCAAGCGCCGGATGTGCGCGCGCGCTTGACGGCGATTTTCGCTGCGA
>Ga0164309_10001125_pt1 | contig 13354 bp, 9 predicted proteins | sample Whisoiple_247_MG_FD_109984 | JGI IMG/M metagenome (GOLD analysis project Ga0164309, IMG submission 109984) | Soil microbial communities amended with fresh organic matter from upstate New York, USA - Whitman soil sample_247_MG | ecosystem: Environmental > Terrestrial > Soil > Unclassified >...
GCCAAGTGGCCAATCGCCTCCATTTTCCGCGCTTGAGTCAGGCGTTCTTCGAGCTCCGCGCGCTCGTTCTCGGCGCGGACCCGATCGGAGACGTCGCGCACGTTCACGATCACGCCAGCCACGCCGCGCACTTCGAACGCCGGGCGCCCCACCAGTTCCACGTCACGCAACTGCCCGTCTCGATGCAAGACACGCAACTGGTCGATGACCGGCTCGTCCTCGGTAATGGCTTGCGCCAAGCGCGCGCGCGCCGGCGCGATGTCTGCGGGTGCCAACCAGTCGAACCAATTTTTACCAATTACTTCGGCGGCGCTACGCCCCAGTAGCCGCTCGATGGATGGGCTCGAGTACAGAACCCGTCCCTCGCGATCGATGACCAAGATCACGTCCAGCGCATTTTCGACGAATGCCCGCACGCGCTCTTCGCTCTCGCGAGCCGCGCTCTCCGCGCGCGTGCGATCGCCGATTTCGACCAATAACCCATCGAGGGTTTCGCGCACTTGGTCGGTCATCAGATTGAAGGCATGTGCCAACGCCTGAACCTCTCGCGGACCCGAGATTTTGGCGTGTGTCTCGAGATCGCCGCGGGCGACTCGCTCGGCGCTCTCGGTCAGCCGTAGGATCGGCGCAGCCACTCGAGTACCGAAAAAAACGGCTGCGAGGACCGCGCACGCAGCCACGCCCAAAGCGACCAAACCGGCGCTCGTGACCTGATCGTGCACGGGCGCGATGAATGCCTCGCTCGGCCGGACTACTGCTACCTGCCAGGGCTTGCGCTGCAGCCTGCAGCCTGCGACCGTTTGCTCGCCCCCGCCGCCATACGCTTCCAGCTTCAAATGCGTGGTGAAGGCTGGAACGCGCCCGAGTTCGCGCAGCCCATGTGACAACTCGGGCGAATCCAAGGCCACGCTTCGACCGACGACCCGAGGCGCGAGCCCGTGCGCCAGGTAGCGCTCCGATTGATCGACCAGCGTCAAGAACGCGCCGGCACCGAGCAGCGCGGTATCGCGCGCGACGAAGCGCTGCAAAACTTGCGCGTAGTAGCGCAAGCGCAACACGCCGACGACTTGGAATTCGGCATCACGCACCACGGTGCTGAAGGTCAAAACGAGCCGTTTGGAAGGCGGCGCGATCGGCTCCACCTCGGAGACGTGGGGTAAGCCGTCGTGCATCGGCTCCTTGAAATAGCCGTGGTCGGATTCGTCGGCGCCGAGGTTCGGGTGGTTCGAGTCGGCCACGTTGCGCCCCACCGCGTCGAGCAGTGCGTACGAGGCGACGAAGATCGAATCACGTAGGGCACCGCGCTCGAGCAGCTGCTCGATGTCTGCGCTGTCCGCGCTCTTGGCGCGCGTTTCATGGGGCAATGACAGGAAGCGCGCCAAAGCCGGATCTTGCGCATCGCTGCGCACGTTATCCAAGCTCTTGACGATGAAGTCGTCGAGCGAATTCGCTGTCAGCTGGGCCGCGGAAGCCAGTAAGCGCGCCTCGCGTTCGACCAGCACATTTTCGGTGACACGCGTTTGAATCAACGTGAGCACGAGCAGGGAGCCGAGCGAAATACTCAACGCCAAGATGATCAGCCGTCCGCGGATCCCCATCCGATCGCTGAGCGGAGATTTCATTTCGCCGCCGGCAAGAAATTTGGATCGAGCAGCCGGTCCAGATCGGGCAACGCGCTGAGCGTGCCGCGGCTCAAGAAATAGTCGACGAATCGTTGGAGCACGTGACGAGCCGAGCGATTGGTCGAGCCAGCTTCGAACAACTGCCGCTCTTCCTCCAACGTAAAAAGGTGGATGCCAGAGAGGCTCACCGAATTCACCGAGCCCGCCGAAGCCGCCAAACGTCGGCTCAACAGCGCGTCGTCTTCATCGGGGTGCGCTTGCCAATGCTCGACTGCGCGAAACCACGCCTTGACGAAGCGCCGCACGGCGGTCGGACGCGCGCGCAGCGTCTCTCCGGAAAAGATGAATCCGTCGAGAATCAGGCCGTCTGCGTCGCGACTGGAATACAGCACCTTCGCGCCCAAGGCGCGCGCACGTGAAGCATACGGTTCCCAGGTATGCACGGCGGCGATTTCGTTCGCCAGCAAGCGCTCGACGGCCTGCGAGGCATCGACGTTGACGAGCTTCACCGTCGACGGCAAGACGCCGTGCTGGTCCAACATCTGGCGGACGAGTAGCTCACCGAAACCGCCGAGGTTGGTGCCCACCGCGCGCCCCCGCAGATCTTCCGGAACGTTGATCGGGGGCATGCCGAGGACCACGTCGGCGCCGTTCGAGAGGTCGCTGAATAGGATGATGCGCGAGTCGGGGTTGGCCTCGACCACGTTGATGGTGTCCCCAGAGGCGACACCGATCCCGTCCAGGCTGCCGGCGGCGAAGTCGACCAAGAGCTGATCCGTGTCTTCGGGGATCGACAGCTCGACCGCGACCTGTTCATCGCGAAAATATCCGAGCTGTTCGGCCAGCAACGCCGGATAGTAGCCAGCCCACAAGTCGACACCGACTTGTAACGGTAACTCGCGGTGCGTCGGGGTCGCTTCGCCGCGCGTGCAGGCCGCAAGCAGCAGCGCGGCGAGGCCGACTCCGATCGCGTTCAGCCAAGTTCGCACCGCCACGCTCGAAGTAGAGCAAAGGCCGTGCGCGGCTCCAAGTCAAACGCCGAGAGCTTGCATCTTGCGCGCAAATTTGGCGCGCGGCTCTGCGTACGCCCGCACCGCGTCCGGTGAACTTTCGATGCGGACGCTCGAATCAGCCACCACGAAGCGCGCGTAGAGTTCGGCCCAAGACAACCCGCTGCCCGCATGAGCCGCGCGCAGCGCCGCGCCGAGCGCCGCGGAGTTCGAAACCGCCAGCGTCTCGATACGCGCATCGAACACGTCCGCGAGCACCTGCAAAATGCCGCGATTTTTAGAGGCGCCGCCCGTAACGCGCACACTGCGCGGCCGTTCGCCGATCCAATCGGAATGCCGCTGCATCGACAATGCTTGTGCCTCCACGATCGCGCGCGCGTTGGCAGCCGGCTCCTGAAACGCGCGGAACGCGGCGCTGCCTTCGAGCTCCAACTTCGACTCGAGCAGCTTGGGCGTGATCTCGGGGTAGAAGTACGGCAGCATCGAGTTTTCGCCGTTGCCCGCCTTCGTTTGTTGCAAAATCGCAGTTTCGAACGCCGGCCACGACAGGCCCGTCCTCTTGGCGACTTCTTCGCGAGCCAGTGAGCCGTTGGCGAAACAGATCAGGCACATGAAGCCGCCCGCGGGATTGCCGAACACGTGCCCGTAGCCGCGCGGATCGGTGTGCGGCTCGCGCATGGCCGCAAAGACCGTATCGCTCGTGCCCAAGCTGACCACTGCACAACCGGGTTCGGTCGCACCCATGCCGACCAAGCTGCTCGGATTGTCGCCCGTGAAGGCCAGCACCGGTGTGCCCGCGGCAAAGCCGAATCGCTCGACGAAATACGGAGAGACTTCGCCGACGCGCGTCTCGGACGGCACGGCGGGCGGCAGCTTTTGCGCCAAATCCGGCGCGGTTGCGGCGAGCAACTGAGGACTCCACGCGCCGCTCTGCAGATCGAGCAAATTCATGCCCGCGCCATCGCCATAGTCGATGGGGGCGGACTTGCCGATCAAGATCGACGCGATGAAGGCGCTGACGAGCGTGATCTCCACGGTCTTGGCGTAAGTCGCGGGTTCGGTTTTCCAGAACTTGCGAATCTGCGGGCCAGTGAAGCGTTCGATGGCGCGCGACCCCGTGATGCTGACGACGACCGAATCGCCCCCGACGGCCGCGGCAATTTCGGCGCACTCGGCGCTGGTGGAGCTATCCATCCAAATTGGTGACGTGGCGCGGCTGAGCAGCGGTTTCACCTGATCGACCAACGGCGTAGCCGTGGACCAGGCTGGTGCGTCGCTGACGCGCTGCTTGAGATACACCGAACCGTGTTGCTGACCGGAACCGCTCACGCCGCGCACCGCAGAAAAATCGAAGCCGCTGGCCTTCAGCCTCGAAAAAAGGAGCTCGAGGGCCGCCACCCAAAGGAGTGGGTTCGCGTGCACGACCTGTGGATCGGGGTTCGGCAAAAAGCCATGCGGCGAGCCATATTGCGGCAAATCCTGGCCGAAATTCACGGCCTCTTGCAGTACGACCCGGCCCGCGTCGCTGTCGATCACCAGCGCCGAGAGGCTCTGAGTGCTGGAATCCAAACCGAGATAAAGTCCCATGGCCGGAGGCTATATCAGAAGCGCCACGCGTCCTGCGAGCCGAACCCACACGCCCCCCGATCGACGGACTTCTCAGCCGAACGGAACTTTCGCGAGCCGAACCATTCCGGCCACATTCCGGCCACGTGGTGGGGCGCGAAAGCTCCTCGATTCCAGCCCGCCCAGGGCGACCGTCTCGAACCCGTACCGAGTTATTGTGTGAAACCGAAGCGTTGAACAGTCTGCTTCCGCTCACGACGCAATCGAGCTAGGTCTAGGGGATGCCCTCTTTCGATTCGGCCCGCAACTGCCACATCGTGCGCATCGTCTACGACGGGCCGGGCATCGCTGGAAAGACCACGAATCTGCAGCGCATCTGCAAGGTGATTCCGAGCTCGCGGCGCAGCGAGATGTACACGCCCGCTGAACTCAAGGGGCGCACGATGTTCTTCGACTGGCTGGAAATCGATGGCCCGGCGCAGAACGGTCAGGCTCTGAAATTTCAGCTGATCACGGTGCCGGGTCAGGTTCAGCGCGCCTACCGTCGCAAACCGCTGATCGAAATGGCCGACGTGGTGACCTTCGTCTGTGATTCGACGCCCTCGGCGATTCCGGAGACGATGCGCACGTTCTCACGGCTGCGCGCACTGATGCGGCGCCGGCAGGAGAAATTGCCGCTCGTCGTGCAGGCGAACAAGCAAGACGTGGAGGGCGCTTTTACCCCAGAAAAGTTGCGCAAACGGCTCAAACTCGACGTGAGCGTGCCGGTGCTCGGGGCCACAGCGGTCAACGGCGGTGGTGTGAAAGAGACGCTCTTGACCGCGATCCGCCTGGGCGTGCACACCTTGCGGGACTCGCGCATTACACCGCTGGCCAAAGCTTTCGAGAACGCCGACGCGCTGTTCGACCACGTGCTCACCTTCGAAGACGCGCCGAACAACGACGAGATCGTCGACGCCGAGGAGCTGCACATCGCCGCCGAAGACATGGACGTCGAAAGTGCTGCCGCAGCCGCGCAGCTTCAAGCCGCTTCGCTCGACGACCTCGAGGCGCGCGCCCGGCGCGCCGCGAACCGAAACCGCTCGCAGTCCACCAGCAAGTAGCGTGACGGCGCACAGCGCCGCCGTCCTCGCGTTGCTCTTGGCGACGACCAGCTCGGCGTTCGCTGCGGTGCGGCGTCCCCACTTCGAGCCCGATGATCTCGAGCTCGAACAACCCGGCGTCCTCGACTTCGATCTGCAGGTCGGACCGGTTTGGGGAACCTCTGCCAGCGGCAATCATGTGCTGATGCCAGACTTCGAAATCGGCTTGGGTTTGACGGGCAACGTGGAGCTCGATGTCAGCGGCGCATTCAGGCTCGACCGCGAAAATCGGCAGCCGCATGTCACTGGCGATGCGCTGTGGATTGCCGCAAAATTGGGGCTAATCGATAGTCGCGATGCAGCCGGAAATGCCTGGGCCTTCGGGCTCGAACTAGGACCGCGCTTTGCGACGCTCGACGCGACGGGGGCCGGGTACGGCGCACTTGGGCTGTTCGGGTTCACGCACTGCGGCGTCACGGTCGTGGTCAACGCCGGTGGTTTGACCGACCCTGGCCCGAGTCTGCGCGAGGGGCGCGCGACGAGTCTCGTATTTGGCTTGGATTTGAATGCCCAGCTCGACGAGCGCGGCGCATGGTCCCTACAGTCCGAGCTAGGGTTTGCGCATTATTTGAGCGCTGACGCGGACGAGCTCGCGTTTACGGTCGGCGCGACTTACGCGCTCAGCCCGCGGCTCGATCTGTCGCTCACGGCGTTGAGCGGATTCTTGCCGAACACGGATCACGCCGGGCTGTTGCTCGGCGTTTCACCGCAGTTTGGGTTGTGGTGAACGTCGACATGCAGCGCCCAGGGCAAAGCGCCCAGGGCTGACAGGTCGAAGCTCACAACGCCTGGCTCACGCCAAGTCGAACAGCAGCACTTCCGATTGGCTCACGCCGCGCAGTTCGAGCGCGGCTTCGTCGCTGACCTGTGCCGCGTCACCGGCGCTCAGCTCTTGGCCGTTGACCAGCAGTTTACCGCGCGCAACGTGCAGCCAAGCATGACGCCCCGGGGCGAGGACGTATTTTTCCGATTCACCTTCAGCGAAGGTGCCGGCGAGTAGCTTCACGTCTTGGTGCACGAGAACCTGACCGTCGGCGCCGTCGCGCGAAGCGACCGTGCGCAGTCTGCCCTCCAACTCCTGCTTGGGGAAATTCCTTTGCTCGTAGCCTGGCTCCAGGTTGCGTGCCTCCGGCAAGATCCAGATTTGCAGAAAATGCACGGGCTCGGTCTTCGACGCGTTGAACTCGCTGTGACCAACCCCGGTGCCGGCGGTCATGCGTTGCACGTCGCCCGACCTCATGATCGAACCGTTGCCCATCGAGTCCCGGTGTTCGAGTGCGCCATCGAGCACGTAGGTCAGAATTTCCATGTCCCGGTGAGAATGGGTTGGAAAGCCGCCGCCGGGCGCGACGCGATCTTCATTGATCACACGCAGGGCGCGGAAGCCCATGTGCTTCGGATCGTAGTAATCACCGAACGAGAACGTATGCCAGGAATCGAGCCAGCCACCATGCTGCGCGTGTCCACGATCTTGTGCTTTCCTTACAGTGATCATCGATACCTCCAAAAGAACAGCTCCCAACCTAAGCCTTGGCGGCGGGGCGCGTAAGGTTCCCGGGCACAACAGACCGTTGTCTAGGCGCAATGGGCAGGCGTGGGAACGGGGTTGCCGGCGTCTAAGCGCCCCAAATCCTACTTGGCAAGCTCGAGGCGAAGTCTATCATCGAGGTATCAAAGGAGCTCTCGTTCGATGCAGCCGGCTTCCGTTCTGATACTCCCTGGCCTCGGCAATTCCGGGCCCGCCCACTGGCAAACACTCTGGCAGACGGAACACGGTTATCGGCGCGTGGAACAGGACGATTGGGATCGCCCGAACCTGCGCGATTGGCTCTCGAACTTACACACTGCCGTGAGCGCTGCCAGCGGCGGAGTGGTCCTCGTCGCCCACAGCTTGGCCTGTTCGCTGGTCGCACACTACGCCAAGGCCCACTCGGAACGGGTCCTAGGTGCGTTCCTCGTTTCGCCCGCCGACGTGGACTCCAAACACTGCACACCGGAAGAAACGCGCTGCTTCTCGCCGATCCCGGTAACGCCCCTGCCCTTCCCTGCCCACGTCGTGGCCAGTGCCGACGATCCCTACGTCGACGTCGCGCGCGCCCAATTCTTTGCCGTCAGCTGGGGCGCCGGCTTCACCGACATCGGCCGTTGCGGTCACATCAACTCGAGCTCGGGTCTCGGCGCCTGGCCGGAGGGGCATGCGCAGTTTCGAGCTTGTTTGGCGAGCTGGGCGCTCGCCTAGCCCTCTACGCTCGCCCCCGTCGAACTCACTTCGGAACGACGATCACGTTGCACAGGCCGTCAACGCAATCAGTGACGCCGCTGTTGCAGCAATCGCTCGCGGCGCTGCACTGATCCCCAACGCCTGCGCACGAAAGCGACGTCTTGTCGACGCACTGACCGTCCACGCAGAAGCCCGAACAGCACTCGAAATTGGCGGTGCATGAAGGCCCCTTCTTGCCCGGCTTGGGCGTCTCGATGCATTTGGCGAGTGCCCAGAAGCCGCGCATGTTGGGCGTCTCGTCGTTTTGGCCCTCGATGTAGAACGCGGGGTGACTCGGGTCCACTTTGCCCAGCTTCTCGTCGACGGCCGCCACCCAAAGGCGACGCTTGCCGTTGATCACCGGCCCGGTGATGGCGTTGCCCCAGTCGCGCATGCTGGTGAAGACCACCCAGTTGTAGCCGCCGCGATTGACCGGACAAAACGTGGGCTCTCGCTGCGTGTGATGATCCACCTCGAGCGGCGGATCATTGAGCTTGGCCATGCGGACCGGCGCGCCGCTGCCACTGGTCGCGCTCACCCACAGCTCGCCACTATCCGGCGTTGCGTCGACACAACCGAGCTCGTTACACCCGGTCGAGCGCTTGCCGCTGTGATACGAGATGTACTTGCCGTCCGGACTGAACGTCGGATAGCCAAGCTGATCGTTGTCCGCGGGCAAACTGCTCGCTTTGACGACCTCGTGCAGGTTGCTGGCGAATTTGCCCGTTTTCTCGTCAAAATCGAGATAAATGATGCGCTTCGAGGTCGGCAGCACGTTGTCTCGGCGGTCGCCGCTCGCTTCGACGAGGGCGAGTTTGGTGCCGTCCGGTGAGAACGACGGCATCATCACGCCGTAGCTCGGATCGTCGAGCACCAATTCATCGAGCCCGCTGTCCGCGATCACCTCTCCGGTCGCCGTCTTGGCGAGTGAAATGTATTTCGACCCCGGCACCGGCGTCTCGGTCTGCCCACCGAACACGACATACTTGCCATCGGGTGATAGCGCCGAATTCGCGCCGTACATGTTGGTCTGTTTCGCAAGTGTCGCCGTTTGTCCAACCTTCTCGGGCAGGTCGAAAGCTGCCCAAGCGCGCGTTTTCGACCAATTGCTGTATGGCGCGACGGACGGCGCGGTCGCCAAGTCATCGACCGTTGCTACCAGCGTACTGCCGTCCGCGCTGACCGAGTGGCAGCCCATGCAGCGCCCTTCGTTGAGCGTCTCCGGCTCGGCGCCCGCGCCCGGGTAGATGCGCGTGATGTTCCCTTTCCGCGTCGACTCATCGTTCGGATCCGACTGGGATGCCGTCCAATAATAGATCGCGCCACGCAGACTCTCGGGCGCAATCGTGAAGCGCTCGGTTGCAGACGCGTACGCCTTCGATTCACCCTTGTCCCAGCGCGATACGCTCAGGGTGAGCGCATCGCCCGTGTTCGATGCAGTCACCCGATCCCACGCGTCCTGCGGCACTCGCACCTGCGCGGGCGCCTTCACCGTCGTGTAATAGTCGTAGCTGTAGCCCGATTGCTCGAGGTGCACGCGATAGACGTCACCGGTCGCATTGGGCGCCGTCCACATGATCAACGGCGAAGTGAGACCGAGCGCGAACACCGTCTGATCGTAGGGATAAAGTAGCGAATCCAGCGCGGGATCCGCCGGCAAATTCGGCTTGTCCAACGCGCTACGCGCGGCCTTCGAAATCGAACCGTCGACCTTCGACTCGACGATGTTCACGACCAGCTCGGCCGTCGCTTCGAGTCCGCCGTACACTGCGTGCAGCTTGCCCGTACCGGCCATCTTTCCCGTCGCAGTCACCGACGCAGGGGGTCCGATCTCGAAGCTTGCTAGATCGGGCCGATCGAACTCGAGCGACTCTGCCGTGACCTCGATTTGCGATTTGTCCTTCAGCGTCGCTTTCAGCACGTAGTCGGCGGTCTTCAGCGCGCCCGCGTCGTCCAAAGTGAGCGTGACGCTCGGCGGATCGAATTCGAGCGCGGTCGCATCCACGACATCGCCACCGGGGCCAGGGCCGTCGCCGCCCTCGGTGATGATCATGCCTGTTGCAGCGCTGCCGCCGTTGGCCACGGCGCCGGTTCCACCCGAATTGGACGCACCGCCAAACTCACCGGACGCGGACGGCACCGACGGGTTGCCACCGCAGGCCGCAGCGATCGCACCCGCGCAACAAAATACGATTAACGCTGCCTGATCATGAAGTCGCGCCATTGGGTCAGGTATTATTGCCCGAGGCGCCGAATTCTCAATCTGCGTTGCGCTGCGGAAAGAATCAGGTGGGATATTAGAGCATAAAGGAACCCATGTAGGTCTTAGTGCGCAGGCGCGATGCCTTCAGACTTTCGGAAGCCGCGACTGGAGGGGGGCCACGAAAAGCTGCGGCGCTTTGATCGATCTTCACTGGCTCGTCACACAAGTGCTGTGAGCCCGCCCTCGCGCGTCCGAGCGGTGTGGAGCTCGCCTGCCATTGAGGACGAACATACGATGAAATTGCGCCTTGTCGGCTTGGTCTGGGCCTGCTCGTGGTCGTGTTTGATCCTCGCAGCAGGCTGCGGCTCTTCAACCGCTCCCTTGGACTCAGCCGCAGGAGCCGCTGCCGCTGGCATGAGTGCTTCTGCTGGTGCCCCAACGAACGCAACGGCGGGCAGCTCGTCTGCGGCCGGGAGTATCGGAACGAGTGGGGCGAGCAACGGCAGCGCCGGCGCAAACTCGGCAGCAGGTGCTGACACTAGCAGTGGCAGCGGCGCAGGCGGCCCCGCGACGGCGGGCAGCGCGAACGCCGGCTCTGGCGGCGCCAGCGCAACGACCGAGAAATTCAGCTTCTTCGTGACGAGCTGGGCGGGGTTGCAGCGGCTCGCCAAAGACTTTGGCTTGCCGAACAATGGCAGCGACGGCTTCGGCGGTGACCTGCGCTACGGCGAAACAGGCGCCGGCGCTGGCCTGCGCGGCGCCGACAAAATCTGCGCAACGTTGGCCGAAGCGAGCATGCCCGGCGCAGGAGCAAAGGGCTGGCGCGCCTTCCTCAGCGCATCCGACGACGGCACGGGCAAACCCGTGAATGCCATTGATCGCGTTGGCGCTGGTCCTTGGTACGATCGGCTAGGTCGCCTATTCGGAAACACGCTCACCGACATCGCACAGCAGCGTCCGGCGAACGCGGACGCGGCCATCAAAAACGACTTCCCGAACGAGGACGGCGTGCCCAACCACCGGCCCGATCCGAGCGTCGCAGCCGTCGACAACCACGACATGCTCACCGGCAGCGATGCGACTGGCAAACTTCTCGATGCGACCTCCAATTGTTTGAACTGGACCAGTGCTCTTGGAGACACGGCAACCGAGGGCAAACCGCGCGTCGGTCACGCTTGGCCACGTAGCACTAGCGGGAGTGGCTCGGGTGGCCCGGCCGGCGCTGGCGATATGAACAACTGGATGAGCGCGCTCACCGAGTCCGGCTGTAAAGCAGGCGCAAACTTGGTCGAGCAAGGCGGGCCGATGCAGAGCGCCGTGACCGTGGGGTCGGGCGGCGGGTACGGTGGGTTTTACTGCTTCGCATTGACACCTTGAGCAGATATAGATTCTGAGACTGCGCTCGATCCGCCGCTAACGACGATTGGGGCAGCCCGCTGCGGCTTCGGGCCGTAACGCAAGCGCCGGGCGGCATCCCACTCGAGCTGGCAGAACCGCACACTCCAACTCTAGATAACCAATCTAGGTCACCGACGAGTCCGACCTGCGACGGCGGCGTTCCTGCGCTTCGAAGGAAGCTCGTCAGCGCGACCCGGCACGCGATGGCGTTTTTCGCCGGCATGATCGGCGTGTCAGCATCACTCGCAAACACGAACGTGTGCGCTGCGGCCGCGCTCCGCACACGCTCACACTGGCCAATTCCGTCAGCGCGCTGACCCTTGTTGCGATCGTGCCAACCGCGCAACGCCAGCGCAGATAGTGGCTCCATTTGGCTTCGCCACGAAGCGCGTGAAGCGAATGCGCGTGCGTTACGAAGCGCGTGGCGTCTGCGCTGACAAATTATGAACGGCGTCTTTAGTGTCCACTCGCCGATGCCGTTAACCCAACCGTCGCACTCGATTGACTTGGATCGATTGCGAAACTGAGACGAATTCCCAGTCTGATCCACGCGAGACAAGGATTCGAAGGCGCGCGGCGGCGGATCCCGCCAGCTGCAGCGCCGGGCTACGCGAGAATATTGATGATCAACCCTTCCCCAGCGAAACACCTAGCATCTGGTTCTCCTCTTGGGCGCTACGAGTTGCTACTGCCAATCGCGAAAGGAGGCATGGCGGAAGTTTGGGCCGCGCGCCTACACGGAACGCGCGGATTTCAAAAGGTGGTCGCGATCAAGACCATCCTTCCCGGCGCCATCGACGATGCGCGGATGGAGCAGATGTTCCTCGCGGAGGCCGAGCTCGCCTCCAAGATTCATCATCCCAACGTGGTGGGGACGATCGATCTCGGTGAGCACGAGGGCACCTTGTACCTCGTCATGGAATGGGTCGACGGCGAGTCGCTCAACGTACTCATGTCGAAAGCCGCCAGCCAGGGCGGTGTCCCGCTGGCCATCGGCGTGAACTTGATTGGGCAGGCATGTCAGGGTTTGTACGCCGCGCACAACTTGCGCGACGACGAAGGCAACCTGCTCGGCGTCGTGCATCGCGATGTCTCGCCGCACAACTTGCTCGTTACCTTCACTGGCACGGCCAAGGTCGTCGACTTCGGCATCGCCAAAGCGACGACTCTCGCTTCGTCGACCGAGGTCGGTGAAGTCAAAGGCAAGTTTGCTTATATGGCGCCCGAACAAGTTCGGGCTCAGCCGGTCGACGCGCGTACGGACCTGTTTGCGCTCGGCATCTTGCTGTATCAAATCACGACCGGCAAGCATCCCTTCCGGGGCGAAAACCCCGGCGAAACGCTGCAGAACATTTGTTCGGAGAGCGGACCTCGGCCGCCGAGCGCGTTCATCTCCGACTATCCCGCCGAACTCGAGGCCGTCGTACTCAAGGCACTCGCGAAAGATCCGGACGAGCGCTTCTCGTCTGCGAACGAGATGCTTACCGCGCTCGAGCGCGCGATGCCCGGACCCCTCGAAGCCAGCTTCGAGGTCCAAGTTGCCGAATACTTGAAACAACTGTTCGGAGCGCGAACTACCGAGCGGCGCACCGCTTTGCGCGTCGCGCAAGAGCGCGTCGATCAACAGCGCGCCGAGTCGTCATCACAGATCAGCCTCGGCAGCCTCGGCACGTTGCGCGCGATTGCCATCGATCGAACCGACGGCAACAGCGCCTCGCAGACTCCCGGTCGGATCAGCTCACCGCTGCTGGTACGAAATACGCCGACGCCGACGCTGACGCCGATGCCCAACGGACGCTCCAAGCAGGTCTTCGTGGCCTTGGCTGGCGCCGTCGCGGTGGTCGTGGGCGCGTTGATGCTCAAGGTGCCAGCGACTCCCAGCGGTGCGCCCAAGGTGGGCAGCGGCGGAATGGTTCCGGTAGAAACGATCATCCCTCCGACGCCCAAGGCGGTGGTGGCTCCGGTCGCGTCTGCGCCGCAGACAGCGAGTGAACAGGCATTGCCGGGCCCGGATCTGATCATCGAGACGAGCAAGAAAGCGTCGCGCGAGCGAAAGCCTGTCGTGCACAGCGGGCGCGCGGTCATGCCGAGCGCCGCGCCGTCGACCGCTGCGACGCCCGCAGTCGCAGCTCCCGCTCCCGCGGCGCCCACGC
>Ga0164309_10001127_pt1 | contig 13346 bp, 17 predicted proteins | sample Whisoiple_247_MG_FD_109984 | JGI IMG/M metagenome (GOLD analysis project Ga0164309, IMG submission 109984) | Soil microbial communities amended with fresh organic matter from upstate New York, USA - Whitman soil sample_247_MG | ecosystem: Environmental > Terrestrial > Soil > Unclassified >...
AGGTCGGGCGGCGGGGCGGCGGGACCGGCGTGCGGCGACGAGCCCGGCCGCGCCCATCACGGCGAGAGCTCCCGCCACGGCCGCGCTCCCGCCCTCGGCCAGGACGGAGATCGCGGCGATCACGGACAGCGACGCGAGCACCATCAGGAGGGCCGCCGTGCGAGCCGGGCGACGCCCGGTGCCGGCGTCGCCGGCCTCCACCACGGAATCCCTCACGGTCGTGCCTCCTCGCAGGTGGGCGCCGGGGCGGTGCCCGGCCGGCCCGAGCACGGTCCCACCCCGGCGGTCCGCCGCCGTAGGACCATCGGCCGGCTGCTGCCGCACGCGCCGGCTCGGGTGCCGGCCACGGGTCCTTCCCCGGGCGCCCGCGCGCCGCTGCTGCGACGATCGCCCGATGTCACCCGAGCCCTGGTACCGCCGCGCCGCCGCAGCCACCCGCCGGTCGGCGCTCGCGCTCTGGGCCCGCCGCGGCGAGGTGCGCGACCCGACGTCCGGCGCGGCCGTCGTCATCGGCCTGCTGCTGGTCGTGGTCGGGATCGTCGGCCTGCTCGTCGTGCACGACGCCGTGGCGGAGGGCGACGACCTCGCCGAGGCCGACCTGCCGGTGCTCGACTGGCTGGTCGCCGCGCGCGGCCCGGCGGTGACGGCGTTCCTCACCGGGGTCTCGGCGGTGACCGGGCCGAGCGTGCTGCCGGTCGTGGTGGTGGCCGCGTGCCTGGTGTGGGGGCTGGTGACCCGCTCGTGGTGGCAGCCCGCCCTGCTCGCCGGCGCCATGGTGCTGTCCACGCTGGTGTCGGTGGCGATCAAGTCGGCGGTGGCCCGGCCGCGCCCGCCGCTCGACACGATGTCGGTGCCCGGCTCGGAGTCCACCTACTCGTTCCCGTCGGGGCACACCGTCGGCACGGCGACGTTCCTGCTCACCGCCGGGTACCTGATCTGGATCCGCAGCCCGCACGTGCGGTCGCTGGTGCTCTGGGCGCTGTCGACCGGCCTGGGGATCGCGCTGGTCGCCGGGAGCCGGCTGTATCTCGGGTACCACTTCCTCACCGACGTGATCGCGGGGTTCGCGCTGGCCGTGGCGGTGCTCGGCGTGGTGGTCGTGGTCGACCGGCGGCGGGCGGTGCGGGCCGCGCGGATGACGGCGGGCGCCGGCGGCGACGACGCGGGGGCGACGCCCGCGGGGTGAGCCGGCCGGCACGAGCCGCCGCCGCGAGTCGTTGGGAAAATGCCAACGAACGGCACTACCGTGGGGTGATGGACACCCAGACGATCGGCGCGCGCGTTCGTCGGGCGATCGCGGACCGGGCGTCCTCGGTGACGCAGTACCAGGTCGCCGAGGCCGTCGGCATGACGCCCGACGCGCTCTCGCGTGCCACGAACGACAAGCGGGCCTTCTCGTCCGTCGAGCTCGCCCGGCTCGCCGACTACCTGGGCGTCGAGGTCCACTGGCTGATCACCGGAGAGCCCGACCCGCACCGCCGGCGGTACGCCGCGCGCCACCGGTTCGACCGGGACACCGGCGCCCGTGACGTCCCGGGACGCGACCAGGACGAGCTGATCCTGGCCGATCTCGAGCTGGCCTACCGCCAGGCGGGGGCGCTGCCGCCGTCGCACGACGTCCCGCGCACCCCCGCGGAGATGCGTGAGGTCCTCGGCAGCGGCTTCGTGCGGCCGTTCATCGACCGGCTCGAGGAGCGGCTGGCGGTCGACGTCGTCCGCGTGCCGGACCTCTCGACCGGCTACAGCTTCGCGGTCGACGGGCGGTACGTGATCGCCGTGCCTGCCACGGGGAACTGGTTCTGGGAGAACTTCTCCCTTGCTCACGAGCTCGCGCACGTCGCCGCCGGCCACCTGGACGACGAGCCGGCCACCGAGGCGGCGGAGCTCGCCGCGAACCGGTGGGCGGCCGACCTGCTGATGCCGCGCGCCGACGTCGTCGCGGCCGACTTCCCGAGTCTGACGGTCGAGGGCCTCGCGTCCTGGGTCTGGGACCACGGGGTGTCGATCGACGCGACGGCGAACCGCCTGGACGCGCTCGGGATCGAGGCCCCTCTCGTCCTGCGCGAGTGGATGGGCCAGAAGACGCAGCGGCTGCTCCGCCGCCACTGGCGCTGCCCGGAGCCGGGCCTCGACGCGATCACCGCGCGGATGGATGAGGCGGCCCGCCGGCGCTTCCCCCAGCCGCTGCTGCGCGCGCACGTCGACCTGGTCGAGTCGGGCGCGATCAGCGCCCGGACGCTCGCGTGGATGCTCGACGTGGCTGTGGACGAGCTGGAGGTCGAACCTCCCGCCCGTCCGGGCGGCGACGTCGACGAGCTCGCCGTCGGCCTGGGGCTGATGCCGACGCCATGACGACGATCCTCTTCCCGGACAACACGGTCCTGATCAACTTCGCTCTGCTCAACCGCGTCGACATCCTCGACCGGATCATGCGGGGTCAGGGCCGCTGGTGCGCCGCCGTCTCCGACGAGTGCGCGCAGTCCGCGAAGGAGGTCGGGCTGGAGGCGATGGCCGCGTACCCCGCGATCCTGGGGTCGCCGCTGTTCCCCGCTACGCCGGCCGAGCACCTGGAGGTCCGGCTGCTCCGAGACCGGCTCGTCGGGCCGGGCGACGGTCCGACGAGGCACCTCGGCGAAGCCGAGACGGTCGCGATCATCTCGGGTCGGCAGATCGACGCGGTCTTCGCGACCGACGACCGGGACGCGCGCATGCTCGCCGACATGCGGGGGATCACGACCTACACGACGTGGGACCTGCTCCGGCTCGCGGGCAAGGTCAAGCTCGTCGACCCGGACACCCTGTGGGGCTACGTGCTGACACTGCGCGCGCGTGCCCGGGGGAATCCACCCGGTGTCCACGACCGCCGGAGCTTCGACCTGACGTGGTTCGGGTGAGCCACGACGCGCCCCGAGCACGCAGATGCGGATCCGTGACCCCGCTCGGGACGCAGATGCGGGCCGAACCGCGCTAGGTTCGCCGCATGACCACCTTCACGGTGAGCGAGGCGGCCGACCTGGTCGGGGTCAGCGACGACACGGTCCGCCGGTGGATCGAGCAGGGGCGCCTGCCCGGGCACCGCGATCCCGGCACGGGCCGGTGGACGGTCGAGGGCGTCGACCTCGCGGAGGAGCTGCGCCGCCAGGGCGAGCGCCGGTCGGCCACCGACGGCCGGGCGGCGACGGTGTCGATGCGGAACCGGCTGCGCGGGGTGGTCACCCGGGTCACGAAGGACACCGTGATGGCGCAGGTCGAGCTGCAGGCGGGGCCGTTCCGGGTCGTGTCGCTGATCAGCCGCGAGGCGGTCGACGAGCTCGGCCTGGAGGTCGGCAGCGCCGCGATCGCCACGGTGAAGGCCACCAACGTCTCGCTCGAGGGGGAGCAGCCAGGATGACCGCCACCCGGACCCGCACGGCGCTCGCCCTGCTCGTCGCCGCGGCCGCCGCGCTCGCCGGCTGCTCGTCGGCCCCCGGCGGGACCGATGCGCCTCCGGGCGCCGCCGAGGCGGGCGGCGACGCGACCGCGGCACCGCAGCTCACCGGCGAGGTCGTGGTGCTCGCGGCCGCCTCGCTGAGCGAGGTGTTCACCGGGCTCGGCGAGCGGTTCGAGCAGGAGAACCCCGGCGTCACCGTGACGTTCGGCTTCGGGGCGAGCTCGGCCCTGGCGCAGCAGGTGCGGGCCGGCGCGCCCGCGGACCTGCTGGCGACGGCCAACACGAGCACGATGGAGCAGGTCGCCGACCTCACCGGGACGCCCGAGGTGTTCGCCACGAACACGCTGCAGATCGCGGTGCCGGCCGGCAACCCGGGCGGCGTCACCGGCGTCGAGGACTTCGCCGACCCGGACCTCACGCTCGCGCTGTGCGCCGCCGAGGTGCCGTGCGGGTCGGCCGCGGCGGAGATGTTCGCGGCCGCGGGCGTCGTCCCGCAGCCCGACACGTACGAGAAGGACGTGTCCGCGACGCTGACCAAGGTGGTGCTCGGCGAGGTCGACGCGGCCGTGGTCTACCGGACGGACGTGATCGCGGCCGGCGACGCCGTCGAGGGCGTCGACGTGCCCGAGGACGTCGACGTGGTGAACGACTACCCGGTCGCCGTGCTCGCCGACGCGCCGAACCCCGAGGCCGCCGCCGCGTTCCGGGACCTGGTGCTGTCCGTCGTCGGGGCGGAGGCGCTCGAGGCCGCCGGGTTCGTCGTGAGCTGATGCGCACCCGCCCCCGCGCGCCCGCCGGCCTGCTCGTCCCCGCGGCGCTGGCCGTCGCGCTGCTGGTCCTGCCGTTCGTCGCGCTGGTCGTCCGGGCGCCGTGGGGGCGGCTGACGACGACGATCGCCTCGGAGCCGGTGGTCGAGGCGCTGGGGCTCTCCCTGCGCTGCGCCACGGCGGCGACGGCGATCTGCCTGGTCCTCGGCGTGCCGCTCGCGTGGGTGCTCGCCCGCTCCGGGGGGTGGGCGGCCCGGGTGGTGCGCGCGCTGGTCACGGTGCCGCTGGTGCTGCCACCCGTCGTCGGCGGCGTCGCGCTGCTCATGCTGCTCGGGCGGGTCGGGCTGCTCGGCGGGCCGCTGGAGCGGTGGACCGGGGTGACGCTGCCGTTCACGACGCCCGCGGTGGTGATCGCGGAGACGTTCGTGGCGCTGCCGTTCCTGGTGATCGCCGTCGAGGGCACGCTGCGGGGGCTGGACGGCCGCACCGAGGCGGCCGCCGCGACGTTCGGCGCGAGCCCCTGGTACGTGCTGCGCCGGGTCACGCTGCCGCGGGCGCTGCCGGGCATCGTGTCCGGCGCGGTGCTCGCGTTCGCCCGCGCGCTGGGCGAGTTCGGCGCGACGATCACGTTCGCCGGCAACTTCCCGGGCGCGACCCGGACGATGCCGCTGGCGATCTACCTGACGATGGAGAGCGACCCCGAGGCGGCGATCGCGCTGTCGCTGGTGCTCGTCGCGGTCAGCCTGGTCATCCTGCTCGCGCTGCGCGGCCGCTGGCTCACCGGGGTGCGGGCGTGACCGGCCTGCGCGCGCGGCTCGCGGTCCGGCGGGGCGACTTCGCGCTGGACGTGGCGCTCGACGCCGGTCCCGGCGAGGTCGTCGCGCTGGTCGGGGCCAACGGCTCCGGCAAGACCACGGCGCTGCACGCGCTGACCGGCCTGGTGCCCGCCGCCGGCAGCCGGGTCGAGCTCGCCGGCCGGGTCCTCGACGGCGACGGCGTGCACGTGCCGTCCGCCGAGCGGGGGATCGGCACCGTGTTCCAGGACCACCTGCTGGTGCCGCACCTGTCCGCGCTGGAGAACGCGGCGTTCGGGCTGCGCGCCCGCGGGGTGCGTGCGGCGGACGCGCGGACGGAGGCGGCGCGCTGGCTCGACCGGCTCGGGGTCGGCGACCGCGCGGGGGTCCGGGCGGCCCGGCTGTCGGGCGGGCAGTCGCAGCGGGTGGCGCTGGCCCGGGCGCTGGCCTCGCGCCCCCGGCTGCTGCTGCTCGACGAGCCGTTCTCGGCGCTCGACGCGGGCTCGCGGGCGGAGGTGCGCGCGCTGCTCCGGGAGCACCTGGCCGAGGCGGGGGTGCCGGTGCTGCTGGTGTCGCACGACGCGGCCGACCTGGACGGGCTGGCGGACCGGGTGGTGCGGCTGGACCGGGGGCGGGTGGTGGCCCGGGGGGCGACGGCCGCCGGGAGCGCGCCCGGGCCGGCGGACGCGGGTCGGGTGGGGGCCCTGGTCGTCGCGGGTGGCGCGGGCGGCGCGGGCGGCCGAGCACCCAGGCCCGACGCCGGCCCCGCCGCGGGCCTCGGCCCGGTGCTCGACGCCCTCGCGCCGTGGCCCACGGTCCTCCTCGCCGAGCATCCCGGCCCCGCGGCGCCCGACGGCCGGCGCCCGCACGTCCGGCTGCTCCGGGGCGCGGCCGGCGGCGGACCCGTCGCGGCGCTCGCCGCCGGGCTCCGCGCGCTGGGGGACGGCGTGGACGTGGCGGTCGTCGTGCCCGGGGACCGGCCGGGCGCCGTCGCCGCCGTGCCCCGGCTCCTCGCCGCGCTCGCCGAGCACCCGGGGGCCCGCGCCGCGGTCGCGCTCGGCCCCGACGGGCACCCGCAGCCCCTGCTCGCCGCGTACCGCGCCGCGGCGCTCGCGGACGCCGCCGCGGCGGCCCCCGGGGAGGAGCGCTCGGCCCCGCGCGCCGACCCGCTGCTCCGCCTCCGCACCGTCGCCCCCGCCGTGCTGGTCGCGGCGCCGCCCGACGCCGCACTCCCGCGGCGGGCCCCGGGGTCCTAGCCTGGCCGGGTGGAGCCGGAGCCGTCCCTTCCCCCGCTCGTCGAGCCGGGGCCGCCGCTGACGTCCGCCGAGCGCGAGCGCTGGTCGCGGCACCTGCTGCTGCCCGCCCTCGGCGAGCTCGGCCAGCGCCGCCTCCGGGTCGCCCGCGTCTGCGTGGTGGGCGCCGGCGGGCTCGGGGCGCCGGTGCTGCAGTACCTCGCGGCCGCGGGGGTGGGCACGATCGGCGTGGTCGACGCGGACGAGGTCGAGCTGTCGAACCTGCAGCGCCAGGTGGTGCACGGGGTGGCGGACGTCGGACGGCGGAAGGTCGACAGCGCCGCGGAGGCGGTGCACCGGCTCGACCCGGGGGTGCGGGTCGTGACCCACCACGTGCGGCTCGACGCCGGGACGGTGGACCTGCTGGCCGACTACGACGTCGTGGTCGACGGCACCGACAACTTCCCGACCCGGTACCTCGTGGCCGACGCGTGCGCGCGGCTCGGGCTGCCCGAGGTGTGGGGCTCGGTCTTCCGGTTCGACGCGCAGGTGAGCGTGTTCTGGGGCGCGCCGCCCGCCGGGGTGCCCGGGGTCGGGCTGCGGGACCTGTTCCCCGAGCCGCCCGAGCCCGGCACCGTGCCGTCGTGCGCCGAGGGCGGTGTGCTCGGGGCGATGTGCGGCCAGGTCGGGAGCCTGATGGCGACCGAGGTCGTGAAGCTGGTGACCGGGACCGGGCGGCCGCTGCTCGGGCGGGTGCTGGTGCTGGACGCGCTCGCGGCCCGGTGGTCGGAGGTGCCGGTGCGGGCCCGGGCGGTGCCGGCGGGCGGGTCGGTCCCCGCGCCCGCCGCGGTCCCCGGCTGCGCCGTCCCCGTGGACGCCCCCGCCGTGCCCCCCGCCGTGCCCCTCGTCGCCCCCCGCGAGCTCGCCGCCATGCTCGACCGCCGCGACCGCGGCGCCGAGCCGTTCACGCTGCTCGACGTCCGGGAGGCCGCCGAGCTCGACGTCGTCTCGGTCCCGGGCGCGCTGCACGTGCCGCTGGCGCGGGTGCTCGACGGGTCGGGCCTGGGCGCGGTGCCGGCGGACCGGCCGGTGGTCGTGCTGTGCCGCAGCGGCGTCCGGTCGGAGCAGGCCGCGCTCGCCCTGCTCGCCGCGGGGCGGACCGGCGTCGCGCACGTGGACGGCGGCGTGCTGGGCTGGGTCGACGAGGTGGACCCGACGCTCGCGCGTTATTGACGGCGCCCCGGGGTGGAGCCCGCGCGCCGGGCGCGGTAGACATCGGGGAGCACGACCGACCACGACGCGGAGGAGCCGGGTGACCACGATGCGGTCCGTCGCCGACCACCTCGCCGCCGTCCTCGACCTGGTGGCCCCGCTGCCGGTGGTCGACCTGGCGCCGGGTGCCGCCGCCGGCCACGTGCTCGCGGCCGACCTGCGCGCCCCCGAGCGGCTGCCGCGCTGGGACAGCTCCGCCATGGACGGCTACGCGGTGCGGCGGGCGGACGTCGAGGCCGCGGCGCCGGGGCACCCGGTCACGCTGCCGGTGGTGGCGGACCTGCCGGCCGGGTCGGGCGCCAGGGTGGTCGTCGGACCGGGCACCGCGGCGCGGATCATGACCGGCGCCCCCGTGCCGGAGGGCGCGGACGCGGTCGTCCCCGTCGAGCACACCGACGCCGGCACCGCGACCGTGCGGATCGACCGGGCCCCGGCGCCGGCCGCGCACATCCGCCGGGCGGGGGAGGACGTGGCGGCGGGCGACCTCGTGCTCCGCGCGGGCGCGCTGCTCGGCCCGACGCAGGTCGCGGCCGCCGCGGCGGTGAACGCGGGGACCGTGCGGGTGCACCGGCGCCCCCGGGTCGCGGTGCTGTCGACCGGCTCCGAGCTCGTCCCCGCGGGCACCGCGCTGGCCCACGGCCAGCTGCCCGACTCGAACTCCGTGCTCCTCGCCGCCGCGGCCGCCGCCGCGGGCGCCGAGGTGGTGCGGGTCGGCTCGGTGGTGGACGACCTCGCGCGGCTCGCCGAGGCGCTCGACGAGGCGGGGGCCGGGGCCGACCTGGTCGTCACCTCCGGAGGCGTGTCCGCCGGCGCCTACGACGTGGTGAAGGAGCTGCTGCGCGCGCAGGGCGTCGGGTTCGGGCCCGTGGCGATGCAGCCCGGCAAGCCGCAGGGTGCGGGGCGCCTGGCCGACGGGACGCCGGTGCTCTGCCTGCCCGGCAACCCCGTGAGCGCGCACGTGTCCGCGGAGCTGTTCGTGCGGCCCGCGATCCGCCGGCTGCGCGGGCTGACCGGCGCGGGCCGCCCGGAGGTCGAGGCCGTCGCGGACGACGCCTGGACGCCCCCGGCCGGCCGCGACCAGTACATGCCGGTCGCCCTGACCGCGGACGGCGACGTGCTGCGGGCCCGGCGCGCCGCCCCCGGGGGGTCGGGTTCCCACCTCGTGGCCGGTCTGGCAGGGTCGGACGGGCTGGCCGTGGTGCCGGCGGGCGCCGGCGCCGTGGAGCGCGGCGCGACCCTGCGGATCCTGAGGACGGACACGTGACCCAGCCCTTCGGCCACCTCGACGACGCGGGCCGCGCCCGGATGGTGGACGTGACCGCCAAGCAGCCGACGGTGCGCGCGGCGACCGCCGTGGGCCGGGTGCGGTGCCCGGCCCACGTCGTCGCGGCGCTGCGCGCGGGCGACGTGCCCAAGGGCGATGTCCTGGCGGTGGCGCGGGTGGCCGGCATCGCCGCCGCCAAGCGCACGCCGGACCTGCTGCCGCTCGCGCACGTCATCGGCGTGCACGGCGTGGTCGTCGACCTGGAGGTCACCGACGACGGCGTCGACCTGACCGCCACGGTCCGGACCGCCGACCGCACCGGGGTCGAGATGGAGGCGCTCACCGCGGTGTCCGTCGCCGCGCTCGCCGTCGTCGACATGGTGAAGGGCCTCGACCGGGGCGTCTCGATCGAGGGCGTCCGGGTCGTCGCCAAGTCCGGCGGGCGGTCCGGCGACTGGCGCCGGGAGGACCCGTGACCGTGCTCGACGCGCTCGTCCTCGCGGGCGGGCAGGGGCTGCGGCTCGGCGGGGTGGTCAAGGCCGAGGTGCCGGTGGCCGGGCGCGCCCTGCTCGACCGGGCGCTCGACGCGACCGCCGGCGCGCGCCGGGTCGTCGTCGTCGGGCCGGACGCGCTCGCGCGCCCCGGGGTCGGCACCACGCTGGAGGACCCGCCCGCGGGCGGCCCCGCGGCGGGGGTGGCGGCCGGGCTGCGCGCGCTCGACGCGGGTCCCGCGCCGCTCGCGGACCGGGTGCTGGTGCTGGCGTGCGACATGCCGCTCGCCGCGCCCGCGGTGCCCGGCCTGCACCGCGCCCTGGACGCCGACCCCGGTGCCGACGGGGCGGTGCTCGTGGACGCGGACGGGTACCCGCAGCCGCTGGCCGGCGTGTACCGCGCGGACGCCCTGCGCGCGGCGGTCCGGGCGCGGGAGGCCGACGGCGGCGTGCACGGCTGCTCGGTGCGGCGCCTGGTCGCCGGGCTGCGGCTGGTCGGCCTCGAGGGGTCGGCCGACGCGGCCCGGGACGCGGACACCTGGGAGGCGGTGGCCGCGCTCGAGCGGTCGCTGACGGACGCCGGCCCGCCGGGCCGGCCGGGCACGGGGGAGGGACCCGGATGAGCACGGATCGTCACGAGCCGGCCGGCGAGGACCTGGAGCGCTGGGTCGCGGCGCAGGCGGCGGCGCTCGGCGTGGACCCGTCGGCGGTCGACGTCGACCGGGTGCTCGACCTGGCGCGCGAGGTCGCGCACGGCGTCGGGCGGCCCGCGGTGCCGCTGACCGGGTTCCTCGCCGGCTACGCGGTGGGCGCGGGCTCGGGGGACCGCGCGGCGCTGGAGCGGGTGCTCACGCGGCTGACCGCCGCGGCCCGGACGTGGGGCGACGACGACGCGGGGACGGGGGCGCCGTGATCACGGTGCGCTACTTCGCGGCCGCCGCCGAGGCGGCCGGCACCGCGACCGAGCAGCTGGACGCGGGCACCGCGGGCGAGCTCCGCGCGGCGCTCGCGGACCGGCACGGCGCGGAGCTGGAGCGGGTGCTCGGGCGGTGCGCGCTCCTGCACGACGGCCGGCGGCTCGACGACCCGGGCAGCCCGCTGGCCGCGGGCGGGGTGGTCGACGTGCTGCCGCCGTTCGCGGGTGGCTGAGCGGGCGCCGACGCCCGGCCGCGCGACGCGTCAGCCCCCGATCGCGCTCATCGGCCGGTCCGGCTGCAGGAAGCCCGGGTCGTCGATGTCGTGCCCCGCCCGCTTGCCCGCGAGGCACGCCCGGAACGCCGCCGCCAGCGCCCGGTCGTCGGCCCCCGAGCGCAGCAGCGCGCGCAGGTCCGTCTCGGTCCGCGCGAACAGGCACGCGCGCAGCTGCCCGTCCGCGGTGAGCCGCACCCGGTCGCACGACCCGCAGAACGGGGCCGTCACGGAGGCGATCACCCCGACGGTCGCCGGGCCGCCGTCGACCAGCCACCGCTCGGCGGGGGCCGAGCCCCGCCCGGGGAGCTCGGTCAGCGCGAACCGGGTGCGCAGCGCGGCGAGGATCTCGGCCTGGGTCACCATGTCCGTCCGCTGCCAGGTGTGGCCGGCGTCCAGCGGCATCTGCTCGATGAACCGCATCTCGTAGCCGCGCTCGACGGCGAACTCGGTCAGCGCGACGACCTCGTCGTCGTTCACGCCGCGCATCGCGACCGCGTTGAGCTTGACCGGGTGCAGCCCCGCCGCGTCCGCCGCGGCGATGCCGGCGAGCGCCTGCGGCAGCCGGTCGCGGCGGGTCAGGCGCGCGAAGCGCTCGCGGTCCAGGGTGTCGATGCTGATGTTGACCCGCGTGAGGCCGGCGTCGGCCAGCGGCCCCGCGAGGCCGGCCAGCCGGAGGGCGTTCGTGGTGATCGAGACCTCGGGCGGCCCCTCGGCGCCGTCGAGGGCGGCGACCCGGCGCACCACGTCCACCACGTCCGGGCGGAGCAGCGGCTCGCCCCCGGTCAGGCGCACCTCGCGGACGCCGAGCCCGACGGCGACGCCCGCCACGCGGACGATCTCGTCCGTGCTGAGCATCGTGGGGCCGGCCAGCCAGGGGACGCCGTCCGCCGGCATGCAGTACGTGCAGCGCAGCTGGCAGCGGTCGGTCAGCGAGACCCGCAGGTCGCGGTGCACCCGGCCGAACCGGTCGACCAGCGGGCCGCCGGCGTCGGCGGCGCCGCCCCGGCCCCCGGTCACGCCGACCCCACCCACACGTGCGACCCGTCGGCGAGCAGCTGCCGCTTCCACACGGGCAGCTCCGCCTTGACCCGCTCAACCAGCACCCGGCACGCGTCGAACGCCGGCGCCCGGTGCGCGGTGCTGACGGCCGCGACGACCGCGGTGCCGCCCACCTCCAGCCGGCCGACCCGGTGCGACACCGCGACGCCGAGCACGTCGGGCCCCGCGGCGACCTCCGCCGCGATCCGGGCCAGGACCGCCTCCGCGTCGGGGTGCGCCGAGTACTCGAGCGCGACCACCGGTCCGTCCGCCTCGGGGTCGTGGTCGCGGACCCGGCCGACGAACGTCGCGACGGCGCCGGACCGCGCGTCGTCGAGGACCGCGAGGTGGGCGGCCAGGTCGAGCGGTTCCGCCGTCAGCCGGGCGTGGATCATCCGTGCGCTCCTCCGTCGAGCTGGTCGAGCAGGTGGCCGAGCAGCGGCACCAGCACGGCGAGCCCCTGCTCGACGCCGGCCGGGCTCCCGGGGAGGTTGACCACCAGCGCGCCCTCGGCGGTCACGCCCGCGAGCCCGCGGGACAGCACCGCGGTGGCGACGTGCGCCTCGCCGTGCCGGCGCAGCGCCTCGGCGAGGCCGGGCAGCTCGCGCGCGAGCAGCGGCCGGGTGCCCTCGGGCGTCGCGTCCCGCGGCCCGACGCCGGTGCCGCCGCTGGTCACCACCACGCGCGCGCCCGCGGCGACGGCGGCGCGGATCGCCGCGGCGACGGGGTCGGCCCCGTCCGGCACCACCGCGGGGTCGCCGACGTCGAGCCCGGCGGCGCGCAGCAGGTCGGCCGCGAGCGGCCCGGAGCGGTCGGTCGTCTCCCCGCGGGCGCACCGGTCGGAGGCGACCACGACCGCGCCGCGTCCGGCCGGCCGGGCCGCGCGGTGACCGGCCGCCGCACCCGGCCGCGCGCCGTCGTGGCCCACCACCTCGCCGTGCAGCATGGTCCCCCCGTGGCGTCCCGGTCGGCGCGGCGTCGGCGCCGCCCTCGCGACGCTACCCGCGGCCGGGGCGCCCGACCAGACGACGTCGCCGTGGAAAACCGCGCGGCGGAACCGGGGGTGGACCCCCGCGGCGGGCGGCGTGATACTCGGCGCCATGCCGGCCCGTCCCGCCCCCGCCGCAGCCGCGCTCGGCTCGCGGAGCCGGGTCGTGCTGCTGCACCTGCTGCAGCGGGCGGGCGGCGACGTCGCGGTGGAGGACCTCGCCCGCGGGGCCGGGGTGCACGTCAACACCGCCCGCGAGCACCTCGAGCGGCTCGCCGCGTCGGGCTTCGTCGCGCGGACGACCGAGCGCCGGACCACCCGCGGCCGGCCGCGGGTCCTCTACCGCTGCGTCGAGCGCCCGGCCGGCGCGGGCCTCGACGAGCGGCTGCGGGCCCGGCTGCTCGAGGACGCCGCCGGCACGGACGACGGCGCCGTCCCCGACACCTGCCGCCCCCAGCTCGCGGCGCTGGAGGTGCACCTCGAGGAGGTCGGCCTCGACCCGGTGGTGGAGCCCGAGCCGCTGGCGGTCGGCCTGCACCGGTGCCCGTTCGCCGACCTCGCCCGCGAGCGCACCGCCGAGGTGTGCGGCGTCCACCTGGGGCTGATCCGCGGGGTGCTCGCGGCGTGCGGCGGCCCGCTCACCGCGGAGCGCCTGGAGCCGTTCGTCGAGCCGGACCGCTGCCGGCTGCACCTCGGGCTCCGGCCGGCGGCGGGCGGCGCCGCGACCGAGCGCCCCGACGCCGGTCCGGGCGAGGGGCCTGCCCCGGAGGCCGCGACCCGCTAGCCTCGCCGGTGAGACGTGCGTCACACCCTCGGGTCAGGATTTGTCACGGCGATCCGCGGTTGGCCCCGGCGGGCGTGCTCGGTTGACTGGCGCGA